>WNFA01002033.1_pt1 | contig 25981 bp, 30 predicted proteins | sample 5400481 | NCBI WGS metagenome assembly WNFA01 (sample SAMN13153340, study PRJNA577476) | soil metagenome | isolation source: 120 cm saprolite under Douglas fir tree site 2 hole 1 replicate 2 | place: USA:California | collected 2015-04-18 | reverse complement strand
TCGCCACGTTTGCGATCGCAGACTCCACCGTGGTCAGCTTCGATCCGCTCGCGGGAGGCGGTTGGGTCTGGATTCCGCCCTCTTTGAATGGCCTTCGCGTCCAACGCCCCGGCGAACCGCGGCCACGTGATCTCCCTACGCCGGATCGCAACGGGAACGTGATCTCGGTGGCGGCTGCGCCCGACGGCGGACGGCTCGTGACCATCGGGTGGAACGCCACGAACGACTCGATGCGCGTCCACGTGATCTCGTTGCCGGACGGACGCGCGGTGCGTTGGGCGACGTTTTTCGGTGAATATGTAGCCAAGGCCGCGTTCCTCGCTGACGGCTCCGTCGTGATCCCGGTGTGGGAGACCCAAGAGAGCGTCACCCTCTATCGTCTGCGTGGCCCGGGCCGCATCGAGCGCGTCGGTACCATTCCTCGGCCGGTGGATCAGATGCGGGAGGCGTCCGACGGGCGTCGGGTGGTCGTTTCTACCAGGGAATTCCAAGGGGACATTTGGCTCGCCCGCATCGAGCGGGTGGGCCACTGACTGCTCCCGTCGAGCCCGGCCCGGTCCCGCCGCACATCGTGCTCGCCATGCAGGTGCCAAAGCGGCGGCGCACACCAGCAGCTCCGCGCGTAACTGACGACCCCAGCGATACATGTGCCAATCCGGACACAGCCATTCGGTTGCCCGCTCTTGCGCTCCAGCGTGAGGTGGGGGGATATGTGGGCCGCCCTTCCACCGCCGTCCACAGGGGGATCGCCATGGCCGTCCGGTTCGCTCGTCGCACGCTCGTCGTGCCTGCGCTCGTCATCTTGGTGCACACGGCCGCCCTTGCGCAGACCGCCGCGGCTCCCGCCCGCCCCCCGGCCGGTCCGACCGGCACCACCGCGGCATGGACGCTCAAGCTGACGGGCGACGTGCGCTGGCAGCAGGTGACGCCGGCGGGCGCGCTGCTCGTCTCGACCGATGCGGCGCTCGCCGGAGTCGACATCGATCGTGGTCAGGTCATGTGGGAAAAGACCGACCTCGGCGGGTTGCCGGCCGACAGCGTCCGCCTGGTCGAAGGGTCACTGCTCGTAGAGGCGGCCCGCCCCGGTCTCCTGGTGATCCTCGATCCGGTCACCGGCGCCGTCCTGTTCGATTCCCGACGGCCGGGACTGACCCAGATCGTCACCCGGCGCGTGCTGCCACAGAGCGGCACGCTATTGGTGCACGGGCGACGCGCGAACGGACCTGCGGTCGTCGCGCTGTACGATCTGGTGACGGGGGAGCAGCGCTGGGTGAACGACGGGCTGTTCGAGCAGACCGAACCGAAAAAGAAGGGCTTGGGCGGCCTGATGCAGGGGCTCGTGCGCGCAGCCTCCGAGGCCACGGCGCTCGAGGTCTTGCAGGCCGGGCCGGACATGATCGTCGTCCACACGCTCATGGGTCTACGTGCGCTGGATGCGCGTTCGGGCGCGGTGCGGTGGTCGGCGACCTTGCCCACCGCCCGCGCGGGCAACCCCGTGCGCCACGTGCGGCTGTTTCCGTCGCTCGACAAGACCGACCGCATCTACGTGGGCTTCGACGACCGGCTCATGGCCTACCGCCTCGCCGACGGTCAGGCCCTGTGGTCCAAGCCCGCGACCATCGACGGCTGGGTGCACGGCATCGTGCAGCATCCCGACGGGATCATCATTCTCCCGGAGTCACCGCCCGCCAATCAGGCAACGGGCAACGTGCGCATCGTGAACGGAGTCGTGCAGACGGGGCTCAACGTCGCCCGATACGCAGACGGGACCACGATCGCCGACAAGCCGCTGCGGATGCGCGGGACGGTCACCGACGCTCTGATCACCGGTGGCTCCGCCGTGCTCGCGGTGGACGCCGAGTCGCGCACCTTCGTGAACGTGCTCGACGTCGCCACGGCGACGGTCCGTTTGAAGAAGGATGTGAAGATCAAGGGCCAGCTCGCCTACGCCGAGCTGACGCCGGCGGGTCTGCTCTACATCTCGCGGCCCGACCCGGCGACGAACGCCGAGGTGAACGTCATCGATCTCGCCACAGGTGAGCAGAAGTTCAAAGACGCGATCGAGAGCGGCAAGCCGTGGGGAGGAAATCCGGACGACTACAACGCCGCGGGCTACTCCCTGCATCATGTGGTCGAAGGCGCGACGCTCTATGTCTTTGCAAGTCACGACCACCGGCTGTACGCGGTGGATCGTACCGCGGGCACGTACCGCGCGCTCGGGGGCGAGATCAAGCTGCAGGGCGGTGAGGACCCGACGGCCATGGAGATCCGGTCCGCGGGGCTCGTCCTCATCTCGCCGCAGAACCTGGTGGTCGTGGCGCGGGACGGTCAGGTGAAGCAGCAGGTCTATTACCCGGCACCCCAGCTCCCCGGACTGCTGCGGGCGCTCTACCGCATCAACGCGGTGCGCGCCGGCTTATACGGCGCCGCGGCGTCCGCGTACGGCGACGCCTTCGCCCAGGCGTCGCGCAACGCCACGGACACCACCGCGCGTCGCCTCACCGGGCAGATCGCGACGGCGTACTCCCAAGGTGGGGCACAGCTCGCAGGCTATTCGCACCAGGCCTCCGCGCTCGCCACGAAGCGCTTCAAGGCGTCGCTCACCGTCTCGGGATCGGTCTTCATGCTGACGCGGGCGCCCGAAGGGAACGGCAACGTCCTGCTGCAGATCGACAAGGACAGCGCGCAGCCCCGCTCGCGCGTGGATCTCGGCAAGGAGCGCGAGCCGGTGTACGCGGTGGACGATGTCGCCAACATGCTGTTTCTCCGAACCGCGACGGGCACGCTCGTCGGCTATCGACTCTGATCGCCGCCCGTGGCACCGGACGACTCTCCAGGGGTAACCCTGTGAGAATCGACTGTCCGTTCTGGTCCTTTCCATCGGAGCCGTGATGCGCGTATCCACGTGGACCACGAGCCTGGTATGCGCCAGCCTGCTCGGCGCGGTACTCTCGGGCTGCCGATCCCGCGAGGACGCGTTTCGCGCCACCCGCGTCCCGGTGGGCCGCTTTGACTCCGTTCTCAAGACCGCCGACAGCGTCCGGCTGCCGCTCGCCGACGCGCGTCTTCTCCTGGCGGTGGCGGCCGACAGCACATTCGCCGTGAAAGCGCCGCACGATACCATGACGATGACGGACATTCTGGCGTGGGCGCACGCGGAGCAGGCGCGGAAGGCTCAGGTGGACGCGGCGGCGCTCGCGGCGGAGCGGGCGCGGCAGGACAGCGTCAGGAAGCTGCTCGAGCCGCTGCTCGTCGTCACGGTGGTGAAGAAAACCTACCTGCCGAGAAACCCCGACTCGGAGCAGTACGAGGACTACATCTCGCTGGCTTTCGCGTATCAGAACAAGGGGGAGAAGGCGATTCGCGCGTTCCAGGGTGACGCCACGTTCCTCGACACGTTCGGAGACTCCATCTACAGCGCCCACCTCAAGGTGGATCTGCCCCTCACCCCCGGACAAACGCGACGCGAGCCGGCACGGATCGTTCGGGTCAATCCGTTCCGGGTCGCACATCAGCGCCTGCGGGACACACCGCTCGAGAAGATGAAGCTGGTGTGGCAGACCAGCGACATCCTCTTTGCCGACGGCAATCGGCTGAGTCTCTCCGCTCCCTAGACACCGTTCCTTGCCGTCGGGCGCAGCGGCCTCCATGTTCGTCCTTTCCTAGGACGACAGGAACCCGCCTCGATGCGCCCCGGCTTCTCTTCTCTTCTCGCCATCATAAGTCTGGCGACCCCGCTCGCCGGCCAGGCCGCTCCCGAGCACGTCTATTGGGTCGGTTTCTATCAGGCGCTGCCCGGCAAGGCCGCGGCGTATAACAAGGCGCTCACCGACATCGCTGATCCGGTCTTGGACGAGCTGGTGCGGCGCAAGCAGATGATCTCCCACGTGCAGCTCGCGCAGTACACGGGCGCCGGTGAGAACAGCAATCTCGTAATTCTTGAATTCCCCAATTGGGCGGCGCTCGACACGTACGAGGCAAGGCTCGAGGAAGCCTCGCAAGTGGTGCTCCACAAACCCTGGAGCGAAGCGACGGCCGGCTTCGCCGAGCTGCGGCGCCTGGTGCGGCTCGAGATCTACACGCCGGTTCATGATCCCCTACGGCGGTGAGAGCCTTCGGGGCGAGCCCCAGGACTTCCGGATTCCCCGCACGGGTGATCGGGACCTGGCGTTCCGCGGCTGGCTCTTGAGCCACGCCGAAGAGCGCGGCGGCTCCCCCGGGCTCACGCGCGGCCTGGACATCGACATCTACCTCACGATCCGGTTGCGCCTCGTGGCGCACCTGTGTCGCTGGTCGTTGCGGGACGGCGAGGGGCTGAGTGAAGAGCACCGCGTCGCCGCGCACGACTCGGCGGCCAGGTTGATCGAGTGGCTGAAGCACGAGAACGCCGGCAGCCTGGATGCGCCCAGCAAGCGGGCCTGGGTCCGCGCGTGCCAGGCGTGGCCGGGTCTCAAGCGCGAGGCGGTCGAGCGCGTGGATTGACGGCTCGCGCACGAGGCGCCAGCGTAAGGGCGTCCCCGCGAGCGAGGTCGTGGCCCCATGCCGGCAGCGTTCCAATGGGCTCGTCTGAAAGCGGACGTGAAGTGCGCCCTTCGCAAAGGCGCCTGGTACCGCATCCTGAAGCTGACGTCCAGCGAGGTCATACTCGACGTCAGAGGAAAGCCGCTCTCGGTGCCGCGGGGACAGCTGCAGCTCTCGTCTGAGCCGGCGCTGCGCTGGTCCGTCGTCCCCAGGCCCAAGGACACGGCCCGTTTCCCCGCGACCTGGGGAGCGATCTACGCCGTTTGCCCCAACTGTCGCGAGCGCGCGCAGCTTGAAGGCCACCCCGCCACCATGCGCTGCCGCCGCTGTAACGGGTCCTTCGAGATCGCCTGGAACGACGCGAGCCGCGCCGCGGGGTAGCCGACCGCGACGCGAGTCGCGTGGTTTACTGGGTGAAAATGGTGAACGAGTTACTGGACGCCGACTTGGCGCCCGGTGCGGCAGCCTGGAGGACATATCCTGCGCCCGAGGCGTTGATCACCAGATCGCCGAATAGCGCGATGCCGTTGACGGGCGCGACGCCCAACGTGCCCGACAACCGGCCGCCGACCGGATTTACGCTGATGCTCATGGTGATGGTGCCCGCGAAGGCCGAGTCCGGGATGCCGAGACTGTCCCGCACCAGCACTTGAATGGCCGGCGTGATGATGTTGCCCGCGGTGGCGCTACTGGGCTGGACCGTGAAGGCGAGCGCGTCGGGACCAGTGCCGCCGCCCCCGCCGCCCCCGATCGCGATCCCGCCATTGCTCGTGAGCAGATGGTCGTAGGGGCAGGCGGCCGTCAGGAGCGCCGCCACCGCGACAGTAGCGTACGGAAGCCTCATGCCCATAGAGACGTGTTCCCACCCCGCGCCGTTGCGGAAAAGGTCACAGACGCACCGCCGGTCAGGCCCTCACATGATTGTAGAAGGCCCCGTACGCCGCAAGAGCCCGGGCGACGCCTTTGTCCACCTCGCCCGCGACGTAGACGGCGAGATTCCCGGCCCGGCTCGCGATCCCGGCCGCGCCGGCCGGCGCCTCCCCCCCAGCCTTGAGCCCGCGGTAGTGGTCGGTGAGCCCGGCGGCCACGGCCTCGAGCACCCAGGGCTTCATCTCGACCGTCGCCTTCGTGACGACGACGCCGCGCACGGCACCCTGCGGCGTGAAGCCCACCGCCACTTCGATCGGCCCGTGAGGCGTGTCCACACGCACGAACTCGAGCGCACCGACCGACGTGGATCCCGCCGTGCCCCCGTAGAACACGAGCACGCCGTCATCGGGACTCCAGTCTACGGCCTCGTGCAGTCGGTGGGCGTCTGTGCCGCTCAAGTGGACCTCGCGGGCCACGTAGGCATCGGCCCCCGGCAGCAGCGCCCGCACGGCGTCGGGACGCTTGACCAGCACGACGACGGGAGTGATATGGAGCAGCGCGGCGATCGCCGCCGCGCGAATCAGGAAGTTCATGGGTCAGCCCTTTCGTGTGACAACCACATCTGGTGGATGGCCAACGCCGCGACGATGAGATAGGCGACGCCCATCGCCCAGCCACCGGCGAGGGTCACGATCGCAAAACGCGGCGAGGCGAGCTTGGTGAGCCACATCCCGGCGAAGTCGAGCCAGGGCGCGGCAAACAGGAGCGCGATCAGGCCGAGCGCCCAGCGTCGCGGCAACGAGAGCCCGGCGACCACGACGCTCAGGGCAGCGGCGATGAGCCCGTACATCGGGACGTGCACGTGGGTGTCCTGGATGAGCAACTTGGTGTCGACGGTGTGCACCTCGGGTTTGGCGAACTCGGCCATCGCCATCGGACGCTGCACGACCATAGTCGTTTCCGGCGGCATCACCATCGACATCTCCGGACCCGCGTACGTCGTGGCCACGCTCTGGGGCGTGAACCCCGCGTACAGCGCGACCATGACTGCCCCGAACACGTAGGACAGCCCCAACGTGGCGAGTAGGCCCGTCACAAGCCATTTGACGCGGACATCCGCACGTCGCAAGTCGTACAGCATGGATGGCCTCTCCCTCCCCTAGAACACGTAGACGAGCTCGAGCACGCCCTTGGTGTTCGAGCTCTGCAGCGCGCCCGAGGCATCGGTGAAGGACGGGGCGGACGACCAGTCCGCACGGACGGCGGCGCGCAACGCGATCTGCGGAAGGTGGAACCGCGTGTGCTCGATGTTGCTGAACATCCCCTCGCGGGCGTTCGAGAAGTACCACATCGGACCGACGGTGACCGAGCGCAAGATCTGCGGCGTCCCAGTGAGCAGGCCGTCGGTGTCTTCCATTTGATCGTACCGCGCGGTCAACCCGACTTGGCGGCTCACCTTCAGGAATGCCGTGACCGCAGCTCCGCGCCACGAGGGATTGCCGCCGCTCTGCTGCTCCCGCCCGAAGTTGGCCTCGGCGCCCACGATCAGGCGTCCCCGGTCGATGGTGAGGTCGCTCGAGAACAGGGACCGCTGATTCGCGTCCGTCGAGTCCCGCTCCGGTCCGTACACACCGGTGACGGCGAGCGTGACCCAGGGGATCGGGATCCACTGGATTCGGGCCAGCCCTGTCTTGCCGCGATTGTTGTCCACCGTCACGTCCCAGCCGTTGGCGACCACCCCCCACACGTCGACGCGCGACGACGCCGTGTAGTGGACCTGCACGCCCGTGAGCTTGCCGGGCCGGGCATGGATGAAGTTGAACGAATTGGTGGGGATCAGATTGAGGGGCTCGTCATCGCGCTCGAAGCCGATGGGTGCGTCGAACCGGCCGATCGCCAGGGACCACTTGTTGGCGGTGTGCGGTGTCCAGCTGACGAGCAGGTTGTCGATATCGGTAGACGTCGCGCCGTCTTCGAGCGCCGTCGTGAGCTGCGCGAACAGATAGGCGTCACCCACCGGCTTGAAGAAGCTCACACCGATCTTCCCGGCCGTGAACGTGTTGCTGCGGGTGACGCGATCGTAGTCGGCCCGTCCGACCGCGAAGCCGGTGATGGCGACGGGCGACGGCTCTTCGAATGTCACGGTCCGCTCCTGCGCGGCGGCGCTCATCCCAACGCCGCAGAACAGGGCGCTCCAAAGCGCACTGCGCATAGATCCTCCGAATTGTGGGTGGCTAGGGCGTTAAATCAGCCGAGGCCGTTCGGAGGGGGAGGGGTGGGGCTGAACGACGGGGAAGGGGGAAGCGGGAAGACGGACGGATACATCAGGACCTGTTCCGGCATCGCGATCGTGGGCGACGCGAGCAGCGGCGCCGGCACGGCCACCGACGGCGCGATGTCCGCGCTGCCGGTCATCTGGCCGCAGAAGCACGGCCCATCCGTTGGCGCCCCGTGGCCGGGGTGCGATTGGTGCAGAGCGTGATGGCGGCACGCCAACACGGCTTGCAGCGTCGCACCGCCCGGCCCCGCGGCGAGCCAGCAGGCCGCCGCCAGCGTGAATAGGATCAGCCGTGGTGTGCGACGCATCGCCTCAAGTGTACGGCCGACGTTTCGCCTGGCGCAACCCCGCCCGGGCCATGTAGACTGCCTGGCCATGGGCGAGCGCATCGAATACCGCGACGGTCGTTGGGTGGTCCCGACCCACCCCATCATCCCCTTCATCGAAGGCGACGGCACCGGGCCCGACATCTGGCGTGCCGCCCGGCGCGTGTTCGACGCCACCGTCCGGAAAGTGTCCGGCGGCAAGCGCCAGATCGATTGGCTCGAGGTGCTGGCGGGCGAGAAAGCCTTCAAGCAGGTCGGGCACTGGCTTCCCGATGCCACGCTGGACGCCATCCGGACACACCGTGTGGCGATCAAGGGCCCGCTGACGACTCCTGTCGGAGGGGGGATCCGATCCCTCAACGTCACCCTGCGCCAGCTGCTCGACCTGTACGCCTGCATCCGGCCGGTGCGCTACTTCGAAGGCGTGCCCAGCCCGATGCGCGAGCCGCAGAAGCTCGACGTGGTCATTTTCCGCGAGAACATCGAGGATGTGTACTCCGGGATCGAGTACCGGGCCGGCAGCCCAGAGGCCGATGCCGTCATCGGGTTTCTCAGCGAGCGGTTCGCGGCCAAGATCCGCCCGGGGAGCGCGATCGGCATCAAGCCGATGTCCAAATTCGGCTCCCAGCGCCTGGTCGCGAAGGCGATCGAGTACGCGCTGCGTGCCGGTCGCCGCTCGGTGACACTGGTGCACAAGGGCAACATCATGAAGTTCACCGAGGGCGGGTTCCGGGAGTGGGGGTACGAGATCGCGAAACAGCGGTTCGGCGAGCAGACCATCCCCGAGGCCGACACGGGAGACGGGAAACGGGACGCGGGAAAGGTGATCATCAAAGATCGGATCACGGACGCGATGTTCGCCCAGCTCGTGCTGCGTCCCGACGAGTACTCGGTGATCGCCGCGCCCAACTTGAACGGCGACCTGCTCTCGGACGCCGCGGCGGCGCAGGTGGGCGGGCTCGGACTCGCCCCCGGCGGCAATGTGGGCGACGGCTTCGCCGTGTTCGAGGCGACCCACGGCACCGCGCCTAAGTACGCGGGGCAGGACAAAGTGAACCCGGGAAGCGTGATCCTCTCGGGAGCCATGATGTTCGAGGAGCTCGGGTGGGATGATGTGGCGACGGCGATCGCGCGTGGGCTCGGCGGGGCGATCCGGTCGCGGCGCGTCACATACGATCTCGCGCGACTGATGGCCAGTGCGACCGAGGTCTCGACCTCGGCTTTTGCCGAGTGCATAATCGAGCATGTCTAAGATGACCAGCACTGTCGCGAGCGCGCCGCTTGCCCAGGTCGATGGGCCGCTCCTCGCCGTCGCCCTGGCGCAGGGGAGCGCGCTTCCCACCTCCCTCGCCGACTTGGACCGCGCGGCAGGCGGCGTGGTGGCGCGCGTCATTACCAGCGGCGACTTCAAGGGAAAGCGCGACGAGACGACCCATCCGGCGCGCAGCCGCCGTCGCGGCCAAGCGGGCTCGGGCGCTTGGCGCTAAACAGCTCGCCTTCGGCGTCGCCCCCGAGGCGCGAAACGGCGTGTCGGCCCGGGATCTGGGCCAGGCGGCGGTCGAGGGCGCCGCGCAAGGCGCCTGGGCGTTCACCGAGCTCAAAGCCACCCCCGACGAGCCGAAGCCCGAGGTCGAGGGCGTCACGCTTGTGTGCGATCCAAAGGAGATGAAAGAGGTCGCGGCCGGCCAGCGCGTCGGGGACGCTGTCGCGGCCGGGCACCGGCTCACCCGGCAGCTGCAGATGCTGCCCGGCAACGTGTGCACCCCCAGCTACCTGGCGGAGCGGGCGAAGCAGCTGGCGGATCAGCACGGCTTCAAGCTCACCGTGTTCGACCGGGCCAAGCTGCAGCAGGAAGGGATGGGGGCGCTGCTCGCCGTCGCCCAGGGCAGCGACCAGGAGCCGCGGTTCATCGTGCTCGAGTATCGCGGCGCCGGTGACGCGCCCCCGGTGGCGCTCGTCGGCAAGGGCGTGACGTTCGATTCCGGCGGCATTTCCATCAAGCCCGCGCAGAACATGGAGGACATGAAGTTCGACATGTCCGGCGCGGCGGCGGTGCTCGGCACCTTCGAGACGCTCGGGCTACTCAAGCCGAAGGTCAATGTCGTGGGGCTCATTCCCGCCACCGAAAACCTCCCCTCCGGCCACGCCGTGAAACCGGGCGATGTCGTGAAGAGCCATTTCGGCAAGACCATCGAGATCATCAACACCGACGCCGAGGGACGCCTGATTCTGTGCGACGCGCTGTCGTACGTCCGGCGCTTCAAGCCGGCGGCGGTCATCGACATCGCGACGCTCACCGGCGCCGTGGTCGTCGCGCTCGGCCAGGTAGCGATCGGCGCGATGGGAAACGATGAAGCCCTGCTGGCGGAAGTGCGTGAGGCGGGAGAGCGCGCCGGCGAGCGCTGTTGGCCGTTGCCGCTGTGGGATGAGTACCGCGACCTCCTCAAATCCGATATCGCCGATGTGAAGAACTCGGGCGGGCGCGGTGCGGGGTCGATCGCCGGCGGGTGGTTCCTGCGAGAATTCGTTGAGGGGTATCCGTGGGTGCACCTCGACATCGCGGGCACCGCGTACACCGACGGCGAGGGGCCGCATCAGGCCAAGGGTCCGACGGCCGTCGGCGTCCGGCTCTTCACCGAGTTCATTCTCAAGCGCGCGGGGGCGTGACCCGCGGCCTCGCGAGCGCCGCCGCGTTGCTGCTCGTCGCGGCCGGAGCGGCCGCTCAGGTCGACAGCATGGCGCGCCGCGACACCGTCCCGCGCGACTCCACGACCCGCCGGGACACGACCGCCCGCGATTCGACCGCCCGCGACACGCTGCCGCGCTATCTCCCCGTATTCCCCGAAGCGATCCCCGTCGGGCCGCTGCCGCACGGCACACTCTATAGGTTCAACGCCGACTCGCTCGTGCTCTCGAACGTCCAGACGCTGTCGGATCTGCTCGCCCATATCCCGGGCGTGTACGTCGCGCGCGGCGGCATCTTCGGCGCCGGGGAGATCGCGTTCTACGGGGGGCGCGGCGCGGCCGGGCTCGAGATCTACTGGGACGGCATCCCGTACCTGCCGCTCGGACGCGACTCGGTGTTCCTCGACCCCGCCCGCATCTCGCTGGCGCCGCTCGAGCGCATCGACGTGATCGTGCTGCCGGCCTCGCTCCGCGTGTACCTCGTCACGCTGCGCCAACGCTCCACCGAAACGGCATCGCAGGTCGGGGTCGCCACGGGAGAGGTGAAGACGGCGAACTACCGCGGTGCCTTTCTCCGCCGCTGGCGCTCGGGACTGGGCCTCTCGCTCGTCGCCGATTACAACAACACCGACGGGATCGAGGGCAGCTCGAGCACGGCCTTCAACGCCGTGGACCTGTGGCTCAAGGCCGAGTACGTACCGAGCCCCCGGTTCGGCGTCTCGTATCAGACCTTGAGCTCACGCTGGCATCGCAGCCCGGGGCCCCGCACGGCGGATTGGAACCCCCAACGGCGCGACGGGATGTTGCAGCTGTTCGCCGCCGCCCGTGACGACGGGCTCGGGCTTTCGGCCCAGGCGACGCTCGCCACAACGAGCGTGAACCGCGATACCGCTGTGCCGGATCGCAGCCTGTCGCAGGCCGCGCTCGAGGTGACGAACAACTGGTCCCGCGCGCACCTCGGGCTTGCGATCCGCAGGCTGGACCACGCCCGGCCCTGGCAGTTCGAAGGTACCGGCGCCTGGAGTCCGTTTCCCGGTCTGACGCTCGCGGGCGACGCGCGCCACGCCGAATACAGCCGCGGGCGCTCCGGCAATCGCGCCCATCTGGCCGCGGGTCTGATTCTGCCGGCAGGGCTCTCGCTCCGGGGCGACCTCGCGTGGGCGCACGACCTGCGGGCGCCGCTCGATTCGACCGACGGGGGACAGCGCACCGTGGACGCTTCCGGCGCGCTGCGTTGGGATCGCGACTGGATCAGCCTGGAGGTGGGCGGCGCGACCCGCGATCCGTTCGCGCCGATCGGCTTCCCCGTGGCGATCACGGCGATCGACAGCTCCGGTCCCCTGCGCCTGAGCCCGACGCAGCGCACGCGTTATTTCACCGCGCACGGCGGGCTCCGGCTGCTGCCGGGACTCCAGCTCTCCGGGTGGTACTTCGATCCGCTGGTCCGCAGCGGAAACGATTTCGAGCCGCCCTATCATACGCGCGTCTCACTCACGTTCTATTCGAAGTTCTGGCGGGTGTATCGGAGCGGGATCTTCGCGTTGCGGGGCGAGCTGGCGATGGAATCGTGGAGCCGCGGAACCGCGGGCCTCGACAGCGCGGGCGCGCTGCGTACCCTCCCCGGCGTGACGATCGGCGACGTGAACGTCGAGGTGCGGATCGGGGGCGTGACCATCTTCTGGATCCAGCGCAACGTCACCCTGCAGCGCGCCAGCTACGTCCCCGGGTTCGACTACCCGCGTCGCTTTCAGTTCTACGGCGTGCGCTGGTTGTTCACCAACTGAAGTTGACCTAAGTGCTTTGTGTAACTACGTTTAAAGTCTGTGCCGCGGAGCATGACGGGTTTCGGTTCGGCCGAAGGGAAGGTCCTCGGCGGGCGGCTCTCGATCGAGATCCGCAGCGTGAACCACCGCTACTTCAATCCTCAGCTCAAGCTGCCGTTCGAGCTCGGCGGGGTCGAGGGACCGCTGCGCGAGCGGCTGCGTCAGCTGCTCGAGCGAGGCCATGTGACCGTCTCGGCGCGCTGGATCGAGGCGCCACAGCGCGAGGCGGCCGTCGCGGTAGACCTGGTGCGGGCGCGCCAGTTCGTGGCGGCGGCGAAGGAGCTGAAGAAGCGCCTCAAGCTCAAGGGCGAGGTGGACCTCGCATTCGTGGCCCGGCAGCCTGACGTGCTGAACGCGCATCAGGACGGCAGCGCCCCGGCACACTGGAGCGAGGTCGAGCCGATCGCCGAGCGGGCCGTCCAGGAGCTGCTCGGCATGCGGGCGCGCGAGGGAGCGGCGCTCGCGGCGGAGCTCGCAGGAAGGCTCGCGGCGCTCGAGACGGGTGCCGGGACGATCGAGCAGCGGGCGCCCGAGCGGCTCACGGCGGAGCTCGCGCGGTTGAAAAAGGCGGTGGCCGAGCTCGCGGTGGGTGTGCAGATCGATGAGCAACGTCTCGCCGTCGAGGTCGCGCTGATGGCGGACCGCGTGGACATCACCGAGGAGCTCGTGCGGTTACGGACCCACCTGGCGGCGTGTCGCGCGGCGCTCGCCACCGACGGGGCGGTGGGGAAGCAGCTCGGGTTCCTCGCGCAGGAGCTGTTGCGCGAGGTGAATACCATCGGGTCGAAGGCCAACGACGCCGGGATCGCGCAAACCGTGATCGCCATGAAAGGCGAGCTCGAGAAGTTCCGCGAGCAGCTCGACAACCTGGAGTGACGACCTCCCCGCGCGTGGTCGTGCTCGCCGCCCCGTCCGGGGGCGGCAAGACGACGATCGCGCGCGAGCTGCGGACTCGGGCGGCCGACAGCTTTGGGTACTCGGTGTCCGCCACGACACGCAAGGCGAGGCCGGGCGAGCGGGACGGTGAGGCATATCATTTTCTCACGCGCGACGAGTTCGAGCGGCGGCGTGAGGCGGGTGAGTTCCTCGAGTCGGCCGAGTATGCGGGGGAGCTGTACGGCACGCTGCGCAGCGAAGTCGAGCGGGTACTGCGCGGCGGAAAGCAGGTGGTGCTCGATGTCGAAGTGACGGGGGCCCGACAGGTTCGGAAGGCCTACCCCCGTCCGGCATCGGTCGTGCTGTTCGTGATCCCGCCGTCCCCGCGCGTGTTGATCGAGCGGCTGCGCAAGCGGCGCACCGAGTCGGAAGCGGAGCTGTCGGAGCGGATCGACATCGCTACGCGCGAGGTCGAGACGGCGCGACGCGAGATCGGGGACGTGTACGACCGCGTGCTCGTGAACGACGACCTCGAGACGGCGGTGCGGGAGGTCATGGACTTGGTACAGAGAGGGGAGCGCGGAGTCGCGCAGCGCGCGCCCGGCGACATGGCTACCTTGCTGTCGGACTTCGTGCGACAGCTGACGCGCGAGGCAGCCCAACTGAAGCAGTCTACCGGAAGGAGCAGGTGATGCGGATTGTGACCCCGAGCGAAGTCGCCACGCAGACCCAGAACAAGTACCTGGGCGTGCTGGTGGCCGCCAAGTTCGCCCGTTTCGTGAACGAGTTCCCGCGCGATCGCTCGGTGGACTTCGAGGAGAAGCTCACCACGCGGGCGCTGGACGAACTGGTACGCGGCCGGCTGACGTACAAGCTGGTGCGGCGGCGGCGCCAGGAAGGCTGATGGCGTTCGCCGGCCGGCACGTCGTCCTCGGCGTGTCGGGCGGGATCGCGTGCTACAAGAGCTGCACGCTCGCCCGGCGGCTCACCGAGGCCGGAGCGACGGTCGACACGGTCCTCACCGCGTCCGCCGCCGAGTTCGTCCGGCCGGTCACGTTCGAGGCGCTCACCGGGCGCCCGGTCCTCACCTCCCTGTGGGAGCGGGACCGGGCGCTCGCGCACATCGGACTCGCGCGAGAGCCGGACCTCGTGATCGTGGCGCCGGCCACTGCGAACGTGCTGGCTCGCGCTGCGATGGGTCTCGCCGACGATGTGCTCACCGCCTTGTTGCTCGCCCGGACCGGGCCGGTGCTCGCGGCCCCCGCGATGAACGACGCGATGTACGCCCATCCCGCGACGCGGGTCAACCTTAAGACGCTCGCCGCGCGCGGCTGGCAGTTCGTGGGCCCCGAGACGGGCCCGCTGGCCGAGGGACCGAGCGACCGTCCCGGCCGCATGAGCGAGCCCGAGGCGATCCTCGCGGCGGCGGAGCGGCTGCTCGAGCAGCGCGCGCCGTGGCAGGGGAAGAACGTGGTCGTCACGGCGGGTCCTACCCGGGAGCACCTCGACCCTGTGCGCGTCGTCACCAACCCGTCGAGCGGCCGCATGGGCTACGCACTGGCGGAGGCCGCCTATGCCCGCGGCGCGGACGTCGTCCTGGTCTCGGGACCGAGCGACCTGGCGCTGCCGTTCGGCGTGACCGCCCATCGCGTCGAAACCACGGCCGAGATGCAGCGCGCGACGCAAGCGTTGGTGACGCGGGCGGACCTCCTCATCATGGCCGCCGCACCGGCTGACTACCGTCCCACCGAGCCGTCCGCCGCCAAGCGCCCGCGCGCGAACGGCGGTCTGACCCTCGAGCTGGAAGCCACCCCCGACATCCTCGGCTCGCTCAAACGCCCGAAGAAATGCGTTATGGTCGGGTTCGCGCTCGAAGCGGGAGGAAACGGCTTGGCTCGGGCGCAGGCCAAGTTGCGGGAGAAGGATTTAGATGCGATCATCCTGAACGACGCGCACGAGCCCGGCGCGGGATTCGAAGTGACCACGAATCGCGTCACCATCATCAGGAGGAGCGGTGACCCGATCGAGTTGCCGCTCCTTTCGAAGCGGGACGTGGCCGACAAGATCCTCGACGCGGTGGAGCAATCGCTGACGTGACCGACGGGCGGGCACTGGCGCGCGAATTCCTGGAACAGCAGCGGCAGCTGGGTGGCGATCCGGTGATTTTACCGGATGGCGGCACCCCAGGCTCCCCGGGCTGGCGCCCGGGGTCAGTTGAGCCCCCGGGTAATGCCGCACTGACCCCGGGCGCGAGCCCGGGGAAAACCAAGGCCGGACCTGCCCAGTCAGACTCCGCTCTCCCCCCGCCGGGCCTTTCCTACGATCCTCCCGGCGGCGATCTGTTCTCGAACGACCCGGTGCCCCAAGCGGGCTCGCTCGAGGCGATCGCGCAGCTCGTGGCGACCTGCACCAAGTGCCGGCTGTGCGAGGGCCGCCGGCACACGGTGCCCGGGGAAGGGGCGGCGGATGCCCGGCTGGTCGTGGTGGGGGAAGGGCCGGGACGGGTGGAAGACGAAACCGGACGACCGTTCGTGGGACCGGCCGGCGAGCTGCTCACCAAGATCCTCGGCGCGATCGAGCTGCCGCGCGAGCGGGTCTTCATCTGCAATGTGGTCAAGTGCCGGCCGCCCGAGAACCGCCTGCCGCAATTCGATGAGATCGCAGCGTGCGTGCCATACCTGTTCCGCCAGATCGACATCGTGAAGCCGAAGGTGATCCTCGCGATGGGCGGGACGGCCGCGCAGACGCTGCTCAACACCAAGCAGTCTCTGGGGGCGCTACGGAACCTGGTGCACCGATTCCGCGGTATTCCCTTGATCGTGACCTATCATCCGGCTGCCCTGCTTCGCAACCCGAACTGGAAGAAACCGACCTGGGATGACGTCCGCATCGCCCGCCGTCTCATCGGCTGAGCGCGCCGCCGAGTTCACCGGCCGCCAGACTCCGTGGAGCAACGAAGCGGAGCAGGCGGTGCTCGGCGCCATGCTGCTCGATCAGGACGCGGCCTTGAAGGCCGCCGAGCTGCTCGACGACACGATGTTCTACCGCGAGGGGCACCGGCTGCTGTTCCGTTCGATGATCGCGCTCACCGAGCGGGGCGACGTGATCGACCCCATCACCCTGCGCGACGAGCTGATGCGGCGGGGAGACTTGGATCGCGCCGGGGGCATGGAGTACCTCGGGAGCCTCATCGACGTGGTCCCGACGGCCGCGAACGTCGAGTATCACGCCAAGATCGTGCGTGACAAGGCGGTGCTACGGCGCCTGATCGAGGCGGCCACCGCGATCATCCAGGACGCCTACGAGGGCCGCACCACCTCGATCGAAGTGCTCGACAACGCCGAGCACCGCGTGTTCCAGGTCGCCCAGTTCCGGCGCGCCGAGGAGTTCGTCCGGCTGAAGGAGCTGATCTGGCCGACGATGGAGCGCATCGAGCAGCTGCACACGAGCCAAGGCGCGCTCACCGGCGTGGCGACCGGCTTCACGGACCTCGACCGGCTCACCGCCGGGTTCCAGCGCGGCGACCTGGTGATCGTCGCGGCTCGGCCGTCGATGGGGAAGACGGCGCTCGCGCTCAACGTGGTGCAGCATGCCGCGATCGAGCACAACGTGGGGATCGCGGTCTTCTCTCTCGAAATGTCGAAGGAGCAGCTGGTGCAGCGACTGCTCTGCTCCGAGGGCCTGGTGGACGCGCAACGCCTGCGCCGCGGCCAGCTGCGCGACGACGACTACCCCAAGCTCGCCCGCGCGGCCGGCCTGTTGGGCACGGCGCCGATCTGGATCGACGACTCGGCCATGCTCTCGCCCCTCGCCATGCGCTCCAAAGCACGTCGCCTCAAAGCGGAGCACGACATCGGCCTGGTGGTGGTCGACTACCTGCAGATGATGCAGGGCCCCACCGACTCCGAGAGCCGGCAGCAGGAGATCTCGTTCATTTCCCGCTCGCTCAAGGCCCTGGCCAAGGAGCTGGACGTGCCGCTGGTGGCGTTGTCCCAGCTCTCGCGCGCCCCCGAGCAGCGGGGCGGCGAGCACCGGCGCCCCCAGCTGTCGGACCTGCGCGAGTCCGGGGCGATCGAGCAGGACGCCGACGTCGTGTGCTTCATCTATCGCCAGGAGTTCTACGACGGCCCGGTCGACCCCAAGACGAACGAAAGCATCGAAGGGATTGCGGAGCTGATCGTGGGCAAGCAGCGCAACGGCCCCACCGGAAGCGTCAAGCTATTCTTCAAGAAGGAATACACGCGCTTCGACAACTACACGCCGCGCGAGTCACCCCCTGGGGCCGCCCGTGGCTAAGGGAGGCTCGGTGTTCCGCTGCACGGACTGCGGCGCGGAGCAACCCAAGTGGGGTGGACGCTGCGAGGCCTGCGGGGCGTGGAATACGCTGGTCGAAGAGCCGGTCGGACGGACGGGGGGACGGGCGCACCGGCCCGCGAGTTCTCCGCCCGCCCGACCGCCCGTCCGCCTGTCCGCCCTGGGGGAGGGGGCCGGGGTGCGGCGGTGGCAAACGGGCCTGCGCGAGTTCGACTTCGTCTTGGGCGGTGGCATCGTGCCGGGATCCGTCGTGCTGGTGGGCGGCGAGCCCGGCATCGGGAAGTCCACGCTGCTGCTGCAATGCGCCGCGCGGCTCGAGCAGGCGGGGGTTCCCACACTGTACGTGTCCGGGGAGGAGTCACCCGATCAGATCCGGTTGCGGGCCGCTCGGCTGACGGTCGACGCCGGCGCCGTGCACGTGCTGGGCGAGACGCGCCTCGAGGCGATCACCCATCATGCGCATGCGCTCGGCGCCCGCGTCGTGCTGGTCGACTCGATCCAGACCACCTATACCGACGAGCTCGAAGGCGCACCGGGCAACGTGGGCCAGGTGCGGGAGTGCGCGGCCCGGCTGATGCGCTTCGCCAAGGAGGCGGGGCCCGCGGTGCTGCTCGTCGGGCACGTGACCAAGGGCGGCGGCATCGCGGGCCCCAAGACGCTCGAACACATCGTGGACACGGTCCTCTACTTCGAGGGCGAGAGCACGCTGGATCACCGCATCCTGCGCGCCGTGAAGAACCGCTTCGGCTCCGTGGACGAGATCGGCGTCTTCGAGATGACCGGCGCGGGACTGGAGCCCGTGGCGGACCCAGCCGCGGCGTTTCTGGCGGGACGCACCACGGGTGTTTCCGGCTCGGCGGTGACCGCGCTGATGGAAGGAACGCGTCCGCTGCTGGTCGAGATCCAGGCCCTGGCCGCGAAGAGCGGCTTCGGCACCCCACAGCGGGTAGCCACTGGACTGGACCACCGCCGCCTCGCGGTCCTGCTCGCGGTCCTCGAGCGCCGCGGTGGCCTGCCGTTCGGGGAGCGGGACGTGTTCGTGAACGTGACGGGCGGGGTGCGGCTGGTCGAGCCTTCGACCGATCTCGCCGTCGTGGCGGCGCTGGTCTCGAGCGTGCACGACCGACCGCTACCGGCGGACGCCGTGTTCCTCGGCGAGGTCGGCCTGGGCGGCGAGATCCGCCCCGTGGCGGCAGTCGAGCGACGCCTCGGCGAAGCGGTGCGCCAGGGGTTCCGCCGCGTGTTTCTGTCCGCCCGCTCTCGGGTGAGCCTGCCCGGCCTCGATCTGGTGGGCATGGACGGCATCGGTGACCTCGCCCGGCGACTCGCGGCCTGACGCGGGCGTCGTGATCGTGGCGGCCGGCGCCGGCGTGCGCGCCGGCCCCGGCGAGCCAAAACAGTTCCGGCCCATCCTCGGCGTCCCGATGCTGTTGCGCGCGTTGCGGCCGTTCACGTCCCATCCCGCCGTCGGGCAGGTGGTGGTGGTTGTGCCCGCCGGATTCGAAGCCCGCCCCCCCGAGTGGCTGGGCAAGTTGGTGGGCGACCGGTTGGCGCTCGTCGCCGGCGGCGCCACACGGGCCCAATCGGTACGGGCCGGCCTCGGGGCACTCCCGCCGCACGCCACGGTGGTGCTGGTGCACGACGCTGCTCGCCCGTTCGTGACTCGCGAGACAATCGACGGGGTGATCGCCAAGGCACGCCTGGGGGTAGGGGCCGTGGCCGCGATACCTGTTTCCGATACGGTCAAAGACGTCGAGCAAGAGCGTATCACGAAAACCGTACCACGAAACCGTCTCTGGCGCGCGCAGACTCCACAGGGGTTCCCCCGCGCGATGATCGAACGAGCGTACGCGGGGCTCGCGAACGGCGATGCCGCGCCGACCGACGACGCGGAGCTGTGCGAGCGCGCGGGCTTCCCGGTGGAGGTCGTCGCTGATTCGGCGTACAATCTGAAAGTCACGACCGCCGACGATTTCCGGGTCGCCGAGGCGTTGGCGCGTGAGCTGCGGTGAACGGCGTTCCCTTCCGGACGGACGAGGAAGTGACGGCCGCCCTTCCTCGGGTGGTGGCGCATCTCCGCCAGGGCGGGCTGATCGCCTATCCGACGGAAACGGTGTATGGCCTGGGTTCGCGGGCGCGGGGCCCGGACGTCCAGGCGGTGGCACGTCTGAAGGGCCGGCGGCCCGACAAGCCGTTCCTGTTGCTCGTCGCCGACCGTGACATGGCGGAAGCGCAAGGCCTCGCATTCAGCGAGTCCGCGAGCGCGCTGGCGCGGGCCTTCTGGCCCGGGCCGCTCACGTTGGTACTCCCGGGAGGGAGCGGCCGGCTGCCGGACGTGTTGCGAGGCCCCGAAGGCGGGATCGCCGTGCGCTGGACGTCGCATCGCGGGATGGCCACGCTGGTGCGGGCGCTGGGGGAGCCGGTGACGTCCACTTCGGCTAACTTGCCCGGGAGTCCGCCGGCCCCGGGCGCGGAAGCCATCGCGCAGGATTTCGCGCCGGCGGTCGAGGCGGGGACCTTGCTTGTGCTGGACGGGGGCGTTTTGGGAAACTCTCCGCCGTCCACCATCGTTGATTGCACGCAGCGGACGCCCCGCCTGATCCGCGAAGGCGCCCTGACGCTCGGCGAGCTGCGGCGGGCCGCGGGTCGGCTTGCTCCATGACCGAGGAACCGAACACGAAACGAATCCTGCTGGTCTGCACCGGCAACATCTGCCGCAGCCCGCTCGCGGCGGCCTTGCTCGAGCGCGCCCTGGTGGAGCGGGGGATCGAAGGGATCGCGGTAGCCTCGGCGGGCACCGGGGCCTGGGACGGCGCCCCGGTTTCCGAGGGCGCCTATCTCGTGGGACTCGAGCGGGGGCTCGATCTCTCGGGCCGCCGGGCGCAACTCCTGACGCGCGAGCTGGTCGACGGCGCCGACTTGATCCTCACGATGGCGCGGCACCACCGAGCGCGCGTGGACGAGCTGGGCGGCGAAGGTCACGTGTTCGTGCTGGGCGAGTATGCCGGCCGTGAGGGGGACGAGGCCGAGGTGAGCGACCCCTTCGGTGGCGACCTCGACGTGTATCGCGACACCTGCGTCGAGCTCGAGGCGCTCCTGCAGACGGCGGTGGAGCGCATCGTAAAAGAGTTCGCGAGTGGAAGTCAGCGCTAGCACGCGCCTGCTGGCGGTGATCGGCGATCCGGTCGCCCATTCGCTTTCCCCCTCGATGCAGAATGCCGCAATCCGCGTCCTCGGCCTGGACGCCGTGTACGTCGCGCTGCGCACGTCGGCCCCGGAGCTGACCACTGTGCTCGCCGCCCTCGCCGCCGTCGGTGGGGCGGGGAACGTGACGGTGCCCCATAAGGAGGCGGCGGAACGATGCGTGGCGCGGAAAACCGATGTGTGCGCCCGCGTCGGCGCCTGCAATACGTTCTGGACGGAGCACGGAGCGCTCGTGGGCGACAATACCGACGTCGCGGGAATCCTGGCCGCCCTGCGCCAGCTCGGCGCGGACGGTGCCGGCAGCTGGCTCCTGCTCGGCACGGGTGGCTCCGCGCGCGCGGTGGCGGTGGCGGCGGCGGCGGCGAAGGCCGATCTGCACGTGCTGTCACGCGACGCCGGGCGGGCGCGCGACTTCGCCGCCTGGGCGCGCGGGCAGGGGACCCGCGCGGAGCCCGCGCGGGGCAAGCTCGAGCCCGATATCGCGATCAACGCGACGCCCGCCGGACTCAAGGACTCCGATCCGTTGCCGCTCGACCCGGACAGCGCGGCCCACCTGCATGCCGCCCTCGACCTCGTGTACGCTCCCGGCGGCACGCGTTGGGTGCGTACGCTGACCGCGGCGGGCGTGCGGGCGCAGGACGGCCGCGAGGTGCTGGTGCACCAGGGTGTGGCGGCGTTCAGTCGCTTCTTCCCGGATGAGGCGGCGCCGCTCGAGGTGATGCGTGCCGCCGTGAGCCGCGCCCTTGGTGCGTGAGGCCGTCGAGCAGCTCCTCCTCCCAGCCGAGTGCCTGTTGTGCCGCGCCCTCCTCTCGTTCCGCGATTTCGCCCGGCTGGTGTGCGACGTGTGCCGTCACCGCTGGCGCCCCGTTCGCGCGCCGTGGTGCCCCCGTTGCGGGCAGCCCGAGCCGCTGTTCGGGCGCTGCCGGCTGTGCGCCGAGTGGCCGGCGGCGTTCGGGCGGGCGCGATCCGCGGTGTGGCTCGACGGGGGCGCGCGCGACGCGGTCCATGCCCTCAAGTACGGCGGACTGCCGCGCATCGCCACGGACCTCGCCGCGGCGATGGTCGGGCTGGACGTGCCGGGACTGGACTCGGGTCTCCTCGTCCCGGTGCCGCTGGGGCGCGCGCGCCTCAGAAACCGCGGCTACAACCAGAGCGAGCGTCTGGCGCGCGCCCTGGGTCGCCGCTGGGGACGGCCGGTGGTGGACCTGCTGCTCCGGACGCGGGACACCGCCGCGCAAACGGCGTTGACACCCGAGGCGCGGCTGGCGAACGTGGCGGGGGCGTTTGCAATGCGGAATGCAAAATGCGGAATGCGGATCGGAAGGACGGGTGAGTGTTCCGCGTTCCGCGTTCCGAGTTCCGCGCTCGAGCGGCCCCTCGTTCTGGTAGACGATGTATTCACCACCGGTGCCACGCTCGCCGAGGCCGCCCGGGCATTGGAGCAGGCGGGCGCGGGCACGGTTTCGGCCGTGACCTTCGGCCGGGCCGTCGTGCCGGACTTCACCTAGGGGAGAGCCATGGCAGTGCGTGTCGGGATCAACGGGTTCGGTCGCATCGGGCGCAACGTGCTCCGGGCCGCGGTGCTCATGAAGCAGCAGGCGCTCGAGTTCGTGGCGGTGAACGACATCACCGACACCAAGACGCTCGCGCATCTCCTGAAGTACGATTCCATCCACCGCCGTTTTCCCGGCACCGTCGAGGCGCAGGGCGATGCGCTGGTCGTCAACGGTCAGCCCATCAAAGTGTCGGCGATCAAGGAGCCCGAGAAGCTCCCGTGGAAGGCGTTGGGCGTGGACCTCGTGCTCGAGAGCACCGGCCGGTTCACCGACCGGCCCGACGCCGACAAGCACCTTGCGGCCGGCGCGAAGAAGGTCGTCATCTCGGCACCCGCCAAGGGTGAGGACATCACGATCGTGATGGGGGTGAACCACCAGAAGTACGACCCCGCGAAGCACCACGTCCTCTCGAACGCCTCGTGCACCACCAATTGCCTCGTGCCGGTCGTGAAGGTCGTGCTCGACAACTGGGGCTTCAAGCACGGCTTCATGACGACGATCCACAGCTACACGAACGATCAGCAGATCCTCGATCTGCCGCACAAGGACCTGCGCCGCGCCCGGGCCGCCGCGCTCAGCATCATCCCGACGACCACCGGTGCCGCCAAGGCGACGAGCCTCGTCATTCCGGAAGTCAGGGGGAAGATCGACGGCATCTCGCTCCGCGTGCCCACCCCCGACGTGTCCGTCGTGGAGCTGACGGCCGAGGTCGAGAAGAAAACGAACATTCAGGAAGTGAACGACGCATTCAAGCAGGCGGCCCGCTCGAGTCTCCAGGGGATCCTCGACGTGAGCGACGAGCCGCTCGTCTCGGTCGATTACATCGGCAGCTTCTACTCGAGCGTGGTGGACGCACTCTCGACCAACGTGATCGACGGGACGTTCTTGCACGTGTCGTCGTGGTACGACAACGAAATGGGCTATTCCGCGCGCTGCGTCGACCTGCTCGCGCACCTCGCCCGCAAGTGAGAAAGCGCAGCCTGCGCGATCTTCCGCCCGCGGCCTTGGACGGCAGGCGGGCGCTCGTTCGCGTGGATTTCAACGTCCCGTTCAAGGACGGGGCCGTCACCGACGACACCCGCATTCGCGCCGCGGTCCCCACCATCGCCTACCTGCGCGAGAAGGGCGCCCGGGTCGTGCTGCTGTCGCACTTCGGCCGCCCCAAGGGTCCCGACCCGAAGGCGTCGCTCAAACAGATCGTGCGCGACGTCGAGCGCATCCTGGGAACGCCCGTCGAGTTCATCCCCGATCCGGCCACCGGCGTCGCGGCCAGTCGCCGTCTCCCGCGCGGCGGTGTGGCGCTGGTCGAGAACACGCGGTTCTGGCCAGGGGAAGAGGCGAACGATGCCGCATTCGCCCAGACGCTCGCCGCCCTGGGTGACTTCTACGTGAACGACGCGTTCGGCTCGGCCCATCGGGCGCACGCCTCCACCGAAGCGGTGGCGCGCCTCCTCCGGCCCGCGGTGACCGGCTTTCTGATGGAAAAGGAGCTGCGCTACCTCGGCGAGGCGCTCGACCACCCCAAGCGGCCGTTCGTTGCGGTGCTGGGAGGGGCCAAGATCTCGGGGAAGATCGACGTCATCCACGCGCTGCTCCCCAAGGTGGACGAGATCCTCATCGGCGGCGCGATGGCGAACACGTTCTTCCTCGCGATCGGATTCCAGGTGGGCGGCTCCCTCGTCGAACGCGACAAGGAGGATCTCGCCAAGGAGCTGCTCGCCCAGGCGGGGGCCAAGCTGATCCTGCCCCGCGGCGCGGTCGTGGCGCCGAGTCTCGCGCGCGCCGCCGAACGCCAGGAGGTGACGAGCGATCGCATCCCCGTCGACTACGCCATCTTCGACATCGATCGACCCACCCGCCTCGACTTCCGCGCCCGGATCCTGAAGGCCAAGACCGTCTTCTGGAACGGCCCCATGGGCGTGTTCGAGACGCCGCCGTTCGACGAGGGCACGCGCGCCATCGGGGAGGCGCTGATCGAGGCGGGGAAGCGCGGCGCGACGACGGTCGTCGGGGGCGGGGATTCGGCCGCGGCCGTGGCCGGGCTCGAAGACAAACTCACCCACGTCTCCACCGGAGGCGGGGCCGCGCTCGAGTTCCTCGAAGGGAAACCGCTCCCCGGCGTCGCCGCCCTCGAGGACGCGTGAGAAAACTGCTGTTCGCGGCCAACTGGAAAATGCACGTCGGGCCGGATGAAGCCCGAGCCTATTTGAAGACATTCCGCACCCGCTACAACCGCCGGGAGGACCGCGCGGTGTGGTTCTTCCCGCCCGCGGTGTCGGTCGAAGCCGCCGCCCAGGCGACGCGCGACCGCGGCGACCTCCTGGTGGGCATCCAGGACGTCTACTGGGAGCCGAAAGGCGCGTTCACCGGTGCGGTTTCCGTCCCGCTCGCCCTCCAGGCTGGAGCCCGCGCCACGCTGATCGGCCACTCCGAGCGACGCCACGTCTTCGGCGAAACCGACGAAGACACTCGTCGCAAGATGGGCGCGGCGCTCGGGGCGGGACTCGACCCGGTGTTGTGCGTCGGCGAAACGCTCGCCGAGCGCGACGCGGGGCACACGCTGGCGGTGGTCGTCCGCCAGCTCGCCGCCGCGCTGAGCGGTCTCGACAGCGCGGCGCTGTCGCGCGTCGTGATCGCGTATGAGCCGGTGTGGGCGATCGGCACCGGCCGCAACGCGACCCCCCAGGACGCTGCCGCCGTGCACCGGGAGATCCGCGGCTGGCTCGTAGCCCGCGACGCCCCCGCGCCCCGGATCCTGTATGGAGGAAGTGTGAACGGGAAGAACGCCGCCGCCCTCCTCGCCGAACGCGAGCTCGACGGCGTACTGGTGGGCGGCGCCTCGCTCGATCCCGAAGGCTGGTCGCAACTTGTGCAGACCGGCGCTGCGTAGGTATTTTCCCGGCCGCATGTACAACTTCCTGCTGATCCTTCTCACCCTCGACGCCCTGATCCTCACGACGGCGGTCCTGCTGCAGGCGGGCCAGGGCGGGGGACTGGCGTCGCTCGGCGGCGGCGCCGGTACCGAGCAGTTCATGGGTGGCCGGCAGGCGACGACCTTACTCACCAAGATCACCTGGTGGTGCGCCGGCATCTTCCTGTTCATCTCGCTGGTTCTCGCCGTCATGTCGGCGCACAGCGCGGCGCCGCGCTCGGTGCTCGAGGGTGGGGCTCCCGCGCCGGCCCCCGTGCAACCCACGCCGCTGCCGCTCCCCGCGAGCCCGGCGCCGCAGAACACACCGCCGCAACCCTCCAACCAGAGTCCACCGCCCCATCGCTGACCGTCACCCAGCCTACGTGTTGCTCGAAGACGGAGCCTGGTTCCCCGGCACCGCGCCGGTGCCGTTCGAGCCCACGTATGCCGAGGTCGTCTTCACCACCAATCTGTCCGGCTATCAGGAGGTCTTCACCGACCCGTCCTATCTCGGCCAGATCGTCGTGATGACGGCGCCGATGATCGGCAACTACGGCATCAATCCGGACGACATCGAGTCCGACCGCCCGCGGGTCGCGGGCGTGGTGGTGCGCGAA
>WNFA01002278.1_pt1 | contig 26002 bp, 23 predicted proteins | sample 5400481 | NCBI WGS metagenome assembly WNFA01 (sample SAMN13153340, study PRJNA577476) | soil metagenome | isolation source: 120 cm saprolite under Douglas fir tree site 2 hole 1 replicate 2 | place: USA:California | collected 2015-04-18 | reverse complement strand
CCGCCCCCCCGGGGGCCCGCTCCCAACACAGGCCCAGTGGTTTGCAGAAGACGATCGCCGCGATGATCGCGGCGGCCAAGGCGATGACGACTATCGCCGGCCAGATCGTGTCGCGTGGTCTTGGTACCCACAGGGCACGCTGGAACGCCGCGGCGTTCGGCCAGCGCCGATCGGGAGATGTGTTCAGGGCTTTGTGTAACGCCCGTCGCAGCCGGCGCGGCATGCCCGACCAGTCAGCCGATTCCGGCTGCATGCCCGGTGTCCAGCTGCGCCCACTGACCGCTTCGTAGAGCAGGGTGGCGACTGCGTAAACATCGGCAGCAGGCGGCTCTGCTGCCGTCGTGCTCATCGGCGCCAGGACCGGTCGCCCCTGCTCGAGCACGACCGTACTCGCGCGAATGTCGCCGTGCCCGACGCCGCGCGCGTGCGCCGACTCGATGGCTGACAACAGCGCGCGACAGATCTGCGTCGCCTCCCGGACGGACAAGGGGCCGGAGCGCAAGCGGTCAGCGAGAGTTCGGGAAGCCGAGGGCGTCGTCTCGCTCGTCATAGCGTCGCGAATCTAACCCCAAAAAAGCGGCCCCGAAATTTCCGGGGCCGCGGCCGGTCTGGACAACGGCAACTACTGGACCTTGATGGTGATCTTCATGCCGAGCGGCAGATGCGGCGTGCAGTAGCCCTTGTACGTGCCTTTGGGCGCGTTCGCGAAGGACACCTCGTAGCTGTCGTTGGGATTCGTGAGGAACGGTCCGGACAGATTATCCATGGTGTTCTTCATGCCCGCGTTGAGGGCCGCGGCGCCTCCCGCGGGAATCGAATCCGGCCAGAACGTGATGTTGTGCGGACCGCCCGCGACGTTGACGAAGCGCACCGTCGCTCCCGGCGCGATCGTGATCGAATTCGGCTCGAAGCTCGCTTTCGTGCTGCCGTTGCCGGTCATCTTCACTTCGGTGACCGGACCGGTCGGAGTCGCCGGCGCGGTGGCAGCCGGTGGTGCCGGAGGCGCTGCCTGCGTTTGGGTCTGGTTCTGGTCGCCCTTACTGCCACCGCAGGCGAGCGCGCCAAAGGCGACGACGGTCGTGAGCAGAGCGAAGCGCATTGCGGAAGTCCTCCGGGACATGTGGAGCTGAAGGTGCGGGTTGATGTCGTTTGTGAACAGTTTCACAATATGCGGTCAATATAGAAGCGGCTCCCCAAAACGGGAGTCCCACAAAGGCACTACCTTCCCGGTCGATGAAACAGGCAATCATTGCTTGCATGCTTGGCGCCTGTAGCGCCGTCACTCTCTCCGCCCAGCTGTGGAAGACAACTATCGGCTTCGAGGGTGGCTTTGCGCGGGTGCGCGCGGCCGGTCTCGGCCCGTCAGTGTATCGTGACCAGATCGACCTCCCCGGGAGCGGCTCGGCGTTCCCTGCTGTATTCGCGATCATCCCAGTCGGAAACCGTGTTGCATTGGAGCCGAGTCTATCGGCATCACACGGCCGGATAAACGAGAGCAGTGGGTTGGTTGCTACCGGAACCGCTGCTGAAATGCGGTTGTCGCTCCGCGCCGACGTTGCCATCGGCCCAGGGTTGTACGTCGCCGGTGGCGGTGGGATTCGGTACCTGGCCAGGGACAATGTTCACTCGCTGCAGCCCGGCATTCTGACTGCCGTTGGGTATCGGCGCGCCTACGGCTCAAGTCTGGGCGCGCGCGTCGAAGTACGGTGGCTCTCATTGGGCAAGGCAGATTCGGTCGCGCCGAGCAATCAGTATGCGCTGCTCGTGGGGGTCTGGCGCTCCGTGGGTGGAACTGAGGACCGCAATACGGGCCCGTGGCGGCTTCAAATCGGGATCGCCGGTGGTTACATCCGCACGCATATCTACGGATCCTTCGGTGGCCTCTTCTTGAATCTTCATGAGACATCTCTCGAATTCCCCGGCTCCGGTGCGACGACGCCGACAAAACTGTTTGTCATTGTGCCGCTTAGGGGACGTCTTGCGATCGAGACCGGATTCGGGGTGCAGCGCACGCAGGAACAGGGGGTCACGCTCTCTGACGGACACCTCGCTCCGAGGCTCGACGTAGCGATTGCCTGCGGCTTCTATGCCGCCGCGGGCGGTAATATCCGCTATCTGCAGCAGACGGGAACGGCGGGTTTCGGGTTGGCAGGAGCAAATGGCGCGGTGGGATATCGCTTTCCGCTCGTCCAAGAGCTCGAAGGCCGCGCCGAGCTCGGCTACACGGTCTTCAAACAGCGCCGGAATTTTCGCTTTGCCGAGAACGACCTTGCCTTGCTGTTCGGTGTCTCGATGCCGCTGAAGTAGCGTCCCTACTGCCGAATATGCCGGATCGAGTCACCGAACAGATTAGTGCAGACGAGTTAGCGCAGCGACTGGACCGCGGCGAGTCGCTGCAGCTGCTCGATGTGCGCACTCCTGACCGGGTGGCGCGAAACCGAGTTGCGTTCGGTACCGAGCTCCAGTTTCACGCGCTGCCGAATTCCAAGATTTTCGCGCTGCCCGACGCGCGCGATCTCCAGCTCGATGCGGCGCGTCCCGTCGCCATCATCTGCGGCCATGGTAACTCCAGCAAACAGACGACCGCGTTCTTGCGTGAGCGTGGGTACGAGGCGTACTCGGTCACGGGCGGGATGGCGGCGTGGGAGGCGGTCTACGTCGCGCGCCGGCTGTCGCCCACGCCTTCGCTCTCCCATGTCGTGCAGCTCGACCGTGTTGGAAAAGGGGCGCTCAGCTACGTACTCGTCAGCGACGGCGATGCCGTCGTCGTCGATCCGGGCCGGCACGTCGAGCGGTATGACGCAGTGCTCGCCGAACTGCGGGCGACTCCCGCCGCGGTGGTCGATACACATCTCCACGCGGATTACTTGAGCGGTGCGCGCGAGGCGGCGGCGCGATGGCAGGTTCCCTACTTCCTTCATCCGGACGATGCGGTCTCCCCGTACGACAGCACGCCGGGCCACCTGGCGTACCAGCCTCTGCACGACGGCGATACGATCGCATTCGGCCGGGGCACGCTGCGCGTCGCGCACATGCCGGGACATACTCTCGGCAGCATCGCGTTGATCGCCGACGACGGGCTCGTGTTGACCGGTGATTTCCTGTTCGTGCAGTCGGTCGGGCGGCCCGATTTGGCCGGCCAAACGGAATCGTGGGCTAAGCTGCTCTGGCACAGTCTGGAGCGCGCGCGCCAATCGTGGGCGGGCGACCTGCTCGTATTGCCGGCGCATTACGCCAGCGAATTGGAACGGCGTGCCGACCGCGCCATCGCGGCACGCTTCGATGTGATCGCCGCCACCAATGCGGCCGCGGCGATCCAGGACGAACGAGCGTTCCTCGAGTGGATTGCCGAGCACACGACTGGCTTTCCTGATGCCTACCGCACGATCAAAGAGACCAACTTGGGTCTCGCGGACGTCTCCGGTTCCGAGGCCGAAACGCTCGAATCCGGCCCCAATCAGTGTGCCGTGAAATAGCTTAGGCCAGCGCTGTGCAACTTTTGGGAGGGCCTCCGTCTCTCATGGCGTCCCTTACCAGAGGTTGCCATGCGGACGTTGCATCGTGTTTGGGGAGTTGCTGCGCTTCTTGCCGTCACCGTTTCGCTTCCGCTTGCTGCCCAAGGCTGGATCGATCCGATCCGGCCGCTCCCTCCGAACTCGAACGGGCGAATCGAGCGCCTTCGCAGCGCTGTGCAAGTCAGCATCACGGGCCGCGTGGCACGGGTCAGCGTCGAGGAGTGGTTCCGCAACAACGGCCCGATGCTGGAAGAAGGGATGTATCACTTCCCTCTGCCGGGCGAAGCGGTCTTCTCCAGTTACTCACTCTGGCAGGGCGACCAGGAGCTGCGCGGCGAGGCGATGGACGCCACGCAAGCGCGTTCGATCTACGAAGCAATCGTTCGCCAGAAGCGGGACCCGGCGCTGATCGAGCTGGCAGGACAGGGACTCATCCGCGCGCGCGTCTTTCCAATCAGCCCCGGTGAGACACGCAAGATCACGCTCAAATACACGCAGCTCCTCGACCGCACGGGCGATGCGTGGCGCTTCCGCTACCTGGGCGATCGCAACCGCCAAACTGCGCCACGCAGCTTCCGGCTGGAGGTCGACAGCGCGGCGCAGTTCGGCGATCCCTTCTCTCCAACCCATCAGGTACAAGTCGCGCGTCGCGACAGCCGCATGGAAGTCACACTCGGTGATGCCGCGAACACGGGTGACTTCGAGCTGCTCCTTCCGCTCGCCCGCGGACTCGTCGGGTTGTCTCTCCTGCCACGTCATCCGGTCGGAGAGGACGGCTATTTCATGCTGCTGCTTGCGCCCGGCGCGGCGTCCGAAGCGGCCGCACTGCGACGCGACCTCGTCGCGGTGATCGACGTCTCGGGATCGATGTCAGGTGAGAAGATCTCGCAGGCAAAGTCGGCCCTGACTCAACTGCTCGGCTCCCTCCGCGAAGGCGATCGCTTCCGGCTGGTCGCGTTCTCGGGCGGGGTGCGCCGTTACGCGCAGGGATGGACCGCGGTGAGTGCCCAAGGTCGGCGCGATGCATCGGCATGGATCCAGAGTCTCGAGGCAGAAGGCGGAACGAACATCGCCGGCGCACTCTCAGAGGCGTTTGCTGAGCCTCCGGCTGAGGAGGCGCTCGGCGTCGTCGTATTCCTCACCGACGGGCAGCCGACCACGGGCGATACCGATCCCGAGCATATCGTCGAGCGCGCCGAGCAAGGGCGCGGCCGATTCCGCGTCTTTTCGTTTGGAATCGGCGACGACGTCAACACCTATCTGCTGGACCGTCTCACCGAGCGGGCGCGGGGTACGACGGAATACATCCGGCCCGGTGAGAACATCGAGCGCGCGGTCGGCTCGCTCGCCGCAAAGATCGCGAGTCCCGTACTCACCGACGTCGCCATATCCGCCACGTCCGGCGTCGAGCTGTATGATGTTCAGCCCGGCAGCTTGCCGGACCTCTTCGCGGGCGATGAGATGGTCGTGCTGGGGCGTTATCGGGGACTGGGGACTCGGGAATGGTCTGTCACGGTTCATGGAAAGCGAAACGGGCGCCAAGAAGAGTTTACGACGACAGTCAATGATCGCGAAAACGATGACGCGCGCTATGTCGAGCAGCTGTGGGCCGCTCGCAAAGCCGGCGCGCTCTCGCGCGAGATTCGGCTTCACGGCCAAACGCGGGAGCTGATGGACGAGTTGAAACAGCTCGCGCTGCGTTACGGGATTCTGACCGAGTACACATCCTATCTGGTGCAGGAGCCCAATATTGTCGCTCGGCGGACGTTCGAAGAGCGCTTGATGCGCGCCCCGGCAGCAGCCCCGGTCGATCAAGTGGGCGCCGGCTCGGTTGGTCAAGCCGCGCGTGATCGTTCCATGCGTGAGTCGAGCAACCTGGCGGCACTGGTTGTTACCGCTGACAGTATCGATGCTGCCGCATTGCGTGGTCCGCGCGCGCGCTCAGGCATCAGTCCCACCCAGCGCGTCGGGGGACGGCTGTTCATTCTTCGCGACAGCACGTGGACCGACCTCGGTCACGGCGATTCGCTCAACGTCGTCACGGTAGCGCCGTACAGCGACGCCTACTTCGCGCTGTTGCACGCGATGCCCGATTTGACGCCGGCGGTGGGGCTCGGCCCCAGCGTCCTGGTAGCAGGACGCCATGCGAGCATCAAGATTGAATCGAGAGGTAAGACGCACTGGCAGGCAGGCGAACTGGAGCGACTCGTGCGCGCATTCCGGGGTTAGGCCATCAGTGCCCGAAGACATCGCTGAGGTGTACCGCAGCACCTACGGCGCGCTCGTGCGGTTCCTGTACCGCAAGGTATGGGACGCCGAGCGCGCCGAGGATCTCGCGCAGGAGGCATTCGCCCGGGCGCTCGTGCACCGGCCCGAAAATGCGCGGGGGTGGTTGTTCGTCGTGGCGGCCAACATGGCGCGCGACGAAGCGCGCCGCGCGGCGCGCGAGAAGCGGCACCTCACCTTGTTGAAGAGCGAGCCGGAAGCGGTACACGGCTCGCCCGAAGAAGAGATCGATGCCGACACACGATTGAGACGCGTGCGCGCGGCACTCGAGCAGTTGACCCCGCGCGACCGGGAAGCGTTGCTGTTGTGGGACTCGGGGCTATCCTACGATGAAATTGCCGGGAGGGGGGGGGGACCAGCATGTCGCACGTGGATGAAGGCACACTGCACGCCTATCTCGACGGCGAGCTGTCGCCACCCGAGCGTACCGCGCTCGAGATCCACCTCGCGCAGTGCGCGTCCTGTGGCGCCCGGCTGGCGGAAGAACGGTCACTGATCGAGCGCGCGAGCGCCGTGTTGGGCGGCGCGCGCCCCAGCGAGCGCCCCGCGCCCCCTCTCAGTGAACTCGCTTCACCACGGCGCCGCGGACGCCGCATCCTCGGCGCGCGGTTACCGTTTGCGTGGGCCGCGACCGTCGTGCTCGCGCTGGGGATCGGCTACTACCTCCACGCACCCGAGTCGCGCGTCCCGCCTGCCCAAGAACCCCAAGCGGTCGCGACAAACGTGCCGGCGGCCGACAAACTCGAAGCACGAGACCTACACCGCCGCCGCGACGTGCGCTCCGTGCGGTCGCGGGAAGAGGTCTCAGCTTCGCACGATTCGGTCAGCGCGCAACGGTTGACGACCGGAACTGTGGCCCTGCAAACAACAAGGGCGCAACTGACGGAAGCTGCGCCGGTGAGGGCCGCGGCGCCATCAGCGCCGCCGGCGCGATCGGCATTGCATGTTGATGAGGCGATCGCGCAGGCGGATAGCAGCCTGGCTAGCCTACGCGGTCGGCTGGTCAGCTCCCAATGGATCGTCATCAGCAGAGGCTCAGCGCGCACACTGCTCGGTGCCGACCCTGTGGGCATTCCCGGACTCGCAGCGCGGGACATCCGTCGCAGCCCGACGGATGGTGCCACGATCGTCGTGGAGCAACAGCTCGATTCGACGACTGTCATTCAGCTGTTCCAGCGCACCGCCACCGTTGAGGGCGCTGATCTCGGTTATCCCCAGCGGCGGTTCAACGCACAGGCCGAAGGCGCTCCAGCCGAGCGTCTGGCTCGGTACGTAGGGCGGCTGCGCGTGGAGATCGCGGGACCGTTGACGCCGGACTCGTTGAATCGACTGCTCGAGCAGGTGCAGCCGCTGCCCTAAACCTCTTGTCGCCGCCAGGCAATCAGCTCGGCGACGACACTCACGGCGATTTCTTCAGGCGTCACGGCACCGATCGCCAACCCCACCGGAACACGCACTCGCTGCAGGCTTTTGGCCGGTACGCCCGCCGCCGTCAGGCCCTTCGTCACCACGATCTTCTTGCGGCGGCTGCCGAGCAGGCCGACATAGCCGGCTGGCGAGGTGGCGACGCGCTCGAGGATGACGGCGTCGTTGCGATGGCCACGCGTGGCAATCACGACCGCATCGGCCGCGGTGAGCGGATACCGTGTCAGGGCGGCGTCCACGTCTCCCGCCAGCGTGATCACCTCGTCGCCAAAACGGGACGCATCCGCATAGTCGGCGCGGTCGTCGATCACCACGACGCGGAATCCCGCGGCTACCGCCGCGCGCGCGATCGCGGAACCCACGTGGCCGGCACCGAAGACGAACACGCGCGGTGGTTGAGTCAGCCGCTCCTCCATGAAACGCCCGTCGCGAGTCAACGTGGCCGCTGATCCGGAAACATTCGCGCGCGGACGAGCCTCAAACGTCTTCACGGGAGCGTCACGCGTCCAATCCGTCGCGGTGCATACCAGTCCCGAGTCCGCAGCGGCTGCCGCTTCGAGCACACGCACGTACTGCTCGTCGGCGATCAACGGCTCGACAAAGACATCCACGGTTCCACCACACGAGAGGCCGAGGTCGCCCGCGAGATCGGCGTTGAGATGATGAGTGAGCAGTGTGGGTTGGTGACTGGCTTGCGCGGTCAGCGCCGCGCCGATGACGTCGGCTTCGACGCAGCCGCCGCCGACAGAACCGATCAGCCGTCCCTCGGATCCGACGAGCATCTTCGTGCCAGCGGGCACCGGCGTCGAGCCGCGTGCGCGCGCGACCGTAGCCAACGCGCCGACGTGTCCACCGCGAATGAGCTCGGCGGCGGCCTTCCAGACGTTCATGCTTAAGAAACTAAACTCCCGGAGCAGGAACTGCCCCGGGAGTGTCGACTTCCTAAACGGTTTCCTACTGTACGACGATCTTCCCGCTCATTAAAGAGGGGTGGATGGCGCACTGATAGGTGTACGTGCCGGCGACGAGCGTCGCTTGGTACGTGCCGGACGACTTGTCCCCCGAGTTGGCAGGCATCGTCCCCGGCGCGGTCAGCCAGGCCACATTGTGAGTGCCCGAAGCCCACGAGAACGTCACCGTCCCCGCCGGCATGGTATCGGGCGTCGGCGAGAAGGAATAATTGGCGACTGTGATCATCGTCGAGTGACCGCCTGGGGGCGGCGGGGGCGGCGGAGGCGGGGGATTGCCACCATAACCGGTGCTGTTGCTGCAAGCCGCTGCTACGGCTAATGCCGCAATCGCCAGCAAACGAACCATCGGCATAATGCCTCCAGAGGGGGCGCTGTAAGAGTGCTACTCGTACACCGCGTAGGTGAAACAGGTCGGATGCGTTGTAAAGCGGAACGGACTTAGTGGTGTTCCCGCTCCAATGCGTTCGCGGCGAGACGAGGGGAGATGATGGGATAGCGGCCCGCGAACCAGGCCCACGCGAGGAAGAACAAGCCGCCAAAGAAGAGGGCCACTCCGACTTCGGGAAGGCCGATAGCGGGGCCAGCGCCATGATTGATCGAGGGAACAACCTCGAGGTAGCGCTCGAGCCAGATCCCAACCAGGCTCGCGAGCGCGAACCCGATCATCGTGGGCGCGAACTTTTTCGGCTTCACACCCAGCAATCCTATGAAAGGAACCAGGAACACGAGCAGAAAGACCGCGGTGCCGACGGGACGCCACGCACCGTACAAGCGGTAAAAGATGAAATACGTCTCTTCCGGCAGGTTGCCGTACCAGATGACGAGGAATTGCGACCACATCAGGTAGGCCCAAAACACCGTGAACCCGAAGCAGAGTTTGCCGAGATCGTGCTGTTGCCGCGATGTGTAGATGTCGTCGAGCCCCATGGCGCGCCGCAGCGAGATCCCGAGAACCGCGAGCATCATCAGCGCCGCGAGGAAGCTTCCCATGAAGTAGAACGCCCCGAACAGACTGCTCACCCATTTCTGGGCCAGCGACATCATCAGATCAAAAGCGAGCAGGCTGTACCCGAATGCGTACGCGAGCACGAGGATCGCGGCGTCGCGGGAGATTGCGGGAGCGTCTTCCTTGCGGTCGACGACTTCGTTGGTCGCCAGCTCGCGGACGTCGGGCGCGACGTCGCGGCGCACAAACCGCCAGGAGAGCCAGGACAATAGCGCGAGAACCACCCCGTTGCGCAGGAAGAACCACTTGCTGACGAGCCACCACCCGACGTCGGGCCGCGGCTCATGAATCCAGGTGAAGATGTATATCCGGCCGATTATGAGACCGATGAAGAGCGCTACCGATACCGTGGTGAAGGCGACGGCCGCTTCCGCGAAGCGGATGAGCACACCGCCCCAGTGACCCTTTGCCAATTTCAGGATGGCGGCGAACACCACCATGCCCTGTGCCATTCCGGACCAGAACATGAAGTTGGCGTGATACGCCCACCAGGTTCGCTCGGGACTGCGACTCATCAGTCCCGACACCAGAATGACGCCGCCGACGATCGCGGCAGTCGCGCCGAGGAGCGTGACGCGGGCGACGGGAGCCGCGCGGGCCTTCTCGACGAGCGTTGACCGGCTGATCGTCGCAACGCTCACTGACCGGCTCCGGCGCGCGCCAGCAGCTGCAGACTGCGCACGTAGTTCACGACGTCCCAGCGATCCGCACCGTGGATCTTGTCGCCATAGCGGGGCATGATCCCGCGGCCCATGCGTTGCGCCTCCACGATCATTCCGTAGATGGCGCCGTCGCTCATGTGCGGCCGCGTGGGATCGACGAGCGAGGGCACACCGGGGAACGGACCGCCGCCGGCCATCGACACGGGCCCGTTGCCCTGCCCGCGCTCGCCATGACAGACGAGGCAGAACGTCCCATAGACCGCCTGTCCGCGGTTCAACGACTCGGCGGTGCGGGTGCGCGGGTTCACAAGATGATCCGCGGTCTCGCGCGTTACGGGCAGTTCGCCGCCGGCCGTGGGTACCGCGCCCGCGACGGGCGGGATCGGGCGGGCGTACGGCTTGATGTTGCGCTGGTGTCGCATCGTCGCGAACCAGCCGACCTTGTGGACCACGGTGTCGGGATTGCAGGCGCCAAGCAGTACGAGCGCGCCGACAAGCAGCGCGCCCTTACCCACGATGCACCTCTTCCGCCCCTGCTTCGCGCAGCAGCGCTTCCAGCCGCGCCGCCTTGTCCGAACCGGCCGGTACGAACACACCGAAGCGGTCGTTCGTGAAGCGCGGATCGTATTGAATCGTCCCGCCGCGCCGCGCGGCGAACGCGGCGTTGAAGAGAATCCCCAAAATCGTCGATAGTGCGCCGAACAGCACGGTCATCTCGAACATGATGACGACGTAGGGAGGAACCGATCCGATCGGCTTGCCACCCACCTGAATGGGCCAGTCGTACGACATCCACAGCGTGAGCCATGCGCCGATGGCGCAGCCCGCGATGCCCCCGACCAGCGTGAACATGCGGACGGGACTCACAGGCTGATCGAGCACGTCTTCGATCTCGTGGCGCGGAATCGGTGAATAGACGGTGAAGTCCGTGTGCCCTGCCGCGCGCAGCTTCTTGATGGCATCGAGCGTCGCGTCGAGATACTGGAAAATGCCGAGGACGCCGGGCGTGGGCGGCGGATGGAAGATCTCCTGGAGCGGCTTGGGGAGCGGCAGGCGCAGATGCGTCGTCACGTGTGTTGTGCTCCTGCACGCGCCTTCTGCCGCCGCGGCGGAGCGAGCACTTCTTTTACCTCGCTGATCGAGACCGCCGGGAAATTCTTCACGAACAGCAGAAACCACATGAAGAACCACCCAAAGCTGCCGGCCATGATGCCCCAATCGGCCCACGTGGGGTTGTAGACGGCATTTGCCCACGGCTCAAACGGCTCGCCCGCCAACGACACGACGATAATGACGTAGCGCTCGAACCACATGCCGATGTTCACGAAGATCGAAATCACGAACAACGCTGTGATGTTGGTGCGAACTTTCTTGGACCACAGCAGCCACGGCAGCAGGCCGTTGCAGATGTTCATGGTCCAGCTCGCCCACCAGTACGGCCCAAACGCCCGATACCAGAACGCCGCCCGCTCGGCGGCATTGCCGCTGAACCAGGCGACGAAGTTTTCGGTCACGTACGAGAAGCTCACGATCGAGCCCGTGAGCAGGCACAGCTTGGCGAGGTTTTCGAAGTGATCGACGGTGATGATTTCTTCCAGATGGAACAGCCGGCGGATCGGCACCAGCAGCGTGATCACCATCCCGACGCCGGAATAGATGGCGCCGGCAACGAAGTACGGCGCGAACAGCGTGGCGTGCCAGCCGGGCACGATGGCCATCGCGAAGTCCCACGACACGACGCTGTGCACGGACAGCACCAGCGGCGTCGCGAGCGCGGCGAGGTAGAGATAGCCGCGCGTGTAGTGGCGCCATTGCTCGTTCGCGCCCGTCCAGCCGAGCGCCGTGATCCCATAGAGCTTCTTGCGCCAGCCGGTCGCGAGGTCGCGCACTGCCGCGATGTCCGGGATCAGACCCATGATCAAGAACACCGTCGACACGGTGAAGTACGTGCCGATCGCGAACTCATCCCAGATGAGCGGCGATTTGAAGTTCGGCCACAGGCCGCGCTCGTTGGGGTACGGAATCAGCCAGTAGAAGTACCACTGCCGTCCGATATGAATCAGCGGGAAGAGACCCGCCGTCATGACCGCGAACACCGTCATCGCTTCCGCGGTCCGATACACGGCGGTGCGCCATCCGGACCGGAACAGGAAGAGAATCGCCGAGATCAGCGTCCCCGAGTGTGCGATGCCCACCCAGAAGACGAAACAGGTGATGAAGACCGCCCAATAGACTGGATGCGAATAGCCGGCCAGTCCCAGCCCGTACCGCAACAGGAACAGCAGCGTGATGATGCCGACGCCGAGCAGGCCGACGGCCGAGCCCAGCAGCAGAAAGTATCCGCGCGTCGGCGCGCCCAACGTGCGCGCGATCGTGCGCGTGACGTAGTCGTAGGTCAGCCGCGTCGGCGTTCTCGCCTCAGCCATGACTCAGCGTCTCCTGCGCCACGACGCGAGCGAGATACGTGATGGCGGGCTTGGTGTTCAAGCCGGCGAGCACGTGATAGCCACGCGGGTTACCCGCCAACTCGTAGACCCGCGAGTGGTGGTCGTTGAGATCGCCGAAGATGATCGCTTCCGACGGACAGGTCTGCTGGCACGCGGTCACGATGTCGCCATCGCGGACGTTGCGATCCTGGAGTCGCGCCTGACTCTGCGCACCACGGATGCGCTGGACGCAGAACGTGCACTTTTCCATCACGCCCTTCTCGCGCACCGTGACATCGGGATTGAGCAGCATCGACAGCGGCTCGGGCCACGCCTCCCACTCGCCGTCGCGCTCCGCGTAGTTGTACCAGTTGAAGTAGCGGACCTTGTAAGGGCAGTTGTTGGAGCAGTAGCGCGTGCCGACGCAACGATTGTAGACCTGGCCGTTGAGGCCGTCGGGCGTGTGATAGGCGGCGAAGACCGGACAAACCGGCTCGCACGGCGCGTTGCCGCATTGCTGGCACAGCATCGGCGAATTGACGGCGCCCTGCGGCACCCCTTTCTCATCGGTCAGCCAGTAGCGCTCGAGCCGCATCCACGACATCTCGCGGCCACGTTGCATCAGCTGCTCACCCACCGTCGCCAGATTGTTTTCGGCGTAGCAGGCGGTGACGCACGCCGCGCAGCCCGTGCACTTCGACAAGTCGATGGCCAGGCCCCAGCGCGGATGATCGCCCGCATAGTTGCCGATCGAGGCCTTTTCGTGCTGGCGCTCGCCCCACCATTCCACCGCGTCCTTGGCATACTCCGGCGTTTCCTCGTAATGGAACGGGTGATCGCCGGTATGCAGTCCCTGCGCGCGGGCGAGCCCCAACACTTCCACGGTGCCTTGACCGCGCTCGCGCGGGCTTCCTTCCGTCGTGACGATCTTGCGATGCTCGCCCGTTTTGGTCGCGCTCGCGCGCACGGCGAACGTGCGCCCGCCGTAACTGTTCACCTGCGTGCCCAGCAGCTCGAAGGCGTTCGCGGAACGATCTTGCGCATAGCGTCCGTAGGCGCTGTGCCCCTGCCCAGTGGGTACGGCCAGGACGTCCGGCCGCACCGAGCGTGTGATCCAAGCCGGGAATTTCTGCGCGCCGAATTGCGACTTGAGGAGCAGGAAGTCTCCGGTCGCGAGTCCCCACTTCGCGGCGGTGTCGGGATGGACTTCGACCCAACTGTGCCACGCGATCTTCGAGACCGGATCGGGAAGCTCCTGGAGCCACGGCTTATTGGCGCCCCGTCCGTCGTGCAGAACGGGGTGCGGGAAGACGACCACTTCTTGATCTCCCCCCCCCGGCTGCGGGGCCGCGGCCGTGTTTATCCCAGCCGCCGTCGCCGCCAATCGCACCGGACGCGCACGAGCTGATGCTTCCGCGTACACGCCGCCGCGCGCCAAAGCATCCATCCAGTATTGATCGAAATTCGTTTTCTGCCGCGCGCGCCACTTGGACTGGAGATAGTCCTGGAAGGTGCCTGGACGGCCCGCGAGCTTCAGCACCACGTCACCGGTCGGGCGCGTGTCGAAGACGGGCTGAACGACTGGCTGCTGGAGCGCGATCACACCGGCGCGTGGCCGGCTGTCGCCCCATTGCTCGAGCGGATGATGATCGGGCAGGATCAGATCACACGCTGCTGCCGTCTCGTCCAGGTACGACGAGAAGCTGACCTTGTACCCGACCTTGCCGAGGGCCTGCTGGAACGCGCCGGGCACCGAGTGCGCCGGATTGGCGCCGTGCACGAAGAGCAGCGCCACCTTCCCCGCTGACATGTCGGACGTGAGGCTCGCGAGATCGGCGAACGTGTTCGTTGCACCAATCGCGAGATCCGCGCCGAACTTGACCAGCGAGCCGACCGAGCCGGCGACGTAGTTCAGGACATTGACGGCAGCGACGATCTCCGCACCATTGGGATATTGGGCCGCCATGCCGCCGGCGACCGCGAGGCCGCCCTTGGAGTTGGCGAACTCGGTGGCGAGGCGGACGATCACCTGCGCCTCGATACCGATCACCTCCGCGACCGCACGCGGCGTGTGCCGCGCAAGCAGTCCGGAGAGTCTGGGCGCGTCCCCCGGCAACCTGGCCAACCGTTGGCTGACGATCACCTGCGCCATCGCGAGCGCCAGCGTGCCCTCGGTGCCGGGGCGCGCGGCAATCCATTCGTCCGCGTTCATCCCGGTCAAGGAGAGACGAGGCCCCACGTACACGAACTTGGCCATGGACGCGGGCCGTCCCGAATCGAAGGCGTGCGAGCGGGAAAATCCATTCTGGAATTCGACGGGCGACAACCAAGTGTCCAGGAAGTCCGCTCCGAACGAGAGCAGGTATTTCGCGTTCGCGAAATCGTAGGTCGGGAGCGCCGCGGTCCCGAATGCCGTGCGGTTGCCGGCGCGCAACGCCTCGAATCCGAACGGCTCGTAGCTCTGCCGCCGGCCGCCGAGCTGCGTCATCCACTCATCGACCAGATCGCCGAAGCTCGACTGCTCGGCGCCGGTGAGAAACACGATGCCCTTGCCGCGCGCACCGGCCACTTTCCCGCTGAGCCGCTGAATGGCGCCGTCCCAATCGATCGCTTCGAACGTACCGCTCGCGTTGCGAATCATCGGATGCGTCACGCGGTCCGGGTTGTACAAGCCCTGGATCGCCGCCTGACCGCGGGCGCACAAGCGGCCACGATTGATCGGCGAGTCGGGATTGCCTTCGAGCTTGACGGCGCGGCCTTCCCGCACACGGACCTGCACACCGCAGCCCGCCGCGCATTCGCGACACGTCGTGGCGTAATAGGTGGCGGTGCCGGGAATCTGATCCTCCGGCTGGATCAGATAGGGGATCAGTTTTTCCGTGGGTTCGGGACCGATCCCGCACGAAGAGAGCGCGGCTGCTCCGGCGCTCGTGGCGCCGAGCACTTTGAGGAATCGTCTGCGATCGATTGAGTCGGTCATCGATCCCTCGCTCGTCCTAGTAGTGGCATACGGTGCAGTCGCGCGTCACTTTGTGTTCGACGTGGCAGCGCACACACCAACCCATTTGCAGCGTGGACACCTGGTATACCTGCGGCATGTGCTGCACGTCGCCGTGGCATGTAGCGCACGACTGCGTACCGAGCGCTTTGATGTGGCGCATGTGTGGGAAGCGCGCGAAACCCGGCAACGCGTGGATGCGCACCCACTCCGGCGGCTTCTTCTCCCGCCACGCATCGCGGACCTTCTTGATTTCGGCCTGGTGCTCGGGCGTGGAGCCGCCGATCAGCTGGTGACACCCGAAGCACGTCTGCAACGACGGCAATCCGGGCTCACTGGAGACGGACGCCGAGTAGTGGCAGTACATGCACGGGATCTGGTCCTGGCCGGCATGGATGTCGTGGCGAAAAAAGATCGGCTGGCGCGGACCCTCGAGCGATCCGGTGTCTTTGACGACCGGTGCGCGATATCGCTGGGAAGCAGCTGGGGCCTGCTGGCCGTACAAGACCGCAGGCGGAAGGGGAAAGCCGAGAATCCACAACACCACGACCGCGGCTGAACGCAGATGGCCTCTAATGCCCAATCAGTTGTTCGGTTTCGGTGTGGGACAACTACATCCGAAGGCTCACGAATGTAACAACGGCTATTCGGGACGCGCCAGTAGTTGGTATTTCAGTCGGACGACGTCGACGAACGCGTGGACGCCATCGAGGTCGAGGAATTCCATCCAGCACTGCCGCACGCCGTCGTTGAGCGTGCCGTCGCGAACGGCCTGTTTAATGACGCGCGGCAATCCGTTGGTGGCGCCGATTTCCTGTTCCTCGAGTCCCGACAACACGAACGTGCCGCTCACGCCGGACTGCATGGGATGCAAATAGCCGAGCTTCCGCCCACCGACCTCATACATCCAAACCCATTTCCACGTGGTGCCGAGATACACTACCTGTTCGGTGACGTGGCGCAGACTGCGCAGCTGCTCGCGGGCCCTCTTGAATCGCTGGGCCGCACGAGGCGGCAGGTCGCGCACCGGCTGATCCGCCTTGGGGCGCTGGCGCGGGCTCAAGTAGAGATTACTGGCCCAGTAGTCGGTCGAAGGTCTCGTCATAGCGCCAAGAACTTAGTGGCGCGGTCAAGCCCGCAGAAGGCGGGTAGTCGCCCGGAAGCGTGCCGGGTCGAGCAACCGGCCGCAAGACTGCTGCGGAACGGCCATGCGGCCAGTCTTGTCCATCGAGAGCTTGATGACGTCACCGTTGCGGCCGAACCAGCGGCTGGATGGCTCGAGATCCGATGGGTAGACGAAGAGTGGGAGTGCCGCAGCCGCGAGGGCCGCCTGCGATCCGATGCCCGATTCCGGCATGGTTCCAGCCCAGAGTGTCGCGCCGTAGCCGGCCGCCAACTGATAGATCCGGCAGACTTCGGTCAGGCCGCCGACGCGGTGCACCTTGATGTTCCACACCCTCGGCCCTTGCAGCGCGATGATCTGACGGGCGGCGCGCGAGTCGCGCAGCGTCTCGTCGAGACAGATCGGTGTTCGCAGGGTCTCAGCCAAACGCGCATGACCGACAAGCTCGTCGGGGTGAAGGGGTTGCTCGATGTAGAGCAGGCCCGCGTCATCGAGCGCGCGCAGCGCCCTTTCGTCACGGGGCCACTCGTAGGCGCCGTTGGCATCGACGGTGAGCGGCAAGGCGCTGCCCGCCATGCCGACCCGCGCGGCACCGACCGCCGCCTCGTCCCAGCCCGGCGCGACTTTGATCTTCACGCGCCGGTAGCCGCGTTGCAGCGCGTCGTACACCCACTGCGTGAGCACATCAGCTCGGCGCTCGGGTGGGATGCCGAGGGCGACGCCACAATCGACCGCACTCGCCGCAGCGATGCCCAGCCGCGTGCCCAGCAGCGTCGCGAGACCGGTGCCGTTCACGTGTGCCTCGAGATCCCAGGCGGCACTTTCGACGCCGGCCCGCGCGAACCAATTGCCGCGAACGCTCTCGCGGAGCGTCGCATCGATCGCCTCCGGCAACGGGGACGATCCGTCGAATTCGCGACCGACGACACGAGGCAGCAGCACGCGCTCGATCAAATCACGGGCGCTCGCCAATGTCTCTTCGGAGTAGAACGGCAGTTGAAAGGGTGGCGACTCGCCGTAGCCCACGTGGCTCGCGTCGTCATATAGCGCAACAATGAGGGAGCGTCGCTCTGCGATCGTGCCGCCCGAAATCACGAACGGTTCCACGAGAGGCAGCGTGAGCTCGTAGAGCTCAGCGCGGGCGATTCGCGTCATCGCGCTTTGCCTGTCGGCTTTGGATCCAGGACCACACCCAGTGGGCAAGCGGTAAGAAGACCAGCAGTCCACCGACCGCGAGCAGCGCGTCGCTCCCGTTCGCGGGAATCAGCCATGCCACAGAGCCGATAGCGACGCCCAGCATGATCATTTGCAGGTACACACGGTCGATGCGACTGAGGCTCCGAAGTCTGAGGGAGACGATTCCCATGCTTGCCAGTACCACCACAAAGATCCAGCGAACGGCGGCTTTCACCGGGTCGACGGTGCCGCCCCACGCGAGCAGTCCTGCGAGCACAAGAAATCCCAGGCCTCCGAGCCGGCGCCGCTCGATCATTGAGTCTCCTCCGGCACGAGATCGAGGAAACGCAACTCGCCGCCGCTGCGATCGAGCAAACCAGCAGCTTCACGCTCGCGCATCACGGCGATGAGACCGTCGCTCGGTTCGAAGATCAATGCGTGCAGCGCGCGCTGGGTGCGCGAGCCCTCCGTCGCGGGATACTCTTCGAGTGGCAGTTGGAAGAACGTATGCAGTTGAACAGACGAACAGCCTCGCAGCGCGTACTCCACGATCATTCGACCGGAGTGGATGTTGCCGGTGCCACACAAGGACGGCCGGACGGCCTGACGGCCGGACGGCCGGCCCAACACACGGAGATTGCGGTCGCTCAGCTCCGTCCCACCATACGCAACTCTCTTAGCCGCATCGAACAGACGATTGAAAACCACGAGCGCATCGGCGCTGCTCGCGGCGTTCACCATCTCGACCTGGAAAGCATCTTCGAATCGCGCGTTCATCAGCTTCATCGCCAGTCGAACGTCGGCATGTTGGCGAATACGCGCCGGAACCTCACGCAGCCAGCGAAGGATCTGTGCCTTCTCATCCGCCAGGGCGTCGCCCGCCAATGTCGGAGAGAAATCCTTTTCGAGCGGCAACGGCGATTCGCCCCAGGCGTCGGCGAGTGCGCGCGTCGTGAACGCATATTCATCGTCGCGAAACGGTTCATCGAGCCGGGGCAGATGGTACTTCACCGATGGAACCGCTAACAGTCTTCCGCTGCGCGTGAGATCGCGACCGGCCCGCACCAGCGCGAGGTAATCGTCGAAGGAACGATCCCAGCCCCTGCCCTTCCACGTTACGGTCCAGCCCCCGGTCTCACCGCGGCGCTCGACTTTCATTTTGGTCTCATGAATCGCCCATGCCGCCATCGACTGCGCACCCGCGGCATTCTGCGCGATGACCGTCTTGAGAACCGCGAACGCCAGGCCTGCTTCCGCATCCGTCTCGAGCTGTCCCGCGTTGAGCGATAATTGGCCGGACCCCTTCCCGACCGGATGTGGTAGCCGCTGCCCCAGGTAGCGCGCCGAAAGATCGATGTGATAGGTCTCACGCACGTGGCCCGGGAAGTCGCGCGGCAATCCTCGCTTGAAGCGCTCGAAATCGCTATCGAGCAAAGCGGGAGAGCCTGAATTGCTCATCCGGCGACTCCCCATTGAGCACCAACCGCGCGACCAGCTCTCCGACCGCCGGGCCATGCTTGAACCCATGTCCTGAACCGCCGCCGACCAGCCACGCATTCGCCGCCGCCGGATGGCGATCGACAATGAAGTGCTCGTCGGGCGAATTCTCGTACTGACAGACACGCGACTCGAGCAAGGGCGCGCCCTTGAGCGCCGGGAAGCGAAACGCCAGGTAGTCGCGCGCGGCCTGCAACGCTTCGGGCCTGGGGAGCCGGTCACCGTTGGTCGGATCGAAGTCCGGCCCCCGCGTGTCGTCGGCGATCTTGAAGCCCCGCCACTCGTTGCCCGGAATCCCGTACATGAAATGCGTCCCGTGATCCGCCCAGACCGGCATGGCTTCCTCGGTGAAGCGGCGATCGCCGGGCGGAGTGCCGAAGAAGAACACTTCCTGCTTCGTGGGTCGGACGCGATCCCCGATGACGTCGGGAAACAGCGAGCCCAACCACGGACCACAGGCAAACACGAATCGGTCCGCACCGAGCGTCGTGCCATCCGACAGCGTTACCGTCGCGAGCTCGCCGCGGTTCGGTTGCGGTGGCTGGACGGCGACCTCGCGGTAGTCGCCACCTTCAGCGCGAAAGCCATCGAGGACCGCGGCGCAGGCACGGCGCGCGGTGAGATAGCCGCCGTCCCGCTCGTAAATCGCCCAGCGGACATGCTCGCAATTGATTTGCGGATATCGTCGCGCGGTCTCAGCACCCGTCAGCTCCTCAAATGCGATCTGTGCGTCGCGCAGGATCGGCAGGGCGGCTTTTTCGTATTGGTCATCGCTTTCGACGAGCCAGAGGACGCCAATGCCATGGTAGAGCTGGCGTCGCCAGCGGGCTTCGTGCTCCTTCCAGAGCACGAGGGCGCGTGCCGCCATGCGCGTGTAGATCGCGCGCGGTCCCCCTCCATAGGTCGCGCGAATCACCCGCGTTTCGCCGCCGGAGCTGGCTCGCGCATTGCCGGGTCCCCACGCGTCGAGAAGCGTGACTCGCGCTCCGCGACGGCGCAGGCAGAGCGCAGTCCAGCCGCCGAACGCGCCGGCTCCGACCACGACGACGTGAGGTTTCAGCGTCGCGCCTCGCGCACCGCACGGCGCACCGTCTCTCTTTCAGACGCGGGCAGCGCTGGGCCCCACGGATCGTCGCACGCCTCGTCGGGAATCACGCCGTCAGCGGCGAGCGCCCAGAGCATGCGGCGGACATAGCCTTCCATGGGCTCGGTGAACGTCGCCTGGCCGAACGCATCCAACTGCGCGGAAAGGCGCGAAAAGGCAAGGTCGTCTCCGTTTGCTTTCACCCTCAGCAGCTGTGCCTGCAGATCGGTCAGCGCGGAGCCCATGCCAATCAGCGCTGCACGGGCCCCCATCATCAACGAATAGCCGAGGAAGCGGTCCTCGCCCGAGATCAAGAGCTTGTCCGAATGTTCCCGCATCACACTCGCGATGCGCTGGAACGTCACCACGGAATCGAGCGTGGCGACTTTGATACCAATCACGCCGGGCAACGAGAGGATGGCATGGAGCGTGGCGTCGTCGTACGAGACGCCGCCCGCGGCCTCATACAGATAAAACGCGATGACGGGAAGCTCATCGGCCAGCTCAGCGTGATAGACGACCGGGTTGTCACGTCGTGGGAATGCGAGTAACGCGTCGGCTCCGCCCCGTTTTGCGTCGCGCGCCATCGTCGGCCCGTTGGCGCCAGCGACAATCGTTTTTCCGGGCAGTGCGGCACGCCACTCCTCCAACACGACGCGCCGCTGATCCTCTGAGAGATGCGGTCCGCGTCCGGTATGCGCCCACACCGCGACGCCCGCAATGGGTTGGCGCGCCATCCAGCCGGCGTAGGCGCGCTGCGCCGCGATGTCGATTGTGGAGCCGCGAAATGGAACAGGCACTGCCGGGATAAGGCTCCACTCGAGACTCGGGATCAGGCCATCAGCTCCTGAGCATTCTTGAACTCGATGGCGCCGCGGGCATCGGACGACAGCTCGAGCAGATCGAGCTTCGCGACGCTTGTTTCCGGCAACCGCAGCGGTTGCCCGGTGCCGAACACAAAGCGATCGATGCCGACCGTTGCGAGCAGCGTGGCGAGGTGATCCTCAGGAGGTCCCCAAATCCAGCAGATGTCCCACCAGACGCGACGCGCTTCTTCCGGCGTCGAGCCGAAATGTACTTGTTCGACGAACCCGCGATCCGCATGCGTGACGAGGAGGCGCACGTCGCTATCGGCGCGCAGCAACGCCCGCACGGCGGCGGCAGGAAGGTCGCCAGCATGGTCGTTGGGATGGCGTTGGCGCCCGTCTTCCAACCGGACCGCCAGCATGAGCGGGATCCGCGCCGCGCCACACGCCGCCGCCAGCACGCGCATCTCTCCGCCGGCCGGGTCGAGGCCGAGGTAGAGGGGATCGCACCGCACGGAGGGCGCGCCCGCATTGGCCGCGTCGGCGAGCACCTGCTCCCACTGCGCCAGGCCCGGATGTACAGTGGGGACTGGTTTGAAGCGCCGTTCTTTTTTGGCGGTCTCGTACAACCACGCATTCCCTTCGGTGGGGTCGCGCCAGAACAGCCCGGGCAGGTGCGTGACCCACGCCGTGTCGATGGCGACGCGATCGAGCGCCTTGGCGAGGGCCTCGGGCGACGTGTCCGGCACCTTGCGCCACGGATAGGCGCCCAGGAAGGCGTTGACGTCGACACGAGGAGCCATCAGTCGGTGGGGAACGCGCCCGCGGGGAAGATCTGCGCTGCGTTCTTCCAGCGGACGAGAGCCAACTCCTCTTTCGTGAGCAGCGCCTCGAGGTAGCGCAGTTTTGCCCAACCGGTGTCCATGGTCAGATCGGTGCCCCACAGCAACCGTTTCGCCCCGACACTCTCGAGACAGGCCTCGAGCATCCCGCCGTCGACACCGCTGCCGGAAAGGTCGACGTAGACGTTGGGAACGTCAGCGACGGCGTGCAACGAATGCAGCCAGTCCCCGCCGCCGCCGATGTGTGCCAGGATGAAGGACACATCGGGATGACGTCGCGCGAGGGCGCAGAGCTCAACCGCGTCCGAGGCCTCCTGCCCAGGCCAGTCGCGCCGGCGGTGTTGCCAGATGTGTTGCAGCACGGGAACACGGCGCTCACGTGCCAGCACACCAATCGGATCGAGCAGTGGATCGTCCGCCCGCCGGCTTGCCGCCAGCTTGATGCCGATCATCCCCGCATCGAGGCAGCGCACAATTTCCGCGCGCGCGTGCGCCGTATAGTTCGGATTGACGCACACGTATCCGCGGATCGCATCGGGATGTTCGCGCTGCAGCGCGAGGAGTGCGTCGTTCCCTGCTGTGACATCGCGCGGTGACGGAAAATAGATCGGCGATGTCAGGCCCCAACTGCCCAAGATGGATGCTACATGTGTCGTGATGCCGATGCGTTTCCCTGCCCTGAGACGGCTGTCGTTCCGCTGGTGCCAATCCGCCCGTGGCGTTTTGGCATGGTAGAAATGGGCATGGGTGTCCACAAGCATTGCTTCAAAGTATAGCGCCCCTATTTTGGGGGTCGACCTGGGGAGGGAGAATCGATGGAAACGCTGCTCAGTCGCATGAAGGGGATTTTGCTCGAGCCCCGTAGCACCTGGAAAGAACTCGACTCAGAGTTCATCAAGCCGGGGGAGTTGTGGGGCAAATACATCATTCCGCTCGCGGCACTTGGAGCGATCGCTCGGGCCATCGGGATGCTGCTATTTGGCAAGCCCATCGCCTTCACGAGCCTCACGAATCCGGTCTCTGTCACGACGGCGGGAGTGGGTGGGGTCGTCGCGTTCGTGGTCTCGCTGTTGAGCATCTTCGCCCTCGCGAAGATCGCCAGCCTCCTCGCGCCGGGGTTTGGCGGTCAAAAAAATGACGTACAGGGCCTCAAGGTCGTAGGATATGCTTACACCGCTGCGTTGTTGGGCGGCGTCTTTACGTTAATCCCCGCACTCAACTTGGTGTTCATCATCTTCTCGCTGTACAGCCTCGTGCTGCTCTACATCGGGTTACCAATCATCATGAAGGTTCCGAAGGACCGCGCGATGGGCTACACGGCCGTCGTCATCATCGTAGCCATCGTCATCTTCCTTATTGGGTTGGCCGTCGTGTCGGTTTAAAGCGACCGCAGAACCTCATCGAGGATTGCGAGCGTTTTGTCCACCGTCGCGTCATCGTGGGCGAGCGAGACAAAGTTGTACGCGGTTCTTTTGAATAACAGCCCCCGCTGCGCCGCGGCCAGCGCCGCTCGCTGGGACAATTCCTCCGTCGCGTAGTGCAGGAAACACATCTCGGCAATACCGGCGACGCCAGTCACTCGTGCCGAGTGAGCGCGCTGCAGCTGATGCAACCCGTGCAGCAACCGCATGCCTACCCGATGCAGATGCCCGCAGACATCGTCGCGGTCGAACACGTCGAGGGTAGCGCGCGCGGCCGCGAGGGCCACGCCCTCGGTCGCGAGCGTCGATGAGATCCAGGTACGGCTGGCGCCCGCCATGACGTCCGCTCGCCCGCCGACGACCGCGAGAGGAAATCCGTTGGCGAGTGCCTTGCCGAGCACCACCAAATCGGGGGGGGGACGTACCCCGTAGCGTTCAACCGCACCGCCGATCGCCAACCGAAACGCCGTCTTGATTTCGTCGAAGATCAGCACCGCGCCGGCCCGCGCTGTTTCGGCGCGCAGCAGCTCGAGCCATTCGCGTGTGGGCTCGACGACGACAACGGGCTCGACCACGACAGCCGCCAACCGATGCGCCCGATCGCGGATCATTTGCCGGGAGGTCGCAACATCGTTGAACGGCAGCTCGGCAAAAAGGGCGCGTACACCGGCGGGAACTCCGTCCGTTGCGCCCTGGCACCAGTCGAGCCAGCCGTGATAGCCGCAGCCGAGCACTTCCTCACGACCCGTCGCGACACGCGCGAGCCGCACGGCGGCGGCGACCGCCTCAGCCCCAGTCTTGAGAAATCGGACGCGTTCGAGCCATGGGATCCGGGCCGCCAGCGCGTCGGCAAGCTCTTGCTCCGAGACCGGTGGCAGCGGACCGACGACGCCGGCGTTGATGGCGGCCGTCGCGGCACGATTCACCGTGGGATGCCCGTAGCCCAGGGCCACGGCGCCGAGCGCCATGATGTAGTCGACGTACTCGCGCCCGGTCTCATCCCACACTCGGCACCCGGACGCGCGCGTCATCTGCGCCGGAGGGTCGAACCCTCCCCCCGGCTCTAGTGCGGGCCCGAAGAGAGCGTCGGGCCGTTTGCTACCGGTCGACGTGAATCCCGGAACGCGCCAGTCGCTTGGCGTACTTGGTCACCTCGATGGCCATCGCGCGCAGCAGTTTGACCTCGCGTAGATCCAGTGGCGTGCGATGCGCAATTTCGCGTATGGTGCGCATCACGCCAGCGGCGTTGCGCGTCTTGAAGAACTCGATCGCCTGCAGGGCCTTGGCGACGTCCGCGAACAGCCGCTCGAGCTCATCCGCGGGCGCGGGTTCCGACGTGCGCCGCGGCTCCTTGAATGGACGCTCCTCCGCTCCGCGCGCCAGGGCCAGCTCATACAGCATGATGATCACGGCGTGCGCGAGATTCAGCGAGGGATAGCCGGGGTCGGACGGGATCGCTACGACGCGGTGACAGCGATCGAGCGCCTCGTTGGAAAGCCCCTTGTCCTCGCGTCCAAAGAGCAACGCCACCGGACCGCCGTCCGCGAGCGACGCGATCTCCGCCGCGGCTTCGCGAGGTCGCTGAAGATTGCGCTTGGCTGTGCGACCGCGCGCGGTGAAGCCGACGACGTGAACGCAGTCCGCGATCGCCTCCTCGAGCGTCGAGTACGCACGCACGCGTGACAGGATGTCCTGCGTCTGATGCGCGATCCCCTCGACGCGATAGGCTTCGTATTCGCGTGGATTCACGAGGCGCAAGTCGCGCAGGCCGAAATTCTTCATACCGCGAACGACGTGCGCGATGTTGACCAGATCCTGGGGATGATCCAGGACCACGATCACGCTCATCCGACCAGCTCGAGAATCCCGAATCGTGGTGGGTCCTGCCGATCGCCTCGCAACCATACCCAGCCGCCGCCCCCACTCCAGACGAGTTGTCCCGCGCGCCGCATACGGCCGGGAAGCATCTCATTAATGATAAGATCGAAGCGGATGCGGGCACCGGCATGGGGACGCACGCCGCCGGGCCATGGTATCGCCACGGTCGCGCAGTATCCCGTTTCCGTGCGCCGCCAGCCGCCCGTGAGGTCGTCGGGACGTACATCGGAGCTGCTGTCCGTCGTAGCGCTCGCACGGACGCGACGACTCTTCTCATCGGGAACGATCAAGTAACCGACGGCGTCCCCACTGCCATCTGACTGTCCGGCCATGGGAGCGAGGTACACCTGCAAACTATCCGAGTGGATATCGTCGGGCTCGTTGTCCAGCCGCAGCGGGGCGGCATCACCCGGCCGCAGGATGACGTCGGGCTTGGTGACGTCGACTGCGAGGTAGAGCGCCGTCTCATCCCAGGCGGCGTACGCCGCCGCCGAGAAGTCCTCGGCGCCCGGATAGGCATCTTCGCTGCGCCGGTATTGGTCTTCGAGCGCGAGCTCCAGGGGTTCGGCGAGCTCGAATCCTTCGAGCGTCCCATCGAGTGGCGGCGGCGAAGACACACGGAAAGCGGGTGCGGCCACGGGCGTTGGCGCGTCGATCTCGAGTAGCGGCGTAAACGGCGGCTCGGCGGCGCGAGCGCCCCGCAGTACACGCGTCGGTGCTTTGTCTGTTTCGATCGTCCATTCGGTTCCCCCCCCGCCCCCCGCCCCGCCGAGGCGATGTCGCTCGACGCCATCTGTGGTCTCGACTTCAATGATTTCGCCGCGCGTCCGAACAGTCCGGACGACTCTGTCTCCTCCATGCGGTTCGAGGATCGTCACGAGCCGGG
>WNFA01002826.1_pt1 | contig 26035 bp, 20 predicted proteins | sample 5400481 | NCBI WGS metagenome assembly WNFA01 (sample SAMN13153340, study PRJNA577476) | soil metagenome | isolation source: 120 cm saprolite under Douglas fir tree site 2 hole 1 replicate 2 | place: USA:California | collected 2015-04-18 | reverse complement strand
TTCAGATCCAGTTAGGATTTGGACAGTTGTTCCGGGTCTGACGAAAGGTCTAAAAATGCGCTATCTAAGGTATCTCGCTTTACTTGGCATTTTCATGCTTAACGCAAGTTACTCCAAGGCTCAGGTTTCCGTTGGCATAGGAGTCGGACCGGGCTACGGCTACGTTGGCGCAGCTCCCGTTTGCTCGTACGGATACCATGACTACTACCCCTACGAATGCGCACCGTATGGCTTCTATGGTCCTGACTACTTTGTCTGCGGTGTCTTTATTGGCGCCGGCCCGTGGTACCGCGGCTATTATGGCCGTGGCGGATACGGTTACTACGGACGCGGGCGTGGCTACGCCCGGGGCTATAACAACGACCGCTACTATGGTCGTGCGAATGGCTACAACGGTCGCGACTACGACTACTCCGGTCGTCGCAGCAACGGCAACTATGGGCGCAGCAACGGGTATTCCGGCCACAACAACGGTTACTCCGGGCGTGGCAATGGCTATTCCGGTCATGGCGGTGGTGAATCACGCAGCTCAGCTGGCGGTGGCTACCACGGTGGTCATGGGAGTGGAGGCTCTCACGGCAACGGAGGCGGTGGATCCCGCGGCGGCGGACATCGGTAGTTCGCCCTGAATTACAGCTTCTCGTTGCAGTTGGAAACAATCCAATCCTGCCGCCCGTGGCAGCGAGCGTGGAAACAAGTCTTACAGGGTCCGCGAAAATGGCGGGGCCCAGATAGCGCCACCGCGCCCCATATTATTGCTCACTAATTCCCGATTTCTCTTTACTGATCCCTGATTACCAATTGGGCCGCAAAGCCTCGGCGTTTTAGGCCGGGGATATAAGGCCCTCCGTGATTGCTCGGCTGCATTGTCCTAAACTCCTCTCCGTCCAAAAGACCTATGGGCGGGCAGCCCAAAAGTGAAGCCTCTTCGTTGTCCTCCGCTGAAGTAAGGCGGCTGTGGGAGGAACCCACCGAAGCCATCCAGCAAAACCAGCGGGAGGCCGCAGGAATCCTCTTCCTTTTAGGGAGAGGAGGATGTCAATGATCACTGTTTATTCGACCGCCGCTCCATCTCCGTCGGCACGGCAATCGACCGCGCGCCATTCTTGCCCGCGGCGCGTATGGCAAAGAAGTGATTGTCCGTGGAAACGCCCTTCAAGATCGTTTCACCGGGCGAAGCCGCAAAGTCATAGACCTGCCAGCGCGGATCGCTGGTCTCACGCCACAGGATTTCAAAACCGGCGCGCTCCAGATCCTCTTCGGCCGACCAGGACACTTTGGCGTCCGGCGTCACCGCGCCCGTGAGCTTTGCATCCTTCGGCGGAGCCGGAGCCATTGCCAATTGCCGAAGCGCTTCCGCATTGTCCCGCGCTACTTCGCCCATGAACGTAAAGTTGAGGTACTTCTCAAAATCGCCGTATTCGACTCCGTTTTCCGTCCGTGGCGTTTGATGCTGGTGATTGTAGTCTTCCAGCGGCTCGGTAAATCGCACCGCCGGCAGCCCCGCCTTATAGAAAGGATAGTGATCCCCGCCGCGCCCATACCGGTCCACCCGGAAAATCATTCGAATCGCCGCGCGTCCATCGATCTCTTCGACCGCCCGCGCCAATTCCCGCGAAGGCGAATCTGCATCGTCGATTTCGCCATTTCCGGAAAAGAGCCGTACGCCATGCGGCGCACCAGCCGCGGAATCGGCGCCCACGATATCGTCGTCCAGCATTCCGCCAACGGTATAACCGTGCTGTTTTGCCCACTCCAAAAGGTGCGTGCTCCCGAGCAGCCCTTGTTCTTCGCCTGAAACCGCCGCAAAGAGTATCGTCGCGCGATACGTCCCGCGCCCGTTTGTTCCCGCCTTGCTCAGCAGCCGCGCGCATTCCACGCTCACGGCTACACCCGATGCGTCATCGTCCGCTCCCGGAGCATCCGCATTAGGGTCCATCACATTCGAAGGCCGCGAATCAAAGTGCCCGGAGACAATGAAGATGGTTTTCGCCAGCCTCGGATCGGAGCCGGGAAGAACGGCGTACACGTTTTCCAGCGACATCGGTTTTCCAGAAGTTCGCTCCGAAGTGGATTCGAATTTATCGACCACCACCTGCAATTTCCCCCCGGAATCTTTCGCGATCTCATTCAATCGCGCCACAATCGCATCGCGTCCGCAACCAATCCCCCGCTTCGAATCCGTCCACGAAGAAAGCGTCAGCCTGGTCCCACACGCAACAAGTTTCCCGATCAGCGCGCGCATCGATTTCTCATCCACCGGCTGCCGCGCAACGACTCCCGCAGGCCGCGCCAGCAGCTTCGGCTGAGGCTTCCCCTGCGCCGGCTCCACCGGATCACGTGGCGCAACTCGCTGCGCGAAAGCCGGCATCGTGGTGAACAAGAGAATGACAAGAACAAAAAAAATGGAACTGAACGAGCACCAGCGATATCGGACCTGCCGCTCATTCATGATTTGTGATTCCTCATTTGATTTGGCCATCTGCGAATCGGCATTCTAGCAAGGATTCCTTTCAAACGTGCATCCTGATCGCTGCTGTTCGGCACATCGGGCGCAATGAACCACCTCCCATCACCCATCCGGGATTCTTCTATGGATTCGTGGGAGTCGCCCAGGCGTGGCAGATTGCCTTTGTCTTCATCGCTACGGACACGGCGCGCTTTCGCCCCCTGATGATTCCGTGCGTCCTCGAAAAAATCGGTTACGGCGCGGCGGTGCTTGCCCTCGTTATGCAAGGACGAATGCACAGGGCGGGCCTGCTCTTTGCCGGCACCGATCTGCTGCTCGGCTTTCTCTTTGTCATCGCCTACTTCAAAACGCCCGTTTCCGCAGTTGTGGCGCGATGACTTCGGGCTGCGCTTGTGTCGTTCAACTTTTAGCTTTCAACTTTTAACTTTGAACCCTCTGCTGCCCGTTTTGCCGATTCCCGCGGTTATGCTAACGTTTTCCGTTTATGAAGAAGCGCATAGGTGTGCTCTTAAGCGGCCGCGGCTCGAATTTCGAGGCGCTGGCGGAAAGCGTCGCGGCGGGAAGAATTCCGAACGCGGAGATCGCCGTCGTTATCAGCAATCGCGAGGGCGCGCCCGGCATCCAGCGCGCTGAGTCGCGTGGAATCAAGACGCGCGTGATTCCTTCGAAAGGCCTGGAGCGCGAAGTGTACGACCGCCAGGTCGCTGCGGTTCTCGACGAACGCCAAGTCGAGCTGATCTGTCTCGCCGGATACATGCGCCTGCTGTCTCCCTTTTTTGTTGCAAAATTTCTGAACCGCATCCTGAATATTCATCCTTCGCTGCTCCCGTCCTTCCCCGGACTGGAATCACAGCGCCAGGCGCTCGAATACGGCGTGAAATTCACCGGCTGCACCGTTCATTTCGTCGATGAAAATCTCGACGCCGGCCCGATCATTTTGCAGGCCACCGTTCCCGTGCTCGACGGGGACACGGAAACAACTCTTTCAGAAAAAATCCTGAAAGAAGAACATCGGATTTATTCTCAAGCGGTAAATATCGTGCTCGAAGGAAAATACAAAATCGAAGGCCGCCGCGTGCTTCGCACAGTTGAAAACAATTCATGACCAACTCGAATTTCAAACCCGTCGCCGAGCAGCTCGCCTACCTCAAAAAAGGCATCGCCGAAATTGTCCCCGAAGCCGACCTGACCGCCAAGCTGGAAAAATCACAAAAGACCGGCAAACCCCTCCGCGTCTATCTCGGCGTGGATCCCACCGCCCCGGACATTCATCTAGGACACACCGTGGTCCTCCGCAAGCTCAAGCACTTTCAGGACCTCGGCCACACCGCCATCTTCCTGATCGGCGATTTCTCCGCGATGATCGGCGATCCGACGGGACAATCTGAAACCCGTCCCCCGCTCACCCGCGAACAGGTGGACGCAAACTCCAAGACTTACCTCGCGCAAGTCTTCAAACTCCTCGATCCCCCAAAAACCGAAGTCCGCTACAACAGCGAGTGGCTCGACAAACTCACCAGCTACGAAGTTGTCCGCCTCTGCGGCCACTATCGCCTCGCCCGCATGCTCGAACGCGAAGATTTTCGCTCCCGCCTCGCGGGCAATCAGCCCATTTCCGTCCACGAACTTTTGTATCCACTTCTGACGGCGTACGACGCCGTGGTCCTCCAGTCGGATGTGGAAATCGGTGCCACCGAGCAAAAATTCAATTTGCTCGTCCACCGCGACATCCAGCGCGAATACGGCTTGGCCTCTGAAGTAGCCCTGACCATGCCGATCCTCGTGGGCCTCGACGGTCAGCGCAAAATGTCCAAGAGCCTCGGCAACTACATCGGCATCACCGAAGCCCCCGGCGAAATCTTCGGCAAAATAATGTCCATTCCCGACGAACTGATGTGGTCCTACTACGAGCTGGTGACCGACCGCACGCCGCTAGAAATCGAAGCCTTGAAAAAAGAAGTCGCCGACGGCGCGCTCCATCCCATGGACGCGAAAATGCGCCTGGCACAGGAAGTCATCGCCGGTTTCCACGGCGAAGACGCCGCCCGCAAAGCCGCCGAAAATTTCCAGCGCGTCTTCCGCGACCGCCAGGCCCCCGAGGAAATGAAACAGTTCAAGATCATTCGAATGACTGAAAACACGGTTCACGTCTATGAATTACAGGGGAACATCACAATTACTACCCCCTACCGTGAAGTGTCGGCGGCCGAATTGAGGAAGTGGACAAAGATTCTAGTCGCGCTAGGGCAAGTAGAATCTGCGTCCGAAGCCGAACGAGTCATGAAACAGGGAGGATTTGAAGTCGATGGAGTGATAATCAAGGATCCTTCCAGCGGAATTAATTGGGGCCAAGCGGGTGCCTACATCGTTAAACTGGGGAAGAAAAAGTTTCTGCGCGTCATCGTCGAATAACTCCCTCCTTTGTCATTCCGAGCGAAGCGAGGAATCTCTCTTCGCGTCATCAGCGGCCTATCAGTGAAGCGCTTCCGCCACCAACTGAGAAACGTGCTCCGCGATCGCCGGCGCCGCCGTCAGCCCAGGCGACTCCATCCCCACCAGATGAATGGCCTGCGGCACCTGGGGGTCGTGCGTAATCACAAAGTCGACGATGCCCTTGTGATCCGGAGCTGCCAGTTTCGGCCGCAGCCCCGAATACCCAAGCTGCAGGTCGTTCTCCTCGATTTCCGGCAGCAGCGTTTTCGCGCTGTGCGCGAAATCCGAAATCGGCAGCCGATTCTTTTCGTAATTGTCCTTTCCTTCGACGTACGTTGCGGTCGGCCCCAGGAGAAACGTCCCCCACAGCGTTTTTGTGAAGTGCACCCCAAGGCTGAGTCCGTCAGAGTGCGGCAATGGATAAACAAGATTGTTGATCAGTGAAGAACGCGGACCACGTACCTCGCAGTACTCGCCGCGTACCGGATAAATCTTCCAGGAATGATTCCCCAGCATCGCAGCAACTTCATCCGCAAAAAGGCCCGCCGCATTGATCACGCATCGCGCTTCGATCGTCTCGTTCTGCCCGTCCTCTTCGTCACCGATGCGCAGGCCGACCCGAATGCTTTCACCAGAAGCCTCCAGCGAAAGCACTTGTGCGCGCGTAACAATATTTGCCCCCTGATTCGTCGCCACACGCGCATAAGCGTGAACCAGTTCCTCAGCAGAGACGATCCCCGTCGATGGCACGTCAAGAGCCGCATATCCTTTGATGTGCGGCTCGCGCGCCCGGATTTCGTCAGCGCCGATCAGCCGAAGCCCTTCGACCCCGTTCTCTTCCCCACGCTTCTTCAGCGCGACGAGTTCGGTTTCCTCGTGCGCATCGACGGCGACGACAAGCTTCCCGCAGTGGCGAAACGGCACTTTATGCTGCGCGCAAAATTCGTAAGTCAGCCGGTTGCCCTCTACGCACAGCCGTGCCTTCAACGAATTTTTCGGGTAGTAGATTCCAGAGTGGTTCACGCCGCTGTTGCGCGTGCTCGTAGCCATGCCCAGCCTCGGAAATTGCTCGACAAGGAATACATCCGGCCACCGCTTCGAAACGGTATTGGCGATCGCGCAGCCGATCACCCCGCCGCCGATGATCAGAATGTTTGCCTGGTCCATGAAAACAGAATATCGAAAATAGAGAGAGGAAAATAGCAGATCGCTTGCCCGGAAAATCAGGCTCCTGATTCTTCTCCGTTCCTGTTTGCGGTAGCTTCCTCAGTTATTGATCACCGCCGACCGCGTCAAAAAATGAATTACATGCAACCAGACGCGATTCAGTCCCGTCGTGCACCGCATAAGAAGCTTGTTTGCTTGGCTCATAGCCATTCCGCCAGAGCGAAGCAGCACCGTGCATGCCATCTTTGTTGAGGGCGTAAAAATAAATGTGAAACGTCCCGAGTTTTTTCTTATCGTTCTTGTAGTTGTGCGCGATGCGGCCCATGGCGTCGAGGCAGGCGTCCGTGGGCGATTTGCCCTGACGCATCATTTCAATGATGGTGTGGCCGCCGGAAATCTTGATGTTTTCCTCGCCCTTGCCGGTCGAACCCGCCGCGCCCACTTCATTGTCCACGCAGCACCCCGCCCCAATGATTGGCGAATCACCTACGCGGCCGGGAATTTTCCACGACAATCCGGAAGTCGTCGTCGTGGCGGAGATGTCTCCGTTCGAATCGACGGCCATGCACGGAATCGTGCCCGTCGGCGGATGCGCAATAACGCGCTCGGCGTAGGCGATCTGTTTTTCATCGCCATCGAAGATTGCTGAAATATGTTCTTTCCATTCCGGCGAATCGATTCCGGGCCGCCAATTGAAGGAGGATTTGGCCTTCCACGCGAGCCAGATCTTGCGCGAGTGCTCAGTGAGGAGATTCATCTCCTCGAATCCTTCGGCCACGGCAAAACGCCGCGCGCCATCGCCAACGATCATCACGTGGTTGGTTTTCTCCATAACCGTTTTCGCGAGGCGCGAAACGTTTTTGATGCGCCGCACGCTCGCGACCGAGCCGGCGCGGTGCGTCGGGCCGTGCATGACGCTGGCATCGAGCTCCACCTCGCCTTCTTCGTTAGGCAGACCGCCGTAGCCAACGGAATCGTCGTTGGGATCATCCTCGACGATAGTGACAACAGCCACAGCCGCGTCGAGTGGATCGCCACCTTTCTTGAGGATGTCCATGCCCTTATCGAGCGCGTGCAGGCCATTGGCACTGGAAATAATGAGCGGACGCTTGCCCTGCGCAGGACTGCCCGGAAATGCGGGCGCAGTTGCCGCTGCGCCATTCGAATCAGACAACGTGCGGCCAAAGAGCTTACCCGCACCGGCAACCGCGCTGCCAATAAGCGAAGTGAGAAAGAATTTACGGCGCGACCACAGTTCCATTGAAGAGCCTCCTCAATATGCGGAAGGCACTATACAACAGTTGATAGTTGATAGTTGAAAGTCAAAGAGGCGGGACGGGGAATCTGGAATATAAAAAAAATAGCCAAGCTGAATTTTGCAATGAAAAAGAAAAGATGAAGATCAGGACTAACTTGCGTTGCGTTATTTGTGTTTTTGGTCGAAGGCCTCGCGCAGGCCATCGAGCATGTGCGTTGCGGCTTTTGCGTTATCCGTCTTTCGAATGTCCGACCAGAGGGAGTTACCGGTTTTCGGATCGATCACCGAGATGCGCGTGGAGCCAGGTGGCACCGCTTCATCCGCGCCCGCGAACTTTTCGTTGACGGTTTTTGGCTTGGAAGTCGGAGGGTTTTCTTCTCCAGTAACGAACTTCACATAATTGCCGTTCGAAAGGCGCAGCACGATATCCGCTTTCTGCGGCGTGTCCACAATCTGCAGTCGCCCCCATTTCGAAAGCTCAGTGTAGGCAGTGTTCTGGAGTTCAGCGGTGGTGGTTTGGTTATCGACGTAGACCGTCCGGGCCGAGACCACGCTCGCGGGAAGCGAGGCGCGTTTGTCGTGCTTGTCGTTGGCCTGGATTGTTGTTGTAATGAAGGGAACGAAGAGCGTGACGGCCGCAAATACGCGGACGAAAGATTTCATGAGGACACACACCTTGCCGCACGGGCGCAGACTGATGCGGCCACAAAGCGAATTGAATTTTACTGGAAGTTTATGACGGACGGGGACGGCTCATAACTGGACGGAAGTCGAGAAAAAGTGCAGATGGCGCGGCGGTAGGGGCTGCCTGTCCGGCGGGGTAGTGCGTGCCGGAGGGGCTTGAGCTCCGAGCCGCCACCCTAGCCGGAAGTAGCGAGCTTCGCGGGGAATTCGCCTTCCCAGCGAGCGATGACGACGCAGGCGACGCAATTGCCGAGAACGGTGACGGCAGTTCGTCCCATGTCCATGAGTTGATCGATCGCGAAGAGAAGAAATAATGGTTCCATGGGCAGATGGAACGAAGCGGCGGCGCCGAAAACAATCAACAGCGAGGCGCGCGCCACGCCGGCAGTTCCTTTGCTGCTGATCAGAAGCGTCAGGATCATCAAAACTTGCTGACCGACGCTGAGGTGCAGCCCCGCGGCCTGGACCACAAAAAATAAGGCCAAAGATTGATAGAGACTCGCGCCGTCCATATTGAAGCTGTAGCCGGTGGGGAGGACGAAGGCGACGATTTCGCGCGGGACGCCGAAGGACTCGAGTTGCTCGATGGCGCGAGGCAGAGTGGCCTCCGAGCTTGCAGTGGCAAATCCGATGGTGACCGGCTCGGCGACGGCGTTGATGAACCGCTTGATGGGGATGCGCGCCCACAGCGTGATGGGCAGCAGAACGAAAACGATGAAGAAGGCGAGAGCGACGTACATGGTTGCGAGCAGTTTCAGGAGCGGAAGAAGGACTCCCAACCCGAGGTGGCCGACGGTGTAGGCAACGGCGCCAAAGACACCGAGCGGCGCGGCGTACATCACCAGGTTGGTGAACTTGAACATGGTTTCCGAGAGGCTCTCGGCGAAGGCGAGAATGGGGCGGCGCTTGGGCTCCGGAACGAGCGCGAGCGCCATGGCGAAGAGGACGCTGAAGACGACGATTTGCAGCACTTGGCCTTCGGCGACGGATTTGGCGATGTTCTCCGGGAAGATGTCGGTGATGAGTTGGGCGGCGGTGTGGGGAGAAACATTGAGGGCTTGCGCCGCGGAGGACGGAGGGAGATGGACGCCTTCTCCTGCGCGGCTGATGTGGATGGCCGCATAGCCAATGAGCATGGCGAGCGTGGAGACGATTTCGAAGTAAATGAGGGATTTGACGCCGAGGCGGCCGACTTTCTTCAGGTCGGAGTGGCCGGCGATGCCCACGACGAGAACGCCGAAGAGCAACGGCGCGATGATGACCTTGATGAGGCGGAGAAAGATGGTGCCGAGGAGTTGCAGGTTTACTGCGATGGAGGGCCAGTCATAGCCAAACTCCGCGCCGGCGAGAAGCCCGACGAAGATCCAGGTCGTCAAAGAGCGGCGGGATGTGGCATACGCCGCAAAAATGAGGATTGCGAGCCAGCGCAGGAGCGTTGGGACAAGCGCGGGCAGCGGCAGCATCCTCGCGCCGGCGAGGAGCGATGCCGCAATGGCAATGGTGGCGGTCAGGATGGCCGCTGCCAGGAATTTGCTTTTCATCGGCGCTGGGCGAAGGATTCCATCGGTGCCGAAAGGTATGCTGCTTCGGGTTGCGTGTCAATGGATTGCACGAAGTAAGGAAGTAAGGAGGTAACGAAGTAAGGATCGAAAGAGAATCGTGCCCGAGTTCTGCGAGGGCGGAGACAAGCTGTTGATGCCGCGCGGGATGCCGGAAGGGTTAAAGTAATTCTTTAGGAATGCCAAGCCTCGTCCGCCCGCGGGGGGAGAGAACGATGCCACTCACAAGACCCCTCTATGTGGCGCCCGCCCCCTTACCAGACCTTTGCAAGATTGTGCGGTCCCTGCAGATAGTCCTCTTTCTCGATCCTGCTTTCGACGCCAAACTCCGCCAGGATGATCATCATCTGTCCCACGGGCAGTCCGGCAAGCTCCGCGGCCTTGCCTAGAGAAGCCTCTCCCTTTCTGTATCTCTCGACGGCAAGCAGGATTCTGCCGCGCGTAACCAGGTCGCTGCGCTCTGCTTTCGAGAGCTCAGCGAGAAACTCGTAGTTGTCGCGGTCCATGCGGATACTCATCGTCTTGGTCATTCGGGCACGTCCAATTTCAGCCGCGCAGCTTCAATGGTCGAATGCTTGTAACGTCCGTATTTTGCGAGCGCCGCGAGTCCGGCAAGCGCGGCGCTACGATCGAGCAAACCCTTTCGCGACTCCGAAGCAGGATGCCCACAGCGGTGGTGAAGGCAATACCGAGCAGCTTGCAGGCATTGATGCCATTCTTATCGTCGATGCCGACGATGCGAGTTCTTTCCTTCTGGGCAAGCGCAATGGCTTCCGCTTCGCCCTGGCCCAAGCTAAAGTCCGTTTGCAACTTTGCGACCAGCTTCCTGTTCTTCACAAGAATAACCTTGATTCTCGACTCATCCAGGGCTGGATCGTAAGTGCATCCAGGGTCTTCTTCGCGGCGCGGTTGTACTGGATGCTGCCCGAAGAAGTGCACTATGCGCAGTTGCTCCAGGGTTCCGATGCAGGACAGCCCGAGCCATTTTGTGGTCGCGGTTGAGACCGTCCGTTTGAGTGGGCATCCTGCCTCCCCGAAGAGTCGGGGATTTTGAAGAAGTAATCATGGTCGTCGCAGACCTGGGCGAGCGAATAGATGGGTGGCGGAACCACAACGGTTTCGCTAAGTGATTCGAGAGCGCGCCTTGGTCGCAAAAAAAGAATTTCGAACAGGTGAAAAACAAAAGAGCACTTCAAAAGCAAAAGCTACAAGTGTCTCTTGACAGAGCCGACGACGTCATAGACGAAATGACGGTTGGCGGGGGGAGGCAACTTTGTGCGCAACCTCGGGTGGGGGAGGCGCATCTAATGGACCGAGGCAGAAGACAACGAAGACCGGGTAGGACTGCACGATTGCAAGGTTCTGTGCGGGTCGCTGGCTTCGGCCACCCCAGCTTCATCCTCAGGCGCCATCCCTGCCCGTTTGGTCCAGCCGATCCAACTAGGAGGGTCGTAGCATGCAAACTCTGAGAGTAGTTGTATTTGCAGTGTGTACTGTGCTGATCACGATGTTGTTTGGGGCCGTACTCGCCCCGGGCGCTAGAGCGGATCAGTGGGACAGAAAAACCATTGTTACTTTCAACGATTCGGTGGAAATCCCCGGGCAGGTCCTGCCCGCGGGAACCTACGTCTTCAAATTGGCCGATAGCCCGAGCGACCGGCACGTCGTCCAGATTTGGAATGCAGATGAAACGCAAATCCTGGCAACGACCTTAGCCATTCCAAACACTCGCTCTGAACGACCCGATAAATCCATTTTCGAGTTTGAGGAGCGCGCGAGCAATTCGCCCATGGCCCTCAAAGTGTGGTTTTATCCGGGAGACAGCACGGGACAGGAGTTCATCTATTCCCGATCTTCCTATAGCCGGTAGGGGCGGCTTGCTCCACCGTTGAATCGGGACATTCCCGGTTCCTGGCAATCATGAGCGACGGGGCTTCCACCAAAAAGGGGTGGAAGCCTTGCCGTTTTTCCAAGTAGCTCAATCCGCAAGGAAGGGCTACCGCTGACTCGTGGGTGACAATTTTGCGAGGCTGCGCCGGGATGACACAAACAAGGAGTCAATACAGCGTGCCCCATCCCGTTTGAGCACAAAGCAGGCGGCGCAGGAATACCTGGCGGCAAAGCTCACGGAAGAAGAGCAGATTTATGAAGAGAAGCACAATATGGCATTGGCGGTCGCGCGCGCTCCCCTGGTTTGGAAGAATGTTAAAGATTCCATTTTCGAGAAGTGCGGCGAGTGGAATGCGGTGACGCAGGAAGAGACTCTTATCTGCAAAGAAACGGCGATTGGAGATCTTAGGATTTGGTGCGCGGCCAGATCGAAGCAGATGACGGTGCATTACGATTCCAAGAAACTTTTGATCACGGTGAAGAACGCCGGGAGGCTGGAACACGAAAAAGACGTGATCCTGCGCATCGAAGGATACCGGACAGGCGCCGACCGGGCCGACCGGGATGTTCACCTGGTGCGAAACGAGCAGGCTGTAAACATCGAACTGTTGATTGTGGGCGAGCTTCGCGTTCTGACCGGAATGAAACGCCAAAGAAACGCTTAGGGATAGGGACCGGTCATACCTTCCGCACGCCGCGCTCTCTAGAAAATCAAAGTCTTTGTGGTTTCAGCTGGTGGTGGCCACCCTCGCGGGCGCAATATTGCGCCCTTACAAGTGACCGACAACCACGAAGGCCGGACTCTTACTCGGAAGCGCCGAGGGGGAGGAAGTATTGGGTGCCTTTGACGGGTTCCTGGAGACGCTTGAGGAGGAGCTGGAGGTCTTCGCTGCGCTCGACGAAGTCAATGTCGGAGGTGTTGATGACCAGGAGGTCGGAAGCGGCGTAGCGGAAGAAGAAATGTTCGTAGGCGCGGGCGACTTCCTCGATGTATTCAGGGGCGATGTGGGATTCGTCGCGGGAGGCTTTTTTGGCAATGCGGGCGCGGAGAACTTCGGGCTTGGCCTGGAGATAAATGACCAGGTCGGGGGCGGGAATGTCCGCGGTGAGCGCTTCGTAATAGCGCTCGTAGAGCTTGAGCTCTTCGTCATCGAGATTGAGATTGGCGAAGATGCGGTCCTTTTCCATGAGGAAATCGGAGAGGACGGGGCCGGGAGCTTCGACGGCGAGGGCTTCGCGGAGGCGCTTCCGGCGCTCGATAAGGAAGTACATCTGTGCGCGAAGGGCGGAGCCGGGCTTGGCGTTGTAGAAATCGGCGAGGAAGGGATTGTCCTCGCAATCGTAGATGCGGCGGGCATGCAGGCGCTCGGCGAGGATTCGGGCGAGAGTGGTTTTGCCGACACGCAGAGGGCCTTCAATAACGATGAAGCGGGGAGGCTGCGGACCGCGGTGCGGAAGACGGGCGCGCTTGGCGGCGGAAGAGTCGTTGCCGGGCATCGTTTCGTTTGACTCGCGGGAGGGCCGAGGTCAACAGGCGGATTATAGCAGAGTCGCGGGTAAGTCATCTGCGGTCCGCGCGCTCTCGATGGGCGGCACCGCAGGGCCAAGAATGTAAAAGTATTTTCACTTTTATGGCTTAGTACTGCCGTTTGAAAAGAGGCAAACGGAGGGGCTAGAGGGGCGTACTAATCAGAATGAGACCGATAGGCCAGTGCTGCCTGACCATTTGAACAGTAAATTAGCCTCATTGCGAGTGGGGACGGACTTGCAAGACCCACGGGCAATACTGAGGTGGCAAATGGTCATTACAGCGCTTCTCCTGATCTGTTCCATCCCGCAGATGGACGACACGGCGAAAGTGGTTAACGATTCTCCCGCGGTTGCTTCCGATAGCGCGGCAAAAGATTCTACTCTCGTCGCATCCCTGGCTTCCGCGCCCGCACCCAAAGTGAATGCCGATCCGCAGCCCATCACTCCGAACGCGGCGACGCAACCTTTTCGACCGGTGAGGCCGGTATTTACCCGGCCGCGCGAAACGCCACGGCAAAGAAAGATTTGGTATGGATTGGCGCTGGCAGGACACAGCGGCGCGGCCTTCGACGCCTGGTCAACGTACCGTGCAGTCTCCGGCGGCTACGGGCGGGAGGCGAATCCGTTCATGCGCCCCTTCGCAAACTCGAACGCGATTTATGCAGCGACGCAGGTGAGCCCGGCGTTCATGGACTTCCTGAGCAAGCGGATGATGGTGAGCCAGCATGGCTGGGTACGAAGGGTTTGGTGGCTGCCACAGGCGGCGGGCGCGAGTATTTCGTTTGCGTCCGGCGCGCATAACGTCGGCGTGGTGCACTAAGAGTTCCCTCAATCGCCCAAACGGAAAGCGTCCCGGTGACCCTCCTCACCGGGACGCTTCTGTCTTTTGGCAGGCGCAGCGTCGTGCCACGCGCGCGATGCCAGGCTATTTGCCGACCACGACGATCACGAACGAGCCCGGCTTCATCTTGCCGCGGCGTTCACCGGGAGCAGGCGGATCGAAGTCGGCGGCCGGGAGGAAGATGTTGTGGGTTTTGAGGTCGAGACCCATAGTGCGGGCAGACTTCTTCGTGGGGACATTCTCGACAACGGTATATTTGTCTGGGGAATCCTCGTGAATGACCGTAAGGTTGCCATCGCCGCAGGAGGCGAACACGTAGCCCGTCGAGGGATCGAAGGCGCTGGCATCCGGACCTTCGCAGATGGTCGGAGTGGCGACGACCTTGCCGGTATCCGCGTTCACCACGGCCATAACTTTTTCATCGCAGACAGAGAACAGGCGGCGGTTCTTCAGATCCATGGCCAGTCCTGAAGGCGACTTGCAGGGTGCAAGCGGCCAATGGTGGAGTTCCTTGAGGCTCTGCGCATCGAGATGATGGAGCGCGGAGGTATCCTCGTTGTTCACATAGATCGTGCCCTTGCCGTCAGCGACGGCAAATTCGGGCTTGCCACCCAGATCTATCGTGCCGGCCACGATGCCATCCGCGGCGTTAATCGCCGTGGCATTCTTGCCGCGGCCGTTGAAGGTGAAGACGCGCTTGGTGACGGCATCGTAAATGATGGCGTCGGGATTCGCATCTGCTTTAACGGTGCCGATGGATTTCAACATTTTGAGGTCGAAGATGGTTACATCGTTCGAACGGCCGTTGCTGGTGAAGCCGCGACCGAGGTCGGAAGCGACAGCGATGCCATGGACGCCTTGGGTGTCGGGGATGTCGCCGACGACGGCGTAGGTGTCCGCATCGAGAACCATCGTGTGAGTGCCGCGCGAGACGTAAACACGGCGGGCGTCGCTGTCTACATAGACGTAGTCCCAACCACCCTCGCCGCCGACCGGGACGGTTTTGATAACGTGATAACCGCTCGCGCCAGGCGACGGCGTGGCCGCGCGCGAGAATGCTACGGCAGAAAAGATTATCGCCACTGCCAGTGAACCTAGGATGGTGAGTAGGGTGAAGCGCTTACGCATGATGTTTTCTCCCATTGCTTTTCTATTCCTTGCTTGAGCCTAGTGTGAACAGCTATATAACGAAGAACATAAACTCAACATAAATACGCGGGGCTTGGCTACATCTTTGATTTGTTCTGTTCGAACCAGCCCGCAATATAGAGCATTTTGGCGATGTGGTGGCTGGGGCGGCGGGCGATGCCGTGGGGTTCTTCGGGGACACGGACGAGAACAGTGTCTACGTTCAGGAGTTTGAGCGCTTCGTAGAACTGCTCGGCTTCGGAAATGGGAGTGCGATAGTCGGCTTCTCCGGTCATGACTAATGTGGGCGTTTTGACTTTGGCGACGAGATTGGTGAGCGAGCGCTGCATGTAACTGTCGGTGTTGTCCCAGGGAAGACCCGGGAACCAGTATTTGGTGATGAATGGAATGTCGGAGGTGAGCGCAAAGCTGTACCAATTGATGACGGGATAGAGCGCAGCCGCGGCGCGGAAACGATCAGTGTGCTCGATGGTCCAGCAGGTGAGGACGCCGCCGCCGCTGCCGCCGGTGACGAAGAGATTGTTGGTGTCGATGTAGCCCTTGGCGATAACGGCGTCGACGCCGCTGTTGAGGTCGGAATAATCGTCGCCCGGATAAGCGTGATGGATGAGATTAGCAAATTCTTCGCCGTAGCTCGTGCTACCTCGAGGATTCGTGTAAAGAACCACGTAGCCGCGAGAGGCTAGGACCTGCTTTTCGAAATCGAAACGGTCGCCATAGTCGGCGAACGGTCCGCCGTGAATCTCAAGAACAAGGGGATATTTCTTTGTAGGATCAAAATCCGGTGGGTGGACGATCCAACCCTGAATCTTACGATTGTCTTTCGATGATTCGAACGAGAACTCTTCGACGTGACCGGGCTTTTTCTGCGCGAGGAGTTCTTCATTGAGAGAAGTCAGGACTTTCATAGCGCCGTTGTTGAGGATGGCGACATCGCCGGGATTGTCTGGACGCCCGTAAGTGAGGGCGATCATGCCCGTACGTGCGAGGGAGAAGGTGCCGCTGCCGCCGGCGCCCGTTGTGGCAGCGAGGTGATCGGCAATTTTCTTGAAGGTTCCGTCGACGAGATAGAAGCCAACTTTGGAATCGCCTTGATCGTCGTAGCGGAAGTAGATGCCGGTGTTGTCGGGAGCCCATTGCGGGTCCTGGACGTCGCGATCGAGCTTGTCGGAGAGAGAGTGCGAGCCGGTGCCATCGCGATTCATCAGATAGAGCTTTGTGGTCTGGTGACCTTGATAACGATCGTCGAAACCGGTGTAAGCGATGAATTTTCCATTGGGAGAAACGGCTGGTCCATTATCCGGTCCTTTGCGATTAGTAAGAGGGCGCAAGGAACCGTCGGAGACATTGAATTCGTAGACTTCATCATCGAAGTATTCGTGATCGGATTCGGGATGCCGATTGACGGAAACGAGCAAGTACTTGCCATCGGGGGTCCAAGAGGCGCGCGAGGGTCCGAATTCATTCCCGCCGTTGGGAAAGTCGCCGTTCGTGACTTGCCGGGGCGCGCCACCTTCTGCGTTGACGACAAAAACCTGCATGTAGCCGGGCTTCAGATAGCCTGTGCCATTGAATCGGTAGACCAAACGATCGTAGACGGTGGGAGGATCAGCCCACTTTGCGCCGGAAGGCGTGGCGGGCAGATCGGCGATATGCGGACCTTTGCCCGGAACGAGAGCCGAGAAGGAGAGCATTTTTCCATCGGGGGACCAGGCGATGGCGTCGGGGGCCTGCTCGAAATTGGTGATGCGCGCGGTCTGGCCGGTGTCCATCCAGCGGACGTAGAGTTGCTGTTTGCCGTCAGCATCGGAGAGGTATGCCAGGCGCAGGCCGTCGGGCGACCAGTGTGGAGAAGCGTCGCTGCGGTTGCCCGTAGTTAGCGGGCGATGATCGGTTCCGTCTGTATTGATGATCCAAAGATTCGAGTAGCGCTTGTCGGTCATGGGATCGGCGAAGCGGCGCACGTAGGCGATTTTCTTTCCGTCGGGCGAGATCTGCGGGTCGGTGGGAAGCTGCAGCTGGAACTCGTCCATGGCAGTAAGTTTGTGAGAAGCATCCTGCGCCCCTAGGGCGGGGCATGAAGTAATTGTCAGAGTTGCAGCAAGAAGAGCAGCAAAGGTGCGCACTTTAGGTGTCATGGGAAAGAGTCTCCTCGCGCGGGGGAGTTAACAACGCGAATGCCGCTATGTCAAGGTAAAGGGAACAGAGAAATGGATGCGGCGGGAGCGTTTCGTTGACACTTTTGAGTGCGCTTCGCTAGACTATTGATCCGACCGTACCTGCCTGCGCGGTTCCCCGGTAGCTCAACGGTAGAGCATGCGGCTGTTAACAGAGAACTTCAAATCATATAACTCGTTTCTCTGGCGTCAGTTAACAGCTTCGGGACCATCCCCCAATATCCATTTCTTGTCCCACAATGTCCCCAGCCATTACCTTCTGGCGCTGGCCACCACGTGATGCCATACTTCGCGCAGAACCAGTCCATATATGCAGTCGGATCCTTTCGCCAACCCTCTGGTTTATCTGGTCGATAAAGAGAATCATTTTCTCTGAAAGGCTGAAACCCGTATCGAAACCAACTATTTGGGCATACTTGCCGTTTCCTACAACGCCGTGGCCTTCAGATTAACTTCCGCGTAGCCCACATTCCGCCGGGAATCATGCCGGGCGCAAACGTCACTTGTACGAGTGCAGCGATAACCAGGAGTTCAGATTTGCTGTGGGACCTAGAAAAATTTGTGTCAGATGCAACTTTTTTTGGCCCACCTCGGCTTCCAATCAACCTGACTCGTGCGTAGATTGAATCCTCAGCCTCGCCCACAGGACAGTACAAGCCCGGCCCAAAGGACAGTAGCTAGGGGGCGTTGTCCGAAGTAGTCTGGGTGAATTCGGAAGTTGCTCAAAGCAAGAGGTTCGGATGAAGAGTAAGCTTGTAAGCGTTTTTCCCTTATTCTTCGTTGTGTTGGCGTCAGCGGTTCCGGCGCCGGCACAGCAGACCGGTTCCAATCCCACGGTCATACCCCCCGTCAGCTATGACATTTCTCCGCCATTGGTGGACCTGGTCGCTTCCGCGCCGCCCAAGGCCCCCACCAGCCGACATAACATCCCACTGCGCCAGCTGGCGCGACCTACCCTGGCTCCCCCCGCCTCGGTCACCCAGGACCAGGCTCTTCAACAGCTTTCCTTGCCCCTCGTCAGCACTTCACCTGGACTGGACTTTGACGGCATAGGCGCGGACGGGGTGGCACCACCTGACACGAACGGCTCGGTCGGAGCCACGCAGTTCGTACAGATCGTGAACGTAGAATATGCGGTCTACAACAAGACCTCGAGTGCCCTGCTGTTGGGCCCGACGCCTATCCACAACATCTGGAGTGGCTTCAACGGCGACTGCGCCAATGGCGACGGGAGCGACCCCGTCGTCCTTTATGACAAATCCGCCCAGCGCTGGGTGGTAGGCCAGATGAATGTCAAGCTCAACGCCTACTGCATGGCTGTCTCCACCACATCGGATGCGACCCAAAGCTATTATCGATACGAGTTCTCCTTTGGCAGTAACACGCCCGATTATCCGAAGCTAGCAGTCTGGCGCGATGCCTACTACTGGACGGCCAACACGTTTTCAGGCGCAACCACTTTCGTCGGCGCGAACTCTTGCGCCTTTGACCGCGCTACGATGCTGAGTGGTGGACCGGCCAACGCCATTTGCATGCAGCAGAATCCGAGCGTTGACAGTCTCTTGCCCGCGGACCTCGACGGAACTACGCCGCCGCCGACCGGGGAGCCCAACTTCTATCTTCAGATGGTGGCGCCGAGTAACCTGAACCTCTTCAAGTTTCACGTGGATTTCACGACGCCCTCGAACTCCACCTTCACGGGTCCCACCGCGATCCCGGTGGCGCCCTTCAGCGAAGCCTGTGGCGGCGGCACATGCATTCCCCAACCTGGAACGACGCAACAGCTCGATTCCCTGGGCGACCGTCTGATGTTCCGGCTGGCGTATCGGAACTTTGGCGACCATGAATCACTGGTGGTCAACCACTCGGTGATGGCGGGAAGCAGCGTGGGGGTGCGGTGGTATGAGATCCGCAGCCCGAACGTCACCCCGACCGTTTTCCAACAGGGGACTTTCTCACCCGACTCGCAGTACCGCTGGATGGGCTCGATCGCGATGGATCAATCGGGTGACATTGCTGTGGGATACAGTGCTTCCAGCAGCAGCAATTTCCCGGCTGTTCGTTATGCAGGCCGCGTGCCCTCCGATCCAGCGGGCACGATGGAGAGCGAGAACAGCATCATTGAAGGCACAGGATCGCAGACCAACGGTAGCAGTCGCTGGGGTGACTACAGCGGTATGAGCGTCGACCCGGCCGATGACTGCACCTTCTGGTACACGAACGAATACCTGACAACTAACGGTTCGTTTAACTGGAAAACTCGCGTTGGGTCCTTCAAGTTCACATCTTGCGGTCGGCCTGGCTCCTCCTTGTCGGCGACAACGTTGATCTCCTCGCTGAACCCATCTGCCTCGGGCCAGGCTGTGACGTTCACGGCCATGGTGAAGCCAGCCACCGGCTCCGGCACTCCCACTGGCACGGTGACATTCAACGATGGCGCCACCGTGCTGGGCCCGGGCACGCTGAGCGGTGGAACGGCGACACTCACTACCTCGGGGCTGGGAGCAGGTGTGCATTCGATCACCGCAGTTTACGGCGGTGATGCGAGCTTCGCCAGCAGCACTTCGCCGGTCCTTATGCAGACGGTGAACAAGGCAGCTAGCTCCACTTCCGTCGTCTCGTCGAATAGTGCATCGAATCGTGGAGCGGCTGTGACTTTCACCGCCACGGTGACGTCGTCCGCCACGGGCACACCCACCGGGACGGTCACGTTTCAGGATGCCGCCACTACGTTGGGCACGGGCACGCTGAGCGGCGGGACGGCGACGTTCACCACTTCAGGACTAGGGACAGGAGCGCATTCGATCACCGCAATCTACGGCGGCGATGCGAACTTCACCGGCAGCACTTCGCCGATCCTGACGCAGACGATTGGCAAGGCGGCGAGCTCCACTGCCGTCGCCTCGTCGAACAATCCGTCCATTATTGGAACGGCTGTGACTCTCACCGCCTCGGTGACTTCGCCGGTCACAGGCACACTCACTGGGACGGTCACGTTTCAGGACGGCACCTCTGCGCTGGGCACGGGCACGCTGAGCGGCGGAGCAGCGACGTTCACCACTTCAGGGCTGACGGGCGGAACGCATTCGATCACCGCAGTCTACAGCGGTGATGCGAACTTCGCCGGCGGCACTTCGCCGGCCCTTATGCAAACGGTGAACAAGGTGGGTGACTCGACTTCCGTCGCCTCATCGAATAATCCATCAATCTTTGGATCCGCAGTGACGTTCACCGCCACGGTGACGTCGTCAGCGACGAGCATCCCGACTGGAACGGTCACGTTTCAGGATGGCGCCGCTACACTAGGCACGGGCATGCTCAGCGGCGGAAATGCAACACTCGCCACCTCGGGGCTGGGAGCAGGTGTGCATTCGATCACCGCAGTTTACGGCGGTGATGCGAGCTTCGCCAGCAGCACTTCGCCAGGCCTGACGCAAACGGTGGCGGACTTCTCCCTTTCAGCGTCCCCGACAGCCGCGGCGGCCACGGCCGGATCGACATCAACGTACGCGATCACCATCACTCCGCAGGGCGGATTCAGCCAGCCGATTTCGTTTCAGTGCAGCGGCGCTCCGATGTTGGCAGTTTGTACAGCCCCTGGATCAGTGAGTCCTACAGGTAGCTCCTATGCGCCGTTCAATATTACTGTGACGACGACGGCCCAGTCGTTGGTGCCGCCCGGCACAATCGTGCCTTGGCCGTGGGCCGGCTTACGAATCGGGCTGACGTGGCTTCTGGCGCTTGTGGCTTGCGCCATTCTTAGCAGGTTCGCCGCACCCAGGCGAGGGTACGTGTGGCAGGTCTCCAGTGTGGCCATGTTTGTATTGCTGCTTTGTGCTGGTTGCGCCGGCGTTGCTGGAAGTGGGCGCAGTTCGACACCAAAGGCAGGCACTGCGCCGGGAACCTATACTCTCACTTTGACGGGAACTTCTGGCTCGCTGAGCCACAACACCATGTTGACACTGACAGTGAAATAGCCGGAGAGGAGTAGCCTGAAGCGAAAATGTAGGTGTTTACATGCAGCCCACATTTTTCTCCATCGTCAAGGAAAACGCGTTTCACGGACCACCAACGATAACCTGATTGTAACGGGCTGCGCCACCAGCGTCGCGAGCCGCTTCGAATGAGTGGGGGGAAAGATTGGTCAGAGTGGAGGCCAATGAGAATCGATGAAGGGGCGAGGTGGCTCGCCCTTCTCCGGTTCCGGCAAGACGACCGCTTGAGGTAAAGTCTGTGGAAAGTGTTCGTAGTTCGAAGACAATTTTCTCTGCTACATTGGTCTCATCACCGGATCGTTCATTACCGGATATTTTAAACACTATCCAGTAGTCGTGGTCCATATGGAGAATCAGGCAGTCCCATCGCGTCCCCAAACAGATTGGCTCCCAGGTCTTTCCTGATGGGCATGTGGCGAGATTGAATCATCTTCAAAAGAACACGTCTGTGCGATTGCACAGCTTTTCACCTAGGGAGCGAGGTCGGCATCGCCACTTCCGTGCGCGGATTGGACCGGCTGTCATACAGTGGCGTCCTTCAACGGCCGCGCCGATAAGGGCGGCCACCAACATGCACGTCAGCGGCAGGATTAGTAACAAGTGGAAAATGCGCCACCAAGTAGTTCCCCCTTGCCGGAGATTCGGGCCCAACCAATGAAACAAGAACGCGAAGGCCGATTGGTCTTTTGCATACAAGCTGTTGAGAATTTGATCGTCCGCGTGATCTGCGCGCATCATTCTGCTCGTTACAAATCATGTCATCAATCTCAAATTCTCGGCCGTCTCCGGTTCCGCTTCGTAATACCACCCCGACCGCGAAACCCCCGTCAAGCGGCACTGCTGCCGTACGCTCAGTTCTTTGTGCACTGAAATCCATCCCTGCCTCTGCTCTAACGCGATAGGCCGGACTTTTTTTTAAGCCAGTCCAGCTCCACCTGCAACTGTCCAATCTGCTGGTACAGCTCCGCCTTTAACGCTTCCTCGCTCGTGTCCGGCTGCGACCGCCGATCCGCAAACAGTTCCGACGCTCCTTGAATCGCTTGTCGCTTCCAGTTCGTCACCTGGCTGGGATGCACCCCGTAATGCGAAGCGATTTCCTGAATTGTCTTCTGTTCCTTGATCGCCTCCAGCGCGATTCGTGCTTTCATCTCCGCGCTGAAGCTCCGCCGCTGCCTCGATTTCATTTCTGCTCCGTTTCCGAGGCAGCGATTTTACACCTTATTGACTGGTCCGAATTTTGGGGAGCACTTCATCCTCAGTATGTCCCCAGCCATCGGCTTATTTAGGGGAAAAGCCTCCCTCGCAAAGCAGGTATTACCTGGATTGCGCTTGGAGGCTGCCCGGGGTAGAGGTTGCTACTGGGACTAAGCATTGAACCCAACGCAACTCGGTACATACGCGGCCCAGGTTGCCCAACGCCTGGGGGTGGGCATGGAAATCGATTATGAAAACAACACCAGCCCCAACCTAAGGGCGCTGCAACAATTCACTAGCGCCTACCGGCCGATCGAGCCCTATGACGCCACCTGCGCGAATCCGGCCACTCGCTTGACCGACCTCGCGCTATTTGATCTTGATCAAGGACCAGAATTACGGGGTCAGTTAATGTCGCATACTGGAGCCCTCCTGCTGAGATGGACTGTGGGCTGAGGTGGCTAGAGTTTGAAGAGCGGTACGCCCATTTTTGTCGGTTTCTTATGCTGGTTGATGCTTCTCGCCTGGCCGGGAGCCGGTTTGGCCGTTCCCGCGCCGCAGCGGGTGACCACGCGAAGTCCGCATGGTCCGCTCGCGATTCCCTGTGAAAACTGCCATACCGCGGCAGGGTGGCGTCCGATTCGCGCCGTTCCGGAGTTCGATCACAACAAGACCGCGTATCCGCTTCGCGGCATGCACGAAAAGGTGCAGTGCACGCAGTGCCACGCCAAGCCGGTATTCACCGAGGTCGGCAAGCATTGTCAGGATTGTCATGCCGACATTCACCAGCGAAAGATGGGTACGGACTGCGCGCAATGTCACTCGGTCCAGGGCTGGAATATTGCGCTCCAGAAAGTAAGAGATCACCAGAATCGTTTTCCGCTCCTAGGCGCTCACGCGGCAGTGCAATGCGAGGATTGCCACAAGAGCGCCGCAGTCGGACAGTTCCAAGGCTTGTCTACGGCGTGCGTTTCCTGCCACTTGAAGGACTATCAGAAAACTACGAATCCGAATCACGCCAGCGAGCAATTCGCGACCACCTGCGAATCGTGCCACTCGTTCGATAGTTGGTTGGGAGCAAACTTCAATCATGGTGCACCTCCGATCAACTTCCCCTTGACCAATGGCCATGCGAACGTGCCCTGTGCTTCTTGCCACGTCAACGGCAACTATAGCCTTCAGATCGCGCCGACCGACTGCGGGAACTCGCAGTGTCACCTGACGACCTGGCGGCAAACAAATAATCCGGTGCACTCCACCGCCGGGCCGGCTTTTGCGGTGGCGAATTGCGCTAGTTGCCATACCACCAAGGGTTGGGACTCGGCGTCCTTCGATCACAGCGTGACGGGCTTTGCGTTAACCGGAACGCATGCTTCACCCACGCCCTGCGCTTCCTGCCACGTCAGCAACAACTACACGCTGAACTCAACCGATTGCATGGGCTGCCACCTGGCGGCGTGGCAGAGCACGCCGACCTTTGGCGGGAACGTACCGGATCACATCAAGGTGGGTTTCCCGTCGACGGCGTCCGCTTGCGCGACCTGCCATCCCATCACGAAGTGGGCCGACGGGAAGTTCGACCACAACGCGTTTGGGTTCCCGCTGACTAACTCTCACGCGCTGGTGGCCAACGGCGGCAAGGTAGCGTCCTGCGCTTCCTGCCACATCGGCAACAACTACAGCCTGAATATAGCGCCGACTAACTGCGGCAATGCGGGATGCCACCTGACGACGTGGCAGACAACAAATAACCCGGCGCACCCAAAGGCCGGCGCGCCGTTCGCGGCGGCGAACTGTTCGACCTGCCACAACACGATCACTTGGAATACGGCGATCTTCAATCACGGCGCGACGGGCTGGGCGCTGACGGGTTCGCATCAGATGGCACCTGCGGGAAAGGTCGTGGCCTGCACCGATTGCCACGTGGGGAACAACTATACTTTCACGGCAGCGAACACGGATTGCTACGGCTGCCACATGGCGGCCTGGCAGAGCACCGCAACGCTCGGCGGGAACGTTCCGAATCACATCACCGCGGGCTTCCCGAACTCACAATGCGCGACCTGCCACGACACGCTGCTGTGGGCGGATGGCAAGTTCGATCACAGCGCCACGGGCTGGCCGCTGCAGGGAGCGCACGTGACCACGCCCTGCGCTTCGTGCCACATGGGCGCCAACGCATTCGCCCTTACTTCGGCGAACACGGATTGCTATGGATGCCATCAGGCGGCCTGGTTGAGTACGCAAACGCTGGGCGGTCAAGTGCCGAATCACATTGCCGCGCAGTTCTCAACCAGTTGTGTGACTTGCCACACCACGTGGGTCACCACGGGCTGGCTGGGGGCGACCTTATCTGCGGCTAATCACACCTGGTTCCGCATTCCGCATAATGGCTCGGTCTGTTCGGACTGCCACCTGGTCTCGACGGACTACTCGACGTTCTCCTGCATCAACTGCCATACGCGAGCTGGTGCGCACAACAAGGGGACTACGGACGGGCAGCACCGGGGCAATGGCAACTACGTCTACACCGCGACGAGTTGTTACAACTGTCATAAGAATTGACGCGGGCCGCATCCCTAACGGAACGGTACTTATTGGGGTGTGGCTGGCGAATTGTTTTTCGCCCATAATTCCTTAGGATTTCCGGACCTACTACGATTCTGCGATGCGCAATCTGGCGCGCGCTAGCCTAGCATTCAGTGGGAACCGAAAAAATCGCGATGTTGGACTCATGTTGTGCCCCGCGCTGGAGTGGCTCTATTTTGATGTCTGTATTACAATGAAAAAAATGGTGTTGCGCAGCTCCCCGGTAGCTCAACGGTCGAGCATTCGGCTGTTAACTTTAACATTAACCGCTGATTCTGCACCGTTTAACCCCGAAAAAGCTGCCTAAAACCGGGCCTAGTTGGACCCAATGTTGTGGGACCCAAAAGAAGAATGGCCCCGACTCACGTTCTACAGAGCCGGGGCTTTTCTTTTGCTACTGGCATCCTGAGATAGTCGAGAACCGAAGGTTCGCTGCGAACTTCCCAGAACGTCGTTTGAACGAAGCCCCCCATCCGGGATTTGATCGGTTCGGTCAACACTAGCGCGTTTTTACCAGGACCTGACTCCGTCGTGGTTACAAATGCCCAAGCGGATTATGGCATCGTCCGCCTTCCTCAGAAACTTGCAACAGCCGCAGTTTCGGTCGGACACGTTTCGAATATTGGCAGCAGCCGGGCAATTTCCAACGCTTGCCTCAAGTTCTGGCCGAGATTACAAAGCTTGAGGCCTCCGCCTTTGGCTTTTGTCTTTCGATGAATTTCGATGAGTGCGCCGAGGCCCGCGCTGTCAACATAATTGACTTGCTCCAGATTAATGACAATCCGTGTGGCGCCGGATGCGAGGAGATTGTCGGTCATTGTAAGCAACCCGCTGCTCTCCTGTCCGAGCACAAGACGCCCTTTGAGCGCCAGAAGGTAGATTCCATTCATCTCACGCTGCGTTATTTCCAAAGGCATCGTTTGGCTCCCCGACCCGTTCCTGAGAACAGGCACTTGCCAACTAGCGCATGTTTGCCATTGTGACCTGTAACTCCTTGAAACCAAAGGAGGAGTTTTTGGGTTTGGTCACTACATGAGCCATTCGCGACCCTCCGGCGGAGAAGGCGGATCCAACTGCGTGATTCCCAGAACCCGCAGCG
>WNFA01002889.1_pt1 | contig 26041 bp, 36 predicted proteins | sample 5400481 | NCBI WGS metagenome assembly WNFA01 (sample SAMN13153340, study PRJNA577476) | soil metagenome | isolation source: 120 cm saprolite under Douglas fir tree site 2 hole 1 replicate 2 | place: USA:California | collected 2015-04-18 | reverse complement strand
CGCCGCGCTTAGCGGAGGTACGCATGCGCGACCCAAACTCTCGCAACGTTTTACAATGTCGCTAATACAGACGCGGTTTCTCCGAAGCAACAGGGCGTAGATATAGACTGCAGAATGTCGAACCCGTTCGCCGAAATGCCCGCGGACTTTCCACAAATCGAGAAAGCCCTCGAGCGGCCTCGACCAACGCGCAATCCCTGCCCGAACCCTTGCTTCGTCCTTTGGGATGACGCGCTTTTCCGAAAACGTGATTTTCCGGGCCCTTAGGCCCAGCAGGTCTGCAAACTCCGGCATCGTGTTAAATTCACCCGGATGTTTGTAGAACTTCACTTCCTGATATTGGTTGGGAGCCTTTGTGTTGAGGCTTCCTGCGACACGCATCACCCGGCTGGGATCCGTGCTGCCTACATCGGCGCCGAAGTGTCGGAAACGGTTCGCGAGGGCCCGGTTGATACGCTTGTAGATCTCGCATTTCTCTGGAAATGCCTGGACTGGCCTGCCGCGATCCGCGTGGTCTACCAGTGGCCATAGCAGCCATACTCCACGGCCTGAAAAGACCAATACGCTCGGAGTGGGGAAGCCAGCGCGGTCCAACTCAGTGAGTAAAGACGCGAGAAGGGATTCAACTTTTTCGATGAAAGGTGACAACTGCACCTTCTCCCCGATGTAGGAACTCAATAGCACTGACGGCCGAAAGGGGACTTAGGCTGTTTGGAAAGACCGGGAGGGGAATTGGAGGAGGTTGGTCCGAAGGGGGCTTATCTGAGCTGTTCGAAACCTGCAGTATACGGCTCTCATCACGCGTCTCCGAACTGTTTGGCAAACCACCTTGTTGGTACATTCATTAGCCTCACAAACAAATTCATAACCAACCTCCTGTGTCGGCTCGATGAGCCGTTAGTTTGTTACGGCGACGATACTAGCACAGGACTCGATTCATGTACGTATGATTTTGCTGAAATAAAACCTTTCATTCCGAATAAACGAAAATTCGACATGTGTGTCATCCGGTATCGGAGAGTATTGTGAAGGGCCGGGTAGGGAATTGTCGTTTCTTGCCGATATTCTTGAGAACTTTCACGCACGCATTGATCATCACCACAATCCCGACGCTGATCGCGCCGTCTTACCCTTTCCATTTCAGTGTCACAGCAATTCCGAAGCACTGTACGTGCAGCCCGTGAACCGGGAGGGGTGGGGACCAATCTGCCAAGAGAATCTAATCCGTACGCCCGGCGTACGGATTAGGAATCGTTTACTTGATCGGCGATGGCGGCAAAGGTGAGGCAGCTAAGTTCTTGATCTCCACCCGAAGATATTGGAATCGGGAGACGCAACGACGGATGGTTGCGCTACGAATCTGCCAGAAAAAGGTAATGCGGCAGCGTCGGTTACCTTTCTTGATTACAGTTGCGCACGCAATGGGAGACCTGATGTCAGGCAACGAAGTACTTATCGATTGTTTGGATTGTTCATTCGTACTCGACGTAACATTGGCGTCGTGGAGTCAGTTGAACAAAGTGCCAAGCGACCAAATAGTGGCGGTTCCGACGATTTTCACACTTGACACATGCGTGAGAACAGGCGACAAACAGGCAGTATGGCGAGTACTTTCGATCCTGAAATCGGTCGTGCCACGCGATGGAAGAAGGGGCAGGCCAGCCCCAATCCGGGTGGACGGCCAAAGGCCATGGTGTTGACAGAAGCCTACAGGGCAGTTCTCGCGAAGCGGTTCCCGGGAGACAGGCAACGGCGAACGGTCGCTGAAGTGATCGCCGCACGGGTGGCTGCTGAAGCCGCGAGCGGAAGCGTTCGCGCTGCGGCTGAGATCGCAGACCGGACGGAGGGGAAAGCTCGGCAGGCTCTCGAACTGGCACCACCCGACCCAGCGTCGGTTTCCCTGCAGGAGGAGCTCGGCAGTCTCACCACAGAAGAATTGCACGACCGAGTTATCGAGATGGCATTGGAGATGGACAAGGCAGCTGAAATGGCCGGAATTCAGGACAGGCTCGCAGCTGCAAGAGCCGAGCGGGTGAAACCACCGATGGAAGTTTGCCGGAATTACACCTTGATCGAGACCGCGAAATTACATTCCAGTTAGCTAGTTTGCATGTTTTCTGGAATGTCGGCGCAGGAGACCTGTATTGGGATCGCGTGGAGTGTACTCGGGCCAGATCTGGCGGCACCACAGGAATGCCAAAACAGCAGGCGGCACAATGGCTATGGGAGCGAGACGGGAGTACGGCTTTCGGCAATGCCCTGAGTCCACAGCTAGCGCAACTTTTGGCCTTTGGGTGGGCGGCCCAACGAATCTCTCCAGGCTGCGACAACGGCCGCACAGTCGTGTGGCTTTTACCTCACCGCCTTGGTACTTGAAAGGAAACGCAATCTTGATGAGAGACTCCAGACTTGGATGGAATTTGAGGCGGGTAGTCAAATATTTGGATCGGATATACTCCGACATCGGGGTCGACTGCCCCTACTTCGCACTTGAAGTCGTACTTTTTTCTGCAGGCGTTCTCCAAAATACTGATACCGATGCCCTGAGTCACTTCACGGGATGCTCCAGAGATTTTGTGGGGGCCATCGGCTGGAACATGGAGAACAACAAACTGTGGGCGGACGGAAAATACGACTGCTCGAAATGGTTCAGCAAAGGTCAGATCACGGATGATTACCGATTCTGCGAGGAAGCAAACGCCGCGGAGGGGAGCTTATGGTTCCCGTCTGCGAAGACGGAGGGTAGTGTACATCCCCTGTCGTCCGGGCCGGGCAGGGACTGTCATTTGCTGTGGGAGAGCCTTGTTTGCGACAGAAATCTGCAATCGAAGCAGTTTGTCATTTACTTTGCTCACATTCCTGAACACGGCCCCGGGTACCGGATCTACAGCGAAGACGACATTCTCGGTGCTGGAGGGATTCACGCGCTGGAGCTGGCGCTGCGGCATGAAACCTACTGGTTTGTCTGCATCGGCTCAATCAAAGGGGTGGAGAGACCATCTGGCGTGGGTTTCGATGAAGAAGCGGTCTCAGATTTGGTAAAACCAGGAGCAAATTGGCGTATCCTTCGCCGTAACGTTGGGCGCCGTCACCCGGCGTTCGAAGGAAATGAACTGGAGCTTTGCATTTTCGACTCGATGTTTTGCTCTCTTGAAACCTATCTCAATTCCTGGAGACGCAAGGACACAGGTTTTGTCGAATCCTACGCCATTAAGGAACTGGGAATCACTCGACGTCGTTTATCGTCCCTGGCCAGCGGGTTGAAGGCAATGGGCCGCGTAAACGACCTCGTTACTTTGACGGTTCTGAAATATGAGTGTCTTGCGCCTCTGAGGAGTGCAAGCACCAAGGACATCCTTGGCAAGTTTCCACTGCTGAGGGATGCGGAACACGACATTTTTGGCGAGTTTGCGTTTCCTAGGGACACAAACGCTCAGGACATTGTTGGCGAGTTTACGCTGACCCTTCCGCTCCAGCTCCGCTGGTGCACGAATGGACTACCGGTGGCGACAGACGTAATGCCGGTTTGTTCGTGCTAGGCATCAGCAGCAGCCTTCGGTAAGACGGAAGACCTTTTTTCCCTCGAGACGAAACCAGTCCGGCTAGTTAATCGTCCGGCTGTCCGACGGATTGGAAATCTGACAGGACCTACGGCGGGTCCAGTGGCCCAGGTCGGCTGTGGATGAGACAAGGCTAGTCAATCTCCTTTAAGTGTTTGCTGATGGCTTTGGTCATCTGGAACATATCCAGTCTGGCCTTTCCGAAGACCGGCTTCAGTTTTTCGTCGGCCACGATTTCCCGCCGTTTCTTCGGATCCTGGAGTTTATGCTTCTTGATATAGGCCCACACCTTCTTCGCAACCTGGGGTCGGGAGATGGGCGCAGGTGATCCCAATATTTCAGCCAGTTGTGGTGAGGGCTTCAGGGGCATCTGGGCCATCTTCAGGAAGGCTGGGTTTGTCTTTTTCTTCGGCATCGAGGGATCCTCCGTTTTCTGCATACGCATTGTAGCCTCGTTGATGCGGATCCCGGGAGTGACGACTTGAAGCTGTGCCGGGCGAGGAGCCAGGCATCGCCTCGAGGCTGTTAATAACGGACTTGTGGGATCCAGTTAGGAGCGTCCCGGAAAGCTAAGCCTGCAACGGCAACCTCTGTTTTTGCGGACTATCGAGAGCAGCTGCAATTTGCGCCGTTGGGTTGATGGCCCAACTTGCGCGGCACCTAGTCCGGCAGATGCTGCTGCTCAACGCGGACCAGAAACTATCCTATTTCATTACCTCATTCCACTCGGTGCTGCCACGATCCAGCAGAGCCGTACGGTCTTCCTCCAAAATCCAGCGCTCCTTCACCAGCGCGTCAACCGCCTTTCCGTAGCGGCCGAGATAGTCTTCGCGGCTCGAGTAGCGCTCGGCGATCGACATCCGTGGATCGCGCGTCTTCTCACGCTCTACCGATGTTTTGGGAAACGGCAGGTACGAACCCTCAAACGAGACTCGTTGTTCGGGCGCTCCAATCGAAGAGTCACGCAGGTTCCATCCTGTGTAGGTCGCCAGCGGCACGGCGATTTCCGGCAGGTGAATGCCTGCAAACTCATTGCCGTCGCGATCGACCTGAGGCACGAGAGCCGGGAACGGTTCGCCTACTTTCGGAGGTTGGATGCTGATGATGCCGCGGCTCCACTCGGCCCCGAAATTCAGCCGATATGCTCGATTTGCTTCCTGGGGCTTGTTGACGTGAGGAATTGCAGGGAACTCGCAATCGCTCACCTGCACCAGCGTGTGGTCGGCAATCTTAGGATAGCTGCTCTCCGGTGGCTCGGTGCCATTGCGAACCCAAGCATCCATGTTGGCGACCATGGCCCGCCAGAAGTATCTGATCGGCAGGGGCGATTGTGGCTCCTGCCCATGCAGGTCTCCGGTACCCTTCGCCGGCGGAAACGGACCCGAAAAATGCTGTAGTCCCGAGAAGTGATAAATGCGGACACTGGGAGAAATCGCAGCGTCCTGCTTTCCGTCAGGGGTGGTATGAATCAGCGAGGCTGCCCGTCCCCAATATTCATACGACGTGTTCGAAAGGAAAATCCGGGGAAGAACCTTGTCTGCCGCGGCGCGATCTAGCAATCCTTCCTTGTCCCCGGTGAAAGGATCGGTCTCCGGCTGGTCGGTGAACGGGAAGATGTCTGTAGGGAAAAAGACCGCCGATGTAGGCTGGGCGTCGCGCGACGGCTGAGCAAATCGGAGGTTGAAACTGCCTCGGCCCGCTCCCGCGACGTGCGCAAGAACGCCATCCAGCGCCATCCTTCCGGCTTCGTCCGCATTGAAACCCTGGTAAAGAAAATCGCGCAGAAAGCGTCCGTTCTGCGAGATACCTTCTCCATACGCGCGCGTTGCGGGAACGAGTGTGTCCGGCGCGTGCTTGGCATACGCAGCGAAGTCGCGCACCGCAGCGAAACCCAGTCCCGCAACCACCGGATCGCGAACCAGGTAGATGTATTCGTAAATCTTGCCTTGCTGAAACCCTCCATCGAGATGAATGTGCCGGTCGCTGGCAAGGAGTCTTCCGTCAACCGTATGTGCGAACTGCCACTCAAACCGGGGAATTATCTTGCGTTTCGTTTCGCGCGAATCCCGCACAGTCAGTTCGTTCCGCGAGTCACCCGGGTCGGCCACGGGATATTCCCTGCCGCCGATTTTGTCGAGGATGAGGTGCCCGAGCGGAATCTCTGTCATCACTTCCGAAGGCATCAGGTCGCCGCGCAGCAATCCGAGGATCGGCTTCCCATTTTCCTCGGCAACAGGCGCATACAAACGTAGCGCGTCACCGGAAGCGTCCCACTGCCATCCGAGAGATACAACGCTGTATCCATTACGCAGCAACCACCCGTCTCCGGCGTCCTGGGCCGCGTCCCAGTCACCTCCGTCAATCAGACTGACGATGCGTCCCCGGCCGCGGTTCGGGATCTCAAGCAAAAGGGATCCGTTGCTCTTGCTGGAATCCTTCGGTCGCAGTGCCATGAAGTCAGCAGAAAACTCTACCGCACCGTGGTTCAGGTTCACCGCCCTGTCGAGATCTACGATGCTTCGATTGTGCGGATTTGCGACCGGCACGGAAAAGAAGACTCGTCCAGTGATCCGCTCATAGGCACCGACACTGCCAAATGATTTGCCGCTCGAAACCTCCTGTCGCGAGGCGATCTCAACCCGATCTACCCGGGCGTGAAGAAGCGGAACAGTCAAGATCAGAAGAAATAACGAAGAAAACCAATGAAGAGGTCGCATGCGCGGAAGGATAGCAGATCAGATACAGGCAGTTTGAGATGCCCTTTGAAGCTGCAGTTTGAAGGGGCGGGTTAGTGATCGCCGAGTTTTGGCGCTGCTTTAGCGCTTCTTGATGGAAGGCTTTGTCGGAACCGATTCGCGTCTCTGATTCGAACAAGTGTGCTACCGGCGTAAAAGGCGGTTATCGGGAGCACGATTGTTGCCAACAAGCTGACCTTAATGGGATAGCAGAAATGTTCTTCGGGTGGATGACCCAAAGATCACCTTTCACTTTTTCATCATCATGGTCGTTCGCAGGTTTTGCGGCGGGACTGTCGCTTGACTTTCTTTCAGACGATGCTTTGGTTTCGGTCCCCATGGACCAATTGACGAAATTCAAGGAAAAAACTCACGGACTATTAGAAAAACATCAATTCAGCATACTGGAAGTGGCCCAAAAGTATCACGTTCTGGGTGAAGGGCAAGACTTCCTTGACGCACTCACTGATCTCCGATTGCAGGCGGCAAAGCAGCGACAGGAACTAGACGAAGAAGGCAGAGACGCGTGGCTTTCTATAGGCTTCGAAATCGTTAAAAAAGCAGTTCTCGCGGCCTCTGGGGGCGCAATTGCCGGCATCGCCGTCTTGCGCGGGCACAATCTTACAGATTTAATAGGAGTGGGGGTACCCGCCCTGGTCAGTGGAGTCGGTGTGGCCGCTGTTGCCACGATCGAGACTTTGGAGAAGATTCACAAACTCCGTCTCAACAGCATGGCCTATTTGTTTGAAGCGCAGAAGTTACTCTCCGGCGGAAAAAAGCAAGACGAGGCGAACACGATCCTGGCACAGTGCTCCAAGGTTGACAACGCGGGCGAATCCCGCCAGTTCCCAACCGAGGGCAGCAAGCTTCTGTATACCTTCCTTTTCTCTTCGGCGGTGAGCTGGTTTTCTGTTGGCGATTGCTTCCGGCCAATCAATCCTCCATTCCGAATCGTCAAATTCAAGCCGTTGCCGCAAAGCGACGGAAGAATGCAAATTCCTCAGCCGAACCTCTCCCTCGGAATGACACAGAGCCGCAAACCGGAAGTGCCCCATCGCAGCGCAGGACAGCCGTCGTAGCGAATGCTACGATACGGCGTCATGACGAAGTCTCCAAAAATGCGGCTCTCCTTGACCCTGAGGGCGACTCTTTTCCTGACCCTGCTCGCCGCCGGTTCCACCATGGCCCAAACCGCGCAGGTGTTCCGCCTCGATGGCGGCAACTCCACCTATGCCTTCGGCGTGAATGAACGTGGCGATTTGCAACCGCTCTACTGGGGCGGACGTCTCGGCCCGCACGACAGCATTCGTCCCGCGCATTCATTACCCGAAATGGCCTCATTCGATTCGCCTTACACCACCACGCCGCAGGAGTACGCAAGCTGGGGCGCCGGGCTGTTTGCGGAACCCGCGCTCAAGCTCACCTTCGCCGATGGCAATCGCGATCTGGTTCTGCGTTTTGTCCGCGCCACGCCGAACGGTTCCCAATCAATAGAGGTGTTGCTGAAGGATATTTTGCGCGAGATTTACGTGACGCTGCACTACACCATTGATCCGGACAGTGGCGTCCTCGCGCGCTCCGCGAGCATCGAAAATCGGGAAAAGCAGCCGGTGGTAGTCGAACAAGCCGCTGCCGCGCAATGGACTCTTCCTCCTGCTCGCTATACCTTGAGCTATTTGACGGGCCGTTGGGCGGGAGAATGGACGCTGAATCAGGAGCAGATTCTAGGCGGAGCCCGCGTCATCGAAAGCCGTCGCGGAACCACCGGCCATCAGGCTAATCCGTGGTTTGCAATTTCCCGCGACACCCGCCAAAACGCCGCGGCACCGGCTATCGCGGACGAAGAGCACGGCGAAATCTGGTTTGGCGCCCTAGCCTGGTCCGGTTCCTGGCGCATCACGATCGAACACACTCAACTCGATGCTGTCCGCGTGACCGGAGGCTTCAATCCTTTTGATTTCGGTTACAAACTAAAACCCGGCGAACATCTGGAGACGCCCGTTTTTTACGGGGGCTATTCCGATCAGGGCCTGGGTGGGGCGTCACGGCTGTTGCACCGTTTTGAAATCGCTCACATTCTGCCGCAAGCACCAGACCCCAAGCTGCGTCCCGTGATTTACAACTCCTGGGAAGCGACCGAGTTCAACGTCAATGAAGCCGGCCAAATGGCGTTGGCGGAAAAGGCCGCGTCCATTGGCGTCGATCGATTTGTGATGGACGACGGCTGGTTTGGCCAACGCAAGAACGACCACGCCGGCCTGGGCGACTGGTATGTGAACTCAGACAAGTTTCCTCGCGGTCTGAAGCCGCTAATCGACAAGGTTCACGTGCTGGGCATGGATTTTGGTTTGTGGGTCGAGCCGGAAATGGTCAACCCGGATTCCGACCTCTACCGCAAACATCCCGATTGGGTTTTGAATTTTTCCGGACGGCCGCGTTCTGAATCGCGCAACCAGCTTGTGCTCAACCTCGCTCGCCCGGATGTGCGCGACTACATCGCGGGATTTCTCGACAAGCTGCTCACCGAAAACGATATTGCTTTTCTCAAGTGGGATTACAACCGCAACTGGTCCGAGCCGGGTTGGGATCAGGTTCCCGTCGATGAGCAGAAGCGCGTCTACGTCGAGTTCATTCGCAATCTGTACGCGATTCTCGCCGACCTGCGGAAGAAGCATCCCAAAGTCGAGATTGAATCGTGTTCCGGCGGCGGCGGCCGCGTCGATCTGGGAATTTTGCGCTACACCGATGAGGTCTGGCCCTCGGACAATACCGATCCCTTCGACCGGCTCTCGATGCAGGATGGGTTTACCTACGCATACACGCCGCAGATCATGATGGCGTGGGTCACCGACTCACCGCACTGGCACAACCACCGCTCCACCTCTCTTACCTACCGCATGCTCAGCTCAATGCAGGGCTCGTTGGGCATCGGCGCCAATCTGAATCATTGGATTGCGGAAGACTTTGCCACCGCCAAGCGCCTGATCGCTGCCTATCACTCCGTGCAGCGAACGATCGTGCGCGGCGATCTCTACCGCATCATCAGCCCGCGCGATAGCAGTCAGATGTCCGCCACCGAAACGGTCTCCAGCGATAAGAACCAAGCCGTCGTCTTCGCCTTCGCGAACGCCACAACCGAAGGCCGCGGCTTTCCCCTGCTGCAACTACAAGGGCTCGATCCCGATGCGGAATACAAGCTCACTTGGATTGAAGGCAAATCCTGGCCGGGAACTCCGGAAAACGCCTCAGGCGCCTGGTGGATGCGCCACGGTCTCCAACTGGACCTGCGAGGCGATTTCCAGGCCGCCTCTTTCCACCTCGATCGCCAGCGCTAGTCCGGCGGCTGGAAAAATCAGCTCAAACGCTATTGCCTGTGCGACTCATTGATTCAGACGATCTCCGGCGAGGTATTTGACGGCGCCAGCTCTTTCTCGACGGTATGCTGGAGGGCTGGTTTTGGACTTCGCACACACCTGCGGCTTTCGCCCGGGAGCGCAACCAGAGTTTTGAATCGCCCGGTGCTGACAAGGAAGAGGTCGTCGGGTACGCAACCCGATGAACGCGAGGAGCGAGACCTTGGCAGTCATCTAAAGTTCAGCTTCCTCAAGTTTTGGTCGAGCCATACATTCGGTGATCGGCAGCCTCAGTCCGGTTAGTCTACATATTTTGGACGATAGTAGCCCAAGAAGTGATCCGGCTTGCCTACTCGATCGAATCTCGCTCAAATCATACGTCAATGTGTCCAGCTGGATCGGTGAGTGGCCCGCTGATATGTCGCTTAGCAGGTTCCGGTCCGATGACGCGGAGATTCTTGATGCCTAGTTGCGCTGGTCTCTTCGGTAGATTTTCATCTGTGCTATACATCTCCAGGCAGCCTACTAATTGGGCAGTTGCGAGATGAAAGCAATCCCATTTTCTCCGCCTGTTCTCGCAGATACGCTCTAGCTTTTGCTCTTCCGTCTCTGGTTTTTTGGGGTCACGTTTCCCTTCGTTTTCCGCCATGATGTCTCGCAGTTCAGCTTCATGTTTGGCCGCAGTCAGCGCGACATCCTTTGTCACGCCGTAAATACGTGCGAGAGGATGAATATCGCCATAAGTATCTCGCCCAGGAGTACCCTTTCGGTATGCGGCCACGGAGAATTCTTCGACCGTCAAGATTGACGTATACACCCGCGCTTTATCAGCGTTCAAGTTGCTGAGCAAGCCCTTGATATTTTTGAAGTGCTTGCTTTTCTTTGCGCCCATCTCAAGAAATATTGATGTATCGAAATACACTCTGCGCAGCGGCATAGTTTACCCCCTGATTTCCTTAAGAATTTCCTGGGGATCACGGTCTCCGAAGATAGTCCGATAGTTCCTGCGAAAGCGGTTGAATCCAGCAACATAATTGCGGTCCTTATCTGCGTCTACAGACTTGGCATCAAGCCTTGGACTCTTCGTCTTGAAATAGTTGGCGTCGCCGGAAATAACAACCTGTTCCGTGAAAAGACGCTGCACTTTCTTTAGTTCAGTTCTAGCGAACCGAACACGCCAAGCATTCCCATTGTCTTCCAAGAGTTCGCCCCAAATAAACCCCTCCTCATCATCCTTACTGTAGTCGGCTAGTTTCCCGAGTTTCCCATACAACGTCACGGATTCAATGGCGAAATCGCTGGCGCTCAGAGCCTTGAGGGTTTGCACGCCACGCTGAGACAAACTCGCCTTATCTGTTATCTTTCCCTTCTGCGCCAATTGCAGTTGCAGTTCAGTCCGATCCTTTTCCTGAATATCGCCTATTTTCGCCAAGCGTCGAACAATCGGCGCGCCGTATTCATCTACGGAGGCAACCTGTTTTTTCTCTACAATCGCGGTGGTGCTGATCACATGAGAGACCGAAGCGCACCCCATTCTCAATGTCCCGAGTTATGGCCCAGCGGGATTTGACACTTCCTTTAGGGAACGCAGCGCCCGCTGGACCAGCGAGTAGTTCAATACCGAAATCTCCGTCTGGATTCTCCATACCGCTGTCGCGCTGGACCTTCTTTCCCAGTTCGCGGATCATCAGATCCAACTCCTGAAGAGCCGCGAGAACGTGCGCGAGCGGTAGGCGATTGTGTGCCGCTTTACCCTTTTTGAATTCGATCTGAAACACAACGGGTTCGGTTGTCGCAGTTTTTCTAGGCATGGCAGCATCCCTCTGGTATATTGGTGCTGCCAGTAGATACACTTATCCTGGCCCGTTCGGGGGGAACGGACTGAGCGCCGCCAACAAATTTGGATTTGCTGCAAAGGTCAGCCTGCCAGCTGACCTTTCGCAGTTTTAGGAACTCTGAGATTCGGTTTCTTCTCTCCTAGTTTGGCTTTGAGTCCCGCAGCATCAGCCGCTTTCCGCCTGTGCTCTTGAGCGCCAACAATGTCCGGTCTCCGTCCTTCTCCTTGCGAGAGTTGTAACGAAAATCGAACTCACTCAAATACCTGTGCAAGTGCTGCTTGCCGACGTGATGATACACACCGTTAATACCACGATTCAGCGTTGCGAAATAGCCCTCAATCGTGTTCGTGGAAATGACCACGCCATTCTCGCGCTGCACATATTCTCCGGGCCGGTGATTGACCTGATCGTGTTTGCGGCCCATCAATGCGCCTTTCAGGACAAACCCGCTATCGGTCATGATGTGTGCATCGTCCGCAACCATCGTTTCAATCATTTGGCCTCAGGTTCTCAGCCGTGACTCGCTCGATATGCCTAGACTGCACACGACCGTCGCGTTGCATTGCAGGACGGGCACGACCGGAGCCTTGCCAGAGTGGTGCTGGAGTCCTTTGCTCGTTGCCCGGCTTCACCGTCATACGAGCGTGCTCGGGAAAGCAAATGGGAGAATGCCCACCATCAGTCGATCTCGCGCTCGCTCTGGTCCTTTCCCAAATGAATCGTGCCGACAAGGCGCGCAACTTCCGTGAGGTTTCGGCCCCCTTTGTACACCATTACGTAGCCCCTCTCTTGCCTGATGGAGTCGCCTTCGTATATTTCAGCAGGCTCAGTCTTGCCAAACTCAAATCGCCCGAACCTCGTCATCAGACTTGCTCCTTGTTGTATGTTCTTCTGGGCCTAAAACTCTGTGATCGGCCTCGTCCATCTTTAATCATAAGGTCGCCGCCCCCCATCTGCGCGGGATTACCGCGTTAGGCCCGCGGGAACATTACGCAGAGTTGCCGCCCTTCCGGCACAAGCAGTCGTTTATGCCTTCCACCATCAACCGAGGAGGAGCCATGAGCTTACGAGTCGAGTCAACCGACCAAGACGAGAGGGTTTTGGCGCGCTTGCGTGGTGCCGGCCTGAACCTAACCAGTAATCGCCGGACCATCCTCCCTGTCTTCTTGGCAGGCACGGAGCCCGTCACCATCACCGACCTGTGGCTTCGCACAAAGAAGGCCGACCCAAGAACGTCATACGGCACCGTTTGGAGACTGCTGACGGCCTTAGTCGAGTGCGGGCTGGCGCACCCGGGAAATCTCTCCCGCGGACGGGATCCTTCGCTATGGACCGGTGAAGGTGGAATGCACTCACGGGCGCATGGCGTGCAAGGACTGCGGCGCCGAGGTCGCGAAAGACTGCGCTGGAAAATCCCCGGAAGGAGGGCCATATGAAGCTGTAGAGCAGGGAAGGAATAGGAAAACGAGAGCGCGCCGGGCCGGCATCGCGAAGAGCTGGCTCGGCGCTGAAACTCACACCTTCAGGAGAGGAGCCAACATGCAGCAACCATTGAAGCCTAACCCTGAGCCGGCATCAATACTCGCCCACGAAGTGGCGAAGCTGCACCGTGAAAAGATGGAACTTCTCGAGGAGAATGCCAGCCTGAAGAAGGGTCTCGAATTTCTGCTTGGCCCGGTACTGTTCGCCTGGGGACTGTAGATCTTGCCCCTTCTCTTCTCCGCTTGATGAGCGCACCCTTCCAGTCGCAGCGGGCTGCCGCTCCACGCAGGCACAGGTGTATGATGCCTCACTGTAAGAGGCTCATCGGTTGCCCTACAAAATTCTCCGAGGAGAAACACCATGAAAAATTGGAGACTATGGATTGTCGTCGGGTTTATCGGGGCCATGCTTGTACGCAGCACCTCGCGCCAGTAGCGCAAATAACAACGAGCGGGAAATCCGGGCGCTCGAGGATCGGTTCGCAGCGGCTTTCCGCGCCAAGGATGTAAATACCATCATGGCGGGTTACGTGCCGGGCGCCGAGTTGGTCGCTTTCGACGTGACACCTCCGCGCCAGCACGTTGGTTTCGATGACTACAAGAAGGATTGGCAGGACTTTCTTCGCGACCTTCCCAGGCCCTGTCGATAAGTTTGAAGTCCAGGACCTTAGCATCGTCGCATCGTCACAGACGGCAAGCTGGCCTATTCGCACAGCATCCAGCCGGCGACCCTTACGGCCAAAGACGGCTCGAAGTTCAACTTAACAGTGCGCGTCACCGACTGCTATCGCAAGATCAACGGCAAATGGCTGATCACGCAGGAGCACGTTTCGGTTCCCGTAGACATGGAAACTGGCAAACCGGACCTAGCCTCCAAGCCCTGAATGACACTTACAACCGGGGGCATCTGGCACGCCCGGGCATCGGAGGTGAACAACTGTGAAAAAGCCCTCACAGGAATACAGAATTAACTGTATTGGAGGGCGATCTGTCGATCTCTAGGATTGGCGAGCACGTTTCATTCGATCCCCGCACCCGCGGCCTCATCCACCGGTGCGGGTTTTTTGCGCCGTCAATCCTAAAGAGCCGGTCAGCCCTGGAGGGTGTCGCGCGACGGGGGAAATAGGGAACGCCGCGGATCCAACACTGACTCCTCAGAGCGTAGCAACAGCGCCTTGGGTGCCCTTTTAATCCACAGGGTACATGTACTAAAATATTGACACAACAGGCTTAAGAGGTATCATGCCTATTCGAGCCCAGTCGGAAAACCAGCCGAACAAAAGGTGAAAAGGGGAACACTATGGCAGACAGGAAACAGTTCTTTGGCGACATCAAACCCGATCCAGAACTCGTAGAACTATTGAAAGCTGCGGCACAAACCACAGTGACAGAGGAGGACCTGCGCGAGCAGCGGATCAGCTTCGCTTTTGGCAATGCCCCAGCCGACGCTAAGAATATAACCAAGGACAGTGTGCGGCATACATCTGAGCACATACGGTTGCGGTCGTAACATTTTTGGCATGGCCCGCCACGACACGGGCCACATCTCCTCTCATGTCCGTTCGAGAAAAAGATAATCCTGCCCTGTATACGAGGATTCAAGAACAAAATCTACTGCGGCAATACGACCTGCTCTCGAATTGCGTCGAGATCGCGCTAGAAAAAGGCATCGAGTCCTTCGAGATTCATCCATTCGTCGAGGGCAACGGAAGAACAGCTAGGGCGGCATGCTACTACTTGATCTGCATGAAACATGGCAAATTGCTTCCCGGTAAGAAAATAGTTCCCGAACGCATTCGCGAGGACCGAGCGCCTTACTATGCTGCACTGCGTAGCGCCGATCAAGCTTGGGATGAGGGCAAACTCGACGTTTCCCAACTGGCAAAGTATTTGGAAGAACTGCTAAAGGGCCAGCTCGCCGACAAGTGATGCCGCGCGTGCGTTTTCGTAGCTTCTGAGGGAACTGCGGGAATCGCGTAATTGAGGCTACAGGAAGCGGCGCGCGGAAGATTACTGCGGAGTTTGTTGCTGGCGAGCGATCACACTCCCAGCGGTTAACAACTGCTGAGGCCCCACATCTCCCACTTCTTTCACGTGGAGCCTCAGTCAGAAACCTAAGTCAATTGTGACACTGAAAGAGCCTCCGTCGGAATGGCACAAAAGTGGGGCAGCCGGCGAGCGGTCGTTGCTACGCTATGAGGGCTTTCATCGGAAACGCGCGATGAAGGGCGTCCGTCCGGCGTGGGGGTGGGCCTTAATGTCGAAGCTCGACTGGTCCGTCTCCCGCGGGGCTCGGGCTCAGCAAGGCTCCATGGCCAGACAGTACTGCAACAGCCTCATCCTCGGTTTCATAGAAGCGGATTACAGTGTCCAGCCTCGTCCGTCGAAGCAAACCGGTGAGGTGTACGCTCGAACAAACTAGCTTGATCCGGGAATTGTCCAATCTATGAAGGCCGGCGACGGTCGCGAGACCCACACTATCGATGTGCTCCAGTTCGGTGAGGTTCACGACAATTCTATGCCCCTCTACCAACAGCTTTTTAGCTCTTTCGCGTAGCGCATCGGCGTCCTCGCCAAGCACAAGGCGGCCCGAACAACGAAGCACGGTCACGTTATCCGAGATGTAACTGACCATGTTCAACGTCATGTTTTTGACTCGATTCATCGGGGAAGACCCCTTCCTCCATGCCAGGGTAGTTAAATCGGCCAGCATAGCTAAATCCGGGAGTTCCTCAATACAGTAAAACCCCTAAGGCTTCGGGAAATTCCCTGTAGATTGGTGACGCTCGTTGCGACGCGCTGCCCATCGGCTCTGCCTGCCTGATTTGCGCGTTTCCGATGAAAGCCCTCATAGCCGTGCAAGCAGCCCCCATTGGGCCAGCCCCATTGGTTCTCGGTGCTATACTGCCTGACGATTTTGGGAGGAGGACCCCTTGGAGAAGCTGAAGACCAGTACCCGACAGGTAGAAGGTGTCACCATCGTGGACCTCAGCGGCCGGATCACGCTGGGTGAAGCAAGCGTTGTGGTGCGTGACGTCATCAACGACCTCATGGGCAAAGGCAATAAGAAAATCCTGCTAAATCTTGGCAAGGTCGACTACATCGACAGCTCAGGCATCGGCGTGCTGGTCAGTAGTTTTTCCACCGTTCGCAGCCAAGGCGGCGAACTAAAGCTGGTGAATCTCAGCAAGAGGACCCGCGACCTGCTCCAGATCACCAAGCTGTACACCCTCTTCGACGTCAAGGACGACGAGGCCGCAGCCGTTGCGTCCTTCCGCTAGGGCCACCGAACGCTCCTACGTAATCCCTGAGTGAGTTAGTGAAAACGCGCGCGGGGAGCCGATTGCGGACGCAACACTAACCCGGCTAGTTTCTGCTCAGGCGGCTGTGGGATAGAGCAAGTTGCACGCTTTCGCAAGTAACACCGAGAAGGGATCAGATTTCGAGACCACCTCGGAGATTCCTATCAGTCGCGCTTGCTGCTCCACGAATCTGTCTCCGAAGGCGCTGTACATAATCAGCGGAATCGTAGGCATCATGCGTTTCAGAACCCGAGCCGCATCGAGGCCATTCATCACAGGCATAGAGAGGTCAAGCACAATTAAATCGGGACGCAACTGCTCAGCCATTTCAATCGCCTCTCGCCCATTCTCTGCATCTGCGCATACCTCAAAGTCTGCTTGGCGTTGAAATAGCTCGCAAAGTGCCTGACGGATAAACTCATTGTCATCAACGATCAATACGGTCTTCGCCACGGGCGCACCCCCGGGGGAAAGTCTTCCTTTGACTCAGACCACTTCGGAGAACTTGGGATGCGGTGGCCCCATGTGAGGTTGTTCGTCCGTCGGTCCGGGCTTATCTCGTTGACCTGAAATCCCAACGTAACTGTCCGTCGCATCGGTTCTTGAGATCGCAGTGGTCGTTACAGCGTTCCAAAATCCCCCCGGGAGCGCGACTCGCAAGTGGTTGTTTTCAAGCAGTCAGCGACGGACATTTCAGGCGTTCGAGAAACACTTGTTTTTGGAACACTTGTGAACCAGCGGACGACCAACTTCTTTGTGCGATGCCAGACATAGCAATCTCGATCAGCAAGGTGATATCCTTAAAGAGTCTGTTTCACATCTCTCCGCCGCGCCCTTAGGGCGTCGGTCTCTTGTGCAATCGATGAACGGCAACGTTCTGCACAGGAGGCCGTCAATGGCTGACCACGATAATTCTCCATCTACCCAGGACCTGAGATTCCCAGACTGGCAGAGCGAATACGAGTCCGCACTCCTCGAAGTTGATCCGCAAAAGCTGCCGGAGCGAGTGAGAGCCGCCGAAGCCGCTATCTTTCTGCGGCAGCAAGCTCTGGTTCAAAGCCCCGACGGACGTGCGGAGCGCGAGGCTATTGAGGATGCTATGCGCACACTGCGGGTTATCCAAACGGACAAGCTGAACTATCCCGACTGGAACAAAAAAGAGTAGGCGCTTACGGGGTTCGCGCATCAGAGCGTTAGATTTGAGAACGCCATGCCTAAGAAGCGCGTGCAGCTTGTGGACGACAACGTCGTGGTCCGCGCCGCGGTGCGCCGCCTTTTCGACTCCCACCCAGACTTCGAAGTTTGTGGAGAAGCAGAAAACGGGCGTGAGGCTGTCGAGAAAGCCGAAAACCTCAAGCCAGACTTGATCATCTTGGACCTAGCGATGCCCGTGATGAACGGGCTAGAGGCAGCGCCACTGCTGAGAAAGGTGCTGCCCAACGTGCGGATGATATTGTTCACAGCCCACGACGGTCCCGAAGTGAACCGGCTGTCACGTGAGGCCGGGATACAAGCGGTGGTTCCTAAAAGTCAGGCCGCAGACAAACTAATCGCACAAGCACACGCACTGGTGGCGTGACGCTAGCTTTTCTGACAACAAGACTACATCACTACTCCCCTCGCTACCCGCAGGGAACAGGGAATTGGCCTGTATTTCTAACAAAGCATCCCCTCTAGAGCCTCCAAACGAATGCTCAGGCGCATCTCAGGTGCGCGTGGCAGGTTTACTGGAGTGCCTGATGCCGACTGATTACGATAAAGAGAAGTGGGTCGAGATTTACAAGAAGGCTATTCTGGAATTGGAGCATGCGAAGATGACAGGCCGGATCGGAGACGCTCGGACCGAGCTTGCAGCACGCATAGAGAAACTGCGCGATGTTCCTGGCCTTCACGCCGCAGAGATCCAAGCTATTGATGACGCATACCGAACCCTCCAACGTCTGGAAGGCGAGGAGGAACGATACGCTGCCGAAGAGAAACGCCGCGTCATCGAGGAAGCGTTGCACAACCTGCGCTCGATTGCTCCCAAGATTCAGAACCTAAAATAATTCGCCCCGCGCGCGTCGCTTGATTGCAACGTGCGCTTTCGGGTTTGGTCCGAGCGTGCTTTCAGTGCGTAGAGGTCATACCCAAACTGTGCCCCCCTTACCACCGGCGGGCCATTTACCTGCTCGTGCGGCCGAGCTTAGCCTGCATGCAACCCACCCCAGAGGTCAGCGCGATGAAGGACATTGTTCGATGCCCCTATTGTGTTTCAGGACTTGAATTTCGGACTATGGTCGCCCATGTGGACGGCAGGTACATCTGCGACAAGTGCGGCCACACGGCACGTCCCGGCGATGCGGCGTACCAGTGTCGCTGCCTTAGATGTTTACGGTTGGTGATCTCGTCAGTGGCCGGTTGAACGGTTCCGCTCTTTGCGAGCGGGGGTGCGTTCCAATCGTGGACCGAGGGGGCGTACACCCCGGGTCATGCTCTTTATAGCCATTGAGCGCTTCAAACACGGCGATGCTGCTCCCATCGCTAAACGTGTCAGGCTTTAGCGGTCGAATGTTGCCCAAGGGCGTCTGTTAGCTTGAGGGTGTTTCCCGAGGCGCTCCCGACAAATAGATCAGCCCACGGCTTCGCGAACGGCAAACGGCAAGACGCACGGCGGCACTTACCGTCCTTGGTTAGAAACTTAATCAGCCCACACTCGCAGCGCACTACTTCACGGTCGTCTACGCGGGGTTGGGTGATTCCTGTCAGGTTGAGTGTATTTCCCGAGGCGCTCCCGATGAACAGGTCGGCCCATCGTTTCTGATGAGTTCAAGCCGGACAAAAGGTTGCGCCGGGCCGACGAACCGGGGGAGGTTTAGTTTGGTGGGCAGTAATTTGGACAAAAGCGAATCGGCTGTTAACCGATGGCTTGAGGCTAAGTATTGGAGATCAGACCGACTCATTGCCTTTCCATCTGCCCGTAAATGCCTCTGTGCTCCATGAGCACAGGGTCTAATTTCGAGGTTCGCCGTCTTCCCCTGCCACAGAGACGGCACTTTGCCTGCGCGCGGATCCTGCGGCGATAATTGGCGTATTGCCTTTTGCATTCATCGCAGCATGTGATTGCTCCGCCTTGCGCGCCCGGTCCTCGGGTATTTTTGGCATCCCAGACGCAATGCAGCTCGTGTCCTAACATTTGGAGCAGCTCTTGTTTCTTCAAAGCAGAGTGCCACGCAGAATCAGCATGGCAACGCTGAAGTAGATGATCAGTCCGCTCACATCCACCAGCGTGGCAACGAACAGCTCTGCTCCGGTTGCCGGGTCAAAGCCAGCCCAACGAAGCATCAGAGGCAACATGCTTCCGGCTACCGTTCCAAAAAGCACTACGCCAATGAGACTGAGCCACACCGTCACGGCGATTAGAAAATAGTGTGGTCCGTAGTTGGTTAGGTGCAGCTTCTGCCATAGCATGATTCGGCAGAAACCAACCATGCCAAGGAACAAACCGAGTATTGCTCCCGAGGAAAACTCCTTCACTAAGACACGACGCCAGTCCCGTAGCGTCAATTCCCCCAACGCCAGAGAGCGGATGACAAACGCCGCGGATTGAGAGCCGCTATTGCCGCCAGTGCTGATGATAAGCGGGATGAAGAGCGCCAGCACAACGGCGCGGGCAATTTCATTTTCAAAGTGAGTCATGGCCGTGGCCGTGAGCATTTCACCGAGAAACAGAGCTGATAGCCAACCACCACGCTTGTGCAGCATGGTCCAAAAATTAGCCGTCAAATAAGGGCCATTCAGTGCCTCTGTACCACTCATTTTGTGGATGTGTTTCTTGAACATCAGCGCTGGCGCCTAGTCCGGCTTTCGCCTTTCAGTTTTCCTTTTGCGGGGAAACTAGCGAATGCGTAACGGCGTGTATTGAAAGCGCGACGCGGTTCTGCACACCATTCTTGCGCAGCAGCTTGGATACGTGGGCTTTCACGGTGCGCGCTTCGATGCCTAGTGTGGCGCCAATTTCCTTGTTCGATCGGCCTCCCACCAGCATCTCCAAAACTTCTTGCTCGCGGTCCGTAAAGGTCACCCGGCCGGCAGGAAAGATGCTTCCGGGTGAGCTGCTCACGCGTTCAATGAACATGGAAAGGACTCGGCGTGGAGCCCAGACCGAGCCCTGACTGACGATCCGTATCGCCTGCACGAAATCAGCGGGCGATGCAGCCGCGTCCACGTAGCCCTTGGCTCCGAAAGCGATGGCCCTGAGAATGTTCTCTTCGTCCATGCCGGAGCCGATTACGATAATCCGCAAGTGTGGACGAGTCGCTTTCAAGCTGGCCATCACATCGAACAGGTTCTGGCCCGATCGGTCGCCCAGCAGCACCAGATCAATCTTCTGCTGCGTACCGACGTCAGATAATGAAGAAGAAATCAGCTCAAAATCCCGCTCAGAATCGAACACGGCCCGGAGGCCCACGAACTGCAGAGGGTCGCTCCCCACCACAGCAATACGGATGAGCGCCTTCTTCGCCGGAGTGGCTTTCATAGCTTTCCCTGTAGGATATTTCTGTCGTAAGCATAGCTGCACTTGATCACAGATAGAGAATTACTGGGGTAACTCCGCCCAGACCTGAGGCCAACCCCGCGGACTGCAGCCGGGGTAAGCCTAGGGTCATAAGTGAGTGAAAATTGGATGGCTCAAAACGCGAAAGGCGTGGCCAAAGTATTACTGCTCCCTCTGCCTTCTCGCTTGTCTCAGGCTCTTTCCCAGGATGTCGGTCAGGTCCTCCTGAGGCCCAAGGATGCGGTTCACCCGGCCGCTGCCTTTGAGTAATAGATTGGGCCTTTCCGCGATCGGCAAGCCGGATTTCTGCATAGCGCTGACGAAGCTTCCCCTACCGACGGCTATCCGGTTCTACAATAAAACGTGAAGTATCCAGAATTATTTTGCAAGAGGAAATGACTCCGTGAGCCTCGTTCCGCCCTAGCGAAGCCGATGCGTAAGCGGCTTGCAGCCTGGACAGGCTGCACCAAAAACGGGCCTTGACTCCGGCAACGGTGCTGCTAGTGATAGCCGACCCCCCTCCGAAGGGCAGGCACGCCCTCATCATCTTCGGTGGCGATACCCCGCCACCGGTGGCTATTGTTTTTTGGGAGGGTATTCCGGACAATATAGTATGTACGGTATCGAAAACATTCCATAGGGTGCCCCCATGACCCCCGAAGATCTCATCGATGAGCTGCGCCATAAGGTAGTGCTAGCGCCGGATGAGTTGGAACTGGAAGCTGCGCTTGGTGAACTCCAGTCTGCCCTGCAAAAGCACTGCTACTACCTTGAGAGTGTGTCCGCCGACTACCTCTTAAGCCTTCCTCTCGCTATCCGGAAACGGTTAAGCAAACTCCACGAAACGACCGCCGCTTAATTGTCCTAGTCGCCCTGGTTCTGCGAAGGAGGATAATTCCGATTTTTACGGTTTACTAAGTTGATAACATTCAGCCATACTGGGCCTACCGTGAAGCGCATGACGGCCGAAGAACTCGACATGACGGCTGCCCGCTTGGAAGAGATCCGGCTGGAAGAAGAAAAACTGCGCTCCAAGCTACAAGAGCAAGTAGAAGAGTTCGGCTTCCGGGAGGTCTGTCCGGATGGCCTGTTCAACCGTCTTTTCCGCACCGTCACGAAGTTCACGCTGGCTGACGGCGCGACGCTGGTTCTGGCCAGCCCACTTCCCGAGGGCGCACCGCGCAACTTGCGGTTGATGTTCAGCCGGGCGGTCGAGACAAGGGAAACTTCCCCCAGACTGCGAATTGAAAAGATCGAAGCCGCGTGCGGCGCCGAATGCGTTACGTAAAACCCAGGGCAGTAATCGAATGTGTTGCGGAGCTGATCCTGAATCAGAAGCACACCTGCGGCCCAGATTGTTTGTGCTGGAAGCTGCGCCAGGTACCGGCCATCAACGACGCCATCCGAAAACTGCACGTCCAGCAGCTTCAGAGCAAGCCTGCCAAGAGCGGTTGAGGCCGCGGATCAGAGCCGTGGCAACAGCCAGCGCCGATCTACTCCGCGCCGGATGCGAGACAAAATTCAGATCTCTTGACAGAGACCACCCCGCAGCGCAGAATCCTACCCAACCACCCTAAAGTCCAGCCGCTTTGCAAGCCTTGAGGTCTTTGCCCGGAATCCCCCCGGATCGGTTTGCCCGCGAAGGCAAGCCTGGTTCGAACAGGAAGGTGAAACCATGGTGAGCATCGTGCGTAGTTTGTGGCATGAGGATCAAGGTCAGGATATCGCTGAATATGCCGTGATGCTGGCAGTGATTCTGGTGATTGTAGTGGGCACGATCCGGTTGATCGGCTCCAACGCCAATAACGTCTTTTCGTCAGTGGGTAGCGCCATCCAATAGCCCGGCTCGAACCGCCTTGGCCCGGCGCGCGTGGCGCGCAATTGGTATGCGTGCGCGGGAATAGCTGTCCTCCTTTGCACCCGCGAGATACTACATCGGCCGCTGCGTCCCCAGGACCCTCCGCGCGGCCTTTCCAGGAACAGTTGAGGCAAACCACCTGGCTTCCGCGCGCTTACCCGTTGGGCAGTTGTGAACGGGGTGGGACTCGTCACATGGATCATTTCCTATCGGATCTCTCTGGTCTCTAAACCGCCAGCCATAGCAATCCTGACTTTCGGTGTTGCTAGTTTGGCGGTTTCGTTCTCTTTCCTAGGTGCCTATCTTCTGATTTTAAGCGCGAAAAAACCAAAGTAGCCCACTACCCCGAACTGCAGCAGCTTGCTTCCGAGCTGGTTTTGAGGTATTAATACGCGCGCAGTTGCTTCTCAAGTGAGCTGAGAAGCCCAGCTCGATCCCCCCTCTCACTTCCCAAGCACCGCCATCCAGCCGACCCCAGATCGGCGCACACGTGTCGCTTTCCTGCCGATTGTAGGGTCACAAGCTTAGACCGCGTCTTCGACGCGTCACTGGCGCCAGAAACTTGTCTAGAGTTCCCCGTTTTTGCGAATCTGATTCAGGATTCGGTTCGGCAAGCTAAGGCCGAAACCTCACTGGTGCTTCGTGCCCGATCACAAGCATGGCCCCGGTACTGGCGATCACTGGCATGGTGGCAAGGACCTCGCTGTAACGGCCCTTCGACCCCGTTGGGGAGATTTATAAACCGTTCGTCACCGGGCCGAACCAGATCCCAATTTTCCACCGAGGAGAACAGAGATGACGATAGACCAGAAACAGCGGAACCGGAAGGAGAGAAAGGAACTGGCACGGCGGCTGCGATCGGAGGACCCGGGTCTAGAGGTGGTTCATCCACACGCCGCGGGCGTCGATGTGGGCAATAGTGCGCATTACGTCGCCGTGCGGCCGGATCGCGATTCGCAACCAGTGCGGCGATTCGAGTGCTTCACAGCAGATCTGCATCGTTTAGCCGACTGGTTACAAAGCTGCGGAGTGAAGACTGTGGCCCTGCAGTCGACTGGGGTGTATTGGATCCCGCTGTACGACATTTTGGGAGAACGCCGCTTCGAGGTCTATCTGGTGAATGCACGGCACACCAAGAATCTGCCGGGACGCAAGAGCGATGTGCAGGAGAGCCAGTGGCTGCTGAAATTGCACACCCACGGATTGCTGAACAATTCCTTCCAACCAACTTCAGAGATTCGGGTCCTTCGCACCTATTGGCGACAACGGGCAGAACATGCGCGTGGAATAGGGACGTGTATTCTGCGGATGCAGAAGGCGCTGACGCAAATGAACCTGCAATTGGCGAACGTGATCAGCGATCTGAGTGGAGTTACCGGACAAAAAATCGTGCGTGCCATCGTGGCCGGAGAGCGCGATCCGCAGAAGTTGGCTGAACTCAGCGATCCGCGGATTCACGCCAGCAAGGCGGAGATTGCCAAAAGCCTGGAAGGCAACTGGCGCCAGGATCTGCTCTTTGTGCTGCACCAGGAAGTCGAGATGTACGATGTTTACCAGCGACGTATCGCCGAGTGTGATCAGCAATTGCAGGAACACATGGCCAGTTTTGCAGATACTGTTCCGCCACAGGCGAAAGAGGGAGAGCCCAAGAAAAAGAAGACCAAGCCAAACAAGAATACTCCCCAATTCCATCTCAGCGGCGAACTACAACGCATCTCCGGAGTGGATCTGACACGCATTGACGGCATCGACGTGATGGTTGCTCAGACGCTCGTAAGTGAAGTGGGACTCGACATGAGCCGATGGAAAACCGAGGCGCACTTCGCCTCGTGGTTGGGACTTTGCCCAGACAACCGTATCAGCGGGGATAAGGTGCTGAGCCGAGGCACGCGGCATGTGGTGAACCGCGCTGCCACAGCACTGCGGATCGCGTCCACCACCCTGCTTCGAAGCCAGACCTACCTAGGCGCGCAGTACCGACGTTTGCGCAGCAAGCTTGGTGCGCCGAAAGCCATCACGGTCATGAAATCGAGTGCTTTATGTTGCAAGTCTCAGCGAACGGGCCACAAACCACGTTCCTGATGTACGACCACTCTACCGTTGACCTGAACACCGGGGCTGTACTACAGGATGCCTCCGGTTTCGGGTCTATACCCGACAGCGCATTTCAGGTACACGGTCAGACCGATTCGCTCAATGTCGACACAAGTACGGTCGCTGGCTTCTTCAACCAGTTCTGCACCTTCGACCCGAACACGGGCATACCAACGTGCAACCCTACTACGGGCGGAGTCGTGGCTGGCACCTGGACCGCGATTAGGGCGGGACAATGAAGTTCAGTGGGACGAACAGCTTCCGTTCACCGGGCCTGATTTTCGTCGCAACCGGCTCCTCTGCCCAGCAGGCGGCCCTCGCGAATGTGAATGTTCTCGGCGTGGCAGCGGCGAACGTTACTGGAAGCGTCGGCACGAGTCACAATACGGACATCATGGTCCAACACTGAACAACTCGGGTGGTGTCCTATTAGGGTGTTGCTGCTGGAATTTCGCGCGAAAGCGGCGTGACACACCGCCGCTTAGACGGAAGCCGGAAAATCCTTGTAAATCTTTGAGAGTTTGTCTTTTGCCTCGGGTGACAATGCAACTTCTGTCGTTGCGCGATCACCATGGCACTCGCCTTCGCATCTTGCTCCAACAGTTCGGCGACGGTGGCTTTGAACGGATCCAGTTTGCTGACGCGTTGCCGGCGAGCAGCAAAGCCAGCCCGTACCGAGCAGCAAAGCCAGCCCGTACCACCACGCACACCACGCCGCCGCCCTCGCAGCAACGTAGCCGTGTTACGGGCCAAGTTCGCAGCTCGGTCAGATCGTGGCTACACCCGTTGCTTTTGGAGGTATTCAGAGCATCCGGTGACAATCCTTGATCCCTATGCACCTATCTGGCGCATTCACTTCGGCCCATGATGCCTCTTCTCTGATTCGGCCGATCAGCAACTGACGCGCTCGAGGCAGCAGTTCCAGCCGAATTTCGTGCTGACTTGCTGACTGAGGGTAAAGCTCCCCGTAAGGGCGTTTTGCCGTCTCAGGGGACTCGAGCCGCCGCGTAGGGGTGTCAGCGGGCAACGCGGGGCTCAATACCGCTCCGGTTCTCCGATTTGCCGACATGCAAGGTCTCTGTGCGTCGGCGGTTTCTCGCTAGAAATTCCTCAACGTGCCCGGCGCGGAGTTAACTTAAGTGAACTCCAATTCAATCCTCTTCGCGGCCCGATCCAGCTTCGCAATCCGGAAGCTGCGAATCTGTCCGGCGCGGACCTCTTCAGGTTTTGACCCTCCGCCGGCAGAGCCTCCCTTCCAGTGCGCCTTCAGCATCGAACTCAGC
>WNFA01000735.1_pt1 | contig 26175 bp, 26 predicted proteins | sample 5400481 | NCBI WGS metagenome assembly WNFA01 (sample SAMN13153340, study PRJNA577476) | soil metagenome | isolation source: 120 cm saprolite under Douglas fir tree site 2 hole 1 replicate 2 | place: USA:California | collected 2015-04-18 | reverse complement strand
CAGACTGGGAGGCGCTCGAATGCACGTCACTGGCCCCCAGCGATGGGCAGGGAGGCCGAGATGATCTATAGCTACACGCAGGTCAGTCAATACCTCCGATGCCCACGCAGCTATCGCTACCGCTATCTCGACGGCTGGCAGGAAAAAGAGACTCGGGCGGCCATGGCTTTTGGCCGGTGTTTTGAGAAGGCCCTTGGGGCTTACTTCTCCGGGGAAGACAGTGGTGCAGCTCTGTTCAAGGAATGGGGCGAGTTCCGAGAGTTTCCTCTCGAATACAAAAAGGGCGACTCCTGGGATCGCCTGGTGCACCAAGGTATCCACCTGCTTGAGCGATTCGTGCAGGACGATCGAATCCGTATTCCTAATCCGAAGAAAAATCTCCAGATTAAAGTTGCTCAGACACTCCGAGGAGGGAGTGAATTCGTTGGATACGTTGATGCCATCGGCGAGCTTGATGGCAAACACTGCCTCTTGGACTGGAAGACCACATCGAGTCGCTACCCGGATGAACCCAGGGGCCTGCTCTCGCTCGACCCGCAGCTGACCTGTTATTCCTGGCTTACGGGTATCACCGAAGTGGCTATGGTCGTATTCGTGCGAAAGCACATGCCCGAGATCCAGTATTTGAAGGCATCAATCTCCGAAGAGCAGCGCCAGGAATTCGGCCGCATGGTCGAAACAACCGTGGACCAGATCGAGTCCTGTCATTTTGTTGCGCACAGTGGCATTCGTTTCCCGCAGAACGGCTGTGTCAGCTGTCCCCACCTGGGGCTGTGTCTCAATGACCAGGAGTTAGTCGTGGCCAAACTTGTCCGCAAGGCAGGAGCGAGCGACCTTGATTGGCTTGACGAGCTTGTGGATTAACGGACGGCCGTCGGTGTCACCGGAATTCAACCAGCGTCGGGCCGTCTTCGTCCTGGGCAAGATCGATGAGATTTTGAGCTGGGAGAAGACGAAGGAGCAGGAGAAGGATGAGCGGTTTGTGGAACTAGGGGAGTATCTGTGCGAGGTGCGATCGAAGCAATACTGGAGGCTCGAGAAGCTGAAGTCGTTTGATGAGTTCCTGGAGAAGCGCTTTCCCGACTCGCGGCGAAAGGCGTACTACTTGATGGCGATCCACGAGCACCTGCCACGGCAGATGCGTCGAGACCTCAAGCTAGTGGGCTGGACCAAGGCTAGGGAGCTGGTAAAAGTGGCTCGCGCGGAGGGGGAGAAGTTCGATTGTGCACCCTGGGTGCACAAGGCGAGCGCCATGCCAAGGGAGGAATTCAAACGAGAAGTGGAGAGACACCTGACAGGACAGGAGACCGAGCCCTACGAGATCCTCTATTTCAAGATGTATAAGAGCCAGCTGCCTGTTATTGAGCAGGCGCTCGAGACAGCCGCGCTGATGCTCGGTTCAGACAAGTCGCGAGGCTACTGTCTGGAGATGATCTGTGCGGATTTTCTGGCGGGGGCCAACCTAGAGGAGACTCAGCGATAGGGTTGGCCGCTCTCCGTCTGTGGTTCCTGTGGTGCCTCCGCACGCCGTCTCTGTTCATCGCAGAGCACATTAAAGGAGAACGCTGGTGACTAAGAAGAGAAAGGCCGTGAAAGCTGGCCGTATCCAGGCGACGCCAATAACGGCGAAAGATCGACGAAACCTCAACAAGAAGTTGAGGACGCTGAACCAGAAGCTGCGCGACAGGTACCACGAAATTCATGGGAAGGTCGTGGATTGGGTCAGTCACTCCGTCGAAGAAGACAGCTTGTACATCAGCATCCGCTTCAAGGACAAGACTGATTTTTCTCTCCGGTTCAGCCCTCAAATCGTGAGCGATGGGATCGACTTGTCGGACGTCAAAACCGGAGATTACGAAGTCATTAGGGAATACTACAGAAGGCGGGATGAATGATCGAAAAGAGACTCTCTACTGCAGATCCTACAGGACAGTGAACCACGCGAGGACTGCTAACGGGAGGCCACTGTGGAAAAGAAAATGGATGTGCTCAACGTCAACATTGGGCGCAAGTTCGAGGTTCACTGTAAAGCAGTAAATTCGAAGCCATTACCTCAGAAACGACCCAGGCTCAAACTGAACCCAAAAGACTACAAAGTTGTCCGAAACTGGGTGCTGGAACGAGATGGTTGGCGGTGCCAGGAGTGCGGTTCCATGAAAGGCTTGCAGGTCCACCATATGAAACGAAGGGGCCAGCTTGGTGGCGACGAGGTAGGCAATCTGATTACGCTCTGCAACGGCTGTCATGGCAGATGCCACGGTCGAGGCCCGACGAGATCTTAGACGTAATCGAAGAACTAAACTATTCCGCCGTCAGCACGCCGGGCGTTGACCGTGAAAGAGAGCTGCCACCGGAGATCATTCTGACTTGGGAAGGCGCGATGCGAGGCGCACCGTGGGAATACATCGAGAAGTGTGAGGCAGCTCTAACTGAGTACGAAAGCAGGTGAGGGAATTTCCTAACGCGAGGCGTTCCAACGCTAAAGTTCTGCCTGATGGCGGAGCCGGTTGAAGCCTTGTGTGGCTCTATCCGACACTCTGGGCATCTGCAACCTGGTTGATTTCCCGCTCTTTGGAAAACAATCCTTGCAACTGAGTTTGCCAGTCTGGCAATCCAAAGCAAAACGTTCGAATAAACCTGGAATTCGAAAGAACGGAATAAGCCGGGCGGGATGCGGGAGTCGGATATCCAGCCGTCGTGACCGGGATGATCCGCCGTGTGATCAACGGCCGCTGGCCGATAGCATCGGCAAACCAGGAGACGTGGTGCGGCGTGCGAGCGGCATGCTCAAGGATCGCGTAGGCAAAATCGTACCACGTAGTCTCGCCTGCCGCCGTCATATGATAGGTCCCGCTCACATTTGAGATTGCGAAGTGGCCGGTTCCTCGTTCATGGAGACCCGTCAAGACGCGAACCGAAGCGGATGCGATATCCGAACTGCAGGTGGGCGCTCCGATTTGATCACGAACGATTCTCAACTCTTCCCTTTCCGTGGCAAGCCGTAAGACCTTCAACAGAAAATTCCGCCCGTGCGCCGCGTAGACCCAAGCCGTGCGAAATATCAGGTGAGGAACACCCGACGTGCGGATAGCCTGTTCACCAGCAAGTTTTGTCCTCCCGTAAACGTTGACGGGGTTGGGTGCATCTGTCTCCTCATAGGGTGCAGCCTTCGAACCGTCGAAGATGTAATCTGTTGAGTAATGCACAATCCCCGCGCCAATCTTTTCCGCTTCTTCAGCAAGCACCGCTGCAGCGTGGGCATTGATCGCGTGGGCGTTGCCTTCATCGTTTTCTGCTTCGTCCACGGCTGTGTAGGCCGCTGCGTTGACGATCAGTTGCGGGCGGATGTGGCGAACTGCACGCCGAATGTCGTCCGAGTTGAGCAGATCTAATTCATGCCGAGCAGGGGCTATCACTCTCCCGAGTTCCGGCAATAGTCGCAGAAGTTCCGACCCCACCTGGCCGGTCTTTCCCGTGAGCAGGATCGTGGATTTCATTTGGACCTGTAGCGTGGCAGCAAATCCGAGAGCACTTCTGCAAGCTTAGAGTACTTCGCGTCCTTCTCAGAAACAACAGGGTTCGCGATTCCCCAAGAGATACTGAGATCCGGATCACTCCAGAGAATCCCGCGTTCGTCTTTGGGGTCGTAGAAATCGCTGCATTTGTAGAGAAACTGGACGGTATCTGTCAGGGCCAAAAAACCGTGGGCAAAACCAATGGGAATATAAATCTGATTCTGCTCCTTTGCGGAGAGTAAAACGCTGGTCCATTTTCCAAAATTTGGAGAGCCGACCCGGATATCAACTGCGACGTCCAAAGCTTCTCCTTCTACCACGCGACAGAGCTTCGCTTGGGGATGACTCAACTGGTAGTGCAGGCCGCGCAGCGTCCCTCTGGTGGATGATGAATGGTTGTCTTGGACGAAGCAGTCCCTGATGCCGAGACGGGCGAAATTCGCCTGATGGTAGGTCTCAAGAAAAAATCCTCGCTTGTCGCGGAATATCTTGTGTCGCAGCTCAACAACGCCCGGGAGCGAAGTCTCAAGTCGTTCCATTAAGGAGTCATTTCGAGCGATTAAAATCGCGCGGTCCGAAACGATTTCGGCACTCTTTCCCGGGAAGATTTTCCTCGGTTGTCTAAGAGAATCATCGAGACGCATTCGATCCTGATCGAGCGATTGCTTGAAGAGAATGGTCGCGGTTCTCGTAGTATTTCTCATAATATGAGCGATATTCGCCTGCATGGACATTGTCGAGCCATTTTTTATTATTCTTGTACCAGTCGATCGTCCGGCGAAAACCATCTTCTAGCGATATCATAGGCTTCCAGCCAAGCTCGGTCTCGATCTTCTTGCAGTTCAGCGCATAACGACGGTCATGCCCCGGACGATCTTGCACGTAGGAGAGCAAACTATCTTGTTTACCAGTCAACCGGAGTAGGCGCCGGGCCAAGGCCAAATTTTCCTCGAGATCGAGTCCTCCAATATTGTAAATCTCTCCGATCTTGCCTTTCTCAAGCACCGTAAGAATTCCTCTGCAGTTATCTTCGACATGGAGCCAGTCGCGTTGTTGTCTGCCGTCGCCGTAAATTGGCAGTGGTTTTTCATTGAGGGCATTTGTAATCATCAGTGGAACAAATTTTTCCGGAAATTGGTACGGGCCATAGTTGTTTGAAGACCGAGTGATTAGTGCTGGGAATCCATAGGTCCGCACATAAGACATAACCAGAAGATCTGCCCCTGCTTTTGAAGCGGAATACGGACTGCTCGGCCGCAAGGAAGAATTTTCGTCGGCGAACGCACCAGGTGGAATATCGCCGTACACTTCGTCCGTGGAAACATGAACAAATCGCTGCACAGACAATTTGCGCGCTATTTCGAGAAGCGTGAACGTGCCAGTGATATTTGTCTGAACTACAGGAGCTGGCTCGTAGATGCTTCGGTCGACGTGGGACTCGGCTGCAAAGTGGACGACAGCATCACAGCCGCGCATGGACGTTTCTACGGCAGCTGCGTCGCAGACGTCGCCCCTGACAAAACGATAGTTCGGATAACCTTCAACTGAATCGAGGTTGGCAAGATTCCCCGCGTATGTCAGCTTGTCATAATTGAGGATCGCATAACTATTGCCGACTCCCAGAACATGACGAATGAAATTCGAGCCGATAAATCCCGCGCCACCTGTCACAAGAATCTTCATTGTTGGACCGCGTTCCGAACCGATGCGATTGCCGCGTGGTTTTCTTCACTTCGTTTGTTGGCCCCCGTTCTCGCCACGAGGTTGTTGGCACGCAACAGGGATTCGAAAGTGCCAGCGTCGGTCCACCATCCGTCGAGCACTTCGTAAGTCAAGGCGCCCTCCTGGATGTAGAAGTTATTAACGTCGGTAATTTCAAGCTCCCCGCGACCCGATGGTTTCAAACGGTGAATCTTGCTGAATACTGTTGCGTCGTAGAAATAGATCCCGATCACTGCGTAATTGGATTTGGGAGTTCGCGGCTTTTCCTCAATCCCGACGACATGATCTCCGCGGATTTCCGGCACGCCAAACCGCTCGGCGTCTCGAACCTCTTTCAGGAGGATCTTGGCACCCCGTTTCTGCCTTTTGAAGCTTTCAGCTGCTTGAAGAATATTGCCTTCAATGATGTTGTCGCCGAGAACGACGCAAATTGGCTCCCCGTCGGCGAAGTGTTCGGCCAAACCCAGCGCTTCCGCAATGCCGCCTTCTCCCTCTTGGTAGGTATAGTTCAGATGCTTCAAGTCGAAATCCCGGCCATTCCCGAGAAGACGAAGAAAGTCTCCTGCGTTTTTTCCACCCGTGACGAGGAGGATTTCTTGAATCCCGGCGTTTACAAGCGTCTGGATCGGGTAATACACCATCGGCTTGTCATAGACGGGAAGCAGATGCTTGTTAGTGACGCGAGTTATAGGATAAAGCCGGCTGCCGGTTCCGCCGGCAAGGACAACACCTTTCATTTTAACCTCCTGAAGTCGATCCGAGCAGAGTTGCAGGTCAGTTCACAGATCTCAAACACAGTATTCACGCTAATTCAGACAACCGGCGGACTGAAGATAAGGGCGTAATTCATCCTCCCAAGTGCAAAAGGAGTTCAAACCGAGTTTCCCGAACTAAAAATAGAGACACTATCTGATTGGCCCGTCTCCCTTGGGCCATGCAAAGCACAGGAAACTTACTGACAATCATTAGTATGCGTTCCTGTTGATTAGCCCCGAAAAGATAGTCATACCGATGATTTGTAGATCGAAGGCCAAACTCCAATTTTGGAGGTAATATAGATCGTACTCGATGCGCTTCTCAATCGAGGTGTTGCCTCTCCACCCGTTGACCTGTGCCCAGCCCGTAATCCCCACTTTGAGTGCGTGGCGATGATTGTACCGCGTGATATCTTCAAGGAATTTATGAACGAAGTGAGGGCGCTCTGGACGAGGGCCGACCACACTCATTTCGCCTTTCAGCACATTGATGAATTGAGGAAGCTCATCAAGGCTCGTCTTCCGAAGAAACGCACCGCAGAGAGTCCTTCGCGGATCTTCTGCTGTCGTCCACCGCGTGTCACTCTCACCGCGCGGACCGTCGCGCATCGTCCGAAACTTGTACATCCGAAACGGCTTCCCGTTAAGCCCGACGCGCTCCTGGACGAAGAGCACGGGCCCGGGCGATGTGATGCGGATAAGGACGGCAACGAATGCGAAGACAGGAGAAGTCAGAATCAGAACAGCGGTCGAAAAACATATATCGAACGCGCGCTTCAACAAAGCATAGTCAAGTGACTCTGTCGGAGTAGACGTCAAATCCAGCATCTGAATATTGCCCAATTGAAACAGCCTCTCGCGGACGACAATTCCTTCTCCCAGGTCCACTACCGCTCGCGCAGGCAGGCAGAGATGATTCAGCGCCTTGACAATGCTGGGGATCTGCGAGAACTGCGCAGGATGAACCGCTATCACCGCTTCGTCTATACCGTGGTCGGAATTCAAAGCCCCTAGTTGCTCAAGCTCATAGATCCGGTGATCTTTCACATAGATCTCCTGTCCCGGCAAGCGCACGAACCCAGCAATCTGGCACGGAGCAAAAGACAAGCGCTGCAGTCTCTGGGCCGCTTCGAGACCAACCCTGTCGGCTCCTACAATAAGCAGGCGGATCGGTTTTGCCATATGCGCCCGGCTACGATATATAATCCGGAACATGGCATGCAAAAAAAGTGTGACCGCAAGAAGGGTCACCACGTCGCAAACCAGCAGTCCACGCGGGAAAACTTCGTTCCGGCTGAAATAAAGTGTCGCCAATAGCACGAACGTCGTGGCGATGCACGCGGACGATGCCCTGCGTCCCCCGGTGCGCTCGCGAAACAATTCATCAAAACTTGTGACCTTATAGCGCTCGGCGATAAACGCCCACACAAATGTTCCGAATAAGATTTGGCTGAGATGGCCATGAGGTGAATAAAGAACCGGCCGGTCAAAAAAAGTTGACAACACCGCCCATGCCGTCCAGCCAACCCTGAAGGCGAAGATCGGCAGGAGATATACCGCGATCTTTAGCAACAACCTGTACAACTTGAGTCGCAGGATCATGGATACACGCTCGCACGAGAGATGTGAAAAAGGTTTTCTGCGTCTTTACTACTTCTAGAAAGTCAAAAATCCAAGAAAAATCTAGCCCAAGATTCGCCTTTCGAGCGATGCGCAGGAAACAATGCACCGCTGTCCGCTGGCCGGCAGCCAGCCTTGCCTGAGAGTCTCCACTGTGTCAAGAGCCGCGCTTCAAACAGTTGAATGTCTTACAGCATTTTCCAATTGCAGGATTCTGTTCACTGCGAGCTCTAGACTCTGTTCACAAAGATCCGGCAGTGCGTTCGAACCGTTGCTTTCAGGATAAGCACCTATGAGTGCAGTCTTGCAGCCAGCGCGTTTTCCTGCTTCGATATCGGTTGCTGTGTCCCCCACCATCCAACATTTTGAAAGACTTAACCCGTGTGCCTTGGCAGCGCGCAGGAGCATGCCGGGCTTTGGTTTTCGACAATCACAATCATCCGACGTATTATGAGGGCAGTAATCGATTGCGGAGATTACTGCACCATTTTCGGCGATTACCGTTCTCATCCGTGCGTGGATGTCCTCGAGACTTGAGAGCTTGATCTTTCCCGTGGCGACGCCGCGCTGATTTGTGACGACGATGACTTTGAACCCGTACCTGTGAAGCGTTCGGATTGCGTCAACGGAGCCTGGGAGAAATTCCACCTCCGACCAGCCCGTAATATATTCCCCCTCCGGGGCTTTTCGGATGATGACTCCGTCGCGATCAAGAAATACCGCGTTCATTTGCCAGATTCTCTTCGATGATTTCACACAGTACGTGCCCTAGCAGAATATGCGCTTCTTGGATTCGTGGTGTCTGGTCCGATGGAATACAGAGACAATACTCCGCCAGCTGTCTTAATTTCCCTCCCGTCTTGCCAGTCATCGCAACCGTGACCATACCTTTGTCTTTCGCAATTTGCAGTCCCCAGAGCACATTCGGAGAGTTCCCGCTCGTCGAGATTCCGATAGCGACATCTCCTTTGTTGCCAAACGCTTCGATTTGTCTGGAGAACACCTCCTCGTACGAGTAGTCGTTTCCGATCGCGGTGAGGCAGGAAGAGTTCGTGGTCAGTGCCATCGCCGGGAAAGCCCGACGCTCCCGCAGATAGCGTCCTGTTAATTCTGCAGCCAGATGTTGAGCGTCAGCCGCACTTCCGCCATTCCCGAAAAAAAGCAGCTTGCCACCTTGCTTTAAGGAATGTACACAGGCCTGTGCCACTTCTTGCACGAGATCCAGAAGGCTTTCGTTCTCCAATATCGCTTGTTTGACAGCGAGGCTTTCACGAACCCGCACTACGACCAGCTGCACGGTGTCCGACGTGGTTCTCATGAATCCTCCATGTCTGCAGTCCGCGGCTTTCAAAAGCAAACTCTGTGGCAACCGCGCCCAGACGTTTAAGAGCCTCGGCAACTTTGTGTTTTCGTTCAAACTGGCAATAGAACAGCATGTAGCCGCCGCCGCCTGCGCCCGTAATTTTTCCGCCAAGCGCTCCGTGGTTTCGGGCGACTTCGTACATCTCATCAATCGAGCTGTTACTGATCCGGGGTGAGAGATTTTTCTTTGACTCCCAGGCGAAATGAAGCAAATCGCCGAAATCATCCAACCGCTGCGTGAGCAGTGCATTTTTCATGTCAACCGCAAGCTGTTTCTGCTCACGGAGTGCCTGCAGCGTGCTCTCTTGCCGCTCCTCCAATCTCTTGGTTTGGTCTTCGATAATGCGATCCGATCTTCGGGTTGTTCCCGTATAGCAGAGCAGCAGGTTGTGTTCTAGTTCGTTGACCGTGTCTTGATGGATCCGAAGTGGATTCACAATCACGTGGTTTGCATAAAACTCTATAAAATTGAAACCGCCGAAGCTGGAGGCATACTGATCCTGGTGTCCCCCTTGTATTCGCAAATCTTCTCTTTCAATTAAATATGCTAAGTGGGCCACCTCATATTCAGTGAAGGGCAGGCTCTTGAAATCCTTTACAAGAACCACAAGTCCAACAATCAGCGCGGACGAGGAACCGAGTCCCGAACCGGGCGGTGCGTCACTGTGGAGAAAAACATCGAAGCCGCGGGAGTTCTGGGCCTGCAAACGCAAGATAGTTGCCTTTACGAGGTCCAGCTGTCCATCAAATTTGAACTCGCTGTCCACCGTGCAATCAAGCGAGATTCCTAAATCAACCGATTCGATCCGAATCTGGTCATCCATACGCGGCCGTAGGCTGCCCCAAGCATAATTGTCAATCGTCGCGTTCAGAACACATCCTCCCTCTCGCTCGGGATAAGGGGGAACGTCGGTTCCGCCACCAGCAAAACTTATCCGCAGGGGCGCCTTAGTGCGGATAGCTGTCGCAGAACCGTTTAGGAAGTTCGGTTTGGGCTCTGTTGTAATCATCCGGTATTCCGATATCTAGGAAATAACCATCCGTCATAAATCCGAAGACTCTCTTACTCAGAACCAAATCAGGAAGCACTTCCTTTTCGAGGGATATCGCGCGAGCAGGGGGAATCATCTTCAGGAACTCTAGGGCCAGGACGTAAACTCCGCCGTTGATCCATCGTGTCGGAGCATCCCCTCCGCCGGATTCCCCCCTGATTCTCTTTTCATGAAACGCTGTTATCCGGCTCCCCCCATCTAGACGTAGGCTGCCGTACCGGCCCATATCTCCTACACAGGCGACCGCCACGGTTACGAGCGCCTGTCGGAGCCGATGAATCTCCAGCATCTCGCGAAGGTTGACATCCAGATAGGTGTCTCCGTTCACGACAAACACGGAATCGCACGAGATCAACTCTTCTGCTTGTTTCAGTGCGCCACCGGTTCCGAGAAGCTCCTTCTCGATGGAGTACCGCACGCGCAAGCCCCATGATTTTCCCGTGCCGACGTGTTCTTGAATTTCCCAACCCTTGTACCCGACGCAGAGGATCACGTCACTGATTCCAGACGAACCCAGCCAGATCAGCAGGTAGTCGAGGAACGGCTTTGTCCCCACCGGCGCCAGACTCTTTGGGCCTGCGGCAAACGCCGACCGCAGCCTTGTCCCGAGTCCTCCGGCAAGAATCACGGCCGTGGGCAGCTTTGTTTCGCGCTCTTCTGTCAATGTTTATTTCTGACGTATAGAGGAAGCTCGGCACAACCTTCCGAAGGATGCAGTCGCCATATCCGCACGAGTGTCTCTCAGACCGGCACCGACACTTCTTCCTTTCGGTCATCCGTCCTGGCAAGAACCAGTTCCAGCATCACACTTTCCATCTTTTGCGTCACAATCTCCCAGTCGTATTTTTCCTCCACCAGTGTGCGCGCCTGTCTCGCAAGTCGCGCACGCAAGCCGGGATCCCCTAGCAGAGACACGACATGCCTTGCAAACTCCTGCGGAGTCATCCCGATCAGCAGGTGTTCTCCGCTCTTCACAGGCAGATCGCCGCACGCAAGCGGCGTCGCAACAACGGGAGTTCCCGTCGCGAATCCTTCTAGCAATTTGTTGCTGACACCGGACCCCACGGTCAGCGGTGCTACCGCCACGGTCGCGGAAGCCACGTACGGCCGCAGCTCCGACACAAAATCGATTGCATCAAATCCCGCCGCCTTGCCGCCATACCTGGCAAGATGGCGGCTAGCGCCATTTCCCACCACAACGAATTTTGCTTCCGGCACTTCCGCACGTATCAAAGGAAAAATCTTCTGCAGAAAGAACTCCACGGCGTGGCAGTTCGGTCGGTACTTAAAGCTCCCAGTGAACACCAGCGTATTCGGTCGCTCTTCTCCGTCTTCCTTTAGGTAAAATCTCTCGCAGTCCACGCCGTTCGGCACGAGTTCGCTCCGCACTTCCGGCGCCTGCTCTTTCACGCAATCCATGTCCACGCGCGAACAAAACACCGTAACGTCCGCTCCCCGCGCCAATCTCCCTTCGTACTTCACAAACTTTGCGTACTCTTCCCACGCTATCAATCTCTCCCACCACGCCCCCGCCTTCATGAGCCGTCGGTTGTATAGCGTCATGGAATCCGTCGGATCGCAAACGACCGGCGCCGCTACTCCCTCTGGAACAAATTGCAGCGCCCGCCATCGCTCCACGTACACCACGTCCGGGCGCGCTTCGTCGTACACGCGCCGCACCGCCTCCTGCGCGCTCGCCGATCTACAATACGCAATCCGCAGCGGTGTCAGCGTTGGCAGCGCCGCCACGCACTGCGTAATTCCCCGCAGCCGGCTGTGCGGCACATGCACCACTCCCTCGCACGACGCCTTCAGCTCTTCCCTCTGCTCCGCGCTCGGCCCCACACGCGATACGCACACGAGCGTAATTTCATGCCGCCTCGCCAGCCGCGGTATCAGGTTGTGCGAACGTACCTTTACCTCCCACGGCACAAACGGTACTATGTACAGAATTTTCATGTCTGATTTGTGAGAACTTTCAAGCAGCCAACCCAGGAGCCATCAGCCCCGCGCGATCGCCACCAATTCCGGCTGCAATCCTTTGTTCCCGAGCCACGGGTCAAGAATGAAGCCGAAAGGAGAATAGGCGATCTCACTCGCTGCCCTCGCGGCGTTCACTTGCCATCGATCCGACCAGCTCTTCCGGCCGTTGCTCCCTGCCTCCTTGCCCTTTCTTAAAGACGCATATCTTCCAAGAGCGCAGGCTAGCTCGAATGCATTATTGTTGGCATCGCCGCGGCGCGACCAGATTCGGTCAACACGGAAACCCGTCCTCATAAGCGCAATCTCAAGAGTCTTTGGCGAAAAAAGATGAATGTGCGCCGGAGGACACAACCACTGCCACCAGGATCCCGTCGCACCTGCGATCCAACTTGCCACGTTCGGAGTTTTTAGGATTAGGACCCCGTTTTCCGCAAGCAGCTCACGACAGAGTCGCAAAAACGCGAGCGGCTCCCGCGTATGCTCAATCACGTGAAATGTCGCGATCGCATCGTACGGCGGCTCAAGATTCGCGAACTCGCTTTCCAGCGTCCCCGAAAAGATCTTGAGTCCCAACCTCTCTCTCCCGTGCTTCGCCGCAGTGTCGTCCAGCTCGATCCCCGTTACTTCCCATCCGGCCTTCTGCGCCCTGTCTAGGAAGAATCCGTAGGAACACCCAATCTCCAATAGCTTTTCGGGATGCTCGATGCGCGCCCCGAGTTCCCTCAGCGCTTCGGGAGCATTCCGCGCAGCCCCCACCGCGTAGGTCTCCGCAGGAACCATGTATGCCTCGTTGTAATAGTTCCGGAGCGCTTCCTCGCTTGGAATAGGGTCCAAAGAAAGCGCCCCACAGTGCCCGCAACGCGTGTATTTCCAAGACCCTCTCACCCTGTATTGCGGTTTCGATCCCCGGGTAAAATCGCAGAGCGGGCAATTTTGCTCGTCACGCATTATTGTTTTCCGGGCCTCAAAGCGGGGCTTGATACTCAGTGAGCTCGGTCAGCAGGTGCCAGGTACTTCTGCGTTCGGTGCTGCCAGTCACCACACTAACCACCCACCGCCCAAACACTGCCGCAACAGCAAACAACTTTGAAATTCGGAACGCCCAAGCGCCTCTATGTTTCTTCTGGAAGTACAGCATGCTTTGGTAAGCAGGAGCAGACGTCCATCGATATCTTCTACCTCCCGTCCCTCCCTGCAAATGAATGACGGTTGTCTCTGCTAAATAGAGAATCTTCCAACCGGCGTCATGCACCCTCTTGGAATAATCTGCATCGTCGACGTACATGAAATAATTGGGGTCTAATCGACCCACCTGCTCGTAGCAGGCACGGCGGATAAACATGCAGGCGCCGCTCACATATAGATTGGGTCCAATCTCCTTAGTGGGTAACCTGTCATTGCCGAGCCAGCCGGCATAGGTTCCAACTGTCGCCCCGAAAATGCGGCCGATCTGCGAGCGTCCTGCTGCCGCGAGCAGAGAGCGTGGAAATAACCGCCGAATTTCGAAGAAAGTACAGAATGCTACAAGCGGCCCAGGCATCGGCCCATAACTAAGCTGCAAGGAGCCATCACCAAAAACCAGGCGCGGCGATATAACTCCCATCCTGTCATCTTTTCGCATCGCTTCCAGCATCTGGTCAAGACTGCCCGAGGGTACGATCGTGTCGCTGTTAAGCAATAGCAGATTTTCCCCGCGGGCGATTTCCAAGGCCTGGTTGTTCGCAACCGCAAATCCCACATTCCTTGTGTTCCGAATCAGGCGCACTTCTGGATACTCACTCTCGATTGCTTCGCAACTCCCGTCTGTCGACGCGTTGTCCACAACAATAATCTCGAATGTGCTTCTCGGTGCGTTTGCGTACAGAGACCCAAGACAGTCGCACACCAAGTCTCTAGTATCCATGTTTACAATGATGATGCTCAATTCGCAGCCTGGCGTCGTCATGAAAATCCCCGTCTGGCTCCCTTAGCGTAGGTCTACAGGCTCTGACGAAGGAATCTTCCGTGCAACTAAACCGACATCCAAGCCAATGTTCGCCCTAATTCGACCCGCTAGCGCGCCATTCTCCTTGTGCCATCCCCCCACACCATGATCGATTGTCGGAAACAGGCAGTGTCGAAGAAGAGCCAGCGTAAAGGAACCGTGCCCGTATGCAAACTCCGTTGACAAACCTGCCTCGGTAACAAGGGCTCTCAAATCTCTTCCACTAAATTGAGTTTCCCACGCACCATAGGGCCATTTGCCCACGGCCATTAAAGCTTTCTTGAGGAGGGTATACACGGAATATTTCTGGGGAACTTGCAAAATCAGGTAGCCGCCTCTCTTCAGGACGCGACATTGCTCCGCCAGTATTGCGCGAGGATCCTCGAAGTGCTCCAATAGTCCAACGCTGTAGACGATGTCGAACTTTTCTTCGTGAAATGGGAGACTTCGAGCGTCTCCCAGTATGAATTCGGGGAGTCTAAGGTTTCCATTCTGAAGGACTCTCTCCTTCAGGCTGTTGCAAAAAGTAAGGGCGCTTTCCGCATAATCGATACCGGTGACAATTGCCCCTCTTTTGGCAAATTCAAGGAGAGTCGCGCCGCGTCCGCACCCAACCTCGAGGACCCTCGCCCCTTCGAGACCATGTGACACCTGTGAAGCTATTTCCAATACATTCTGGTAGTGGTAAATGCGTTTGCGTTTTTGCCATAAGCTTTCCCAAGCTGCCTTGCTGGATTGCTCTCCCATGCTTCCAACGCCTCCAGGTGGGCATGCTGCCCGCGAACTTGACTCAGGCGCCACCTTCTTCGATCTGACAGTGCTGATTCTGGCGAAAGATGACCAACTACTCTTAAGAAATATCTTCGGGTCTCGAACTAGTCTGAAACATTGGCCACTCCTATTGGAGATTTCCAGGTGGGATTGAATCGCAGTACATATCCGATCAACACCGCCACCCAAAAACATAAGAAGAATTGAAAAAATGATGGACCGAAGGGCAAGAACGCCGTGTAAAAACCGAGCGTGCCAAGAATCCCTAAGAACAATGGGTGTCTCGTGAGATTCCAGTCTTGCCATGTCTTCCGAAACAGAACTGCCAGAAGCCATAGGAACGTAAGAGTCCCAAGCGCACCGGTCTTCAACAGGAGGTATCCGATTCCCGTATCAACAAACGACGTTTCAACCATCTTGAGGCTATCAGGATCAAACCACACTAGGCTGGCTCCTATTCCCTGGCCCAGCATCGGTCTCGATCGGAATACTTCCCAAATTGCGACCATCTGGGACGATCGCTGCAATAACGAAGCGTCAGATTCCGGCGACACAACGAACCGGGCAACGACGTGTAGAAGAACCGGGCTGCCTTGCACGAGAGAGAACAAAACCTCTTGAGGTCTGATGGATGCTAGTAGTAGGGCGACTCCGGCAATCGCCAAGACGAACCTAAAAGGATGGGCTGCGTACCTTAAAACTAGAAAAACCACAATCGTCAGAAGCATGGATGCCACGACAGCTCGTGATCCCGATAAGATTGCAGTGAGCCCCAGAACGACGGTGCCAAACCAAAGTCTACGCTCAGGGGACCCCGGCTTTCGAAACAGCCACTCGCCAACCGAAAGGGCAGCAAAAAGGCCACAGAAGAAGAGCACGGGGTTTCTTCCTCGAAGGAAATCGTCCTCAGGCATTTCTTGACGAAATTTAAGATTCAAATAAATGGTCTGCGCCAGATAGACCAATCCATACGCAATCAACACCTCTCGCGTTCTGTGGAACGCCTCAAGCAGCTGATCTGCAGACGGACGAAGCTTGTAACCAATAAACAGAAAGAAAAAAAGGAAAAAGAGTCCACTCCCTTGGCGAACGATGATCGACACGCTGTTCCCCTGTCTATAGCCATATGCCGAAGCCAACAGGATCACAAGAAGAAAGACGATGAGCGCCTTTGGCATTGGTGTCTTGCGAGCCCTATCTCCATCCGCTCTGGATCGGAATCCTATGCCAAGGAATATTGCGGCGCCCAAAAATGCGATGCAGAGCCCCCAGTACCAATATTCGATCGGCGCATCCCCTCCCCACTGTCCTTCATACTCGAGGGGAATGCCGATAACGGATATGGTCAACACGAAGAAAACAAGCCATAACCCATCAATCGGCCGTCGCAAAGCCCGGTAACCCGACCACACCAACACCGCGACATAAGCTATCAACCCAACACCAAACTGAGCGCTCATGGCCGCGGCCACGAACCAGACAATACAAGACACTGTGGACAGGCCAGACAATGCGCGCTCCCTGATACCCAAATGCGCAGTCGCCGCAGCTCTTGGATGGCCCTGCACAATCATCCTTTGTCCTTCAAGAGGAAGACAGCCTGATCCCCTCGCCCCTCCCGGTTTAGACACGAAGCTGCACTGCGGAATTCCCAGACCCGCGCCCGTGGAAAATACGACCTCAAATCACGCAGACTCGCGCCCCCTAACGGCACGTCCCGCGCATACAACTCGCTCCCCAAGGACTGAGACTCGGTAGAGTCGTACTCCATCCGCTCCATACTCAATCCAGCCGACTCCGCCAGCATCATCATGGCCTCTCCGTTGCCACCCACATGTGCCTCTGCGGATCCAGTTGCACCCAGTTCGCTCCGTACCGCTCCCGGGCGTGCGCCACCACTGGCAGCCGCACCAGGCACATCCCACCCGGCACCAAAAGCCGCCCCGCTGCCTACAGCGTGCCCAGCGGGTCTGCAACGTGCTCCAAGCTGTGGTGGAACATCACCATGTCAAATTTCTCCCTGCCAAATCCTCCAGCCGGCATTTCCGGATTCGCACACCGTTTCCGTCACCGACCTCATGTGAAAGAAAGGGGGCCACGCCCGAAAGATTCTTGAGGCCCAGCACCGCCATACGGTGTAGCAGCTTCCCTCTTCCGCAACCGACGTCCAGAATCCGCGCCTCCCTTTCCACAGTGAGCTTCGAGACTGAAAGAAGCACTCCTTCCTCATACCGCCGTGTCAAAAATCGTCCCAGCACGCCCCCACCGCCGAAATACGCCCAGTCCCTCTTCGGTATCAGAAAATTCTTCACCCGCTCCCTTGCTCCGCTACCTCCATTCGCGAAGCTGTAATACTCCCTCGGGTAGTGCGCCTGGAAATCCTTGGGAGGGTCTGTCAGCCATAGCGAACCGCACCTCGCACACTCCGCGTAATGGAACTCTCCCGTGCTTCGTAATTTCCGCTCGCTTGGTCTCCGCCGCAAATCCTACAGTGGAAGGCTAGTCGCTCCTGCCTGCTCATTCCGCTCTCTTATCCTTCCTTAACGGTACCGGGCCTACCCACTAGCTCGCCGAGCAAGAGTTTTAGTTCGTCATGGCAGCCCAGGCTTACAATGATCGCCACGCTCAAGTAATAGAGCCCCACGGCTGCCCTTACGTTCGCGAGGTCCGTCGTTGCCCAGTAGCTCGCCGCCGCTAAGGAATAAACGCCCGCAAACTTTATCCAATCTTCTTTCGCCTGCCCGGTAAGATTTCGCAGCGTCCATTCATTGAAAAGCCACCACGCGCCTAGGATCGCCACTTGCACACCAGCCACAATCCGCAGCGAACCTGTCTGAAACGCCGCGAACGATGTCACTCCAAGGCTTATCGCCAAAACCATCGCCGTTCGCACCAGAAAGTGCTTCTGCATTCCGTTCAGGTACGCATAGCTCATCTGCATGATCTGAATCGCCGCCAGAAACGGTATCCCCAGCAGCAGGATCCGGGCATATCCGAGGCTCGGGATGTATTTCGGCAGAAAATGCCGAATAGAAGCGTCCAGCGCGAAGTAGTACGGCAACAGGATCGCCCACGCGATCAGCAGCGTTCGCGAGGAATTCCCGTAAATCCTTTTTCTCTGGTCCTGCGTGACCCCTGCCAGGTGCGAGAAGAAAACCTTACTGCACGCCTGGATCGCCGTGATGGGAACCGCCATCGCGCTCGCTGCCAGGCTGTATTGCGCGAAATTCTGGATCGTCGCCGACCAGCTCACCACCAGCCGGTCCGCGAAGGCAATCAGAATCACGCCCGTGTTCGCCATCACCATCGGCCAGCCGCTATGCACGCAATCCTTCGCCAGCCTCTTCACGCGAATTCCGCTGCGCGGGCCACTCCACGGCTTCGTCCAGGCGAGCAGAAATGCTACCGGAACGCACCAGGCCAGAAGAAACAAACCGATCACTTCCCGAGACTGAGAAGGCCATCTGCTCGCCCAAAGCAGCACGAACCCCAGAAACAGTCCCGGTGCTATCGCCGCGGAAATCGCCACCGGCCGGAAAACCCTCGCGCCTTGCAGTCCGAATTGCAGCGTCGTAGTTATGTTGTAAAGCGGTGCGTAAATCGCCACCGCGATGCCTACGAACTTCAGTGGCCCGGGCAACACCAACGCCGCAATCGTGAACACCGGCGCCAGCACGATCACGTGCTGCCAGAACAGGTACTTCATCGCCGGCCCGATTTCGTGATGAAACTCCTCCATCGGCCGGCCCGCCCACCGCAGCAGCGATCCGTCTGCGAATCCGAAATGCAGAAACCCTACGTACCCCGCGTACAGTCCGAACAACCGCCAGTACCCGTAATCCTCCACGCTGATCAGCTTCGGCACCACGAATACCAGCGCCACGTTAAACAGTCCTGCCAAAAGCGTTCCCGTTCCCAGCCTCGCGATATCCGCTGCAATTGCGGATGGTTTCCATCCCTCTGTCTTTGCCTCTTCTGGCGGAGCGGAAGCCGCTTCCGCCTTCTCCTCCAGCAACGGTGTTGTCTCTATGCTCGCCATCAAATTGTTCTGTTGTTCCTTCTATCGTTCGAATTGAATACGCCCATTGCGTTCACTGCCCCAAATCACTCTCTACCGCAGCGGCTGGAGGTCGGCCTCATCCATCTCCACCGCCACCGACCGCTGGATCAAGTCCACCGAAACCACAAACCGCGCGCCGCTCTTTCTTCTCACCATGATCCCCGTCAACCCCACCAGCGGGCCGGACTGCATCCGCACTTTCCGCCCCGCCGTCAAGTACGGATGCGGCTCCGCCCGCACTCCATTTCCCAAGCTCGTCCGCAGAGTTTCAATCTCTTCCGCGGGCAACACCGCTGGTGTCCCATCGAATCCGACCAGTCGCGCCACTCCGGGAACCTGCAGCACCTGCAAACGATCCCGCAGCGCCATCCGCACAAACACATACCCCGGAAACAACGGGAGCTCCAGCGTCACCCGCCGGTCCTTCCACCGCCGCACTGACGGATATAACGGCAGAAAATGGTCGACCTTTCTCACGCCCAGCTGCTCCGAAACGCGCTTCTCATGGTTCGCGCTGGTGTACGCCGCGTACCAGAGTGGTTCGCAGAAGCTCATTGGCAAAACCACATATTCGGGCGGGCCCGCTACGCTCCCCTCACTCGCCGAAATACTTGTGCTGCTAGTCGCCATTTGATACTCGCCCATCAAAGTCGAATCCTTGCCTTTCGCCGCTATCTGCTCACAGCTTCGCCCCGTCACTTACAGGGGCGTTTGTGACCTAACCCTTTTAGACCAGACAAACTACGGACAAAAAAACTCTTACTCCCGTGTCTCGTCCTGGCCATGCCGCCGGAACCAACCAGGGGACTTCTCCTCGCCAACTTGCTCTCGCGCTCCGTTTTGCGAAAAGTGCGGAATCGTTGCCTTCACTGTGGTGAACACTTCCTGCGCAAACAGCTTGCGCGGATCGCTTGAATCCGTCTGATCCCAGGTCGTTTTGCCGAACACCCAAGTCACGGCGGTGGCAAAGGCCAATGTCATTCCCAGGAAAATGATGAGCAGCCGGGGCGGAAACGACTTCTTTTCCGGAATATTCGGAGAATCGAGCACCTTGACCGTTGGAATTTCTTTCACTTCCTGGACCTTGGCTAGCTCATATTCCTTGGTCAAGGATTCGAAAACCGCTTCCTGCACCCTTGTGCGGCGGTAGAGGTCCGCGTAGGTTACGCCGAGTAGCGGAAGCTTACGTATTGATGGATATAGAAAGTCTGCTTGCTGACCGGATGGCTCCGACGCTCGTTCGCCCTTTCCGCCGAGTTTTTCGAGCTGGCGTTTCAGCTCCGCAATGCGCGCTCTCACGGAGCGGACGCGAACGTTGTTGTCGGTGTAAATCTGCTTGAGCCCTTCGAGTTCTGATTGAGCCGCGATGTACTGTCCCTGCAGGGTGGCGGCCGCTTCCACCATGGCTTTGCCCTGTTCCTTGATGTCGATTGCGGTGTTCTTGCTCGAGAACTGACTGAACTCCTTCTCCGCCGCTTCTAAATCCTGACTCACGGCTTTCAGCCTCTCCTCTAGAAAGATCCGCTCCCGCCTTGCAGATGACGTGCTCAATTCCGCGACAAGCCGGTTGAGTTCGGCAACATAGGCTTCGCCTATAGCGGCCGCGCGTTTCGGGTCGTGGTCAGTTACGGTGATGGTGATGATCTGACTCTTCCGGTCCACGGAGATGCCCGTGCGCTCGGCCAGATCCTTGCGCGCGTCTTCCATGCGGCGGTCACCGTAGAGCTTCTTCAGGTCGAATTGCTGGATAAGCTTGTCCTGGACAGTGCGGCTCGAGAGGATGCCGACAAAGATATCGCTTGTACTCTTAAGGCCGAGGGCGTCGCCAGCGATACTTCCGAGACCGCCGGCCGCGCCCCCTGAGAGCGCCGCCGCTGCCATGGCCAAGCCTCCTGTCTGGGTGCTATCGGGCGGCATCAGGCGCACGGTAGATTCATAGCGAGCAGGGATGAGAAATGCCAAAAGTGCACCAGCGAGGAGACCATAAAGAGCCGCGCGAAACAGCGGCTGACGATGCCGCCAGAGAAGTCGCAGATATACGACCGAGTTCTCGTTCCCTCGTGGTGTTTCTTCAGGTCCAGGCGCGACCGGAAGATCGTGTTCCGGTAATTCGGGAACAGGTTGGCGAGCGCTGCCTGTGTAATTCACGGCCGACCTCCGTTTCCGGAGTCGCTTCCCGTCGCACGCGGGCCCGAACGCTGGAATAGCTTTTGCGGTTGAAACAGAATCTCGAATGCCGCGGACACGTTCCTCGAAGGATTTAGCTGAATCACGGGAAAGAGCCACCGCTCGTATTGCACTGAGGCGGATAGGCTGAGATTGGAGCGCACCCAGTAATCACCTCGGACGCCCGCGTCGGTCAGCGTACCCCCGCCTGGAACAAACTCTTGGCCCACCTTCAGATGCCGGAAGTTAAGTTGAATTCGGTCGCGCGCGCTGAACCAATAATTGGCCCAGGCCCGAGCACCCTGCCCAGCGCGACCCATCCAGCTCCCGAGCAGGTTGCCGTTGTTCGTCTGGCCGTTCAAATATCGAGTCGTGGCATAGTAAAACCCTCGGCTTAACTCTGCACCTAGAGGATTGTCCGTATAGCCGCCCTCTGCTCGTAAATCCAGTTTTGGGAGTCCCGGGAACATCGGAACGTAAATTCCTGCTCTCCACACGGCCCGCTCCGGGTATCCATCCGGCCTGAAGATGATTTGATCTTGGTCAAATCCATCACCGTAGAGCGTCAGCCATTTGCGAAGTCTTGGAATCCGGTATGAAAAATCGAGACCGGTCATACGTTGTGACTTAGACTGCCCCCCTGGCAGGTCAGCTCCGGTGTCAAAGAGGCTGTTCACGAAGGCGGCCGGGGTTGCCGGAACACCCAAACCGGCAAACATCGACATGTAAGAGAACCCCACCTCAAGATCCGGCGAAGGCTTAAAGCTAAGCTTTTCGCCCTGAATCCATGGCTGAGGGTTCAGAGACTGCGACCAAGAGCCAGCCACGCCGGAGGGAGTGATAGCAAAGTTGTGGCCTTCCAGTTGGCCGACAAAGAATTCCGTCCGCACCGGGCCCAAGAACTTCAAGATACTCGGCAGCTGGAGCGGTGAGACGCGGTTGACACGGAATACATTGATCGGTGTCACGTTGTCGCCGAATATTATTGAGCCGCCTTCGCCCGGCCCCCACAGGAAACTTTGTCGACCGAAGCTGACCTCCAAATTCGAGAATGTGAGGCCCACGTAGGCGTCCAAAAGCTGAAACCGCCGAATTGCCGGAACAGGGTTGTCGGGCGGCACCACAGGTATTCCATCCGACGCAGAAACGAACTGTCGGGCCGAGAGGGAAAGCGCTGGGATACTGGGCGCAGTCTGCTCTTCGCCGCGCACATAACCTACCCAGCGCCCTGCGGTGCTGTAGGCCGAAAACCCCGTTACGGTGTTCCATCCTTCGCCGTAGGGCCGCCCGAAATCGTTGATCTGGGTCTTTGCGAAGTTGTATCCGTCATTGAGCGGCATCCCGGAGATGTGTCCGATGCGCGTATAGACGGACTCGACTCGAAATGCCGGGCCATCGCCGCCTGCCGCGGTTTCGAGTTCGGAATGGAATTCGCTCTCAAGAGAGGCAACAAGTTTGCTGACTTCTGTGTTCTCGTCAGCTCCGTCACCAAGTTTTTCATCGGCTTCGTTGAGCAGGCGCGCACACTCGCGGCGGGTCCAGGGTCGCATCCCCGCGAAGCCGCTATCGATCATCCCGAGGGCCGCGAGGCGGTCGATGACTGGATAGATCCAGCTATCGAGCGGGACGTAGGGCGAGCCCTGATTCCCGGGAGAGGAAGTTCCGTCGCCGCGGAAGAATTGTCTGATCGACCGCCACTCGCTGCCGCCCAGTTGGGTATTGTGATGACGGGTGTAGACCTGCTGGGCGATGAGGTTACCCAGCACGCTTCCGATGAAGACGTCTGAGGGGAAGTGCTGCTGCCCTCGGATGCGAGAATAACTGACGAACGAGGCTAGGCCATACGCAAACAATTTCGGAAGCGGGCCGGGATACTCATGCGCAATCACGCCAGCTACCGACCACGCAGCTGCGACATGCTCTGATGGAAACGACGTGCCGCCCTGAAAAAAGTGGCCGCCGCTATCACGCTGAAAGGGCCGCTCGCGTCCAAACGAATACTTCATTGCCTCAACGGCAACCAGGCTGTTGAGAGCGGCCTCGCCGGCAAGGAAACCCGTCTCGCGCCAGTGCTCGTTGTGCGAGGTATAGCTCAGCAACCACATTCCAGCCGCGCCGCCCACGAGTGCCCCAACCCCGGCGGTCGAATACGTCTTGTAGTGGCTGATCGTTGTTGGATTGTGAGAAAGATGCCTGCTAAATTCGCGGTCGGTCACAAAGAGTCCGGCCGTGACTCCTGCCATCGGCACCAGCCACTCGGTATCCGAGAATCGGATCCTCGAGGGACTGGTCCAAATTTGCTTCTGGTCCAACAAGAAATCCTTCCCCAATCCCGTGAAGCCCCTGGGCGAAGCTCCCGTGGGTTCCAGATCGAGATTCGTTGGACTATCCACCAACTTTGGCATTCCTTTCTCTCGCGCTTCCGCCTTGTCCGGCTTTGGAGTTGGAACGCTCGGCCTATCCAGTTCTTGCGGCAGCGGGGCGCAGGAAGTTCGCACGGGCAGTATCAACCCGAGCGCACTCAGCGCGCATGCCAGCGTTGTGGCCCTAATCCGCATCCCAAGATTCCCTCATTACGGCTTTATATACGCAACCGTCAAAGCCACAGAAGAAGCGATTTGCGCTGCCTGTATCGCATTCGCCCAAGTGCGACTCCCAACCTTTGGCGCCTTTTCCGGCACGACGATCGAATCTCCGGGCCTCAAAGCCGCACTCAACGGATCGCCGGACCACCATCCCGAGTTGTTCTTCGCCGCGATCACTGAGCCGTCTGCGCGAATGACGAACACGGCCTTCCTATCCGCAAGCTGCGTCAAACCTCCAGCTTGACTCAGATACCATTTCGCGCTTCTGCCGGGCCGGTAACTGATCGCCGTGGAATTAAACACCTGTCCCGTCACCATCACGTAGTTCGCCTTCTTCGGAATCAGCAGCACATCGCCGTCGCGAACAGCTACGTCCGCTGCGGTATTTCGCCATTGCTTGGCGTCCGGTTGGATATGAACCACCACGCGGCCGATCGGCGCGTTCGCCTGCAATTGCGCGAGCGTTGTCTCCGTTTGCGCGATCGCCGTCATTTTCGCGCTCTTCTGATCCGCGTCGGAATCAGGCAGCGCCTTCAGGTTCACTTCTTCCGCCTTCACGCGCTGCACCAGCGCCAGGTGCGATTTCAGCTCCAGGTCGCGGACTTCGCGGCGCATGAGCACCGCCCCATATGGATACGCTTCCGGGCCAAAGCCGCCGGCGCGCCCCAGCACAGAGCTGAGCCGCTCGCCCGGACGGATGCCGTAGGAGCCAGCATGTTGAACCTCGCCCTTCACGGTCACGAGAGCCGCAACATCGTTCCATCCGGGGCTCTGGCGGATCGCCAGAACGTCCCCGTCACGAAGAGGCATGTTTTCTTTGGTATCGCCGCTCATCGCTGCCGAAAGATCGACGGACAAGCTCTCTGTCGAACTGCGCGGCAGGTCGCCTTCCGCGTAGCGTGTGAGATCGGCCTTCTCCGAGTCGGCACTTCTCTTGAGGCCGCCAGCAACGCGAATCAAATCCTCCACATGCATGTTGGTCGTGAGCGGGTAGCGACCGGGCTTGGCAACTTCGCCCTTCACATATACCGTGGGCGGGTCCACTTTGGCGGGGTTGCGGTGGATAAGCAGGCGATCGCGCGGCTCGAGCAGAAGATTGTCGACCGGATTCCCCGCCAGCGCTTCGCCCAGATTCACACTGAGGATTTTCATCGTGCCATCGGCTTGGGTGCGGAAAAGCTGAGCAGAATCGAGCGCAGCGTCCGGTGAAATTCCGCCCGCCAGATAGATTGCGTCGCGGAGATGTGCCTTGCCCGACGTGCGGTATTTGCCCGGCGCGCGCACTTCTCCGCCGACCCACACGGTTGGGGCCGGTTCGAAATCGTACCGGCTGAACACGCGGATAGTATCGAGCGCTTGGAGTTTCGGAGCTGCTGCTGGATTTGCCAGGGCCGAAGAAAGATCAAAACTCTCGACGCTCGGCCGATAGTCCGGCGGATTGAGCCGCACAATTTCCGCGTAGCGTCCGGCCGGCTCAGGCAGAAGATCGCCGTAGGACGAGATCACGTCAGTCAACTTCATTCCGTCGTGATAGGAGTATCGCCCGGGACGAAGCACGTGTCCTTGCAAGTAAATGGCGCTTTCATTGTACGGAGCGATCGGGAATATGTGAATCTGATCGCCGTCTCGAATCTTGAAGGCATTCAACTGCTTCTCGACGGCATCGGGATCGCCCTTGGGAGAAAGATCAAGGGTCAGCATCGTGCGTTTTTCGTGCGCTTCAAGCCGTTGCACTTCGATGTGCTGCAGCGCCGCGGCTGGCAAGATCCCCCCCGCGAGATCCAGCGCATCGGCCAGAGTGGTTTCTCCGTGCAGCTCGTAAACCGCCGGGCGCCGCACCATCCCGCTTACTGTCACTTGTGCGCCGATCGACGGCACCATCAACGAGTCGCCGTTCTCCAATCTCTTCAAGTCGGAGCCAATGCCGCGGAGCAGCAGATCGTAGGCGTCGACGGTTTCGATGAGCTGCTTACCCCGATAATGTTTCAGAGCGCGAAGGGAGCCGCGCGGCGTGATTCCCCCGGCCGCGAACAGCGCGTTGAGCGGCGTGGAAAGCGAACTGATATCGTAGGCCCCTGGTTCGGCAACTTCTCCGACGACGTACACCCGCACGGTGCGCAATCTGGACAGAGAGACGTCTGCTGATACGTCTCGAAATTGCGAGCGAAGCGCCTGCTGTACTGCCTGCTGAACTTCTCCAAGCGTATGGCCACTGACGAGCAACGGGCCGACTTCGGGCAATGCAACCCGTCCCTCGCGGTCCACCACTCGAACCAGCCGCTGTGATACGCCGCCCCAGAGATCAATCGCCAATCCATCACCCGGTCCGACCACATAGTCGGGTCCAACTGGAAGATCCATCGGAATGGCATCCATTTGTCGTGTCCCGTTGCGGAAAATCTCCAACCCGAAGCGGGCCGGCTCGCGGTCGCGAGACGCAGCCTGCACGTATAGGTCATATAGCGAAGGAATGTCCGCGTAAGGATTGCGTTTGCGGACCATCGCGACGGAGGTAATGTCTCTCTCCATGTCCGGTGATGCGCCACGGTCACCCGGCATCCGCACCGTGCGGGTCGCTTCTCTTCCGGAAGTTGTCGCCA
>WNFA01001461.1_pt1 | contig 26186 bp, 21 predicted proteins | sample 5400481 | NCBI WGS metagenome assembly WNFA01 (sample SAMN13153340, study PRJNA577476) | soil metagenome | isolation source: 120 cm saprolite under Douglas fir tree site 2 hole 1 replicate 2 | place: USA:California | collected 2015-04-18 | reverse complement strand
TACTCCTTCCCTGTGCTCTTCCATGCTCTCCTCCTCCTGGGTCAGGTGGGGGAGTTTCAAATGATAATTACTGGGGGAGATTCACATGATTGCTGACAATCAACTACGACCTGCCCTGGAACCCGCAACGTATCGAGCAGCGAATCGGTCGCTGCCATCGCTACGGGCAGAAGCACGACGTGGTGGTCATCAACTTCCTGAACGAGCGCAATGAGGCCGACCGCCGCGTGCTTGAACTCCTGACCGAAAAGTTCAGCCTCTTCAACGGCGTCTTCGGCGCCTCCGACGAGGTGCTGGGAACGATCGAATCTGGCGTAGATTTCGAGAAGCGCATCCTCGCCATCTATCAGGAGTGCCGCACACCAGAAGAGATCGACGCCGCATTCCGTGCACTACAGCAGGAGATGGACGAACGCATCCGCACGCGAATGGACGACACGCGCAGGCTCCTATTCGAGCACTTCGACGAAGACGTGCATGAGCGGCTTCGTCTGGAGCTCGAAGACGCTAAAGCCCAGCTCGACCGCTTCGGCCAGCGCTTCTGGTCGGTGACGCAACTCATGCTCGATAACCACGCGCGCTTCGATGACAACACTCTGGCCTTCGACCTGGACCGCCCGCCCCGCGACGACATCCCGGTGGGTCGCTACCACTTGATCTCGAAATCGCGCCCTAGGGCCGACGAGGATGGCGGCGAGCAGCGCAGCCTCTTCCTCTACCGATTGTCCCATCCCCTCGGTGAGTACGTTGTGGATGGCGCCAAGCGGCTGCAGACGCCGTTCGCGCGGATCGTCTTCGACGTCACACACCATTCGACCCACGTGCATGTCATCGAAGCGCTACGCGGGAAGAATGGCTACCTGACGCTGGCGCGCCTCATGATCGATTCCTACGAGCGCGAGGAGTATCTGCTCTTCTCCGGCTTCGACGAAAGCGGTGCCTCGCTCGACCAGGAGACGATGGAGAAACTCTTCGGCTGTGCGGGCCGGGTGGACGGCGGCGAGCCGATCCCCGACACGGTCCGCCAACGTCTCACCGCGGGAACCGAGCGGCACGCCAAGGCGACGGTCAGCCGGTCTCTTGAACAGAACAGCGCGCACTTCAACCAAGCGCGGGAAAAGCTCGAAAAGTGGGCCGACGACATGGTGCTGTCGGCGGAGAAGGCGCTCGCCGATACCAAAGAGCAGATCAAGGCGTTGCGGCGGCAAGCGCGGCAGGCGGTCACACTCGAAGAGCAGCACGAGATTCAAGAGAAGATTCAGAAGCTGGAAAAGCAGCAGCGCCGCCAACGGCAGGACATCTTCAAGGCCGAAGACGAGATCATGGAGAAGCGTGACTCCCTGATCGAATCGCTCGAAAAGCGTCTGACCCAACGCACCGAGACCGAGGCCCTCTTCACCATCCGTTGGGGCGTCGAGTAGCCGGCCGCGCACCGAACCATGACGAACGAAGGACAACAGACGCGATGAGTCAGAAATATGAGAAGCTAAAGACCCTGCTGAAGGAACTGTTCCAGCTCGACCAACCCGACCTCGACTTCGGTCTGTACCGGATCATGCACGCTAAGGCCGCGGAGGTGACGCAATTCCTCGACACGGATCTGCTGCCGCAGGTGAAAGAAGCATTCGGCCTTTACAAAACCGCCGACAAGGCCGAGCTGGAGAAGGAACTGGCCAAGGCCATCGAGCAGGCAAATTCGCTGGGCGCGGATCCCGAGACGCTGCCCAAAGTTAAGGATCTGCGCAACAGGCTCTCCAACGATGCCGTGGACGTGGGCGCGCTGGAGAGCGAGGTCTATGACCACCTGTTCAGTTTCTTTCGTCGCTACTACTCCGAGGGCGACTTCCTCGCCAAACGCGTCTACAAACCGGGCATCTACGCCATCCCCTATGAGGGCGAGGAGGTCAAGCTCCACTGGGCCAACCGCGACCAGCACTACATCAAGACCAGCGAGTATTTGCGCGACTACGCCTTCCGGTTGCGGCCGGAGAACGAACAGAAGCCGATGCGGGTGCACTTTCGGCTGGTGGACGCCGCCGAGGGCGAGCATGGCAACGTCAAGCCCGCCAACGGCAACGACCGCGTCTTCATCCTAGCTGCGGAGGCGTCCGTCGCCGAAGAAAAGGGCGAACTCGTAATCCGTTTTGAGTACCGTCCCGCGACTCTTACCGATTGGCCCGAGGATGCCCGCGAGGGTAAGACCAAGCCGCCCGCGCAGAAGGACCTGATCGCGCTGGCGGTCAAGCGCGTGTTGGCGGTGGCCGCCGCCGCACTTGGCTCCTGGATTACCGAGCTGGGCAAGCTGCACATCACCGCGAACGGCGAGAGGGCCGACTACAGTCGGCTGGAGGCCCACCTGCGCCGCTACACCGCCCGCAACACCTTCGACTACTTCATCCACAAGGACCTGGGAGGTTTCCTGCGTCGGGAGATGGACTTCTACATCAAGAACGAGGTCATGCACCTCGACGACGTGGAGAACGAAACGGCGCCACGCGTCGAGCAGTACCTCTCCAAGATCAAAGTCATCCGCCGGATCGCTGGGAAGATCATTGACTTCCTTGCCCAGCTCGAGGATTTCCAAAAGAAGCTCTGGCTCAAGAAGAAGTTCGTAGTGGAAACGAACTATTGCATCACGCTCGACCGCATACCGGAGGAGTACTATTCGCACATTGCTGCCAATGAAGCGCAGCGCGAGGAGTGGGTAAAGTTGTTTTCTATCGATCAGATTACAGGCGATCTCATCAACCCAAGTTATGAGGTACCCCTAACTAGCAAGTTTCTCAAAGCCCACGACACGCTAGTTCTTGATACATGTTTTTTTGAGGCCGCCTTCGTTGGGGAACTGCTTGCTAGATTGCCCATTGGCGACAAAGACATCAATGGCATTCTTGTCCACAGCGATAACCTTCAAGCCCTCATTCTTATGGAGAAGCATTTCCGAGAACAAGTGAAATGCGTCTATATAGATCCACCGTACAATACTGCGAGCAGTGCGATTCTGTATAAGAACGACTACAAACATTCTTCATTCGCCACTATGATGAATGATCGCCTATCGGCCTTGTATGAAGTGATGCGCAAGGACGGCGCAATATTTGTCAGTATCGACAAGACGGAACGCGCCATCGTTCAGCATGTCTTAGATTCTGTGTTCGGTCAGGACAATCATATCGAGGAACTGATTTGGACACAGAGCACTGCCAATAGCCAACTCCCGAACTATTCCACGAATCATGAGTACGAGGAGGTGTATGCGCGGGAACGAGTGTCAGTGGAAGCAGATCCCGACATGTTCAGGGAGCCAAAACCCGGCTACGCGGAGATCATCGCGTTAGTTCAGGAGCTCAACACCACGTATCCAAGCGTGACCAGTATTGAATCGAGCGTTAAGACTCTCTTCAAAGAGCATATAGCGGCATTCAAAGACGAGATTGAGGCGTCAGGGCGCGAATGGGACCCGGAGAATCAAAAACTGGACCCCTGGAAAGGAATCTATAACTATTGTCGAGCAGAATATCGAGATAGCGAGGGTCGCTTCGTTCCAGAAGATGAAGCTAAGACACTCCAAGCCGCGATTTGGATATGGCGTGAAATCAGTCCCTCGGCGCCCGCTTCCAAGCAATCGGCTACCACAAGAGATCCCAATCATTACAACTTCCGATACTACAAGCCGCCGCATCCGACGACTGGCAAAGCTTGCCCTCATCCGAAAGGGGGGTGGAAGTTTCCGCTCAATCCAGATCCGACCAGCCCCGCTCGCAGAAGCTTCGTAGACCTGGATCGCGACAAGCGAATCGCCTGGGGAGAAGATGAAACCAAGGTTCCTCAGACTAAAGGATTTCTTCAGGAGGTGGAGACAAACATCGGCACGAGTGTGTTTTACGAATACAACGACGGCGAGGCCGAAGTCGCGGGGATGTTTGGACGATCCGGAGTGTTCCTTTCGCCCAAAAGCTCCAGGTTCGTGCAGCGCTTCATTTCGCAAGCCACGAGAAAAGATGATTTCGTCTTAGATGCTTTCGGAGGATCGGGCAGCACTGGTCATGCGGTTGTTGCACAGAATAGGAGTGATGGCGGCAACCGGAAGTATGTTCTTATGGAAGTCGGCCGGCATTTTGATGAAGTTCTGAAACCACGAATGCTCAAGGCCATCTTTTCTTCACGATGGAAAGATGGGAACCCGAGTGAAGCTGACGGTCAGAGTCACTGCTTCAAATATCTGCGCCTTGAATCCTATGAGGATGCATTAAACAACCTCGCGCCGCGACGTGCTAGCAGGCAGCAATTGCTCCTTGACACTGCCGCTGCCCAGGGGACGGCCGGTCTTAGGGAGCAGTACCTGCTCCGCTACATGCTGGATGTTGAGACCCGTGGAAGCCAGTCGTTGCTCAACGTTAAGGCCTTTGCCGATCCGACCGCTTACAGGCTTTGGGTTAAGAAGCCTGGCTCAGATGAGAGCCGAGAGCTCAACGTCGATTTGTTGGAGACTTTCAACTGGCTCATTGGCCTTGCAGTCCAGCACATCGCTGCGCCGCAGAGCTTCGGGGCCGAGTTCGAGCGCGACAGCGAGAAGCGGCTGCGTCTGAGAGGACGGCTCAGGCAGGACGCCGCCGGGCCGTGGTGGTTCCGCACCGTCACCGGCATTACGCCCGAAGGTCGCAAGACGCTCATCATATGGCGCAAGCTTACGAGCGACCCGGAGCAGGACAACCTGGTGCTCGACGAATGGTTCACAAAGCAGGGCTACTCGACCAAGGATTACGAGTTCCAGCTCATCTATGCGAACGGGGATAGCAACCTAGAAACCCTGAAAGCACCCGACGACACCTGGAAGGTAAGGCTCATTGAGGAGGACTTCCACCGGCTGATGTTCGACACGGAGGGTATCTGATGCCGAGAGGACTCCCTCGGAGCACCACGGTCTCCCCGGCGGCGCGTCGCCGCTCCAACAACCGGCCGCAGGTGCCGTTCGCCTACAAGCTGGTGCTGGACCAGTGGCTACTGTCGCTTTTCAACGTCCAGCGTTTTGAGGATCTGGCTGAGCATCTGCGGAGCGAATCGCTCGAAGGGCTAGATGAGAACAACATACATCACTTTCACCACGCGCTCACGGCGCAACTGTTCAACCTCACCCAATTGCCCACGGAGCTGTTGCTCGAGTACGACCAGAACATCGTCAAGCACACCCAGCGACTAAACGACCGACGTATCGCGCACGGCGAGGAGCCGACCGTCTGGAAGTACTTTCAGTACCTGACACTGCTCTTCACCGAGATTTACCTTGACTGCTACTTCCACGACGCTGATGGGTTGCTCAAGTCGCTGAACAGCCAGATCGTGGCCTACAACTCCGACAAGCCGGAGGCCGATCGGATCGCGCCCTTCAACCAGCAGGCCGAAGCCTGGCTGCAGCTCAACAAACTTGCTTACTGGAGCGCGACGGGTTCGGGTAAGACGTTGCTCATGCACGCCAACATCCTACAGTACCAGCACTACCTAGATGAGCACGGTCGCCGGCGCGAGCTGAACCGCATCATCCTGCTCACGCCCAATGAGGGCCTCAGTGGGCAGCATCTCAAGGAGTTTCGAAAGGCGGGCATCTCGGCGGAGCTGTTCAACAAGGATGGGCGCGGGCTGTTCTCAAGCCAGGCGGTCGAGATCCTCGACATCCACAAGCTCAAGGACGAGATGGGCGACAAGACCGTCGCCGTGGACGCATTCGAAGGGAACAACCTTGTATTGATCGACGAGGGGCACCGGGGTGTAGCCGCCGGCGAGGAAGGGGCCTGGATGCGCTTTCGCAACGCGCTGTGCGAGAAGGGATTCTCCTTCGAGTACTCGGCCACCTTCGGTCAGGCGGTCAAGGGCAACAAAGCGCTTACTGACCTCTACGCCAAGAGCATCCTCTTCGACTACTCGTACCGCTACTTCTACGGCGACGGTTTCGGCAAGGACTACCAGATCCTCAACCTCGACCAAGGAACCCAGCAGAACAACTTGGAGCTGTACCTGGTCGCCTGCCTGTTGGCGTTCTTCCAGCAGCAGCGTCTCTACCGCGAGGAGAAGGCGGCCTTCCGGCCGTTCAACATCGACAAGCCGCTGTGGATCTTCGTCGGTGGTAAGGTGACCGCGACACTCGCGAGCAGAGACGCCTCGGACATCATCGAGATCTTGCGCTTCGTGGCCAGGTATGTTGCAGACCGGGCGGGCAGTATCGAGCGGATTGAGCGCGTGTTGAACCAAGGCCTCGTGACGGCGGATAACCGCAACATCTTCGCCAACCGGTTCACTTACCTCAACACAGCGGGACTGTCGCCCGCCCAAGTGTTCGACGACACGCTGGCAACACTCTTTAACGCGTCCGGGGGCGGTTCGCTGTACGTCGAGAACCTGAAGGGCGCCACCGGAGAAGTGGCGCTACGCGTGGGCGACAACGAGCCTTTCGGCGTCATTAACGTCGGCGACGATGCCAAGCTCTGCAAGTTGTGTGAGGAGTGGGGTGAGCTGACCGTGACCGAGCGAGAGTTCTCCCGATCTCTCTTCGACGAGATCAACGAGCCGCACTCGACCATCAACCTCCTCATAGGCTCGAAGAAATTCACCGAGGGCTGGAACAGCTGGCGCGTAAGCACCATGGGATTGATGAACGTGGGCGCGACCGAAGGTTCGCAGATCATCCAGCTTTTCGGTCGCGGTGTTAGGCTGAAGGGCTACGACCTCAGCCTCAAACGCAGCGGCAGGACGCAGCTCCCCGAGGATGTGACGCGGCCGAAGCACATCGCCGTCCTGGAGACACTCGGCATCTTCGGTATCCGCGCCGATTACATGGCGCAGTTCCGCGACTTCCTCGAAGAGGAGGGGCTGCCCACGAACGACGAGCGGATCGAGTTCATCCTACCGGTGATCAAGAACCTCGGCACGCAGAAGCTCAAGACCATCCGCCTCAAGAAGACCATCAACGGCGTGAGCACGGATTTTGGCGACGCTTTCCGCAAGCTGGGGCCGATCCCGACGCTAGCCAAGCCCGACCCCGACGGCGACCCCGCGACGCAGTACCTGCAGCGCAACCAGGTGATCCTCAACTGGTACCCGAAGATCCAGGCTATGAAGTCGGTGGGCGTCGTGGGTGGGGATGCAGAGGCCGCACCCAACCAAACGCATTTGACGGCAAAGCACCTCGCCTTCCTCGACGTGGACCGGCTGTACTTCGAGCTGGAACGGTTCAAGGCGGAACGTGGCTGGCACAACCTGAACCTGACGCGGGAGGGCCTCCCCCCGCTGCTCGCAGATCAGAGCTGGTACCGCCTGCTGATTCCCCCGGAGGAGGTAGCCTTCGATTCGTTCGGGAAGGTCCGTATGTGGGAGGAGATCGCGCTATCTCTGCTCAAGAAATACACCGAGCGCTACTACACTTTCCGCAAGCGCGAGTGGGAGCTGCCGCACCTCGAGTATCGCGACCTCGAACAAGACGATCCCAATTTCCTCGATGGCTACTACCGCATTCTCATCGAGGAGTCTCAGGAGGAGATCGTCGAGAAGCTCAAGGACCTCAAGGCCCTAATCGAGAAAGGTGACCTCAAGCCGTGGGAGTTCCGAGGCATGAAGGCGATCTGGTTTGCGCAGCACCTATACGAGCCGCTTTTGTACCTCGACCAGAAGATCGTCGAGATCAGCCCGGTGCCGCTCAACAAGGGATAGCGGCACTTCGTGGAGGACCTCAAAGCATTCCACGATAACGCCGGCAGCTTCTTCGATCACAAGGAGCTCTATCTGCTTCGCAACCTCAGCAAGGGCCGTGGTGTGGGCTTCTTCGAGGCCGGCAACTTCTATACGGATTTCATTCTGTGGCTCTTGGTCGCAGGCCGGCAGCACGTAGTCTTCGTGGATCCGAAGGGCATCCGAAATCTCGGCTCGACGGACCCGAAAATCCAGTTCTACGAAACCATCAAAGAGATTGAACAGCGTCTCCACGACCCGAACGTGCGTTTGGAGTCGTTCATCGTATCGAACACACCGTCGCACACGATGAAGATGCTCTGGGGCATGGACAAGGCCGCGATGAAAGCGCGGCATATTCTCTTCCAAGCGGAGGACAAGGACAGCTACGTACGCGCGATGCTTGAGACGGTGAGTTCCGAAGGAACAGGCCAATGAAGGACGACGTGATGGCGGGCACCGAACCATGACTCAGGCTGAAGAGACAGTTCTATCGCTCGACGCTTTCGTCAGGTCGATCGGCGTCCGGCGGCCCACTATGGGCGGCGAGGTGTTTAAGGTGGTTGAGGTGTAGCGGACCATTGAAGATTACGAGCAACAGCGTATTCGCGAGTGGGGGGCGCAGCCCATACAATGGTTCATATCGAAACGGTTGACCTATCCTCGCGCGGTGTAACACTGCCCAGTGATCGCGTCGGAATGGTCATTGCCCAGCCGTATCTTTCGCTGACTCATGCGGAGCCTTATCGGTGTACCCCGGCAACCAAGCCCCAGCAGTTGCGGATGCTCACGGATACTTTGAGCGTCGCTCTCGCTGCCCGGCACGGTGCACCCAAGACGCATTTCACCGTCTTTCCCGAATACAGCATTCCCGGCTTGGATGGCATCGCACTATTGGAAACCGCCATCCGTGCAGATAAGTGGCCCGCTGGCACGATCGTCATCGGTGGCACTGATGCGCTTTCCAAACCGAATCTCGTTACGCTCGCTGGCGAGCCGGGCACCCACATGGACACGGCACACAATGGCTTGGACCGCATCGCGCATGATGAGTGGATCAACTGCGCAATCACTTGGGTTAAGGCTGGGGACGGGACCGTCGAACGGTGGCTACAGCCCAAGTTGTTTCCCGCGTGGCTAGAACAGAACGTTACCTATCAGGGAATGTTTCGGGGTAACTCAGTGTTCACATTCAAGGGGCCTCTGGAAAACGGTACGCAATACCACTTTTGCTCGCTCATCTGCTTCGATTGGGTCGCTACTCTGGATAATCGGAGAGCTTGGCAATGGGTGTTCGATGACCTGCGGCGGCAAGTGACTCCGGGCGAGCTTTCGTTCTCGTGGGTTTTTGTCATTCAATGCAATCCGAAGCCGTCGCACGACAGTTTTCTGACCGAAGTAAGTGATTTTTTCAACCAGAACACCATCCCAAACGTGCGCCGCGACCGCGCGTGTCTAGTTTTCGCGAACAGCGCCGGTAAACGAGTGCCGGGCCGGACCGACCAATACGGCAGCACAAGTTTGGTTTTTTCGCGACAAACCTTGTTTGTCGAACCCAAATGCCATATGACGTTTTCCAATGGCGGACCGCGTTTCCGTTCGAGCACGTTGCTTTCCCCCTATCGCGATGTGTTTTTCCGGGAGAGGGGAGCCTGCATTCACTCACTTTTACAGGTTAATCCCGCTTCACTCACCGCCGGCGCGGCCGGCAGAGCGTGTGCGGTCGAAAACGCCTCTGTTTTTCCGTTGGCCGGTCCTGATCCTCGTGCTCCGTCCGCTCCAGTTCCTGCCTGCGTCAAATGGCTGAACGATGAACTCGATGGCCTACCCGGTTTGTCCGCGAGCTATCCGACTACGGCACTTGCTCCGCAGTCGGACATCGCGCACCGGAAAACCGTCGCCGAACTTCGGACGATCTCGCCTCAATCCGCGACGAACACGATGAAAATGGCGGCCACCGATTCTACGGCCGAAGATGCGGATCATTGGGACCAGGCCGAAGCCGAAGCATTGGAGCATCTCGTCCACACGCTAGACATCATCGGTATAGGATTCACAAACACGACGGTTGGTGCTGATCCCGCCCACGCGGCGGTGGTGATGAATAATCAGACCGTCGATATTCTCGCCATCCGCGGCTACTCGCACGAGGGTTGCCTTGAACACTCCAAGAGCTTTTTGCCCTTGCCGAGGCGTCAGGTTCTCCTCATTTCGCGGGACCGGGACAACAATTCTTGGCGTCAGAAGTTCGGGAGCTTCTTAGATCCGGAAAATGCGAAGCTGGGCCAAGAGCGAAACATCACCGACCCAGCTAGCGGCCTATTGCATCTCGGGTATCGGAACTTGCTAGATATTTTCCAGCAAGCAGCCACGGGGACTGCCGTTCAAGGAGCAATCGATGCCGCGCTCGCCGCATAACCCTCATCCGTCCGCCGACAGCCTGCGGACCTATCTGGCGAGCGCGCTGCCCGGTTCTCGGCTGACCAACGCGACTGTTGATGCCGCTTATGAGCCACTGCTCCTGTTACAGACCACGAATGTCGTGGCGGCGTTCGCTTTTTCCAATGGCGACATGCGTAGGACCTATGACGCCCTTTATGGCAGCTTCAAAAGATACTATGCAGAACAGCGGGGTCAGTGGGATGCCCTCGACCTCGCTTTCGTGTTTTGCGTGCAGCCGGGTTTGCCCGATCTGGAGCAATTCTGCTCCAGCGTCGAAACCGACGTCTATTTCTGCCGCAAGTTCGTCGTCCCGCTAGCACTGCCACTAGGTTCGTCGCTGGCGCGCCTGCCGTTTCTTCCGCTCACGCCGTTGAATGGTCAATCCCTACGGCCGCCATCCGCTCAAACATTCTTGCAACAATGCGGTGTCCCGGCCGTGCTCGCAAAATTCCTCGTCGTGCAGCGCGAGCGCAGCCCCGAAGGCATCGTGGAAGATTGTATGAGCGGTGATTTCGGTGAACCCCGAGAACTCACGCTGGCAGCGAACGATCCGGTCGTCAAGACCGAGCGATCCGCTGAGGCTGTCCGGCTTGAAACGGTCACCATTAAGAATTTCCGGGCCTACCGCAAAACTCAGACTTTTGCGTTCGGGTCAGCCGTTACCGTGCTCTATGGTCCGAACGGTTTTGGCAAGACCTCGTTCTTTGACGCCGTCGACTTCGCAGTGACCGGCGAAATCGGTCGGATCAAATCGTCAGGCGAGGCGCATTTCAAGAAGATTGCCCAGCATCTCGACAGCAAGTCGGAGGAGAGCGCTGTGTCACTCTCCTTCTGGTGCAATGGCGCCCTGCGCAAGGTTACGCGGGACGTGAGCAACCGGAAACAAGCCTTGTTGGACGGTCGGCCCGCCGACCGCAAGACAGTTCTCGGCGAACTGACGGGGGGCGATATCCCAGCTACCGACCGCGTCGAAAATTTCGTCAGTCTTTTCCGCGCCACACATCTCTTTAATCAGGAGCAGCCAGAACTCACTAAGGACTTTCAGGAGGATTGCCGCCTCCCTTCAGAGATCGTCGCCCGGATGCTTGCATTTGAGGACTATGCCAACGCGGTGAGCAAAGCAGCCAGGGTTCGCGGGGTGCTGGAAACCGTCATCGTGAACGCCAACGCTGAGATCAAAGAACTCTCAGAACAGATCGCCGACGAAAAAAAACAACTGGACCGATTGGGCCAAACGGCGAAGGCGCACACCAACGTCGAGGTGCTCGACACGGAAATTGAAGCGTTGCGCGGCAAGCTCGGCGCGGCGGGAATAACCATCGCTACGCAAAAACCCGATGCCGCCACCGTACGAGGCTGGCGGGCTTCTCTGGAAGCCCGCCTCGCGGAGAACCAAAGCCGCAGCGATCGACTCTCCACTCTTGCCAAGGAGGCCGCTGGGCTGCCCCGGACGCGCGTCGAGCTCGCCAGCTTGCAGCAGCAACTGGCGGAAAAGGAACAGGCGCTTAGCACCGCCGAGAAAACACGAATTGCGGCTGAGATGACGCTCCAGCGCGCGGAGCAACGCCTTGCCGAAATGAACGCTAGGTGCGCTGAGACACAAACGCGTGTCGATACCCTAGAGTGGGTTCGCGCCACGAAGCCCGTCTATGCGCAGCTCATTGAAAAGCAACGCTCCACCAACGACGAATTGAACCGCGCGACCGACATTCTCGCGCAGCACCGCACAGCCGAAGAAAAGGCCGCCAGCGACCTGCGTGGGCAGGATAATCTCGCGGCGCAAGCCGCTGAAAAACTAAAGACCCAACGTGCGGAGCTCGCTGCAGTGCAGAGCCTGAACGTTTCCATCGCCTCTTGGCAGGTCAACCGTGCCCGGCTTCCCGCCGTCGTTGAATCGGAACAGGCTGCGGTCAAGTCCTTGGAATTGCTGCGCGTCGAGGCGCGCGAGCTTACGCCGCAGCTCGCCGCGGTGGCTGCCGAGGAAGCGCGTTTATCCCGCCAAATTGCGCAGGTCGACGAGAGTCAGTCCGAACTTAAGAACCTGTTGTCTCAAATGCTGGGCCACGTCCGCACCGGCATCTGTCCCTTGTGCGGCGAGGACCACGGTTCAACGGACGAACTCGTCCGCCGCATCCAGAACCATGTCGCCGCCGACGCGGCGAGCGGTGCGCGGGCCGACCTCAACGGCGCGCGGGAACGGATCAAACAGCTGGCCGAACGTATCGCCGATAATAGGCAAAAGCAGCAAGCGACCGACACTCGGCTCGCCGACTTGAAAAAGGAGCATGCCAAACTCGACGTCGAAATCGGTCAGTTCGCGAATTCCGCATTGACACTCGGCATCATTCTCGAAGGGGCCGCCACAACTCCGGTCGAACAATTGCAAGCACGGCATAACCGGGCTCAACACGAAATTGGACAACTGAATCGACAGATCAAAGACACTGGTGTTGCGGCGGCGGCTGCGCGCACAAGACTCGCAAGTGCGAAAGCCGATGTGTCTGCCAAGGCGGCCGAGATAAGCGACCGAAAAGCAGAGCTGGCGCGCTTGCAGGAGGAAGCCAGCCGGCTGCACGACGATCCACGATTTACTCAATTCTCCCTCGACATTGACGACGAACAACTCGCCGAACTCAATCGCCTCAATCGTGAGCAACTGTCCGCGTTCAAAGCCGAGCGGGTCAAATCCCAAACGGAGACCGCGCAGAAAAAACTGGAAGTGAGCACACTCGGACAAGAATCCACCTCACTGAAAGCCCAGTTACCGACCTTGCGCACCCAGCTGGCTAATCTCCAAAAGACGGTGACGCAAATCGCTGCGCGGCTCGAGGAATCCAAGCTGCCATCTGACGCCAGCGATGGTACGTTGCTGAGCCTGATTGCGGAAGAATCACGGGCGCAGGCGCAGTTCCAAGCGCTCCGAGATTCGGTGTCGAACCTTGAACTGGCGATTGATGCAGCGACGACCTCCGCGGCGCTGACCCAGCTCTTGCAAAATGTTCGAAACAAAGAAAAGGCGGTCGCGACTGCGGCACGACAGCGTCAGCAGCACCAGCCGTGGCTGAAGTATTTCGAGGAACTATCCCGCCTGGTGTCGTCCCAGCAGAACGAGGCCATCGCTAATTTCACTCGCGAGTATGGTCCGCGCACATCGGTGCTCCAGCGCCGACTCCGCTCCGTGTATGGTTTCGACGAGATTGAAATACAGAGCCGCGAATCCACGATCAGTGTCCGGGTCAAGCGCCACGGCGAAGTGTTGCGACCGACCGATTATTTCAGCCAGTCCCAGCAGCAGACCCTTTTCCTGGGCCTGTTCCTGACCGCTTGCATTTCTCAGACTTGGTCCGCCTTTTCTCCCATATTCTTGGACGACCCCGTAACCCATTTCGACGACCTGAACACCTACGCCTTCCTCGACTTGATTGTTGGCCTGCTAGAATCGGACCTTGGAAAACTGCAGTTCATCATCTCCACCTGTGACGCGAAACTTTTACAGCTTGCGCGGCAGAAATTCCGCCACATGGGCGAGAGTGCCAAATTCTATAGCTTCTCGGCTATCAGTGCGGAAGGACCTATCGTCGACGAAATTGCCCCGCCGCAAGAGCGCGAGGCATAGTCTAACGAAGTCGGAAGTCAGCTATAAGCGCCGAACTTTCGGCAAGCAACCTTTCGAAGTGGCTCTCAGGCCACGTCTTAATCTTGAGCGCGCGTTTCGCCGGCATTGTCGTTCTCGATAATTGCGACTGCATCACTCGTGAGGCGTCCAGTCGTCGTGACTATGAGGGCATCAACTTCGGGCTGCTCCCGACACGCGCTCGCCCCACTACACAATCTTAGCGAATAAAACGAAGATTCTACGGTGGTCCATGGCGAACCGAACATGCAGGGTTATAGGCTGGGCGCGCAAGGCGTCGAGCATACGGTCCAAGGTTGTCTATCCGGGCCGTGGTTCAAGCGCTCCGCGTTTTTCGCGAACGCGACTGCAGGCCTGCGGAATATTCTCGGACGCTAGATCCCGGCCGCTCGCGTCGCGCCTTGCACGGCGTAGACGTCCTTGCTTAAAGTCCCTGTTTGGAAGATAGCGTCGAAATTTTATGCGATAGCTCATGCCGGACAATCCAGCCTATTTTGTGGGTCTCTTTCGAGACCTGCTCCTGAAGAACCACCTAACGCCGACGCGGGTCGCCAATCTCGTAGGCGTTCGAACTGAGACCGTTGAAGCATGGCTCTCCGGCCAGTTACCGAGGGCAGTTTCGGTATGGACCGTTGGACAGACTCTTAACGCGGACCAACGTGCCCTGCTCTCAAGTGCCGTTGCCCATTTTCATGCTAGGCAAATAGCGCGATTACCCGAGAACATCGATGTGAGGTTCGACAAGTCAGCGAGCGCGTATCTCAGTGGAACGTTGGAGAGTCTCCCGGCAAAAGACCGGCAGCGATTCCTGCAGACCTGGCAGTCGATACTTGAAGAGAATAATCGACCTTTACCATTGCCAGAAGAGGAACCTCTCGCGTCGGAACTGATCCTTCTTCCGAGACCGACAATTGCAGTCATCGATGAGTGGGGCGCAATTATCGACGAGATAGCAAGGGACGCCTCGCAATTATATCAACTGCACTGGAAGCGCTTCGAGGACTTGATTGCAAGGCTCTTGGAACGCTACGGCTGGAAGATTGAACAAATGGGTTACACAAAGGACAACGGAACCGATATCGTCGCCGTAACCCGAGTCACCCCTGACATTCGCTTCACGATGATGGTTCAATGCAAGCGGCTCGCCCAACGACGGAAAGTTGGAATAGCTACCGTTAGAGAAGTGTGGTCTGTCAAATGGCACCAAGGTTTAGACCGCGCCATGATTGCGACTACGTCAACCTTTACCCGCGGTGCTAAAGAGCAGGGCGAGCAGTGGGCTCTCGAGCTTAAAGACCACGACGCGATCGTACAGTGGTGCAAGGGACTTCGGTCATCTAACGCGACACTGCCTACCAGCATAGTTCCTAAGCAACAGTCCTGACAATTTGCTACGCTGCGGGTGATGGTCGAAAAACGACCATTTTGAATCAAACAAAGAGAACAACTACAGCCTCTTGTCGTTCCGGAAAATCCGTTCAGCTATTTTCTCGCACCGCTATCTATATTTGCTGAAAATATCGCCGATGATTTTCTCTGCCACGGGCTTCTGGGACGCGAAGAATAGGTAATAAATCACGGCTTTCGTGCTGTTCCTCATTTCAAGTGGCTCCGGGACAAAGCCGAATCCGGCAACCTTTTTCAATCGGTCTTTAGTCTTTAAAGGCGGAGACTATCTCCTCATTGCTTTGCTTGACCTTTTCGGGGCCGAAGAAATTGCCTTGTCGGCTTACCGCATAAGCAGCCTGTTCCCAAGAGCCGTCACCCCAAAACTTGGTCATTCGCTCCACGCCGCCTTGAGGAACCTTTTCTGGATTTCTCCAAATGGCGTTCCGGTTCATGTCCATGACCGGGAAGTTTAAAAACATATCCACGGCCTTAGACTGTCCGGCTTCAAAAATCACTCCTCAATCGAGATGCAAGCCATAGGGATCAAGCAGACATAAGGCGCGATTGAAGTTCCTGAACTGAATCGTCGGCAACAGTTGTTTGGTCAGATATTCGTTTGAATCACCTGTGTGGATATGAACATCAGGTCTATCTCCACACATTGATCGGAGATATTCTGTCTTATCGGCGTTGAGATCAATGAAGTAGTATCCATCGAATGGGGGCGACATTTTCAAGGCGCGCGCGGGGCTCCCATCAACCTGAGCCTTTGTCTTTTTCGACAAGTGAATCCCGGCACCGCTGAATCCATCGATATAGTATTTCTTTAGGTTTCCGCTTTTCTTGAATGCCGTGGTGTAGGCGGAACCGTATTGTTCCACGATCTCCAGTTTTAGCTCAGACCAATAGCCAATCTCATCGAACTTAAAACTGAGGTCTGTCACGCCCCAACCTGCAATTCGTTTTGTCTGGTTGAGGTCGGCAATTTCATCGGAAACTGGCTCCATTCCCTCCCTTCAAGTAATCTGCCGCCTGCCTTGGGTGTGCGGCCACCCCATTGTTTGAAAAAGAAGGACACCTTCGATTTGACGCATTGATTACGTATATCAAGCGCCCATTGGGCCTCCATCGGTCGCGCACGGGGGCCGCTTTCGCCCCCGACAATGACCCAGTCGATGCCCTTGAGATTCAGCTTGCCCACCGGCCCTATGAGCGGCTCGATTGACAGAAAGCGAATGCCAGCGTTGGCATTTTGTAAATGAACTATGCGGGACGCGGCTTTCTCGTTTTCGATGGAAACGCCGAACCACATGTGCGCCGGAGCTTTGCGGATTTGGTAACGCTCATTAATGAACTTCTGCAAAAGCGAGCTGCGCTTACTGAGCACCTGATAGATATGCCAATCTGCCTTCTCCATCGTATCGAACACTTTGGAGATATGCCCTTTCGGAACCTCCTTATGGAAAAGATCGCTCATGGAATTCACGAAAACCATCCGCGGCCTTTTCCATTCGAGCGGCTGCAAGAGCCTTTCGGGCCGGATCGTTAGATCAAAACCGTTTTCAAAAGGATGACCGGACACCCCCCGAAAACGCTCTGAGAATCTGGCTGCATAGCAATTATCACAGCGCACTAATTTTTGTGCAGCCCGTGACGGGATTCCAGGTCGCATCTGTCCACTCAATTGTGCTTTTGTCAGCCATAAATTACCTGTCTCAAACTTCGACCCATCCTTTAACTTGAGCGCTTTTCTCCGATTGTCCTAGGGGAGAACTTGCTGAAAAAGCCTACCTCACACTGCGCAGATTGATCGTGAACCCCGATTTCTGCCGCTGATCACGAGCCCATCTTAGCGAAGAAAAACCGAAACTGCTATCATGAAGCGATGGCCGTCCGAACTTGCAGGGTCTTATGCCGGGATGCGCAAGGCGTCGAGCATACGGTCGAGGTCACCGCGCAGAGTCTGTACGAGGCCGTGGCTCAGGCACTGCGCGTTTTCCGGGAGGACGCCTGGAGCGACGAACCTAATCGCGGCGCCGCGAGCGTCGTCGTGACCATCAACCAGCCGCAGGTCGAGCATAGGGTTCGAATCAAGGACTTTGAAAATTGGCTCGACTCGGCGGGGAGGAGCCCCGCCGAGATGGCGTTAAAGAGTCGCTTGCGGGACATCATCAGACGCTAAGCCCCGCAGTGGGTGTTCGTGCCTCCGTGCGCTATATCGTTCGCTCTAGCGAACCTCCACGATCCGTGCGCCGGGCTCCGGACCCGAACCGCTGCTACACTGCTTGCGGTGGCCAAGACGATCCAAAAAACGCGCTTTCTGCAACCGGTCCACTTCGTCGAGCCGATGCAATGCTTGGCCGTAGCGAAGCTGCCGGAGGGGCAGGACTGGGAATATGAGATCAAGTTCGACGGCTACCGTGCGCTCGGCATCAGGAGCGCTGGCGGCCTTCGGCTCATGTCCCGCAATGGTAACGATTTCTCAGCCCGGTTTCCGTCCATAGCAAACGCACTCTCGAAGTTGCCGGACGACACCGTCGTTGATGGCGAAGTTGTCGCCTTGGACGAAACTGGCCGTCCCTCTTTTAACGTGCTCCAAAATTACAATCATGCCCCCACGCCGCTTCAGTTTTACGCCTTTGACCTCCTGCATCTGGCCGGAAAAAATCTGCGCGGCCATCCGCTCGACGAGCGCCGCGAATTGCTCCGCGCCAAAGTGATGCCCCGGTTGCCCGACGCCATCCGCTTTTCGGAAACGTTCGACGCTCCATCCGCCGAAGTCGTCGCTGCGGTCAAGAAGCAAGGCCTGGAGGGCGTAATTGCCAAACGCCGTGATAGTACGTACGAGCCGGGCCGCCGCTCCGGCGCTTGGGTAAAAATGCGTATCAACAAGGGACAGGAGCTTGTGGTCGGCGGTTATGTCCCGGCCAGCAAGAACTTCGACTCGCTCATCGTCGGCTATTACGAGGGCGACGACCTTATCTATGTTGCGCGTGTGCGCAACGGATTTGTTCCGGCTCTTCGGGTGAAGGTTTTCGAGCGCATCCGCAAGCTCGAAATCAAGACCTGCCCCTTTTCGAATCTGCCCCAGCGCGACCAGGGCAGGTGGGGTCAGGGTCTCACGGCCGATAAGATGGCCGAATGCCACTGGCTCAAGCCGCAACTTGTCGCGCAGATAGAGTACGCGGACTGGACGGACGTGAACCATCTGCGCCACTCGAAATTCATAGCCCTGCGTGACGACAAGCCGGCGAAGGACGTGGGCCGGGAGCAGCCGGTAGGCTGATCTCAGGTCTGGCCCGCCACCGGGTAAGCTAAAGTCCCTTGTCGTGGCGTCACCGCGTAAAGTGCCCAGGCGGATTTCCGCTCGCGACAAGGCTGGCCGATCATATTTGCCTCCGGCAGGTCACTCGTTCTAAAGAAATGACATGAGTGCCCAAGATGAATTCGACGAGCCTTCCGTGATCTGTGCCGATGCCGATGTGCCGGGCCTGCTCTACGCCTTCATTGACGAAAAGCTTTCGGCGCGAATTGCGGACTCCATTGCCGAGATCCACAGGGCGCACGGGCATGAGCGCTTTCGCGGAAACGACGGTAAGCCTCTCTCATGGGCTGTCTCAATTAAAACTCCGCTCAAGAATGCGCTTATCAATGGGTTCAAAGTCATAGACGACATTTCCGCTTACGAACAATGGATCGCCGTTCTCGAGGACGCAGTGGCGTTTCTGCGCTCCGTGCATGTTCGCAGTTTCGTCCAGAGATGCTCGAAGCCAAGGCGCCAAAGAGAGTGCTGAGGCTGATAAAAGGAGGAAAATTACCGGGAAATCGGTAGCTTGATGCCCGAACTTGGTGAATGCACTTTCCGCTTTACAGCTCGATCCTCATCCTTTACGAGATAGGCCATGACCGAGATCGTCGCACCCAAGCCGGAATTTCTTTCCCTTACGGAAGCCGCCGTGCTAGCCGTTCTCGGAGATCCAGATCCGGCGAACCCCATCGCCGTCGAAATCACCCGCCTCGTCACCGCTTACACCAAAAACTTAAGGGACCATGTGGAGCGGCTCGGGTACATTCCCGCCGACATTCTGCGCACAAAACCCCGCTGGCCTATCGAAGCCGTTGCGATGCGCCTGACGACGCAGGCCATCCGCGAATCGTTCACACACCCCGAATCGCTCGACACGGCAAACTGAAATTTGGCCGCCCGACCCCCACCGCACAGCCGCGTCTCGCTTGGCTCCGGCTCACGGCGTCCCGCCCGCTCGAAAGAGCTCGACATGAGCATAGTCGCTGCAGGCGCGGGACGCGTAGCTCCCGACAAGATGATCAGTTCCTTGGAGAATAAGCGTATATCGATCAATGAGGCAGAACCTCCACGGAAGTTTCGGATGGTAGGCGCGAAAGTCCCTGTCACGAAGGCTAAACTGGCCGGCTGTACCTCGCTCTCCCGATACATCCCGTACGTTGTATCCACTTGTGAGGCTCGACCATTGCACCAATCCGGTCACCTGACCGGCCTCGTCAGTGCACAGGCGCGCTTCGACGAGCACGGACGGATCATTTCCTGAGAACGAGCCATGCCAAAGATCACAGCCTTGTTGACCAGCAAGGGCTGGCGGCCGTCCCGCGCTGCCGGCCCGAGGAATAAGTTGCAACTGAGATCCTTGTTCAGGAATTGACTCGGTCGCTGCTCCTTGGTCTTGATTCGGAAGTTTTCGCACGTTTACCTCGTTGGATTGCGAAGGGATCGTAAGCGCCCAAGGCCCTTGTTGTGCTGTTGCGTTAGAGGCAATCGTCAGGCCCGACACAAATAAAATAAGCGGCAATGCTGCGTACCACTTTATTTCTCCAAGTGCTCGTACCCCTTATGGACAATTATAGGCCGCCCGGTATCCGGCCTGTTCTGCGGCCCCACGGCTCGGAAACACGACCCGATTCTGCGGCGCCATCGTGTCGTAAGTATTCGCCACATGGCTTTGCGCTGCTTGTGTGAGATTGTCGGCTGCAACAATTGCGACGATTCTGTGCCCATCACCGCCCCAACCCCACGCACGCAAAGGAAACAGCAAGAGCGCCAAAGCTAAGGCGCGCGGTACCACCATCGCCGGCCTGGCTTCAAGACTCATGCTGCTGCAATTGTCAGTTTCGCTTCGACGGTGTCCTCGTCGGCCTCAGCATCTTCGCCTTCCTCCTGAACGCTGCCGGCATAGGCGGCCTTTCCGGTTGCCTGCTCGATCAGCGCCAGCAGTCGTTTTTGCCGGTCCGCCATGAAATCCTCAAATCGGTCGGCGCGCAGAAGCAACGGGTCGATCAGGTGGGATGCGAGATAGGCATCGAGCCTCTCACGCTCGATCGCCGGCGTCGCTTCATTGCCCTTTTCCAACTTGGCGAGATACTCGGACGGCGCAACACCGCCGATGATCCGGTTCGTTCGGTAGGAAAGCGGCGTTTTGTTGATGATCGAATCGAACACGCTCGGTTTGATACCATGCTTCTTGCACCAGTCTTGCGGGAATATGTGATGAATATCGACATTCTCGCCGAAGAAGACCGTATGGTCGAATTTCTGGCCCGAACGAAAATCCTCCGCCCCGTCCTTCATCAAGAGAGCGTTGACACCCTTGTAGGCGGCGGACAGACGCATGCGCATGGTCTTCAATCTGTCTGCACGAAATATGGTCTCGGTTATCGTCGATGGCTCGGGACCGCCCTTTAGCCAGACCGGCACTTCCATGAAATCGCGGGCTATACGCGTCTCGACCGTCGAACCGTAAAGTTCGCCAAAGACGCCATTCCAATACCACCGGACCAGCATCGCCCGGTTCGCTTCGTGCTCCCAAGCATCCCCGATGTCCGCCAGGATCGCGGCCAATGGGACGATTTGCGACTGATAGGGTAAGTCGAAAATACGATAGATGTGCTGCAAGTGCAGAAACTTTGCCGCCTGCGCGAAGCCCCGCTCCACTTGCGCTTCGTATCGCTTGTACTCTTGCAGCGGGAGGTTCAACAACGCCTGCCGGTTGCCCGTGACGGCCGGCAACTCCTTGCCCTGTTTTCCGGATTGCTCAGCCGCTCGCCGGCGGTCGCGCGTATAAAAGAGCGACACTGCCTGAAGGAAATCGGTATTGGCGACGCCCGCGATGATTCCGGTTTCTGCGCCGGGAGGCCGGAGAGTTTCTGAAAAACGTCGGTGCCGCCCCATCTTCCCGTCGTCGCCATACCAGTCTTTCCGCAATTCGTGGCCTGAGGCGGCGTACATGGCGGTAACCAGTTCGAATGCGTCGAGCGGCTTGCCTCCGGTGTTTACCTTTTCGAAGACAACGCACACAGCTTCCTTGGAAGTTGACCGATCGAGCGTAATGACCGGGATGTGATAGCCCTTGAAATTCTCCAGAACCTGACGCTTGAACGCTCGGAATTCGTCACGCATGCCTTTATTCTGATCGCCGATCCAGTGCTCGTCGAAGCCGTCTTGCCAGTTGTCCCAATCAAACACCTGGGAAATGGGGTACATCAGAGAAGCGTACTCGCGATCAGCAGATGAGAGATCCAAAACCACCTCACGCCCAAAATCGGTACGGACCATTCGATCTTCGGGTACGCCGACAATCGCTTCTTCGCGATCCCCGGAAGGATCAAGCGCCTTTCGAATGTCGATATAAAACCAGCGCTTTACTTTTTTCTTTTTCGGGTAACGGTCTCGACGACCTTCCCGCGCAAGCTGACCTGATAGAGCGAGGTCATCCGTTGCTGCCCATCCAGCAGCAGGAACTGGGGGAGCGCCTGCTTCGCATCACCCGGAGCGCCTTCGACAGGTCTGGGCTTGAAATTAACCGGACCGCCTGTTTCAAGCGACATCAATGCGCCGACAGGAAACGCTCGCGAGACCGAAGCGATCAAGCTCTTGATGCGATCCTCATCCCACACCCAACTGCGCTGAAAATCCGGCAACTGAAGAACGCCCCGATGGCAGTCGTCGAGAAGTTCCTTCAGCCCGAAAGGGTTGGTTTTAAAGGTTGATCCGGCCATTATTCGATGGTCTCCTTGAACATAGACGGCTCCATGATTGCCCCGTTGTTAACAAAGCGCGTTAAAACGGTCGAAACCGAAAACAGGCCCATTCTACATCGAAGATGAATGAAGGTCTTCGCAACTTCGAGAATCAATGTTCACCACCGTGTCTGAACCAGCCGAAATATTTACCCGGGATTTAATTCAAGCGGTTAGCGACTGGCAGAGAGGCGGCAGTCCAAGGCAAAAGGCCGCGCGCGGTCTAAAACTGAAGGCGGAAGCGGCAGCGTTGCCGGATAAATTTCGTCAATGCAGTTCGAAATGTTTCCGGCAGATCGCCCTTCCCAAAGGCTCCTTCTGGCAACTCGCGGACACTCTGGAGTTGCCCGAAACCATCTCGGCCTGGACAGTATCGCTCGACGTCGCGCGGATATTTAAGAATGGCGTGCCGTCGCCGGGCTCACAGAGCATTATTTTTTCCGTCCATTCGCCACCAGCGTCGGTCGTTCTTAATCTGGATTGTTTGCTGGGCGAACCTGCTTTCGTCGAGGCTGTGGAAACCCACAAGAGCGATATCAGCGGCTATTACGACGGTATTTGCCGCTATGGCAATCAGCAGCGCGAAGTCGTGCTGGAAATCTCCGGCATTCAGATTACGGATATCCACGGGTTGGGAGGATATTCAAGCAACCGCGAGGAACTGATCGAAATGATGTATGGCCCCAACCCTTCCTCTGAAAACTTACGGGCCTTCGATCGCGGACTCGCTGCTTCAGGCCAGGAGCTAGGGCCGGTTTGGATAAACGGGGAAGCAAAGGACCGGGTCATCGTTAAGATTCGCGCGCTGATGCCTGGGCTTCGACTTATCAAGAAATTGCAAGAAACAAAGCCGTTACAGTAACAGGACAAGTTGTAATTCGCCGAAATCGGCCAAAGGGCGATCCTCCTGCTGCCTCAATGGGCGTGCAACGCACGCCCGGAAAATGACGCTTGACTGAGTCGCGGAGAAAACAGGCTATTCCGAAAACTCATCAACATCCGGGATGCGAGTAAAGGCGATTTTAGTGCCGGAGAAAGACTCGCCCTGCGATGGCGTCATGCCAATGACGATGCTGTCGCGCCCGAAGCGGTGATTGATCTTGTCCATAGCGCGGGACAGTTTTTCTGATTTACCGCGCGCCGCCAAATCGACGTCCGGCAGGTTCGCGAACAAATCCGGTTGCAGGTCCGTTGCCGCGACCAGGTCCGAAAGCGTGACCGAGACTGTTCTGATCCTGACGCCACCGCTTTGTCTGAGCGCCTGAGTCCAGAGCCCGTTCAAGAGATCAAGGAAGGTCTTATTGTCCTGCGCCCGATGAAAGCGCTCTTCGGCATGGACGCGCGTGTCATTTTCCAGCTGGGCCGAAAACGACATGGCGCCCGCATAATACTCCATACGTCGCAGGCGGCTGGCAGCCTTCAGCGTCAGGCGCCGCGCAACATCCTTGGCCTTTATCGGATCGCGCAGTTCCGGCGCCATGACATGGCTGTGGCCGACGCTGCGCCGGGCGGTTATCTCTTCGGGCAATTCCATGCCGCGCAGCAGATACCACAGCTTTTCGCCCCAGACGCTGCCCCAGATCTCGCGCATCTGATGAGGGTTGAGCGCGAACAGGTTCGGCAGGTTCGTAATTCCAGCCGTCTGGATTCGTCGTTCGATATTGGCGCCGACGCCGGGCAGATCGCGCAGTTTCAGACTGAAAAGCCGCTTTGGCAGATCCTCCGCACGCAGCACCACCAGCCCATCCGGCTTTTGCAGTTCGGTGCCGACTTTTGCCAGATAGCGGTTCGGCGCAATGCCGATCGAGCAGCGCATACAGGGACCTATGTTTTTCGCGATCCCGTTTTTGATCGACTGTGCGATTTCGGTCGATCGCTCGACCGAAATTTCATTATCCATAAGACGGCAGGCCACCTCGTCGATGGAGCAAACTGCCGAAACGGGGATATGCTGCTCAATCTCTTCGATAAGGCGGTGATGAAACTCGACATAGCGCTCATGTCGAGCCAAGACGCAGATCAGGCCGGGGCATAGGCGTTTGGCCTCATATATGGGCGTACCGGTTTTTACCCCGAAGGCTTTGGCTTCATAGCTCGCGGCAATTGCGCAGGTGGAATCGGTCTCGACCGCGACGACAGCTATCGGCTTGCCGCGCAACTCGGGCCGTAATTGCTGCTCAACGCTGGCAAAATAGCTGTTGAAATCGACGTACAGCCAGCGCAGGGACACCGCGGGGATGGGGTAAGTATTGAGCGACACACCTCATTATACGATAGCGTGGGTCAACCGTCTTTACCGGCCCTCATTTTAAGAGACGGCGACGGTAAAACCCAATTCCTGTTTCCGCGTGTTCGGAAAACGACCGTTTTTCGAACAAGCGGAAAAGATCAACTTTCGCACTTTCCGGTTTGGAAAAGCCGTGCGAAAAATTCTTCACGTTCGTTGGCTATGTCGAGTCTCGACGACCGACCAGAACTTGATTTCGGCCGGACGCGCCCAAGGTCGCACGGTTGAAGGAAGGGTTTTTACCCTACCAAGGCGTCAGCGGCCGCATCTTCAAGTGCCACGGCCTCGACGCAGTGCTGGCGTCGCTGAAGCCAGGCGACACGCTCTTCGTCTGGAAGCTCGACCGGTTGGGACGCTCCCTTGCGCATCTCGTGCAAACAGTCTCGGACCTCGGCGAGCCGGGATCAACAGGTCGAAGAGATAAGTCGGCGCTTGGGGCTCATTTCGGGAGGCGTTCGACCTTGCGACTCCTGTTGGTGGCGCGGGGTTGACAGACTGCGTTCACTCCGGTAGTAAACTGTGCAATTGCACAGTTATCACGACTACGCATTTTCACAGTACACGAGCGGAGGGGGGCATAAGGCGATGGAACACACGGCGATACATCGTTCACTGACCAAGCCAGTGTTGCTGGGCGGAGCAGAGCGGGCGCCGGCAATCATCAACGCGACTGCGATGATTGGAATCGCGCTGGGGCCAGGCTTTCACTGGCCCAATCTGATCCTCGCCGGCTTTCTGGGCACGGTCGTTCACATGACGCTGCGCTGGCTGGCGAAGCACGACCCGCGGTTTTTCGCGGTCTATCTGCGCCACCGGAGTTATCAACCCCACTACCGCCATTTTCCGGATCCTGACGCGCCGCCGGCACCGGCGTACCGGTCGGTTGAGCCATACGGGGGGTACTGAACATGGCGTTTTTCCGGGAGAACGACTTTACGCGCGCATCGCGGCGGCGGGGGCGGCGCCAGGGCTTCGTCTCTCTTATGCCGTATGAACGCTTCCTCAAGGGCGGGATCGTCCGCACCAAGAGCGGAGCATATGTGCGTGCCTTTCGCGTGCATCCGCCGGACATGGAGTCGGAGAGCACCGAGCGCAAGGCGCAAATGTGCGCGGCGCTGGGCCAAGCGTTTTCGCGCCTGGAGGACGGCTGGGGCGTCTGGTTCGACGTGATCTCGCGCCCACGCCGTAAGTACGTCGAGCGTGGGGCGCTTTGGCACCCGACCATGCTGACAGTGGACGAGGCACAACGGCGGCGCTTCGAGGATGCGAGCGCGAATTTCGAACGCGAGTGCGTCGTGTCGTTGATCTACCAGCCACCGGCGCCGGCCAAGCAGAGGATTTTCGTATCGGTTACCGGTAGTGGCCTGGAGCGCAGCCTGAGCCTGCAACAGCAGGTGAGCGAATTCGAGCGGCAGATAAGCGAAATCGTGGGCGCACTGTCGCCGTGGGTGGGGCTTACGCCGCTGGGGGACGCCGAGCTGCTGGCGCACCTTGAGGAGTGCATCGACGGCGTGCACCAGCACCGAATCGCGCCGCCGCGCGGGCGCCTGCTCGACACCCTGCTCGGGCATGAGTTTATCTTTGGCTACCGCCCGACAATTGACGGTCGCCACCTCCGGGTGGTGGCGCTGAGCGAGTTCCCGCCGGAATCCTATCCGCTGATGC
>WNFA01000730.1_pt1 | contig 26222 bp, 37 predicted proteins | sample 5400481 | NCBI WGS metagenome assembly WNFA01 (sample SAMN13153340, study PRJNA577476) | soil metagenome | isolation source: 120 cm saprolite under Douglas fir tree site 2 hole 1 replicate 2 | place: USA:California | collected 2015-04-18 | reverse complement strand
ATATCGAGATCGCAGGACCCGGGCGACAGGGAGGGCACGAGGATTACAATCGCGCCGTCCGTCCATGCCTGAATGGATACTGGCTGGTGTCGAATCCAAACGCTCCCACGGGCAGCGCCAAACCCCTGCCCTAGAATAGTGACCACATCACCAGGGCGGACTGTCGACACGCGGCCGCCCGTCGCATCGACGACCCACGTCTTCTGCGGAAGAAAGAGGCCCCCCGAGATCGCCGGGTAGGGAACCCCCGCCGGATAGACCACGATCGGGAGACCGACAGCCAACACCTGCGAGCCGATGTCCACTTCGACCGGCGAGGGCGGCGGCGTCCCCGCCGGCAGAGGCGGCACTGTCACCGAGATCCCGGTGGCATTCGGCTGTAGATTGGTCGCCGGCACGCCGCTGAACTTGACGCTGGTTGCTGCCAGAAGCCCCGTCCCCTCGATAATCAGCGTGTCCCCCGAATGGATCTGCGTCGTATGGTTGCGGTTGGCGTCCCGGTAGCCGGTGATCAGCCCTGGTGATGGAACGGGCGGCGGCACTGGTGGCGGCACTGGTGGAACGGGCGGAACAGGCGGTGGCGGCAGCACGGCGCCAGGAACCAGCGCCGGCCCGATCGTATACATTTGACCGCCGATCATCACCTGATCACCAAGTTGCAGCGTAACTGGCGCAGCGGCGCGCGGACGGGCGGCTTGCCGGAACGCCGGCAGCCGGGGAGGGTGTGCGTGTGCGAACAGGAGAATCTCCTTTCAGTGGATCGAGAAGAGGATGTCGCTCACAACTTTGGCGACGGCCTCCGGATCATTGGAAGTGGCCGCCTTGGCGCCATCTTGGAAGCGGCCGGCGAGGGCCAGATAGCCTTCCGTCTTGATGTGATTCTTGAGTAGCGACGCCAACTCATGCTGCACCAAGCGAGCGCCGAAGAGCTTGAGAATGAAGACCAGTTGCACGGGTGTCTCCTAGATCAGTCGCGATAGGGCCACCATACCGATGAGAAGCGCAAGCAGGGGGGCCAAGTGGCCGATGAGTGTCAGGACCACGCAGAGAATGAACACGATCAGGGCCAGAATCCAGCCGGCCGAGACGGGTTGAATAGTCACTTTTTCTCTCCTGTGGGGGCAGATGGATCGGGAGTCGATGCCATGATCGCCGGGAGTACCGAGGCGGCTGATTTCGGAGAAGCGACAACCGCCGCCGCTGCCGCTGCCGCGGTGGCCTGCGCTGCCGCCGCTGATTGCGTGAGAGCCAGCAACTCGGCCATTCGGCCGTTGATCGTGATCTGGATCTCCCGCACATCCGCGCGCGTCTTTTGGATCTGCTGCGAGTTGATTCGGCTGTTGATCGTTGCCGTGATCGCCGCTATTGTGGCAGGGGTTACGGCTATAATCAGATCGAACAGGTGACTGCTCATGGGGTATCCGTGGCAGTGTAGGAGTACGTGTCCCCATTCTGCAGGTTGTCCGCGAGCAGGAAGTCCCACGGGATCCGCCCGAGGCCGTAGCGACCCCAGCCATTGCCCCAGGAGTTGGCAACGATCGCGTTGGCGGGATCGTAGCCAATGAGGCACAACTGGTGATAGGCCGGCGTGCGCGGACCGGCGCTATCCCAGCCGAACTTCGACGGCAGCCGGCAGGCGAGAATGCAGGGACGGTTCGCGGCCAGCGATGCCTTCAGCGTCGATACGAACGCCTCCGGCTCCTGTGGCGCGAAGTGGTAGGAGGCGATGCGGTGTCGAGCCTGCCTCCCGACCACGCGCAGGCCGGTATCCTGCGCATACTCCAGAGCGGCGCGAGCCGGCACTCCCTCACGGCCGTTCCCACCCACGGAGTGATAGGCCTCCAAAAATTCATAGACTCGCCAGGCGCCACGGTCGATCTGGTCCTGAATGCTCTCCATCAGCGCTATCGAGGCCATCACACAGCAAGGAATCGTCCCCTGGGTATAGATCGACTTGATCAGCGGCGCCAGCGTGTAGGCGTCAGGAACCCCAATCTCCGCCTGTGCGGCCACGCCAGGGATGTGCTCCATGCGATAGTCGCGCGGGTCGCGCTGGTGGGGGACGGCGCCCGTGGCATAGTCGCCCCAGTTGCGGCTACTATGCGCCCGCATTGGACTTGTCCGTCACTTCCGCCTGCGCCAGGACATTCGGAATCAGCGGCGTCAGGTCGGTTGGATAGAGATTCTGCGGCAGGTTGATGACCACCTGGCCGGAGGGCATCGGTTGCCCATCCACGATCTTGGAAACGCGAAACTCAACGGCGAAGCTGGTGATGACGTACTGTACTTCCTGCTCCTTGTCCAAGAATCTCTCTCCTCTAGCTGAATGCCCCGTTGCTATACACGGGGACTGACCCAATGCTATTGCCGTTGGCGTCGAACACCTCCAAGGCTTTCAGCACCGTGCCCGGCGTGGCCAGCGTCGTCTTGGTCACTGCGTTCCCAGCGCCGAGGCCAGAGACCGCGAGTACCTTGTGCAGCCCCTTGAAATCGAGTAGGTCATTCGTCTGCGCCACATCCTGCAGGACACCGGACTGCATGGTCTGGAGAACCCAATCCGAGGTAACGCTGCCCGGCGTCGCGTTGCTCTGGATCCACCTCTGACTACCGATCTGCACGGCGGCCCCCGTGCTGTCCCCGCCATAGACCTGCAGCCCGGCTCCGAATCCGGCGGCCGGCACGCCGGAGGAGAGCTGGTGGCCCAGGCGCAGTGCAAAGCTCGGCGCGTTGTTGACCGCGTCGAGGAAGGTGCTGATGATCTGTCCGGGCCCGGTGATCTTATACACACTCACGCCGCCGACCTGGAAATCGAGGAACACGTTGGTGAAGTCGGCCTGGTTGGCGCCGAAGTGAGTGCCGCCGGCGGCGCCGTTGAACCCGGCAACGCCGGAGGAGAAGTTCGGGCGGCTGGCCGTGCTGGCCTGGCGCGGCACCGAGTAATAGCCGGCCGGCGCGTTCGCCCGAAGCTCCCCCGAAGGGTCGCCGTAGAGAGTCACCTGGCCGGCGCCCGCCACGCGGTTGACCAGCGCGATGGCCGTGGAGATTGCTCCCGCCGTGTTGGAGGTAAGCCAGCACTGCAGGTTCCCCGCCTCCTGACCCACGCCCGCCGCATCGGAGAGGAAAATTTGCACGCCCGTGCCGAAGCCCCCCACACCTACTCCGCCTCCCGAGATGCCCCAGAGTTGCAGGCAATGAGACACGCCATTCGTGACAAGCGAGGGATCAGAGATGAAGAAGGCAACCTCCCCAAGGCTATTGAACTTGGCGCGGACCTGATTGGCGATCTGGTCCGTGAGATAGAGGTTGGGCCCGGTGACGGTGTGCGGCGGGCTGCCGGTGTTGTCGGTGCTCCAGGCGTAGCGCCCATCCATACTCAGGTCATAGGCCGGCGCGTTGTTGATCCGCACGAATCCGGTTAGCGTGCCGCCGGCCAGCGGTAGCGCGGCGTTAGCGACCGCATCTGTATTCGCGAGGGCCTGATACAGGAAATTAAAGTGAGTCTGACCGGCCGGATAGAAGAACGGCACGCTCGGCACCGCGCCCGGAACCGCGCCAGGGAAGTCGTGGGCGGCGGCCTCCGCGACCTGCCGCTTGACGATCGCCTGCTCCAGCGCCTCGCGCTCCTGCTGAATCTGCTCCAGCACCGAGACCGCGTGATCCCAGCCCTGCGCCAGGAGGTCCCGCTGGCGCTCGTGCTCGGCCGCCTGCGCGTCGGCGTAGGCCATCGCCTGCCGTGCGGCATCGGTGGCCGCCTGGAGGTGCACCGAGCGGTTGACGAAATCGGCCCGCAGCGCCTTGGCCTGGGCGATGACGTGCGCGCCGACCTGCTTCACTTCCTCGGCCTTGTCGGCTCCATTCCCAGTCGCCGGGCGCACCCGGAACTCTGACAGGCTCATCTCTGCATCCTCCGCAATCATCTTACCACAAACGCAGAGCTCGGGGCATCAGGCGGTATTCGCCAGCAAGCCGTTCGCCGCCAGGGCCGCGCGGATTGCCGTCAGGGCAGCCTTGACGGCGACCATGTCCGCCTGGGCATAGAGGGCGCCGGCGGCAATCCCGGATACCCCTGCAGCAGAGGCGTTGGCCTGCTGCACGACGGGCATGGCGCCATACCAACCCTGCTTCTGGCCGACCGCGGTGCCCCATTTGGTTCCGGTCGTGGTATCAAGGACGAAGTCGCGGCCATTGGGAGCGATGGCCACCTGCAGCGCCAGAGAGCTATCCTTGACCTCCATCATATTGGCCGTCTGGCCGGCGGCTGCAGTAAGTGTCAGGCCTTTCTGCGTGCTGATCATCGGCTGGACATCAAGTTGACCATCCCAGACGCCGCTGACCGCTCCGAGCCCCAGCGCCACGCGGCTGTTGTTGCTGCCCACCGACTCAATGGCAAGAAACGTCTGGCCCGTCTGGCTGTTGTTGAAAAAGATCGCTGTCGTTGGATCGAGAGTGCCGCTGTCCGGGTAGACGCCCGCAATCCCCCAGGTCATGAGCGCCCGCGTCGGGACGGGTGCGACGGGGTTGTTGACAGACATCACCAAATTGGCAAGGAAGGTCTTGTCGGATGCAACGCGCGTAATGTATTCATCCGCGCAGGTCGTATCGGCATAACCGGCCTGCGAGACGCCCCAGATCATGTTGGCCGCCGATGTCGCCCCCGGCATGACAGGGGCACCCACCGCTGTGGAAAGTAGAAAGGCTGTCCCCGATGGATCGATACGACCCTGCACCGCCCCCGTCTCATCCCCCCATTGCAGGTGCGCCGCCGTCTGTCCCGCCGAGTGCCGCTTCAGATTCAGCGCAACAACCGTATCTGTCACCGGCTGAATGGTATTCTGCAGCACGGCGCCGGGGTCCTGGTAAATGCCTTCAAGGTAACTCATGATGCCCTCCTTGTATCAGACGATCTGCCATGCCGAGCCATCCGAAACCAGCTTCACGGCTGCCTTCGGGCTGGTTATGTCATAGGGCGCGGCCTCGCCGTCGATGGTCTGGCCTCCCGTGGTGCCGATGTGAACAGCGTTCGCGGTGAGGTCGGTTTTCTTGGCCCCGAATTCCCTGCCAGTGTGGCCCACCGCAGTCGGAAGCGTGAGCGTGAAGGCCCCACCGCTCGCGTCGGCGAGGACATAGTAATCGGTGTAGAGCAAGGCGTAATTGGCCGACTTGGATGTAATGGCCATGTTGGCCAGCAGAATGCCATCATTTAAATTGAGCGGCGTCGCGCCCCCTGTCGTGTATAGCCCCAGGTTGATCAGGGACTGACGGAGGTCATCAGTCGCCGCCGGTCGATTGACTGCCGTCGCGCCCAGGAATCCAATGGCCGCCGCGCCGCCTAGCGCCTTGAGACTCAGGCAGAGTCGGCCAGGCGCACCTGAAGTATGGTCGGCGACCTGGAACTCCATCTTGCCCGCATAGGTGGCGTTCAGGCCGATATCCCACGCCGGCGTGATCGAGGCCACCAGGTGGCTATTCTCCGTCGTATCTGTCGACTGGAGGAAGAAAAACATCTGCGCGGTATGCTCTTGGAACTCCACATAGGAGCTTAGATGCCCGGCGGCATCGAATGAGCCCACGATCAATGGCGGGGCGTTGGTGTTGATCGCCCCGTTAATGATGCAGGCAGCATCGTTGGGATTGAAGGCCGTGATCTCGGTGTTGACTCCAACGAGACCGGGGGGATAGACCGCCAGTAGAGTATTGGCGAAGTCGTAGGTGTCACAATGGAAAATGCGGGCATTGGAGGTCGGCGAATGCGGGCTGATGCGCAGCCCCTCGACGTTATCAAGCAGGGGCTGAATGGCGTTCCGAAACTCGGTGCCCGGATTGACGAGAACGGAAAGGTAACTCATCGCGCCTCCCTTAAGAAATCCACCAATTGGCGCCGTCGCTCACCATACGGAGGGCAGCCATGGAGCTGACCAGGTTATAGGGTGGGGCTACAGTGTCAATCGTCTGGCCGCCGGTCGTCTGGACGTGAACAGCGTTCGCCGTCACGTCGATTTTCTTGACCTCGAACTCTTTGCCGGCGTGACCTACGGCTGTCGGCAGCGTCATCGTCCGGGCGCCGCCGCTGGCGTCGGCGAGAATGTAGAAGTCGGTATAGGTGAGCGCGTAGTCCACATTCTTGGTGGTAATAGAGGGGGTCGAGCCTCCGGGAGGTAGTGCCGCCGATGGCAACACGCCATACACCTCAAACCCATCCGCTGCGGTCGCGTTCCAGGAGTTCAGATTCACGCTGCGTGGATGCCCGGCGCCCCCGCCCATCACCAGGTTCTCGCTCCGGACCTTCGCCTGCCGACCGCTCGGGTGGGTCATATCCACTGAGATCACGTTCGTGCCGTTGGTCGCGGCCGTACCGAGCTTCGCCGAGTTGGCTGGAGGCGTGCCGGTTGTGTTCGCGGTGCCCGTGCCGTTCTGCAACAGGAAGAGGTGATTGGTACTCGAGGGCGTCAGGCCGGCGATGCTGAACCCGGCGCCTGCGACGACCTGGCCGCCAATAGAGGCGGTGCCGGCGGTCACAGTGGCTGCTAGGCCCGCGCCGATTCCGAGGGAGAGGCCGCTGATGACGAACGGCCCTAGGTCGAAGAGGCTGGCCTCTAGCAGATTCAGGTTTGCATTGTGTGCGGTGCCATCATAGACGGTGCCGATAGTATCGCCGGTGAACAAGTTAGGCATTCGCTATCCCCTCACGCCCAGCTCAGGCCCCAGTCTCTACTCCGCACCTGTTGCCAGACACCCGCCTGGATATATCCTACCAGTAAAGTGGTCCCATCCGCCGCTATCTCGGCCGAGATGGTCTGCGCATCGATCCCGGTGACCACCTGGTGAGGGCTGGCGTCGATGAAGTCATTGCCGTAGGTGCCCGACCGGATGAGCTGCAGGTTGTTGGACCCATCGATGTAGAAGTAGAACGCCAACCCGTGATCGGGGCTGTTGATCACATAGGGATGGCTGCCCGTGGCTATCGCAATTGGCATAGCAGTGCTCCAGGAAACGCCTAGATCGGTGCTCTTACTGTGCAGGATGAAGACGCCATCATGCCAGATGGCGTAGAGATTCGGCTCCTCCCATAACAGGCTTGGGCTGTTGTTGGTAGATCCCATCGCCTGATAGATCGTTCGCTCCTGCCACGTCTTCCCGTTGTCATAGGCCACCCGCCCGGTGAGCGTGTCCGGCGTCGCCGCGTAGACATAGGCGAACCAGATGGCGCCATGCTCGGGGACTTCCACCGAGGCGAGGGCCTGCATGACCTCCCCGGTCGGAGCCAGGAAGTACCGTACCTCATCCGAGGCGGACTCATGGGCGAAATCCGGCGGCGTAAAGATGAACTTGGAGCGATAGCGGGAGACCTCCTGTGCGTCATCAGTCGGGATGATGCCGCCGCTCGTGATGTAGCCGAAGGGCGGCGTGTAGGGAGATTGATTCCAGCCGGTCCACACTCCCGGATCGACCGAGGTTAGGTGACAAGTAATGAATGGGAGCCCGTTTCGCCGGGTGAAGAAGTTGAACCACTTGGTGGCCTCGGAGTTGATGATCGAGTCGTCCTGGAAGGCGAGCGCGTGACCGAACCCATTCGCCACCAGGGGGCCATTGTCTGGCACCCATGGATTGGAGGTGAGTGGCGGCTGATCGGAGAGCCAGACGAACGGCACCGTAACCCCGCCGAGCGGTGTCGAGAAGACAAACTGACTGCTGTCGAAGTCCTTGGTAATGGAGATGAGGCCGCCGTTGAAGAAGCTGGCGCCGTTGTTGCCGTCCGGCTCGATGATGGACATAGAGGCCCATGGGCCGCCGGGCATCAAGGGCTGTTGGATGTCCACCCAGGTGAATGGGTCGCTGGGAAACGGCTTCTGCACGAAGCGATAGACGGTCGTCCACTCGGCGTTGATCGAGATCCCGCTGTTGAGGGTAACGATGATCGCCAGAGAGGCACCGTGGATAACGCCGCCTATGGTGCTGTCGCGGGCGACGAAGATCCGGGAGGCGAGTACGGGGGCGCCGGGCGAAGAGGCGGGCCTTCCCGCGACGGCGATTCCGTCGCAACTGATCTCGCACTCCCAGACCGGTGTCGGCATCCAGGGTCCGCCTTCAACTCCCTGCCACGATATCGGGGCCGCCGATGATGCTGATATTGACCGTGAATGGAACCACCGTCACGCCTCCACTATACCCCGTGGCAAACTGGCTGTCGAAGGCATGCTCCATCGAGCGCGCCAGACTGTTGCTGATGGCGTTGACCGTGTGTGGCAGGTCGTCATGCTTCTGGGCGAAGATCTGACTTACGCGCCGCTCTACGCCGCGCAGGATCGAAGCGCGAATCTCCGCGAGAATGTCGGCGTGTGACGCTTGTTCGCCTCTGGTAGCCATTGTCAGAATCCGTTCTCGATGTACTCGCCTGTATAGCTGGCGACATGGTAAGCGCCCTTCTCCAGCCGGGCGTGCATTCCAATCAGGCGATAGTTGCCATAGCCCCCCAGCGTGAATGCCTGGCCGATCTTAAGGGAGGGCACCCAGGTTGCCTCGAATCGCGCCTCCCGCCGCCGCCGCCGCGTCTGATTCCAGACGGTCCGCCCGATCCAGTTGAGCTGCGGACAGGAGAAGGTCCCCCCCACCTCCACGATCTCCGCACGCCAGCGGCCGATGTAGTTGACCGCGGCCGGGTTGAGGATGGAGGCCCAGTCGATCCACGGCGAGGAGTACTGAATGCTGCCGGTCTTCGCGTCCCCGCATTTGATGACGATGACGTTCGCCTCGGGCTCTACAGTGGTAAAGGTCACCGGGTTCCGGTAGGTCGGCAGGTGGGTCGGGTTGTTGACCGAGTCCGAGTGAGAATTGAACGTCACGGCTGGCGTGGTGAAATACTCGCGTGGGAGATAGAAGAAGGTGCCGTCGAGCCGAAAACCCGCATACCAGCCGCTGTAAAGATCCTGAATCCGCTTGATGAAGCTGGCGGCGGTGTCGCGATCGAGGGGCCGCCATCCCTGCTCCAGGTCCTGTGTCTTCTGGTGCACCCCCGTGGAGGTCTGGCCGCCCAACGGACTATTCAGCGTTGAGTAGGTGTTGGCGACATAGCCGGCGGGGAACTCCGCTGCACTGCAATCAACACCGCCCTGCTCGCAGACGAATTTCACCACGTCAATATGGCCGAAGTAGGGAGAATCGCCCGGCTTGAAGCCCGACCAGTCGCGCTGGTCGCGCAGGTAGGTATCCGCGAGCGCCTTCCATCGATCGGCGGCCGGGAAAGTTAGCCGACGCGGCGCGCCAGTCTCCACGAGTGGCGTTACCTCGATGGGCATGGTAATGCCAGTAAACCAGGGCTTGGCGCTGACAGTGTCATAAAGCTGGATCGGCAGCGAGCAGCGGTAGTAATAGGAGGCCAGCGCGAACGGAGTCTCATCGATCACCTCCGCGACCATCCGTCCCTCTCCCGGCGTCAGTCCTGCGGTGATGGTGACGTGATTGAGTGCCGATCCGGGGTTGACATCGCCCACTGTGGTAGGCGTCGTGGGATTGGACTGAAAGACCCGTGGTGTGGTGATCTGGTAGCCATAAACGAACGGCGTCCATTCCTGCGTCAGATTCGGCGAGAGCGTCAGCACGACTCCGTACTGTCGCCGCTGGTCCGCGCTCATGATCGTGGCCGGTTTCGGGCAGTCGTTGGCGCTGTTCTCCGGAATGGTATAGCTGGGCGGCTGGGATTGCGCCGTGCCCACCGAGGACCCGTGGGTCAGATCGGCCGTGACCAGAACGGTGGGGCTCACAGAGGGCGTGTAATCGATGGTGACCGGCGGCGACTGAAGGGAGCAGGGTCCGGCCGGATAAGCAATGCGCTGAATCTGGAAGCGGCCGGCGGCCGGCGTCATCACCCAGACCAGCACGTTGTCAGAGCGAACGATGTCCCAGTCCGAACCGTCCGCGAGTAGCTTCGCGCCTCCATTCACCGTCAGAATGGCCCATTTGCCCGAGCTGGAGTAGAGGAGCACTTGGTTGCGCCGGAACGGTATCCAGAGTAGGTTGCGGTCGTGGGCAAGGCTCTCTTGAGGCCGCACGCCAGCATTGATGTTGCCCGTCCCTGGGGGGCTGAAGTCAGCCACCGTGAAGGCCGGGAAGACCATCTCCTTCTTCCACGCCGTGCGGTCCCCGCCAGGGGATATGTCCTTGAAGATCTCGATGGTCACATCCTTGACGCGGAGGCGAAACTGGCCGATGAAGAACTCATAGATGCAGGGGAATCCGAGCTGGGAGGTGGGATGATGCCAGCGGAAGAACAGATTGGCGTTCGCATCGAGCCGGCTCTTGCTGTGGCCGATGAACTTCCCATCCGCCGTGCTGCCGATCGGGATGACAGGAGGCGGCGTGGAAGCCGGCGGCATCGTCGCGGAGGGCTGGTAGGCGATGGTTGGCCCCTGCGTCTTTAGCGGCACTATGGTTAGATCGGTCGGCGAGGGAACGCCCAGCAATGCAGGTGGCGAACCCGGCACATCCTCTCTGGCGCCGGGGAACGAACCCGCCGGCCCCACGGGCACATGATATATGTAAGGATTATCCGGGTTGCCCTTGATCGGCGCTTCAAAGATCGATTGCGAGGAAACGTCCAGAGGGTTGACCACGATGTCTCCTGCGCCGCTTCCTGGCTGGTAGAGACGCAGGATGGAGGGAAGTGCTGCGGCTGTGTTCAGCCAGGAGGATTCGAGTTGCAGCGGGCGTAACATGAGTGTGCGCGTTGGCTCATCCGCCCACAGTCCCTGATGGGCCGCGTCGTCGGCGGGAAATCCCTTCTCCCAGAGCCGGCGCGTGGAGAGGAAATCCCAGAACCCGGGCTCGGCCAGGACAGGGATTGCGGCATCAAGAATCAGTTGCAGGGCCACTTTCCATCCTTAGGAGGATAGCGCCTTCCTCATCATCCAGCTATAACAGGCACAGGAGGGAAGAAGATGAAACCAATCGCCGCGCTCTTGTCCGTGTTGATCCTGGCCAATATCGCCGTTGCTGCCACGCACCGATACGCGGCCGATCAGGCCCGCATCGCCGCTCTCGAAGCCCAGATCCATCAGCAGCAGGCTCTGACTGCCGACCTGACACAGACCCAATACGACCAGAATCGGGCCAAGGTCTGGCGAGCCACCCACGGCCCCGGCGTTCAGGAAGAAGTCAATCACTCCTATACGGCGCAGATCGCCTTCGAGCGCGCCAGCTCTGGGGATCCAGCGGCCTACGATCGACAACTCCGCGCCGATGCGAAGACAGAATCTGATGTCGCCACGTATGGCCCCGTCGCATGCGCCGCGGCCTACGCCCAGCAGTACAAGGCCGACCAGTACAGAGCAACGGCACTTCGCCGCCTGGGCTACCGCTAGATCCCGAAGGCGATCCGAGCATCGCGGGCAGTGAACGCCTGCCGCGCGATCGTGCCGGCGCCGCCCAGCACGCTCTTGACGAACGCATCCTCCATCTGGGCGGTGTGGGCCGATATCTCCTTGAGATAGCCAGTCTGTTCTGGGTCGCCTTTGTAGGAGATTCCAGCGCCGGCCTCGCCGCCTCCGAGATCTGCAGCCGTGGGGAGGTGCAGAAAATTGGCGAGCCGATTCAGAACCGTCGTCAGCTTGTCCACGCCTTGGATCATCAAATTCAGCAAGGGCACAACCACGGGGGAAATGAAGCGCCCGATGGCCTCGAATAGACGGCCCATGCTAGAATGCAGCGCATTTACCGTTTGCGGCAGTGTATGCCGGAGTCCCTCGGCCACCCCGCTGAATCCCTTGCCGACCTGACTGATGAGGTTGTCGACGTCCTTCAGGTCGCCCTTCAGCCTCGAGGGATCGATCCCGAGCGCGACTAGCCCCTGTGGTCGCCCCCTGCTGGCGCGCAGCAGGCGGTTCAGCACCTGGTCCGGATCGAGCCCGCGCGCCGCCGAGATGTCGAGCACAGTCGGCAGCAACTTCTCAATCTGGCTCTTCTGCAGTCCGAACTGCGCCGCGGTCGCCCCGAGGCCGGCAATCACGTTGTGATTGATGCCGGTGAGGTCCTGCAGGCGGTTGCTGAACTCCAGTAGCTGGCCTGTCGGGAATACGTTCCCGAGATTCTTCATCTGAAGGGCCAGACGCGCGGTCGTGGCCTCGCTCTCGCTGAACGCGGAGAGCGCCTTTCCGGCCAGCAGGAAGCCGCCCGTGACTACAGCCACCGCCGCAGCGACCAGCGCTAGCGGTCCGGTGAGGCTGACCATCACCCCTTCCAGCACCGCTCCCGCCGCCGCCGCCACGCCCTCCGCCTGCGCGTAGGCAGAGAACCCCACCGCGCCCTCGGCGAGCGCGGTATTCAGGGCCGGCGCTCCCTGCACGGAGAGTACTGTCAGGAGAGTATCGGAGACACTCGCCATTTACCCCTCCGCCTCCGCCTGGATCTTCTCGCACGCGACGCCCCAGGCGATCATATTGCGCCGGATTACACGCGCGGGCAGGCGGATCTCCTCCGGGACGCGCCCCAGAAACTTGACGCAGAACGCTCTCACGGCGAGGTCTTCTCCGCCTCGCTCGCTTCGAAAAAATCCCGGAGCCCCTCCTGCTCGGCTGCGTCCTTCTCGTTGACGCGGTTGATCGCCTTCAGGAGTTCGTCCATCTCCCAGTTCTTCAGCTTGTGAATCTTAAGGAAGTCGGTGTCAGCGAACACGCGCCGGCCCTCCGGCTCCTCGCTGTAGTAGGTGCTCATCATGATCTGCAGGAGGACCATCTGCGACTGATCAACGCCGGCTCCGCGCGGGTCGTTGGCGTGCCGCTGGCAGCGCTCGGTGATGTTCAGGCTGTCGGCGAGGGTCAACTCGTGGACGCACACCTCGCCCTTCGCCAGCGGCACCCACTCCATTCGCGGGGGGACTTCCTCCGCCTCGTGGCGGTAGACGGTTCGCTCGCTCATAGGTCCTTTCAATGCCAGGCGCTGGGCAAGAATAGCGCTTGCCGCGCGGAAGCGCCTCTCTCGCGAGAGACAGACACTGCACTTACAGCCGCAGACATGCGGCGCGCCCATCTTCGCCACTAGGTCACGCCCGTGGTTGGCGCGCCAGTGCCCTCGATCTCGAACTCCTGCGTGGCCGCCCCCATCGGCGCGGCCAGCTCGCCCTTGATGGGATAGCCGGTGCCGGCGAAGATAGGGGTTCCGCTCGCCACGCTGCCGCTGTAGCCCGTGACGGTGACCGCGGGCGGCAGCGTGGCGGAGGCGAACAGTGCATGGATCATGTGCGAGACGGAGGCGGGCACGACGAAGCTCTTGGCCGTGAACTTCCATCCGGAGGGCAGGGGAACCTTGAAATCCCACACGTCGCCATGGGCCGTCACGTCGGCGGTCTTGCCTGTCACCGTCGCCGTCCAGTCGCTCAATAAGGCGATCAGCACCCCATTTAAGGAGGCTTCAGCATATCTTCCATTTAAAACGGCTCTCGCTGCCATTCCATCACCCCCTTGGAACGTATCTTGCCCGTATACCGATTATGCGTGGCGCGGTGTGGCCAGGCTCGGCGTGGCAGGGCAGGACGCGGCATGGTAGGGCGTGGATCCATAAAAAGATCCATGCTCCATCCATCCTAGTGGACGAAGCTCCAAGAGTTGGCGCCGGTGCTGTCGCCCGAGATCTGCAACTTGAAGGTTTCCTCCGCCCTGGCGCCGCTCGGCGTATTGTATGTCTCCGTCTCGGCGAAGCCCTGAACGGTCAACTGGGTGAATGCATTGTTGGAGTCGATCAGATCCAGGCGCCATATGGTCAACGTGTCATTAAGCGAGGCGTCGGAGATGAAGCCCAACCACGCCGAGGACTCGATGATCCGCTTGGCCGTGAAGGAGGCGTCGTTGTGAGAGGGCTGGTAGACCTCGGTGGCGTCCATCTTGATCGGGATTTTGAGCAGCTCGTTCTTCGTGTCGAAGGTCCAATCATAGGTGTCGAAGATCTTTGTGAAGACGCCGCCGATCTTGACGTACACGGCCCCAAACTGGCCTGTCTGTCTAGCCATCGCTCGCCGCCTTCTCGCGCACCGTCAGCCAGTCACAGATGTGCAGAGAGGCCGCCTGCGCCGCCGTCAGCTCCACCCAGACACCGGGCGGGAACTCCAGGCCGGTGCCGCGATAGGTCATTCCACGCGGGTTCAGGGTCTCGACCATGCCCTCATACACCGGCTCCGCAGCCGGCGCTTCTGGCGCCCTCTTCTTGAGCATCATGCCCCTCCCTGCTTCATGATCCGCAGCACCGCTTCCCGGTACGCCATCTGCACGCGCGGGCGGAACTCCTGCTTCCACTCGTCGCGCCAATGCGCTGGGAAGCGCGTCCTTCGCCGACCTGGCTTGCCCGCCTCGTGGCGCGGCTCGGCGTAGACGACGTCATTGACCACGTCCACCCGGTAGCTATTGGGCACCTCGACGCGCTCCCCGCGCCGCAGAGCGCCCGTCCGTTTCCACGCCTTCTGCGCGCCCTTGCTGCCGCGCTTCGGCGTTCCTGGTATGAAAGGCGTGTTCGCCGGTATCTGGCCTTTGGCGATAAAGGAGGCATACTGCCTCTCTTGGGCCACCTGCGACCGCGTCGGGATCGGCTTCGCATAGATCAGCTCGGTGATCTTCTTGCGGCAGAAGGCCAGCGTCTCCACGGCGATCTTGTTGGACGCGCGGCGAAACTCCGGCTCGACCGCATAGCCGCGCGCCCTCCACTTCGCCGCCAGCTCCGCCGCAGTCACAGCCTTGGCCCTCCGAACGAATCCCGAACTATGGTCCAGATGAACCATGCGATGGCTGCGATGAAACAGGCGGCGATGAGTGCCGCAATGGTGAGCAAAATCCACCCCAGGATGTGAATCATAGCTTCTTGATGCCGCAATGCGAGCAGGGAAAGCCGCAGCGCACGAAGCGTCCGCAAAGGATGCAGCGCCCCGCACTGTCCTCTGCAGCGGGCTTGTCCTGCGCGCCAAGCGCTCCGAAGAGCCTAGCGAGCATCCGCGCGACGCCATTCCGGATTCTCCAGTTCATCATCCTCCATCTGTCGGCGATGATAGGGCTGATACTCACGGCATCGGAGGCGGAGTCGGCGGTTTCACTGGCGCGGTCAGGTCGACCAGATCCTGATTGAGCTCGGCCAGATCGTCATCGGTCACGGCTACGCCGTCCTTGATCTGCTGCCGTAGAGCGGCAATCGCGGAGACGATCTCGGCGACGTCCGCCTTGAGATCTGCCTTGAACTTATCGAAATCAGCCTGCGTCGGCATCTGATCCAACCTTTCCCTGATCTGCGCGATCAGTCGATAAATGTCGCGATGGCCCCACCAGCTCCTCAAAATCGCGTTCCTTCGGTGGTCAATGGGAATGGAACTAGCGGCAGCCCGGTCACCTCGTCGAGCAGCTCATCGAGTTGCTGCCGCTCGCTCTTGGTCTGGCTCTGCGTGTGCTGGATCGGCACGCCCAGCACAAGTACGGGCATCGCCCACGGCTTCTCCTCGTCGTCCACCAGGTAGGCTTCGATGAATTTGCGGATGTGGGTCGGCATCTCCACGTCGATAAGCGCTTCGAAGCGTTCAGAGCCCTCCATCTCCAGGGGGAAATGAGTCCCCTGGATCTTTCGCATCTTCAGCGTTTCGAACAGGTTCTGCAGCGCGATATACGCCTCGGCCTCGCCGAAGAGGGTGTCCTTGTTGATATCGCCGCTGGCATAATCCGCCCCACCGCGCGTCTGCAGCCACGCGGATGCCACCGCAATCTCGGTGGTGATCCGCGCGATCAGGGTTGCATCGTCCGGATAGCCGAAGAGCGCATAGGCGTGGAAGTAGGTCGAGCCCAGCGAGCCCAGGGGGGCTACGTCGATCAGCCCCCCGAGGTCCCGCACGCGCGCCACGCTTGTCAGCGGTCCTGGCATGCCGCCTCCTAACTCGGACTGAAGGTCACCTGCCAGATGCCCTCCGTCACCTGATTCGCCAGCGTGTTGGCGACCACGACGGAAAGTGCCAGCACGTCATTGGCGGTCACCGCGATGTTGGCGGTGAGGGTCAAGACACGCGCCGTGTAGGCAACCAGAGCGCTACCGCCGGTGGTCTGCGTAGTATTGACGGCTGCAGTGCTGTCGACGACGGTGAGGGTCTGCGTCTTGTTGAGGAGGCCAAAGGCAATGTTGTTGGTATTGTTGGTGGCCAGCGCATCCTTGGCGACGAAACGGACGGCGACGATGTTGCCCGAGCAGGGCGCCATCAGCAGCACTTCGCCGCCGGCAGTGGTCGTAATGGTGCCCTGGGCCACCGTGCGGCGGGCGGTCGTGATATTGGCGTCTGCCTTGGCCGCCGTGATGGCGCCCGGGCCCACCGTCAGCACGCCTGCAGCAGACAGGGTCGCATCGCCAGACACGGGGACCGAGAGCAGATCTGTGCCGTTGCCGACCAGGATCTGCCCCGAGGTCTTCGCGTTCAGCGGCGCGGCCTTGCCGGACGCGTTCCCGACCAGGAGATTGCCGCGCGCCAGGGTGACTAGGCTGGCGATATCGATGCCGTCCTGGTCCAATGCCGCCTTGTCCACCTTCAGGCTTCCCAGGTAGCTGCGCGGCCCCCGGTTGAGTGGTTCTCTTCCGTCTGCCATTGGTAGCCTCCTAGAAGCTCGTCCCTACAACTACGCCCTTTCGATCCCAGATTCCGTAACCTGTCCACGTTGACGAGACGACTTTATCCCACTGACCGTCTATGAGCCTGTCCGTCTCGACCAGGATGCCACCCTCGGTGTACTTGACCATCGCGATTCCAGGCTTGACCTCCATCATACTGCTCGTGGTCCAGCCAGGGATCAGGCCGTCGATACCGGAGTCGCCTGCGGTGGCATCCCACCTGTAGATCGGCTTGCCCACCGGTGTGGGGAAGGCGCCGTCATTCTGGTAGTGCCAGCCGGCCAAGGGGTCCTTGAATTCCGGCATATCCAGCAACTTGATGATCGTGTCGATCGGCATGACGAAAATTCCGTCAAGCATTTCATAGCCCTGGGGGAACTTCGTGTCGAGCCTGATGATGTCGCGATATACCGGCGCGCCCGCCGCGGCGGCAGGGTAGGTAGGGGCTGCGCCCCCGCCGGGCGCGACCGTAGTTCCGTCGCCGTTGACCAGTGTGTCGATGCCGACGTTTGTCTGCTCGATCATGAATTGCTGGCCTACACGCATCAGGCCCCGCTCGAAGATCGGGATCCGCTGCAGGCGGATGCTTTCGTAAGTCGCCAACGCCTTGCTGACGTACTTGTGCAGGAGGACCGGGTGATTGGTCGCCCGGATGATGATTTCCGTACTGTAGGCGCCTTCGCTGGAGAGCGCCGTCACGCGGTCGCCGGTGGTGTCGGTCATCATTGCGTGATCGGCGGTGTGCGAGTTGACCGGCACGTCCTCCATGATCAGGCGATCCAGCAGGGGCATCGCAAGGATGCCCGCCTGAATCGCGGCTGCATAGTAAAAGGGGAAGATAACCTGCGTTGTGCTCGTGACGAATGCCTTGGCGCCGCCCATTGGAAACACAGTCTGCACCTGGGGGGAGCTGGCGCAGGGCATCTTGTCCCGCATCGGGCCGGGCAAGGTGATGCCAGCGTCCTTGAATAGCGTGTCGATCGTCCAGCGATTGCGGGCGTACCTCTTCACCTTGCGGAGCCGGTTGCGCTCCCATGGCGGGCACTTCAACTCCGCGACCCAGTGCTCCTCATACTCCTTCAGCTCGGCGTCGCTCGGCCCCACGCCTTCAGAGGCGGCCATAGCGGTGAGCCAGTCATTGGAATCGACCAGCTCATCATCGGGGCCGCGCGTGGTTGCCGCCGCCTTGTAGAGGCCCATGGCGGCTTCCTTGCTGCCGGTCAGGCATGGCGCGATGGCGCTCTTGTGCATTTTCGCCAGGGCATCCATGCGCGCGACCTGCCACGCCTGCGCCTCGTGGTGAGTGCCCCGGTCAACGTTTTGTTTGAGGCTATTCATGCTCATCAGGGGAACCTCACAACCACGAACCCGGTGCCATGTGGCGTGCCGGCGTCCTTGGCGATGACCACGCCGACGCCTTCGCTGGCGTCCTGCTTGGCAATGAAGGATCGGTCGAGCACCGTGTCATGGCCGCCAGCGGCGACGCTAACAGTGATGGCGTCGCCGAGGGCAGGTGCGGTATCGCCCGGATCATAGGGCAGCTCAATCGTGGCGCCGCTCACGAACTCGGCCACGGTGACCTGCTGGTTGGTGGAGTAAACGTGGTCGAGGATGCCGTACGGAGGGTCATCGTCTCCACAGAGCGAGACCTCATTACTGGATCCGGTCGTGATCTTCACCAGGTCGCCGATCTTGGGCGTCGTATAGGCGGCCGCCAGGTTCTTGGTCACCTCGTTCCACTGCCGGCGGAAATTGTCGCCGCAGGAGGGCAGGTTAGAGAGGTAGCTCACAGTCTCACCTCCTGCCGTCCGCGCTGGCCGAAGAGCAGCTCCATCATGCCAGGCCCAGGCTTCTGGTCCTCCGCGCCGCCTGATTGTGCTTGGCCCTGCGCGAATGCTGCCGCGTGCCGCGTGTCGATCTCGGAGCGGACCGTTTCGAGCGCCGCGGCGTCCGCAAGGTCCAGGTGTTTCAGTACCGCGTCGCCGGCCGCCTTCTCGCCGAGAGAGGTGTAGAGGCGGCCGATCTCCGCCTTCAGATGCGTGCGATAGGCCTCTCCATCGATCGCCAGCGGCTTGAGACGCTCGGTCTCGGTCTCAAGCTCCTTCTGGCGAGCCAGGAAGGCTGCTTTCTCCTTCTCGTCCACTTGCGTCTTCTCCTTAGTGCCAGCCTGGGGGGCCAGCGACTTGACAAACGCCGCCTTCGTGGCGTGCGGCGGGTAATGGCCCATCGTCTGCGCCCCGTACTGGGCGCCTAGCCAAACCATTGAGCCTTCGAGGGCTTCCGCCTTCTGGGCATCGCCCCCATAGGTCAAAGTGCATTTCCGGCCGTCATACATCTGGCCAACCTGGTGAGTGCAGACATTGCTGCCGCCCTCCTCACCCTCCATCTTCTGCGTGGTATCGTCGCCGTGGTATTGCTGCCAGCCGTCATAATCCTTCATGCACAGGTCGCAGATGCGCTTGTCGGGCAAGAAACCGATGGAGGAGTCCTTATACACGCCGGCCTTAATGGGCTCGACATGCGCGGAGTCGGCGTGCATGTAGAACTTGGCGTGCAGGTAGTGGCCATCGGCCTGGGGATCACGCCGAACTTCGGCGTCGTAGAATCGGCCCATGGGGAGCGCGGTATAGTCGTGGCCCGGCATCAACGCCTTGCCCGGGAGGGTCTCGGCGAAGCGATCCAGATATTCCCTGGGAAACCGCTCGTCCGTGCGATCGTATTGGGTGTTAGCGAGGTGCATCTCGCCGGTGTAGACATCCTCGGCCGACCGGTGCTCGATGGCGTGGCGGTTGATCAGCTCCATCGCATAGTTGTCGGCGTTGGTGCTCTTGATCCGGGCGCCGGCCGAGATCTTGCGGCACATGCCAACGAGGGAGCGCTTATCATCCTCATCGTGGTCATTGCCGTGTTCGGTGCCCGAGGGGTCTTCGTAACCCGATGCGTGCGCGGCGGCAGATTGCGCTTCCGCCTGCCGATGAGCATTCGCCATGCTGTCCTTATCTCCAGGCGTGAACGTGTAACAGTGGCCAGAATCGCCCCATTGATAGCCCGGCTTGCCATTTGACTGGCATTCGCGAATCGGCATCAGCCACCTCAAAAAAAGAGCCGCCCGAAACATTCGTTTCCGAATGCTCCACGCGGCTGCATCGACGACCAATTATGAAAGGAGTAGAATGGATCGATTCGAACTACCGTCGCACAACATCTGGAAGACGACGATTGCAGTAAGGGCAGCGCGGACCATCGCACTGCGGATCGAGCCAGAGGCCGCATTGACATTTGATGCGCGGGCTAGCGAGCCCATGCCACTTCGTATCGGGAAACTCGCGCTTGTCTGCCAGGACGGCCTGCCGGTAAGCCTTGCCCGCCTCCGCGACGGCCTGGCGCGCCGCGATCATGGCCGGCGAGTCGTTAGGTTTGCGCTGCTCCAGCTCGCTCACTCGCTCGCAGGCGCGCTCATACGCCTCGTGCGCCGGCTTTGCGCGCGGCCAGCGGTTGGCCTTGACCATCTTGTTTGGCGGTGCTGGTTGCATAGAGCGGAGGCCGGAGTTGCACCGGCGCTTCCCGGGGGTAACCCGGGTGAGCTGCTGTTACTCAACCCCACTGCGACGTGGCGAAACAGCCCTACAACCACTTCGCCACATCGCTATCTATTATAGCCGATGTCTGCGTTTCTGGCATATACTTTGCACAGAACGCGTTGCGAAGCAAGCGCCGACCCTGAATCGGCGAGAGCGGGGAGGTGGTCGAATGAAGTAGCCTGATAGATCTCCAAGGACATGCGCCTAGCGGCCCGATGACCTCCGGGCCGCTTTTCTTATGGAGGAGATGATGGACCAATCACCCGAGAACGCGCTGCGCAACCGCGCGGCGGCCGCAGCCGGCCGGCGGCGGCTGGAGGAGAGACTGAAGCAGAAGGAGCGCGAGGAGGAACGCAGTCAGGAGGCCCGCCGCCTGATATCTAAGCTGTTTCAGGTCGATCTACCCGCGCCGGGCAGCAGCCAACTCCCCGTCGAGGTCGATGCCCTCCTCTTCGACGTGGGGCGCGAGGAAGGGGACTGGTTCCTCGTCTACCTGGCCTCCTGCTGCGATGACCAGTGCGATAGGTTCAAGTCGTTCCCCATTCACTCTCTGGCTGACCTGGGCGACGCGCTGGAGGAAGGGCCGCAGTACTGCGAGCGGTGTGGTGGCTGACAGGGCGCGGCGATATTCGAGGCATGGCTCGGCGGGGCTAGGTCCGGCGGGGCAAGGCGTGGTTAGGCCGGGCAGGGCATGGAAAAGAGGCGATGACTGAAGAGTCATCGCCTCTTCCGTTACAGGTCCCCATACGGTATTTCGTACGGACGGGGAAAGACATACTGCGGCCGCGCCGGCTGCACGTCGGCCGAGGGCGCCTGCTCTGGTGGACCTGCATAGGTGGGCGCGAAGACCGGATTCTGCTCTCCGGATCCAAGCGTCGTCTCGTCAGGATACCTGCCTGGATACGGTCCCGGATACGGGTAGGGTTCATCCGACAGCCGCTCGGGAATCGGAAACGGCAGCGGCTCCCTCGTCAGTTCCCCTCTCGACAGATCACTCGGTGGCCCACTAGTTGCTTCCCTCGGGAACTGGAAGCGCTCGCTCGATTGCGCCGGCCATTCATCAAAAACAGGCATGGTTCGCGTCCTCCTGTCTGCAATTATGGCATAGTTCTTGCGAGAATCGCAGATAGAAGGGTTCGGCGGGGCGGGGCCCGGTCCGGTTAGCCATGGCGGGGCGGGGTAAGGTGTGGCGGGGTTTGGTCTGGCTAGGCTCGGCAGGGCGTGGTAATGCTCGGCAGGCCCGGGAGAGGTGCGGTTGGGTGAGGTATGGTTTGGTCCGCCCAGGCGCGGCCCGGCGCGGCGTGATGTGGCACGGCGAGGCATGCCATGGTGCGATGAGGCAAGGCATGGCAAGGCGGGGTTTGGCTTGGGTCTCTCGAAAGGAGAACACAGTGATCACCGAAAAGATCGATGGGCGCGCGATGCCGGCGCTTGAGGAGGTTTCAAACGGCGCCGAGGAACTACTGGCGATGCCCTACCGTGCCGAGGTAGAGATTGAGGGCACAACCCCGATTCTCTTCCATCGCTGGAATTGTGAGGCCGTGGAGGAGAAGTCCAAGGCGGCCAAGGGAAGCGAGGCAAAGAAGACGGATAATGTGAATAGCTACGTCTACCGCACGGATGACGGGCTGCTTGCCTTGCCCGGCGAGTACCTTCGAATGGCCTGTGTGTGGGCCGCCAAGTTCCGCCAAGACCCCCGATCGCCGCGCAAGAGCGCGATGGATCTCTACAAGGCAGGACTGATCGCCGAGACGGAGCTGGCGCCCATTCTTCTGAACGGCCGAACGCTGTCAGATTGGAGTTACCTGGATCAGCGCAGAGTCGTCGTGCAGCGGAGCGGCGTCACCCGGCAGCGGCCGGCTGTGGAGAAGGGCTGGCGCGCGACGGTGATCTTTCTCGTTTTGACGCCGGAGTACATCGATCTGCCGACGCTGCGCGAGGTGATGACGCAGGCAGGCCGACTGGTGGGGGTTGGTGACTTCCGGCCGTCCTATGGCCGATTCCAGGTTTGTCATTGTGAGGTTCTGGCGGGGTGAGGTTAGGCTTGCTAGGGTTTGGCGCGGCGGGCTGCGGTAGGGCGCGGGGAGCGGTGGGGCGATTTCTCGCCCCACCGCTTTGATTCATGGTAGACTCATTGTAGCCGAGTATCTCGGTGAGCGTCCCGCCCTGGCGCCCTTGCCGGCGCCAGGGTCAACTCTCTCCCTCCTCATCCCCGCCCTCGCCGCCCTGATCCTCCTCCTCGACCTCCTCCGAGGCGGCCGGCGCCGTGCTGCACAAACAGTTCGGATGAGCTGGTGGCAAATTATCCTCGTCGTCGATGTCATACGGCCCGCCGTCCGCCAGGTCCTCACAGATCGGGCAAGCATCCGCCGAGATAAGCCATTCCGCCTTCTTAACCCCCAGGTCCCACATCTGGTCCCTCACCCCCGCCTCGCTGGCAAAGGCCGCCTCGGTCCGCGCCAATCTCTGGAATTCGTATCCGCTGTACTCATCGAACTGCCCCGTGAGTTGGCGCCCCGTCTCGATCGGGCTGATCCCCGCCGCCTGCGAGCTGGTCAGTATACTATGCAGCTCATCACGTATGCCCTCCAAACGTAATGAGCCCTTCTCGCTCAAGCGCTCAAAGGCGTTATCGAGCATCTTCTCCACCGCCGGCGATCGGCCAGCGACGTGCAGCGTGGGCGAGGCGTCCATCAGTTCGGCGCCGCGGCTGATGCCAAGGCTGTAGAGGAAGAGATCGCGCCCCTGAATGATGCCGTTCGCGGCGTCCACGTCGGTGCCTGCGGCGATGAAGCCCTCCCGCGTGCGGTCCTCGCCGGCCACCTCGTTGAGAAAAATCTCTACCGCCTGATCGACCAGGGCCAACTGGGCCTCGGTGAAGGATACACCTTCTTCTTCCTCCTCGGCGTCCTTGTAACGGGGATCACGCAGCGGTAGCACGCCGAAGACGGCGGCTCGCAGCTTCAGGAGTGGGCGCAGGAGGTCTTGATAGTAGACGTCAATGGCGTGGCGCAGCGCCTCATAGCGTGGGCGCTCGCCGCCGCCGTAGTGGACGCGGCCCTCGGTCATCAGAACCTGCCTTGTTCGTCGCGGCGGAGACCCCCAGGCTTCAGCCGGGGGAGGAAGCCGCCCTCTGGATAGCGAACATGCTTCTGTCCCAAGATTGCCAAGGCACTGGGCAAAGGCACTCCTCTGCTTGCACGAGTAACGGCTTCCGCCCGAAGTCGGCATGGCAATCCCCAGCGGTGGCATGGGGTCTCGCAAGAGCCCGTAGCGGTTGAGGAGCCTACGCTACTCTGTCGCTGGAAGGTCGCAGTCAAGGTTTACTCCTTGGCGCGGGGTGGCGCCCGTTGTCAGCCGGCCGAACGGTTTCCACTCCGATGGAAGCCAACGCATGGGGTGAGGTTCCCCTGGAAAGGAGCCTGCCGTCGCCCACGTGCAAGCCCCCAGGCTTTAGCCTGGGGTAGCTGACCCCTGCTCCATGCGGCTGACCAGCGTCAGCCGCGCCGAGCGCAGCTCCTCCTTCAGGCGCTGGATCTCATTGAGAGCACTCCGAGTCTCGCTTTGCAGTAGCCGCACCTTCTTGATTAGCGCCCGCACGTCCTCCGGGTGGGCGAAGCCGTTGCGGGCCCGGGCCTCCAGGGCTTCCATGTCTGCTGGGGTCACGCGTACGGGTCTCCTGCCACGACCTTCTGCATCAGATAGAACGTGACGTCGAAGTTCTGGTTGGTGCCCAAGACCACCCGCATAAAGGGATAGCCGAGTATCGCCCCCAGCTCGTTGCTGCTGACAGCCAGACTGCCACTGCTGCTCGCGAGCAAGAGGACCTGCGTACCCGCCTTGTCGACCAGGATGGCCGCCCCTGTCCCTATTGCGTCGCGCGCCACTTGGACAAAGACGCTGCTCGGCGTGGGAAGCGGAGGCACGATCAGCCCCAACTCGCTGGGGTTCTCGATTGCTGTCCACGGTCCGGCCACGTTGGCAGCCGCGTGCGTCAAGAGCATCGGGACTTCTGTGTATTGAATCTTTGCTTTCATTTTGCTCCTCCTAGTAGCCGGCGCCGGGCTGCGAAATAATAGTTCCGATTGCCGTCAAGGGAACACTGTTGACACTTTGATCCGACCATATCGTGGCCCCCGCCTGCTCATCGAGGTTGTACCAGGTCGACAGGAAAGCCAATGTGGCGGCAGAGAATGCTCCGGAGGCATAGCCCGAGTAGTCGAGAGCCTTGCCCCCATTGGCCAGGTAGGCGGGGAATCCTGCCACTGCGCCTACATTACCCGATCGCCAATGAGCGAAGCTATCGATCTCGCCAATGACAGGAAAGGTAGTATCGGATCGGGCCGCCAGAGAAAGAGGAGGTGTCGCTGTCGCTCGATAGGAGCCGTCGCCCGCCGGGCTGGCTGATCCCCCGCCAACGACAGCGCCATTGTGGTCATAGATCGTATTTGAAACTACAGCACCCCAGTTGCCCTGCACTTGATACCACTGCCCAGCCAGCAGGGTAAAGCCACTATCGACGGTGCCAAAGACGCCGTTTTGATCATATTTGAAGGAAACGAGATGTCCGGTAGGTCCATCGATTCGCATGCCCATGACCTCAGATGCGACCGGTCCGATATCGAAAAGCGAGTAGTAAGTCGCGGCAGCGATCGTATCCAATTTGACCCAAAATGAGGTAAAAGCATTCGTCCCCGAAGGACCCTGGAAGCGCCCCGATCCGGCATTTGAGAGCTTCTGCGCGCCCTGGAAGCCAGCCGATCGGTGGGAGAGGCCGGCGCTGGAGATAATCGCACGGCGCGACGTGCGGCTCATCGATAGATCCTTCCGCCGGTCAGACGTAGCCAGGCCATATAATCGTCATTCCGCCGCGGCGGCTGGCTTGTTGTGCGGACGATATCCCATGAGTATCCGCAGGGACGCCGTAACATCAATATCGCTTTCTTCATCTGCGCCCCCTGTCGGCACCGTCCAATCCCAGCGCGCGCCTCATAAACTCCGCCAAAACGTCGGCGCCATACCTCTCGTTCAGATGATGGCGCACCCAGTCCGCGCCCTCCCATCCCTTCTGCAGACCTCTCAGGTAGACGCCGGACTCTCTGATAAAGTCTTCTTTATCCTCCATGTGCTCCATCAGTGCCTTCCATTCCCATTCATCGCCCATCCATAGGTGAGGCTCTTCGCCCCCGCGCCGGCCGCCTGGTCCGGCATCAGCTCGGCCCCGAATCCGCTCCCGGGCTGCGCGGGGGCCGGCGGCTCGGCGGCCAGGCCAGGAAGAAGTGCCAGGATCTCTTCTTTGGTCTTCCCCTTCAGCTCGGGCTTCAAGGCCTGCGCGAACTCCCAGTTCTCAATCACGCCAGTGCGCCAGAGGTCTTCGAGATTGGCGATCTTCTGCGCAGTCGCCTTCTCTTGGAACAGCTCCGCGCGGGCGTTTTCGAAGAGGTCGATCAGGGTCGGCGCCTTCCAGCTCAAGCCGAACTTGTCGCTCTTGCCAGCCAGGAGCTGGCGCATCCGTAGCAGATACATCAGCTCCGGCGTGCATTGCGTGCGTATCTGAGCGATCATCTCGGAGAGAAGGCCTCCCTCCACGGCGCTCATTGCCTCGGTGGTCTGCCACTGCTGGCCGAGCATAAACGGCGGCAGGCCGGTGGCTGCGATGAGCTGCGAGACCAGCTCCCGGTAGGGCTCCTTGAACTCCAGCGCCTCGCCCTTGGCGCCGATGACCTCAACCTTGACGTCGCCGCTGGTCCCAAAGTCATTGGCCAGCCCATTGGCGCGCTGCTGCATGAGCTGGTTCCATTGGTTCATCATGGCGCCAATGAAGGCTTGTCCGCGCGCTCCAGTCGGGTCTGGCAAGGTCGGCGGAGGCACGTAGTTGATGTGATAGGACGGGTTGCCGAAGCGCTCCCAGAGTCTTTTGTGGTCCTTGCACATCGCTACCACAATTTCGGCAATGAATGGCAGGCCATAGAGGAGAGATCGTCCATGAGGCATGTCGACGGCGAGATTGTGGGTGGCGGTAACGATAAGGCG
>WNFA01001917.1_pt1 | contig 26245 bp, 27 predicted proteins | sample 5400481 | NCBI WGS metagenome assembly WNFA01 (sample SAMN13153340, study PRJNA577476) | soil metagenome | isolation source: 120 cm saprolite under Douglas fir tree site 2 hole 1 replicate 2 | place: USA:California | collected 2015-04-18 | reverse complement strand
GCGTGGCTCTCCATCGTCGGGTCGCAATCGGGCGTCGACAAGGGAGCGAGCCACGGCATCGGCCATGTGCTCGGCGGCAGCGCGGGCGTGCCGCACGGCTACACTTCCTGCGTGATGCTGCCGCATGTGCTGCGCTTCAACAGCGCGGTCAATGCCGAGCGCCAGGCGATGGTGGCCGAGGCGCTGGGCCGGCCGGGCGACGAGGCGGCTTCAGTCATCGGCGAGCTCATCCAATCGCTCGGGCTGCCGCGCACGCTGCGCGATGTCGGGGTCAAGCGCGACCAGCTCGACGAGATCGCCCGGCTCTCCATGCATGATCGCTGGATCCACACCAATCCGCGCCGCATCGAGGGGCCCGCGACGGTGCGCATGCTGCTGGAGCAGGCGTGGTGACGGGCGGCGCCGCCCTTCGTCGCGCGGTGGTATTAGAAGCGATCCGGGCGCTGGGCGGCAACGGCTACATCAACGGCTTCCCCACGGGCGTCCTGCTGCGCGACGCCAAGCTCTACGAGATCGGCGCGGGCACGTCGGAGATCCGGCGCATGCTGATCGGCGGGAGCTGTTCGTAGAAGGTCTCCGCCGGCTTACGGTCGCGACTTTGGTCGAGAGAGGTCATCGCGCTGCTTCGTCAGCAGCTCGAGCTCTGCCTCGTGTTCGGCGATGCGACGCGACGCCAGGTCCTCGTCTCCAGCGCCGGAGTATGCGGCAGCTTGCTCGACCAACTCGCGGAGGTTTTCCCTTACGATCGCGATGCGATCTTCGATCTCCGCGATGCTCAATTGAATGTCAGGCATGGCTGTTTCTCCTCGGCACGCGCCCGCGTCGGGTGTTACCTCACCGCTCAAGCGGCGGTCAACGGCGACCGCCGGAGATGATGATCTCCGCCACCGCCTTCGCTCCCTTCGGACTCCGGTCGCCTCAAGCCGGCCATCGACGAGAAGCGCTAGGCCGTCGACCAAGTCGCCGACGCCGTCCGCCACCGCGCCGGCCGCCATTTCGGCAAGATCTGCGTCGCACTAGTCTAGGCGCAAGATCCGCCCAGATCGAGTTGCGTTGCGCCCCCTCACCCTTCCCTCTCCCCCAATGGGGGAGAGGGTTGCGTAGGGTTGGCGAGGCGCAGCCGAGCCTTACCCGGAGCTGGGTGAGGGGGATGGCCCAACCTGAATGGATCTTGGGCTAGTGCCGGCCCTTCAGATCCTGGCGTCGCACCCCGCTGCAACGCGCGCAGAAGCCGGTTAACGAAGTTTTTGGCGGCTTCCGCTTATGGTTCGGCAGCGAAGCGTGGAGCCACCATGATCCGACGTCGATTGGCACCTTTCCTTGGCCTTCTGGCCCTTCTCGTCGCGGGGTGCGCGTCAGATCCCGTCGACCCGAAGGATCAGAGCCTGTCCCTGGTCTACGGCTATATCGACATGGCGGACGCGCCCTCGAGCCTGGGCTGGGTCAACATCAAGCTTTATGACGGCAAGAACACCGGTTATCTGGTTTCGGGGCATAAAGGCTTGTTCTTCCATATCGGCGTCGAGCCGGGACCCTACCAGGTGGAGCGGTTCGGCCGGGATGCCGGTTTCTTCAGCAATACCGACTACACCTACAATTTCGGCACGCGCGGCCGCAACGAGAGCGCGATCAAGGTCGACAAGCCGGGCGTCTACTTCATGGGCGCCTATAAATTTATCGACGTCCCCACCGGGTGGTTCCAGCAGGACAAATTCCGGATGGAGCGGACCAAGACGCCCACCGAGCGCGAGCTCCTGACCAAGGTTCTCGCGATCCTGCAAGACGATTACCCCGAATACTCACGGCAGATCGCGATGGTCAAGCAACGCCTCGCGGAGCTTCGCTAGGGATGGGTCGATGACCTGGCGCATCGCTGCGAGGCCGGCGGCGCTCGCCGCTGCCGCCTTCCTCGTCCTCGCGGGCTGCGCGCCGATGCCCGAGAGGCCGGTCACGAGCCTGTCCGAGATCGGCGCCGATTCGGTTCTGGTGGTTGGTCGCCTGGAGCTCCAACCGCCGCTGCGGCCCAAGGAGCAGCAGATCAAGCCGGGCACGATCGATCCGTTCGGCGTCGGCGACATGATGCGCGACCGTGGCTTCCTGTGGTTCAGCCGCTCCCCCGATACGCCGACCGAGAAGGGCGAATTCGTCATGAACCCGCGGCTCGGCGAGCTCTATTTCCTGCGCGTGCCGAAGGCCACGCCGCACATGCTCGGCGGCTATGTCTTGGCGCAGTATGTCATGAGGATGACGGGGCCCCGCACCGTCGCGGTCGACGATGCGCGGATAGAGATACCCGGCGGCGTGCGCTACGACATCCGCCCCGGCGACAAGGCGATCTATGTCGGGACGCTGCTCCTGCATCGCGACGAATTCAACGAAGTGACGAAGGTGGTCGTCGTCGACGAATACGGACCGGCAGCGGCGGAGTTCAAGAAGCGCTTCGGCCCCGGCACGGAGCTGCGCAAGGCGATCCCGCGGCCGCAAACGGAGCGGAGGGCGTCGCAGTGAAAGGGGCATGGGCGGCGGCAGACGACCGACCGCACGGACGCTGCGTGCCGCCTGTACGGTGGGCTTGTCACCTTCAACCTGAGCGTATTTTCTTGTTCTACTTCCGGATGGAGCGATGGGGCAACGCTAGCCCTATCACCCCATCCTGGCAGCCGTTTCCCGGCACGAGGAGGAACGGGCGGCCGACTACTCGCCTTCCGCGCCGATCGCGTAGGCGGTCTCGCCGTGAACCGCGTCGTCGCCCACCTTCAGGGTCGCCTCATCCATGCGCAGCGGCACGATGAACGAGATCACCTTGAGGATGATGAAGGTGGCGATCACGTTGTAGATGATGATGAACGCCGCTCCTTCCGCCTGGAGCAGGAGCTGCGGGGCATTGCCGTAGAGCCAGCCGGTCACGTTGACGCCGGGAGCTTCCTTGTCGGTGCCGATGTATTGGAGCATGTCCGGGTTGGCGAGGATGCCGACCAGCAGACCGCCCGTGAGGCCGGCAATACCATGGGTGGAGAATACGGCCAGCGTGTCATCCACCTTCATCATCAGCTTGGTCTTTTGCAGCTTGTTCATGCTGAACCACGGAATGATCCCGGCGCACACGCCGATGATGATGGCGCCCCAGCCGTTCACGTAGCCGGCGGCGGGAGTGATTGCCACCAAGCCCGCGATCATGCCGTTGACCGCGCCGATGACCGACGGCTTGCCATAGGCTATCTTGTCCATCAGCGTCCACACCAGAAGGGCCACGGCGGTTGCCGTGTTGGTGTTGAGCACTGCCGCGCCTGCATCGGCGTTTGCGAAATAGGGATCGCCGCCGTTGAAGCCGTTCCAACCCAGCCACAGGATGCCGGCACCGATCAACGTGACCAGCAGGCTGTTGGGTGGGAAATGCTCGCGGTCCGTTTGGATGCGCGGGCCGACCACCGCCGCGGCGACGAATCCGGAGGTGCCGGCGGCGAGATGGATGACGTAGCCGCCGGAGAAGTCCGCCACGCCCATGCCAGCGAGCCAGCCGCCGCCCCACAGGCTGAACGCACCCACGGTGTAGACCAGGGTTATCCACACGGGGCAGAAGATCATCCACGCGGTGAAGTTCATCCGACCAAGCACCGAGCCGGCGAGGATGATGACGGTGATGGCGGCGAAAACGAACTGGAAGAATATGAGAGTGGCCATCGGAAAGGTGAGGGGCGGCATGCCCGAGGCCGCCGCCGGAATCACCGCCTGGCCGGTGGTGAACACGGCCGACGTCGCCGGACCAGGCATGCCCAGGAACGGGAACCATTGCTCCCCGAACGACATGTTGTAGGCAAAGAGAACCCAGACGACGAGGACCGAGGCGAAAGCGTACATCGACATGAAGGCGGAGTTGATCGCCCATTTCTTCTTGACGATGCCGCCATAAAGAACCGTCAGCCCGGGAACGCTCTGCAGGCCGACGAACGTCGCGGCCGCCAATTGCCAGGCATTGTTTCCCGTATCAAGCCATTGTGGTGATGGTACGAGTGCCATGTGCTTTCCCCCATTTTTATCGTCGCTGATGATGTCTCCGAAGGCCCCAGCAAATCGGCATGCCCATCGCACAGGAGCGAGTGCCCGCCCGCGACTAGGCCCAACAATTTCAGCAAGAACTATGCCACTTGCAGCCTGGTTATCCGGGACGACTCACAGGATGCCTTGCGCATGAATGCTTATAAAAGCGGCGTTGTGAACATAAAGTAGGCAACTCCAACCGGCGTCGGAAGCACCGATCTATGGCGATAGCGATCAGAACCGGAGGAAGACTTTGCGCGGCGTTTCTTTGCAAGCTCGCGAGAGTTGGCTATGGATCCGACCATGGCCATGCTGAGGCGATCATGTTCCTGACCCGGCGACGAGCGGCGGCAATCGCCGCCCTGGCAGCCGCCATGGGCGTTTCCGCCATCGACGCCAGAGCACAGGCGGGCGTGACGGCGATCACCTGCACCAATCCGACCAGCGGTGCGAGCTGGCAGATCCGGATCGACTATCAGAGGGGCACCGTCGATGCCAATCCGGCCCGCATCGCCGACGCGAAAATTTCGTGGCACGACGCGACCGACGGCGGCAATTACACGCTTGACCGCAAATCCGGGGATCTCACGGTAATCGTTGCGTCGGCCACCGGCGGCTATTTCCTCTATCATCATTGCAGGCTGGAGAATTGAAGCCGCAATCCCGGAAGCCCGGCCGCGCCAGCACCGCGTCACGATCCACGCGGCCCGCTGCCCGGCGGAATCGGAGCGGCAGCGATGGTTGAGCGTGTTGCCGGCGTCCGGGCAAGCGTCGGGTTCGCCTCGGAGACCGGACCGCGTAAACGCAATGAGGACTTCGCCGGCGCCGTTTTCGGCGCCGAGCTGCCCGAGCCGCGCCGGGAGGTGGTGGCGGCGATCGCCGATGGAATTGGCAGCGCAAAGGGTGGGCGCGTCGCGGCCGAGACCGCGGTGCGCGGTTTTCTTGATGGATTTTGCGACCTGCCCGAGACCATGGAAGTGCGACGCGCGGCGGCCAAGGTCTTGGATGCGCTCAATGGCTGGATCCATTCCCAGGGTGGCCACGACCCCGAGCTGGCGGGGATGGGATGCACCTTCACGGCGCTGGTGCTGCGCGGTCGCGTCGCGCATGTGCTGCATGTCGGCGACACGCGCGCCTACCGGCTAAGGCGCGACCGCCTGACCTGCCTCACCACCGACCATGTGCGGGAGAGTGGCACCGGGCGATCGAGCATCCTTTACCGCGCACTGGGCGTCGAGACGGAGGTGCGCCTGGACTACGCCACCCAGCCGGTGGCGGTGCACGACCGCTTCCTCCTGTGCAGCGACGGCGTGCACGGGTTTCTGACGGACGAGAGCATCGCCGACATCCTGCGCGAGCGCTCTGCCCCCGGGGATACCGCCCGCGCGCTGGTTGCGGCCGCGCTCCAATCCGACAGCACCGACAACTGTACCGCCCTCGTGCTGGACGTGGTCGGGCTGCCCGCGGCGGAATCGGCTGACATCGGCGCCGCCATCATGCAACTGCCGCTGATCCCGGTGCCGCTGGGCGGCGAGACGATCGATGGTTTTGTGCTCAAAGCACCGCTGTCCGACGGCCGATACACCCGCCTATTCGTCGCGGTGGACGAGGTCGAGGGTGGCGAGGTGGCGTTGAAGTTCCCCAAGCCCCAGGTCGCCGCCGTGGCCACTTACCGGGCGGCGTTCGTGCGCGAGGCGTGGGTGGGCGCGCGCGTGAACAGCCCGTGGGTCGGCCGCATCATCGAACTGCCGCCCGGACGGCAGACCTGCCTCTACACGGTCATGCCGCTTTATCAAGGCGAGCTTTTGGAGACGCGGCTTGCGCGCCGCCCGTCCTTGGGTCTGGAGGAAGGACGGAATATCGCGATCAAGCTGGCCCGGGCGGCGGCGGCGCTGCACCGCGCGGGCATCATCCATCGCGACATCAAGCCGGACAACGTGATTCTCGAGAGTGATGCATCGCTGAAGCTGATCGATCTCGGGGTGGTGCGCATCCCCGGACTGGAGGACTTCCCGTCCGAGGACATTCCCGGTACGCCCGGCTACATGGCACCCGAAATGTTCGCCGGCGAACCCGGAAACGAGGCCACCGACATTTATGCCCTGGGCGTCACCATGTTCCGCGCCTTCACCGGCGAGTTCCCTTATGGCAATCCCGACGCCACGAGCCCGCCGCGCCGGGACCGGCCGAAGGAGCTCTCCGCCCTGCGCCCGGATCTGTCTGCGTGGCTCCAGGCTGCACTCGGGCGAGCGATCGCAATCGATCCGAGCGAGCGTTTTCGCGACATGAGCGAATTCGCGGTGGAGATGGAGGCGGGACCGGCGCGCGCCCCGGCCGCGGTCCGCCGGCCGCGGACGCTCTATGAACGCGCCCCGCTCCAATTCTGGCAGGGTGTGGCCGCGCTGCTGGGCTTGGCACTCCTCCTGGCGCTGCTGCGGCATTAACCTGATCCCGTTTCAATGGGATCGGGATAAAGCCCGCACGCTGCGGCCCGTTCGCGGCGTGATGCCCTGGTCTTGGATTACTTTGGCCGGTGCGCCTCGACGATCACGCGCGTTCCGTCCAAAACGTCTTCGTCATCATCGACGACGAGTATGATCGGTCGGGCTTCCCCCAAAACGTGCCTCGCCTCGGCAGCAGTGCCCAGTCTTCTATCTGCCGCTCACCAACCCGCGTGTTGCTCCGCCCGTCGTTCCTGCGAAGGCGGTCGTTTCTCAACGGCGGCCCTTGGTGTCCACAGCGGCGGGAACGCCCTGTTCGGGGCCGCCGTTCCCATAGAATGCCGAGCAACCAAGACCACCGGCCGCCGCGATCGGCCGAATCCGACCGGCGTGTGCGGGAATACCATCGGATCGTCTTGGACTTCGGCAGGGAAGTGCTCGGCACCACTGAATTGGACGCGCTGCTTCAGCGGGCGTCGGAGCACGTCTCCCAGGGCATGCACATCAGCCGTTCCAAGATCCTGGAGTATCGGCCAGAAACCGATGACCTCCTGGTCCGTGCAGGGACCGGTTGGCACGATGGGGCGGTGGGGCATGCGACATTGCCGAGCGACATGGCGTCGCCACCCGGACGCACGTACAGAAGCGGCAAAGCTGTCTACGTGGACGATCTTCCCGCGAGCGCAGAGTACGAGTACTCCGACCTGCTGCGGGAGCACGGCATCGTCTCTCTCATCAATGTGCCCATCATCGTCGAGCGCGAAGTCTGGGGCGTCCTCGAGGTGGATAGCGAAAGAAAACTGCACTTCGACGCCGACGACGAAGAGTTCCTCGCCGGTTTTGCCGGATTCCTTGGCAGCGCGATCGAAAAAAAACGCCGGGATGCCGCGGACGCTTCCGCTCATCTCGAGCGCACCGTCGAGCTGCGCGAGCGCGAGGCCCTGTTCCGCGAGCTTCAGCACCGTGTCGCCAACAACCTTCAGACAATCGTCGGCTTTCTGGAAATCGGCAGCCGCAGGGTGAGCGATCCGGTCGCCCGCGGGGAGTTCGACCGACTCGTCGATCGGGTCGCTTCAATCCTATCCGCGCATGAGCAGCTGTCTTTGGGCCAAGTGGAGAAGGATATCAGCCTTGGCCTCTACATAACCGATCTCGCCAGGAATATGCGCGGCCCCGAAAACGTGCAGATCATCAGAACGATTGACGGAGCTCCCGTTCCGCTTCGTACGGCCGTGCGGCTTGGGATGATCCTCAATGAGCTGGTCACCAACTGTTCCAAACATGCCTTCGACGCAAATGGCGGCATCATCAGAGTCACCCTTTCGGTCGATGTCGATCAGAACCAAGGTCGCCTGGTGGTTGCCGACAATGGGCGGGGGCTGGATGCGGCGCGGAGCGGAGGCAAGGGCACCGCTCTCGTCACTTCATTCGTCGAACAGATCGGCGGCTCGGTGTCGCGCACCGGCGGCCCCGGCGAGGGAACCTCGGTCACCGTGACATTTCCCCTGATATCCCGTTGAGGGCGTCGGCCAAAGCTCGGTCGAATTGACCCGCCGGACCAGCTTCAATCGTTGAACCGACTGCCTTGGGCGCCTGTTATAGAAACAGGAATCGGCACCGGCGCTTTTGCGATCAAATCGAACCCTGGAGGTAACACCCGATGGATGTCTATCAGCTTCTGAAGCAGGATCACCAGAAGGCCAAGCAGCTCTTTGAGAAGCTCGGCGACACTTCGGACGGCGCCGAAAAGACCCGGGAACGGCTCTTCGCTCAGTTGAAGGAGGAGCTCGAGCTTCATGCGCAGGTCGAAGAAAAGCACTTTTATCCGGCGCTGCGGAACAACAAAGAAACGAAGGACCTCGTCGAGGAAGCCCTTGAGGAACACAAAGAGATGAAGACGGCGCTCAAGGAGCTAGATGCAGCGGAGAAGACAGATGAAAGCTGGGCGGAGAAGCTGGCCGAGCTGAAGGCGGATGTCGAGCACCACGTCGAGGAAGAGGAAACCGAACTCTTCCCCCTGGCTCAGAAGCTGCTCGACAGCACAAAGGCAGAGCAGATTGCGCAAGCGATCCAGAAGGAGAAAGCCGCAGCCAAGTAGCTCGGGACGGGAAAGCTCGTACCCGCGTTTTGAACCGGCCGCCGGCCGCCCCGTTTTTCAGGGGCGGCGCGGCATGCCAGTAGCGCGCTTGTGTGCTCCCTAGCGCTTGCGCGCGTCGTTCAGCGCCGGGGTGGCGCGCCTCCAGCCTCGGTGGATGAACCATCAAGCGGCCCGTCGGCGCTGCGTGCATCGTTTCCGGTAATCGGCGCTGTCGGCTTGTTGCCAGCGGCGGCGCGGTCGACTTCGACCCGGCTCTCGCGCACCGTGCCATGTACCGTCTCGACGCGGTCTTTCGCCTCCTTGCGGACGATGACGTCCTCGCCGGCAACGACGCGCTTCGTCACCACCGGCTCCTCGCGCGTCTCGGTGACCTCGACCTGCTTTTCCTCGAAGGCGCCGGAGCCCGTTGCCGCGGCGGACGGCACGCGGCGCTCGATGGTGACGGTCTCGTCATGCAGCGCCACGCGCTCCTCCGCCGGCCGCTCGACCACGAAGCGGCGGACGCGGTATCGGCGGGTGTCGCTCACCTGTCGCTTGCCGACCTCGAGTTCCTCGCGAGCGGTGGGAATGACAGTCTGGCCTTCGTTCGTGCCTTGGCTCTGGCTGGCGGGGCCCTCTGCTTCGATGTGTTCCGTGCCTGTCCTCACCAGGTCGTGGCCTTCGAGAATGACTGCTATCCGGTTCAAGACGGCGCGGCCGGTTTGTTCGAGTTCATCGCGATAATACTGCTTGTCCTCGTCGCTGCCCCAGCCGAACAGCCGGCTCCAAAATCCCGGCTCCTCGCGCTCCGGCGCGGCAGTCGCTTCGTTCAGGTCACGCGAGCGAATCCGGATGTTCGCGGATAAAATACCCGCGCTCTCGAGGTCGCGCCTTGCTGCTTCGGCAGCGCCAAGAGAGTCGAAAATTGCGACGAAGACTTCGCGGGTCATGTTGGTACCTCCACAAAAAGAACTACTCCTCGAACCCAGGTGAGCGGGGCGACGTTCCTCTTAAACCGCTGCATTGCACCCGCTTTGATCAATGGCACTTCATCGCGTCCAGACCGACGTTCCACGTTCACTGGCGCACGCGGCGGAGCATGTCGAATGAGCCAAGCTCTGTGGTGCCGCACTCGGACGTCAGTCAGTCTCCGTGCGCCGCACAACCTTTCCGTCTTCCAGCACCGGTGTTAGTGCTCGGGGTTGAGTTTGCGCACGTTCCGGCGAACACGCTGTTGTGCAGTTACTCCCGTTCAGCAAGGCCGAGCGTGGTGCGCACGAACTCTTCCGCGCGATCGAAATGGCCGATTCACCTCATATAAGATCAAAGGATCAGCAATGACTGCCAGCAGTTATGAACGTCAATACGCCGATACCGGGCCGCCCGCCGACATCCTTCCGATGGCCACGCGACGCGTTTCATGGGGCGCGGTCTTCGCCGGTGTCGTCATGGTGCTGGCCATCCAGCTTCTCCTCAGCATGCTCGGCCTGGGCATCGGCTTGAGCACGATCAGTCCGGCGTCTGGTGATACACCCAACGCCAGCTCGCTCGGAATCGGCGCGGGAGTTTGGTGGGCCATCACCTATTTGGTCGCCCTCTTCGCGGGTGGCTATGTCGCGGCGCGCCTCGCCGCGGCGGTCGCCCCGCTTGATGGCGCCCTCCACGGTCTCCTGACGTGGTCGTTCACCCTTCTCGTCACCTTTTACTTGCTGAGCACAGCGGTCGGCAGCGTCATCGGTGGTGCGTTCAGCGCCGTCGGCGGGACGCTCTCCGCGGCCGGCCAGACGGTCAAGGAAGCCGCGCCGCAAGTAGCACAAGCCGCTGGTGTCACGCCTGACATGATCCAGCAGAAGGCGAAGGACCTGTTGAACGCGCAACCGACCAATGCGGATCCGAAGAACTTGAGCGCTGAGCAGGCGCAACAGCAGATCGCCGCCGTGCTGCCGAAGCTCGTCGCCGGCGGCGATCAGGCCAAGCAGGCCCATGACCGCATCACCGCGATCATGGCCGCCCAGCTCAACATCACGCCGGACGAGGCAAGCCAGCGTCTCGACAAGCTGCAGGGGCAGGTCGCGCAGACGACCAACCAGGTGACCGACAAGGCCAAACAGGTTGCCGACAAGACCGCCTCGGGTCTATCCGAAGCGTCTCTCATCGCCTTCGTGGCCCTGCTGCTCGGCGCGGCGGCGTCCGCTTTCGGCGGTCATCTCGGGGCGCGGCGACGTGAGGCGTTGGTCCGAGCTTAGGTGAGATCGGATCATTGCAAGTGGGGACGCGGCGAAGGCCGCGTCCCTTCGCCGCGCGGCGGCGATGAGGTGGACCCACACCGGTGCTTGATATCAAGACATGAACAGGCTCGTTCCTAATCTTACCGGCGTCTCCGAGACGATGCTCTTGGCGCTGCACAATCGTGCCGTGGAGGCAAAGCGGCGCGACGGCGTCCTCATCGATCCCGACAGCGTGCGTATCTACGAGGCGATCGACTATGACTTCCGGCTTCATTTCGGCCATTCTGAAGGCTCGCTCGCGGTACGCGCGGCAGAAACCGACCGGGTCTCGAGGCAGTGGCTCGCGCGCCATCCCGAGGGTTTCGTCGTGTCACTGGGCGAGGGCCTCGAGACGCAGGTTCGGCGGGTCGACAACGGCCGGATGCGATGGCTGTCAGTGGACTTGCCCGAAGCGATCCGGCTGCGGGAATGCTTCGTTCCGCCGACCGATCGTTTCCGCCACCTTGCTGCGAGCGCGCTTGATCGCGCCTGGATGGACGCGGTCGAGCCTTCGTCCGGCGTGTTCATCGTTGCGCAAGGGCTTTTCATGTATCTCGAACCCGAGGCGGTGCGCCGGCTCTTCGTCGCCATCGCCCAACGGTTTCCAGGTGCCGACATGGTGTTCGACGTTATCCCACGTTGGTTCTCGCGGTTGACGGTATGGGGCCTCCAGCGGACCCCGCATTATCGTCTTCCACCGATGCCCTGGGGGATCAACGGCGATGAGATCGAGCCGACATTGCGGCGCTGGTACCCGCTCCTCGCCACCGTCGAGCTCCTGCGCTACCGCATGCCGCGCGGCGTGATGCACGATCTTGACCCTATTTTCCGGCTAACCCCGCTGCTCCGGAACGCAATTCCGAATCTCGTGCACGTAACCATGGCGAAAGGCGCGGAATGACCCTAAGGGCTGTGATCTTCGACATCGACGGAACGCTGATCGATAGCGTCGACCTGCACGCAGAAGCCTGGCGGGAGGCGCTTCTGCACTTCGGCCATGACATCCCTTATGAGAAAGTTCGGTGGCAGATTGGCAAGGGCGGTGATCAGCTGATGGCCGCGCTGCTCACCAAAGGAGAGCGCGAGCGACAGGGTGAAGAGATCGAGCGCTACCGCTCGCAGCTTTTCAAAGAAAAATACCTGCCGAAGGCGATGGCTTTTCCCCAGGTCCGAGACCTATTCAAAAGGCTCAAGGCCTCCGGGCTGCGTGTGGCGCTTGCTTCCTCGTGCAAGGCAGACGAGATGCTTGTTTACGAGCGATTAGCGAACATCAAAGATCTCGTCGATGGCAAGACCTGCGGCGATGACGTCGATCGCTCGAAGCCGGAACCTGACATCTTCGAAGCAATGCTGCGGCGATTGGGGGAGCTCCAGCCCGACCAGGCCATCGCCGTCGGCGACACGCCCTATGATGCCGAGGCGGCCGGCAAGGCTGGGCTCAGGACGATCGGTGTCCTTTCGGGGGGCTTTCCAGAAGAGGCGCTCCGCAAAGCCGGATGCATGGCGATCTATCGCGATCCTGCCGATATGCTCAAAAATTACGCCAGAACGCCGCTAAGCAGAACAGACCAGCAGTCATCTCATGAATAGTCTGTAGATTCGCTGTTTTGCTCGACACCGGAGCGCGCTCACCGGGACGGGGCGCCGGCGCCACCCGTGACGCCGGCCCCGACCGGACGTCCGGTTAGTCGGCGTCCGACCGACCGGTCCGTTCGACCTGCTCCTCGACCGGCCTGAGTGCCGTCTCCACGAAACGTCGAGAAATCTCCATCGTCTGCGCGTTGCTTTCCCGCATGAGCTGGATGCTCTCCTGGACGAAGCTATTCTGCACCTCCACAGCGCGCTGCAGGAGCCCTTGCGAGAAGCGGGCATTCAGTCCGCTCGCGCGGCGCAACCATTCCGTCCAAACGGTCCCGAGCTCCTGGAATCCTCGAACTGCGGCGGTCGGCACCGTCATGAGTGCATGCGCAGACTCCAAGGCGTCCTGCGTTGCCTCCATATAGGAGCGTCCCGCAGCCTGCGCCGCATGGCTTGCCTGCCCCGTCATCTCGCCGAGCTCACGACCGAGTTGATGGACGCCTGTCCTGGCGTGGGCAAGGGTTTGCTCGAAATGCCCGTTGCCCTGTTCTTCGTCCTCGGGTTCTGCGCGTTTGGCTTCTGCCAGCTGCCCCGAGAGTTTCTGCGCCTCCTCTTCGCTTAGCTCCTTCTTCAGCGCCGCCCATACCTGTTTCTCTTCTTCCCGAAAATACTGTTGCACGTCTCGCTTCAGCTCTTTCATCTTCCGGGAAAAGTCGCGATCGTTCTGCGGAAGCTCGCCGAGCTCGCCCAGTGCTCGCCCAAGCTGATCTTGTCCCTTTGCCACCTCCTCCTTTAGATTCCGTGTCTCTTCATGCTTCTCCAGTTCCGGCATCACGTGCTCCTGCAGCGCACGCGTGTGGAACTCGAGCTGCGAGCGAAGTTGTGACAGCACGCGCTCCCGCGTCTTCACCGCGCCGCTTGACGTCTCCGCCAGTTTATCGATGAGATCGATCGTGCGCGTATGCTCCCGCTTCATCAACTGAACGACATCCATGCTCCACCATAAATTTGACCGAGTGACCACGCATAGGTAACTGGACTTCGCCGAGAGCGCCTCAAGGGCACATTCAGAAACATTTTGTAAAACGTCGGGTCGCCGCCTTGCGGATGGCAACGCTCTGCCGCGCGCAACGTTGATCAAGCGGGTCCGACCGGGCTCTCCGCGCTGGACCTTACACGCGATCGTGAGCCACGCGGCCATTTGTTTCCTCCTTGAGGATTACCGAATGTTTATGAGTTCCACCGCGATGGCGCGGGTGATGCAGGCCGGCCTCGATTTCGCCGAGGTGAGCACCAAGACCGGCGAGATGGCCGCGGCGGCTAACACAGTGATCGGCGAGCGTGTCGCGCTCCTGGCGGAAGCGGCGCGCGATCCGCTGGTCGCTGATTACGCCGAGTTCGCACGCATGCTTCCCGAGAAAGTGACGGCCATGCACCAAGCCGGTGCGGCCCTGCTGGACGGATGGTGGGCGCTCCAGCGCGACGTCGGCGACTACACGGTCTATGTCACTCGTGCGATGACAAGCGGGCAGCCCCCGTGGCCCAGCGATGTCGCGGAACTCGTGGAGCGGACGTCGGTCCACGGCACCCGGATCGCCGCCACCGCGATAGACGCCGCGGGCCTGGTCCTCGCCCCCTTCCACGAGAGCGCGACGTCGAACGCACGGCGGCTATCGCATCGGAAGCGGCGCGGATGAGCGGCCTCGACTACGAGCGCGCCGTGCTCGCCGCCGGCCCGCTCGGCATGTCCGCCGTCGACGATATGGGAGGGAGGGGAACCACCGGCGCCGTCCCCTCCCTCCTGCCGTCTTCGCCTTAGAAGTCCATATCGCCCATGCCGCCGCCCGGCGGCATGCCGGGTGACGGCTTCTTCTCGGGCTTCTCCGCCACCATCGCCTCGGTGGTGACGAGCAATCCGGCCACCGACGCCGCGTCCTGCAAGGCGAGGCGGACAACCTTGGTCGGATCGATGATGCCGGCCTTCAGCATGTCGACATACTGGCCGGTCTGGGCATCAAAGCCGCGATTGGTGTCGGTGCTTTCCAGCAGCTTGCCGACCACGATCGAGCCGTCGGTGCCCGAGTTCTCGGCAATCTGCCGCAACGGCGTCTGCAAGGCGCGGCGGACGATGTCGATGCCGACCTTCTGGTCGTCGTTCTCGGGCTTGAGCTTGGCCAGCGCCCTGGTCGCGTAGAGGAGAGCGGCACCGCCGCCGGCGACGATGCCTTCTTCGACTGCCGCGCGTGTCGCGTGCATGGCGTCGTCGACGCGATCCTTGCGTTCCTTCACCTCGATTTCGGTGGCGCCGCCGACGCGGATGATGGCGACGCCGCCGGCGAGCTTGGCCAAGCGCTCCTGGAGCTTCTCGCGGTCATAGTCCGAGGTCGTCTCCTCGATCTGCGCCTTGATCTGGGCGACGCGGCCTTGGATGTCCTGCTTCTTGCCGGCGCCGTCGATGATGGTGGTGTTCTCCTTCTCGACGCGTACCCGCTTGGCGCGACCCAGCATGTTCAAAGTCACGTTCTCGAGCTTGATGCCGAGGTCTTCGCTGATGAGCTGGCCGGAGGTCAGGATGGCGATGTCCTCGAGCATCGCCTTGCGGCGATCGCCGAAGCCCGGCGCCTTCACCGCCGCCACCTTCAAGCCGCCGCGCAGCTTGTTGACGACGAGGGTGGCGAGCGCCTCGCCCTCGACCTCCTCGGCGATGATCAGGAGGGGTTTGCCGGCTTGGACCACCGCCTCGAGCAGCGGCAGCAGGCTGGTCAGCGTCGAGAGCTTCTTCTCGTGGATGAGGATGTAGGGGTCCTCGAGCTCGCACACCATCTTCTCGGCGTTGGTGACGAAATAGGGCGAGATGTAGCCGCGGTCGAACTGCATGCCCTCGACGACGTCGAGCTCGGTCTCGAGGCTCTTCGCCTCCTCGACCGTGATCACGCCCTCGTTGCCGACCCTCTGCATGGCTTTCGCCAGCATGCGGCCGACTTCTTCGTCGCCATTGGCCGAGACGGTGCCGACCTGGGCGATCTCGTCATTGGTCGAGACCTTCTTCGAGCGCTTCTTGATGTCTTCGACGACGGCCTCGACGGCTCGGTCGATGCCGCGCTTCAGATCCATCGGATTGAGGCCGGCGGCGACCGCCTTGACGCCCTCGCGCACGATCGCGTGGGCGAGCACGGTCGCGGTGGTGGTACCGTCACCGGCCTGATCGCTGGTCTTGGTCGCGACCTCGCGGATCATCTGCGCGCCCATGTTCTCGAACTTGTCGGCGAGCTCGATCTCCTTGGCGACGGTCACGCCGTCCTTGGTGATGCGCGGCGCGCCGTACGACTTGTCGAGCACGACATTGCGGCCCTTGGGCCCCAATGTCACCTTCACCGCATTGGCGAGGATATCGACGCCGCGCAGCATGCGGTCGCGCGCGTCACCGTGGAACCTGACTTCCTTGGCTGGCATTTTTCACCTCCCTCAAGCAACCTTCTTCGCCGTCTTGGGCTTGCCCTCGACGATCCCCATGATATCGCTTTCCTTCATGATGATCACCTCTTCGCCGTCGAGCTTGACCTCGGTGCCGGACCACTTGCCGAACAGCACCCGGTCGCCGGCCTTGACGTCGAGCGGATGGAGCTCGCCATCCTCGCCCCGCGCGCCCGGGCCGACGGCGATGACCTCGCCCTCCTGCGGCTTCTCCTTGGCGGTGTCCGGGATGATGATCCCGCCGGCGGTCTTTTCCTCCTCTTCGAGGCGGCGCACCACCACGCGGTCGTGCAAGGGACGGAACTGCATCGCATCCTCCTCTGCCATGGGTTGCCATCGGTCCGCTGCCGAAAGCCAGGGGCGCGCGGCTCAGAGCCGGTCTCCACGTCGCGCCGAGCCTTCTGCCCGGCCGCTTGGCACTCCCTGACCTCGAGCGCCAATCGACTTGGTAACGGGTGAGCCGGCGTTCAAGGGGCGCCGGTCCGGGCATGCCGCATGACTTCCGCCACCATGCGAACGCGAGCATTGACGCCGGCGCGGTTCGCCGGGTGCCTGGCGCTCGGACCGGGGCGCTGCCGCAATTGCGCCGCCATGCGCGCCCGGCTATTTTTGCTGGTGCGGGCGGCTGAGGCGCCGGCATCGTGGCGGAGGCGGGCATGGGCAGCGCCGAGGCGGCGGGCGTCGATCTCGCTTCCCTCATGGCCGCGCATGGCTACCAGGACAGCGTCACCTGGGCCTTGACCGGCGCAGGCATCGCCATCGCCGGCGCGCCGGCGCAGGGCTCGGGCGGGGCGCTCGTCACCGTGCGCACCGTCTGGACCAAGTTCGGTCCGTCGGCCGTCCGCTGGGCCGAGCAGTTTCGCATCCCGGTCGAGCTCGTCGTCGCCACCATCGCCACGGAATCGCGCGGCGATCCCGCGGCGCTGCGCACCGAGCCCGGCTATGTCGGCGACGACGAGACGCCCGACAAGGTGTCGCCGGGGCTGATGCAGACGCTGATCGCGACGGCGCGCGAGGTGCTGCGCAAAGACGACGTCGACCGCGCCTGGCTGCTCGATCCCGACCATTCGATCGAGGCCGGCACCGCCTGCATCGACCGCCAGCGCCGCCTCACGCTGCTCGATCCGCCCAAGGTCGCCTGCGCCTACAATGCCGGCGGCCTCTATCACGATCCCAGCGCCGCCAACCGCTGGAAGATGCGGCAATTCCCGCCCGGCCGCTCGTCGCATGGCGACCGCTTCGTGCAATGGTTCAACGACTGCATCGCCCTGTTCGATCGGACCGGCGAGGCGCCGGCGATGAGCTTCCATCGCATGCTGCAGGAGCAGGCGGTCGCCTAGGGGTCCAGCCAGCCCACGGTCGAGCCGCCGGTTATACGCGGCCCTCGTCGGACGCGCGCGGGGTCCCGGCCAGGAGCGCGTCCACCGCCTCGATGAACGCCACCATCGAAAAGGGCTTCTTGAGAGCTTGATCGGCGCCGACGGCGCGCGCCGCGCGCAGGTAGCCGCCGGGCTTCCAACAATCGACTTCGCCGGAAATCGCCATGACCTTGATCGTTTGGCCGGCGCGGCGGATCTCCGTGATCAGTTCGATCCCATCGACAACAGGCATGCAGATGTCGGCGATGACCAACTCGATCTTGGACCGCTTGATCTCCAGGAGCGCTTCGCCGCCGTGGCCTGCCGTCGCTACCGAATGACCAGCCCTTTCCAGGGCCTTGCGCAACGTGGCCGCCGTCCGGAGGTCGTCTTCGACTAACAGGATGCGCGCCATAGGCCTCACTGCCGGAATACGACTGGAACCGCCCAGGCTATATCTCGCACAAATCCGGTAAACATTTGGTCAAGGCCGTCAAGGCGGGGCTGGATCGATGTGCGCTCCAGCCCTATTGCCCTGGAGGGAGGCCCAGCACCCTTCAGGACGGGTGGCACCACGCTCTTCCCTTCCGCACCCGAGCGCGTCGTGGCACTGGTCAGCGCAAGTGGTTGGCGAGAAATCAGATCTTCGGCGGCGGTTGTTCGCCGCGGAAGATCGCGGCATTGCGCGCCGCGAACGCGGCGAAGCTGGTCGCCGGGCGCCCGATGATCGTGGCGATGACGGGAGAAACAGTGCTCTCCTTGCCCTTGCGCCGTTCGGCGAACAGCTCGGCCAGGGCATCAGCCAGATAGGGCGGCACGCCGGCGGCGAGCTGAGCCCGCTTGGCATCCTCGGGAGCGACGTTGACATAGCGGATCGTCTTGCCGGTGGCGGCGGAGAGCTTCTCCGCGACCTCCGCCATGGTCAGCGCCTCGGGACCGGTGAGGGGATAGATTTTCCCCTCATGCCCGGAACCGGTCAGCACGGCCGCGGCGACCTCGGCGATGTCGCCGACGTCGATCGACGCGATCTTCGCATTCTCCATGGGCAGGAACAGCGCCCCCTTGGCGACGATCGCCGGGACTTGGCGGAAATACGCCGGCATGAACTCGCCGGCGCGCAGATGCGTGAACGCCATCCCCGAGGCTTCCAGCCGCCGCTCGATCTCGCCGTGCATCCGGGCAAAGCGGAAGGGCGAATCGAGCTCCGGCATGATCCCGGACAGTTTGACGACGTGCTTCACCCCCGCCTTCCGGGCGGCGTCGATGAAGCTCGACTGGACATCGAGCATCGCCGCGTCCGAGGAGGAGATGAGCATGGCGCGGTCGACGCCGCGGAGCGGCTCGGCAAGCGTCTCCGGGCGCGCCATGTCGCCGGCGACGATCTCGACCTGCGGCAGCGAGGAAATCCCGCCGGCCCTGGCGATGCTGCGCACCATTGCGCGCACGCGGACACCCCTCGCCGACAATCGACGCAGCAACTCTCCGCCGTTCAGTCCGGTGCCGCCTGTCACGAGGATCATTGCTCGCCTCCTCTCGGCCCATCTTTGCGCGGGCGCGATGATTTGGCGCCGTCAGGGGCGATCATGCAAGTATGGACAAAAATGATACCATGGACTTTTTTGCGCCATCGCGTATTTTGCGGCTGTGCCGCAAACACAATGGGCCGCGGAGTGCTGCCGACGATGGCGAACACGAAATCGACGCCGAGCTGTGGTTGCCCGGTCGCGGCGTTTCAGCGGATGATCAGCGGCAAATACAAGCTGCGGATCGTCTGGGACCTCAAGGACGGTCCGCTCCGCTATGGCGAGATCAGGAGCGGCCTGCTGCGAGGCGCCGACGGAACGCGGGAAATAGCGCCGCGCGTCCTCAGTCGCGAATTGAAGGCGCTGACCCAGACAGGGCTCATCGAGCGGAGGGATTACGGCGTCGTTCCGCCCAAGGTGGAGTACCGCCTGACCCGCAAAGGCCGAAGTTTCATACCCGTCATCTCCGCCATTCGCCAGTGGGGCGCGCGCCACCTGAGGCAGGCCGATGCCGGCGTCGGCGAGAAGGTCGACAGCATCGCGGCGGCGTAGCCGCCCTTGCGGTTGCAGGCGAGGTGGCGCGGCGCGAATGAAAGCACCGGTTGCTTGCCGGTCCGGGCGATTACTCCCTTATTTATTACCCTTTCGGGCAGCAAGACAGGCCGGTATGGTTGGTCTTAAATCCCTGGACGCCGGCAAGTAAGAACGAGCCTCGGCCGTAGAAAACCTCCAAGCAGGAGTGTCGCGGGCGGCACCAGAGCAAAGATCGGACGGGGATGGCGCACTACCGGAAGTATACGACCACCGTTGTCGGCGCCCACAGCGTACCGCGCTGGTATGAAGCGCTGGACCGGCTGGTCGGGTTGGGGCAGATCTCGCCGGCCGATTTTGCCGATGCGCAGTTTCGTGCCACGCAGGCGGCGATCCTGGAACAGGAGGTTGCCGGCATCGACGTCATCACCGGCGGCGAGATGCACCGGCGGACGCACAATCGACACTCGCCGCCGAATGCGATGCTGAACCACTTCTGGCAGAAGATCCCCGCCTTCCAAGGCGTCACCCGGCCCAAGCCCATCAGCCGGCATGATCCGAACGTCTTCCACCCCGCCGCCACCTGCCGCGGGCCGATCGCCGAAACGACCGATCTGGGCCTGGTCGATGAATTTCGCACCGTCTCGGCCTTCGCGCGCAAGCCGGTCAAGGTCACGATGACGGGACCGCACCTGCTGGCGGCGGTCGCTTATGACGAGCATTACCATGACCCGCGGCGGATGATGAGCGATCTGGGCAAGCTGCTGCATCAGAATTTCAAGCGCCTGGCCGCCGCCGGATGCAAGCACATCCAGGTCGACGAGCCGTATTTCACGGTTGCCGACGACGATGAGGTGCGCGCGGCCGTCGATGCGATAAACATCGCCATCGAAGGCCTCGCCGACGACGTTCATGTCCTGGTGCACATCTGCCAGGGCAACTACGCGGTCGGCCCGGACTATGATGGTCAGATCGGGCACCGCTATTTCGACACCGGACGCTACAAGGCGGACCTGATCTGCCAGATCGACTGCGACGCGTACCTGGTCGAGCACGATATGTCCGGACATTACGAGGGGCTGCTCGGCAACAAGCAGCTCGGTGTCGGCGCCGTCGACGTGCAGGCGCCGAACATCGAGACGGGAGAGCAGGTTGCCGAACGGATCAGGGCGCAGCGCTGGCTGGCACCGGAGCAGACCATCATCACGAGTACCTGCGGGTTCAATCACCTGCCTCGGCATATCGCCCTGGGCAAGCTGCGCGCGATGACCGAGGCGAAAGCCATCATGGGCGGCGTCTGGGAATGAGCGGCGCCGAGGTGAACGACCAGCACGACAGCGTCGAGGCGCGCCTCCACGCATCCGAGGAGCGGTTTCGCCTGGCGCAGATGGCCGGCGGGATCGGCACCTTCGAACTGGATCTTGCGTCGAACGCATGGGAGTGGACGCCGCAGATCGCCGTGCTGTTCGGCTTTGATCGCCATATGCGCAAGGCGTCTTTCGCCGACTGGGAGCGTGCCATCTTCAGCGACGATGTGCCGAAGGTACGTGCCGCGATCGAGACCGCCGCGCGCACCGGCAACTATTACGTCGAATTCCGCGTGCGGCATGCCGATGGCACCGTCCACTGGCTGGCGGGCAAGGGCGAGATAGCCGTCGACAAGGTCCGCGGCGCGCGCCGGTTGCGCGGCGCCTACTACGAAATCACCGAGCGAAAGGCGCTCGAGGTGCGATTGCTGGCGCTCAACGAGACGCTGGAAGCGCGCGTCGCCGAGGTGGGGGAGGAAGCGCGGACGCTGGAGATCCTGAACCGAACCGGCGTGGCCGTCGCCGCTGAGCTCGACCCGGAGCGCCTGGTGCAGACGGTGGCCGATGCTGGCGTGGAGCTGACCGGAGCCCAGTTCGGCGCGTTCTTTTACAACATGCTCGGCGACAGCGGGGAAGCCTATACGCTCCACGCCCTCTCGGGCGCGCCACGCGAGGCGTTCGCCAAATTTTCCATGCTGCGCAACACGCCGGTGTTCGAGTCGCCTTTCCGGGGACGCGGCCCGGTTCGCTCGGACGACATTCTCACCGATCCGCGATACGCGCAAAATCCGCCGCACCACGGGATGCTTCCGGGCCATCTGCCCGTGCGCAGCTATCTTGCGGTTCCGGTGGTTTCCCGCTCCGGTGACGTGCTCGGCGGCCTGTTCTTCGGCCATTCCGATCCGGGCATCTTTACCGAGCGCGCCGAGCGCATCGTGACGGGGATAGCCGGGCAAGCGGCGGTCGCCATCGACAATGCGCGCCTTTACCAGACGAGCCGGCGCGAGGTCGAGGCGAGACGGGAGACGGAGCAGGAGCTGCAAAGACTGAACGAAACGCTGGAGCAGCGCATCACCGAGCGCATCCAGCAGCTCGCGGTGAGTGCCGTACGCCTGCAGGAGAGCGAGCGCCGTTTCCGGCTTCTCGTCGAAGCCGTCACGGATTACGCCATTTTCATGCTCGACCCCGACGGCAACGTCGTCAATTGGAACCCCGGCGCCGAACGCATCAAAGGATATGCGGCCGCGGAGATCATCGGCCATCACTTCTCGCGATTCTATACCGAGCAGGATCGACGGAACGGCGTTCCCGAACAAATGATCGCCACCGCATTGCAGAACGGCCGGTGCGAAGCCGAAGGCTGGCGCGTGCGCAAGGATGGCAGCATATTCTGGGGAAATGTCGTGGTCCATGCGATACGCGACCCGTCCGCGCAGTTGCTGGGCTTTGCCAAGATCACCCGCGACTTGACCGAGAAGCGCGCCGCCGAGGAGAAACTGCGCCAAGCCCAGAAAATGGAGGCCATCGGCCAGCTCACCGGCGGCGTCGCGCACGACTTCAACAATCTGCTGACCGTTATCTCAGGAAATCTCGACATGCTTCACCGTCGCCTCCAGGACGAAGGCGGCGACGATTTGTTGCGCTTGGTGAATGCGGCATTGCGCGGCGCGACGCGTGGCGCCGTTCTTACCCAGCGGCTCCTGGCCTTTTCGCGCCGCCAGCCGCTTCAGCCGAAATTTGTTTCGGTCAACGATTTGATCGCCGGGATGTCGGAGATGCTTCGCCGGACGCTGGGCGAAAGCATCGTGATCGAGACGGTTCTCGCCGGCGGCTTGTGGCCTACTTTTGTCGACGCCAACCAGCTCGAAAGCGCGCTGCTCAATCTCGCGGTCAACGCGCGGGACGCCATGCCGGATGGCGGCAAATTGACGATCGAGGCGGCCAACGTTTATTTCGACGAGGAATACGCGGCGAAATCGGAAGTGCTCCCGGGGCAGTATGTCGGCATCTTCGTCAGCGACACCGGCATCGGAATGACACCGGACGTGGCTTCGAAGGCGTTCGATCCATTCTTCACGACCAAAGAGATCGGTCAGGGCACCGGGCTCGGCTTGTCGCAGGTCTACGGCTTCATGAAGCAGTCGGGCGGACATGCGAAGATCTACAGCGAGATCGGCGCGGGGACCACGGTGAAGCTCTATCTGCCGCGCCACTATGCTTCGGACCACGCGGCGGAAGCCCCGAGCGTCGCGGTCGCCATTCCACGCGCGAGCGGCGAGACCATCCTCGTGGTCGAAGACGATCCCGACGTCCGCAGCTTTACCTCCGAGGTGCTGCGCGAGCTGGGCTATCGCGTGATCGACGCTGCGGACGCGGCGACCGGCCTGCGCCTGCTCGACGCCGATCGCGAGATCAAGCTGCTGTTTACCGATGTCGGACTCCCCGGCGGCATGAACGGTCGGCAACTCGCCGACGAGGCGCGGCGGCGAAGAGCGGGACTGAAGGTGCTGTTCACCAGCGGGTATGCGCGAAACGCCATCGTTCACCACGGTCGCCTCGACCCGGGCGTCGAACTGATCGTGAAGCCGTTCACCTACGCCGCTCTGGCGGCGCGAATCCGGCGCGCTTTGGACGCGTCGTGAACAAGCGTGAGCCGGATCACCGTTCAGATCGAGAAGAACCCGACCGTGGCGAGCGCCATGACCGATGTTGCCAGCCATCCGACGACGAGCATGGGGCGCGGCAGCGTCAGCCGGCCCATGATGCGCGGGTTCATGGCGATCACCATCATGACCGCCATCAGCGGCGCGGCGAGCACGCCGTTGACGACGGCGCTCCAATAGAGCGCCTTGACCGGGTCGAGCGAGGTGAAATTCAGCGCGACGCCGCCCAGCGTCGCGACGGCAATCGTGGCGTAGAATGACTTCGCCTCTCGCGGGCGGCGCTCGAGGCCTTCCGTCCAGCCGAAGACTTCGCTGACGCCATAGGCCGCGGAACCCGCGAGCACCGGTACGGCGAGCATGCCGGTGGCGATGATGCCGGCCGCGAACAGCGCGAAGGTGAACACGCCGGCGATCGGCCGCAGCGCCTCCGCCGCTTGCGAGGATGTCTGGATCTCGGTCACGCCGCTCGCGTGCAGCGTCGCCGCCGTGGCGAAGATGATGAACAGGGCGATGAGGTTCGAGATGCCCATTCCGACGGCCGTGTCGGTGCGGATGCGCGCGAGTTCCGGCCCGGCGTCACGGGGCGCGACGCACAGCGCCTTGACGTGGCGTCGATGCAACTCCTCCACTTCCTGCCCGGCCTGCCAGAAGAACAGGTAGGGGCTGATCGTCGTGCCGAGGACGGCGACCAGGGCCATGGCATGCGGCGCGTCAAAAACGAGCTGCGGGACGAGGGCGCCGTAGAGGGCCGATCCCCAGGGGACGTGCGCGGCGAAGACGACGGCCACATAGGCGAACAGCGACAGCGTCGCCCATTTGAGCACGGCGGCGTAGCGCGCGTAGCTCATGAACGTCTCGAGCAGGATGCAGACGACGGCGAACAACACGGCATAGAGGTGCTCGGGGCCGCCGATCAGCAGGCCCAGCGCCGCCCCCATGGCGCCGAGGTCGGCGCCGAGATTGATCACGTTGGCGGTCAGCAGCAGGAGCACTACCGCGCGCAGCAGCCATGGCGAGTAATGACGGCGGAGATTCCGCGCGATGCCGCAGCCGGTAACGCAGCCGATCCGCGCGCTGACCGCCTGGATCACCGCCATCAGCGGAAAGCTGAACAGCATGGTCCAGGCGAGGCCGTAGCCGAATTGGGCGCCGACCTGGCTGTAGGTGGCGATGCCGCTGGGATCGTCGTCCGCCGCGCCGGTCACCAGACCCGGTCCGAGGCTCTTCAGGAACCCGACCGGCTTCGGCGCGGGCGCAAGCGGCGGCATCGGAGGCGCGCCGGTCGTATTCGTCTCGGGAACCGCCACGATCGTCACGTCCCTCGTCTGCGGGGGCCGCACCAGCGGTCGCTGGGCGCTCAGGCCAGGGACGGCATCCTAACAACGCGAGCGGCGATTACCTATTCTGCATGGGCGCGTCGGGAAGCTTTGCGGAAGCGCGGAGCCGCTGGCGGTACCGCCGATGCAATGCTATTGCTGCCGAAACGAGGGCACGGTGGCCGCAAATGACGCGCGGGGGAGAGAGAACGTGAGATACCTGTTGCCATCGATCATTCCTATCCTGTCGGGTTGTGCCGAGCTATCGCTGCAGCAGTATGACGGACCGGCGAAACCGGACTCCGAGGTGTCGATAATCAGACTTTGGACGCCGACGACGACGACAATTTTCGACTCGCCCGGTTTGATCGTCGAGAAGATCGACGGGAAGGATGCGGGCTCCAATGGCCGCACGTCGCATGCCTACGTTCTGCCCGGCGAGCATGAATTGCAGATTCACCTCATCAAAATACATGGCTACAACCTGCTCTGTGGCGCGTTGTGTGACGCAATCTTCAACAAGCCTCAATTCATCAAGACAGCCACGCAGGCCGGTCACACCTATACGGTCCGTTACGTGAATGACGAAAAGGGCTCGGTCGTCCTCGACGATCGAGGCGAGCGTTACGATCCGGTTTGCCTGCGAGCCCGAACCTTTAAAGACGGACAGAATTGTTGACGGGCCGACAGATGGTCGAGCGGACCGTATGCGGACCATTGAAAATGTCCCTTTAGGGGTCATCAGCGGCGGTCGCGTCGCAACGGAAGATTGCCGCTTGACGGTCTTCGCCGGGCGGCCGGGAGTCGGCCAGGGTAGTGCCCGCCCGCAGCGGGCGGCCGTCCCGAGGCACTTTGGAGAGGCATGGCGATGCTCACCCTTTACTTCGCTCCCGGCTCCAGCTCGATGGCGGTCCACATCGCCTTGCACGAGGTCGGCGCCTCGTTCGAGGCGCGGCCGCTCTCCTTTGCCCGGAAAGAGCAGCGCGCGGCCGATTACCTGCGCCTCAATCCCGAAGGCAAGGTGCCGACGCTGCTCATCGACGGCAGACCGCTGACGGAGGTCGCGGCCATCCTGTTCTATCTCGCCCGGACCTTTCCCGAGGCGGGACTGCTGCCGCAGGGCGATGGCGAAGCCGAGGCCCGGGTCATTTCGTGGATGTCGTTCATTGCCGCCACCATCCATCCGGCACGGCGTCAAGGCCTCGCCTATGCCGACCAGGTGTGGGGCATCGCGGAGCGGCGCCTGGGCGGGCAGGGATGGGCGATCGGCCGCTACTCGATCGCCGACATCCATCTGTTTCGCCTCTATTGGCGCTTCGTGAATTCGCTGCGTCCGGCGCCGAAGACGTTCCCGAACCTATCCGCCCATCATGACCGCATGATGGCGCGCCCGGCGGTTCGCCGGACCTGCGACATCGAGCGCGCGATCGGCTACGAATTGCCGCAGTAGCCGGCCGCGGGCGCGTTTGCGGCAGCGCTGACGATCAGCTCTTCCGGTCGAGGAAGGCGCGTATCGCCGCAATCGTCGCCGCGGGCTGCTCTTCCATCAGCCAATGACCGGAGTTGGGGATCACGAGCTCGGTGACGTCGCTCGCGGCGGCGCGCATGACGACCGCCATGGTCGGGCCGAACGACTTGTCGCCGCCGACCGCGAGCACCGGCATGGTCAGCT
>WNFA01000728.1_pt1 | contig 26245 bp, 17 predicted proteins | sample 5400481 | NCBI WGS metagenome assembly WNFA01 (sample SAMN13153340, study PRJNA577476) | soil metagenome | isolation source: 120 cm saprolite under Douglas fir tree site 2 hole 1 replicate 2 | place: USA:California | collected 2015-04-18 | reverse complement strand
TACGGCCGCAAGATGACATTGGTGGTCCCCGGCACATTGGGTGGAGGGAACTGGTCTGGGGCTTCTTTTGATCGTGCTTCCGGCTATTTGTTTGTCAATGCAAATGAGTTGGGAGCCGTTGGAGCCATGAAGCCGCAGGCCGAGGGCGCACCGGTGCAATATCGACGAGGATCGAAAGAAGGCGAGTACGCTCGCTTCTGGGACGAGAACCAGTGGCCATGCCAGAAGCCGCCTTGGGGAACGCTCAATGCCGTGGACGTGAACAAGGGAGAGATCGCCTGGAAAGTGCCACTTGGGGTTGTAGATGGGTTGAAGACGATAACTGGAACGCCTAACCTTGGGGGCTCGATCGTGACCTCCGGTGGAGTGGTGTTTATTGGGGCGACGACCGACAGTCGTTTTCGAGGGTTCGATGCGAAAACCGGGGAGCAACTGTGGGCCGCCGACCTCGAAGCAAGTGCGCACGCCACTCCGATAACATACATGGGCAAGAAGAGCGGCAAGCAGTTCGTTGTGATCGCCGCCGGAGGAGGCGGATATTTTAGAGGGAAAGTGTCCGACGCACTGGTGGCGTTTGCGCTCCCGGATTAGTCGAAGCGAACGATCACAATTTGAAGGAAACGTATCGCCCGAGGCGGCATTGCTGAGCCGCCCTGCCGTGAATGGAGAGCTCAGAAATGTTTCGACCACCAAAAGGATTCGGGTTATGCAAACACCGCGCACGGGCAATGATGAGAAACTGCTGCATTGGAACCCTACTGGTATTGGCAACTGGGCATCAAGGATTTCCGCAGTCAAATCAGGCAAATATCGTCGTGGTTCGGCCGAAGGAAATCCACGACGTGCTTGTCAATCCCGGAATGGGGATTACCACCTTTCAGAGATTCAACGGGCAAGTGCCTAATCCTCCTTTGAAGTGGTCTGAAGTCGGGCCAGTCACAAAGCTGCCGCAAGCGCCCACGAAGCCGGATTTTCCTGGGACCTCCATCTCGTATTGCCGCTGGTACTGGAACGTTCTTGAGCCGGAGCTGGGCAAGTTTCATTGGGAGATTGTAGATCTGGCATTGGAAGAAGCTCGAGCGCATGGACAAGCTCTCGCGATTCGCCTAATGCCATACTCCAACCAGGATCCTCTCCCTGATTGGTATCGCAACTCGGGCGCGCGGCGCGCCAACAAACCGACCGATAAAGACGGAGGAATCTGGCAGCCGGATTTTAGCGATGCGCTATTTCGCAAGTACTGGGGCGAGCTTGTGGCTCGGGCCGGAAAACGATACGACGGGAATCCGTATTTAGACAGCGTGGATATTTCGTCTGTGGGCTATTGGGGAGAGGGTTGGAGTCCGTACATGCCGGCGTTTGCTTACCAAAAGGAGCTGATTGATATTTGGCTCGAGGCGTTTCGGCGCACGCCCTTGCTCATGAACTTTGACGAGCAACAGGCGCTCACTTACGGCACGGAACATGGCGCCGGGTGGAGACTAGATTGCCTCGGAGATATGCGCACAAACTCCGACAATGAATATTTTCCGGCGGAGATGCTGGAAGTTTATCCGCAGCAGGTGGTGCGCGCCGGGATTCAGGACGTTTGGCAGCGCAGTCCGATCTCGCTGGAGACTTGCTTCACGGTTGCGGGTTGGAAAGAGAAAGGCTACGACCTTGACTATATTCTGGAGCAGGCGCTGCGCTGGCACGTGAGCTCCGTGAACATAAAGTCCGCACCGATTCCGTCCGAATGGAAAAGTCAATTCGAAAGCTTTCAGAAAAAGATGGGGTACCGTTTTATTCTGCGGCGATTGGAATACCCGAAGGTGGTGACTGCGGGCTCGATGATGCCAATTCACATGTGGTGGCTGAACGCGGGAGTCGCCCCCATTTACAGGGAATTCTCGCTGGCCGTGGAGCTGCGATCTTCCAAAACCGCGACGATCATTCGAGTTCCGGTGGACGTTCGGAAATGGCTTCCAGGAGATGCGGTATTCGACGGCACGCTGTACGTCCCTGAAAACCTGGCACCAGATACTTACGATTTCCGGCTCGCGATGCTGAATCCAAGAACAGAGCAACCGGCGATTCGCTTCGCGATTGAGGGCCGGCAGGACGACGGCTGGTACCGCATGGGGTCGCTCACGGTAAAAACGCCATGAGTTATTTCGTCTTTGGTTGCGGCCAGAGAAGATGGCGATCCATTGAGTACACAAGCGGGCTGCAAAGAGGAAGGATGATCCAGCCATGCATTCTGGCCGTGCTGGCTGGAGCGATTGCCCTGCATGCGCTAGCCGCGGAGAATCCACCGGCACCGCAATCTTTCTTTGTCCGTGAACAACCCTTGCCGCCGGGACCACGCATAACACCTTTCCTACAGTATCAAGCGGAGCAAGCGTGGCGCGAAGACGACGATCGCCGAAAAGCCTGGGACGCCATCCATGACCAGAAAGAATTGCTAAAGACGCAGGAAGAGCTGCGGCAAAAGCTCCTGCAAATGATCGGCGGCTTGCCGGCGGTAAAAACGGATCTGCATCCGCGCGTCACCGGCAAGATTCAGATGGATGGATTTTCGGTTGAAAAACTGATCTTTCAAAGCTTGCCGGGCGTCTATGTCACTGCGCTCGTTTACGTGCCGGATGATCACTCCAGGAAGCATCCTGCGGTGCTGGTGCCCGCTGGTCATGCACCCGATGGAAAATTTCATTATCAGTCGCTGAGCCAAAGATTGGCCGGGCGAGGGTATGTCGTAATTTCCTGGGATCCCGTTGGGCAAGGAGAGCGGAGCCAATTCTGGGATCCGATTGCAGGGAAGAGCCGCTATAACCTGATCTGCGGCGAACATGCGGTGATGGGAAACCTGGCCTATCTGGCCGGGACGAATCTTGCTCGGTGGGAGATATGGGACGGCATTCGCGTGGTCGATTATCTGCTCACGCGCCCTGAAGTTGACGGCGAGCGAATCAGTATCACTGGAACGAGCGGCGGTGGCTTTCAGGCTACGCTCATAGCCGCCCTCGATGAGCGCATTAAAGTGGCCGTGCCTTCGTGCTATATCAGCGCGCTGCCGATGAGGATTTATAACCGGATTTTTGCCGATCCCGACAGCGACCCCGAGCAGGATTTGTTTGGCATGATTTCAAATGGCGTGGACCACCCCGGGTTGCTGCTGCTGATGTATCCCCGGCCCGTAATTGTGGCTGCCGCGGTGCTCGACTTTTTCCCCATTGAAGGCACGCGCAAGACCGTTCGCGAAGCGCGAAGGTTGTACGAGCGTTTCGGCCGCGGAGACCGAATTGCGCTGGTCGAAGGCTATCACACGCATCAATTCTCTCCGGAGAACCAGGAAGCTGCGCTCAACTTTCTCGACCATTTCAACCAGATGCCGGTTCGGCACGGACTTCCTCGGGTATCGGAACTCACAAGTAAAGCCTTGCAGTGCACCCGAACAGGCCAGGTCATGCTCGATTACACTGACGCAAGATCACTGATGGCGGTAATCCGAGAGTATTACGACGAGCACAAGACCGGACCGGGACGCAGCCTCGCGAAGGAATATTACGGCGAAAAATACAGCGGAGTGAAACAGTGGCACGTCAGCGAATATGCCGGCGTCCCGCCCAGGCAAGAGCAGATTACTTGGGAAGCCACGGGGAGCTCAAAATCGGACGGTGTCACGATTGACCGCTATATGCTGCGCCACAGCGAGCTGCTTGAAATGCCGCTGCTGCATATTCACAAGTCCGGCGCTGGCAAACGAGCATTCCTATTGTGGTTCCGCGAAAGCGGGAAAGCGACCGTGGAGGACTGGCCTGAAATCAAGAAATACGTGGATGAGGGCTACGATATTGTCTCGTTTGATTTCCGTGGCCTCGGGGAGACGCGTATGCAATACACGGCGGTTTCGCCGGATGATCCGGAGTTGAGTATGCTGGATTTTGATCATGCTTATGTCAATTCTATTTCAGGCGTGTTGGCAAATCATGTTTACAACTCTCTTTTGATCGGCAGGCCGTATTTTCTCCAAATGATTGAGGACGCAGAGATCGCAAGTCGATTTTCCAGTGAGAGGCTGGGCGCAAAAATAGTAGCTGTAACTGCCCCGGCCGAAGCTTACGCGCTCGCGAGCGCCGTTGCGGAAACACTGCCCGGAGTTAAGCTCCTGCCCCAGCCAGATGGGAAACTCTTGAAATGGTCTGAAATCGTCCAGCAGGAACGGGAGATTTGGCCGGTACAGTATCTACTGCCATCGGGAGCTTATATTCACTAAGCACGATGCTTTTTCGGCGGTCCCCATTACCATCAGCCGATTCTCAGCGCGCTTCAACTAGTTCACAAGCTTCAAAATTCCAAAGCGAGTTGGCACATGAAATGTTCTTCCCTCGGGAATGATGCTCCACGCAAGAAACTTACGGTGATCATCACCGCCATTTCCTGCTGCTCGGAAGAAATTCGCTCGCCAGTCAGTGCCCGGATGTGCCGCGCTAACGTTCATCGACGAGAGGGGTACGCGAATCTCGGTGGTCCAAATATGATTCTTGGCGTTGATGCGGGTTGCATGCTCAAAACCTGAATTCCAAGCCACATCATTGAATGGCTCTTTCGTCTTATCGATTTCGAGATCCACCCACTCGTTATTGGGGGCCACCTCGAACTCATAGTAGTGATTCACTCGCTCTGGCTGAGGGTTCAAGAAAACCTCCACAACGTCACGATCCCAAAGCTGCCACCGTTCTGCCGCCGGGTCTTCCCCTTCATAGACATTCAGTGAATCGTAGCGAGACCAAAAGGCGAAGTAGATGTGTGTTTCGGTCCAAACGGATGCGACGCGAGTCGAGACCTCCGGGTAGTGGGACTTACCCGAGGCGTCATGATCAAACTTCACGGAGTTGGCGCGCTTCCATACGGCCTTAGAGAGATCGCCATTCGGCAGAAAATCCACCGGGGCGCGTTTTGCCAGGAGTCGCGAATCGCTGGCATAGGATTGTTGAGATAGAGTGGCGATCTGGCTCGGGCGTGAAAAGGGGAACAATGCGAGACCTGCACCGGCGAGAGCACCAATCAAGGCTCCCATTGTCTTTAGAACCATCAGTAAGTTCCTTGGAACGTGATCGGCTCGAGCAGCTAAAGCACGACTTGCATCATCGAGATCCGCATTAGCCTTATATGGAAGTGAATCCTGGAGCTTTATCCCACTTTGACAAGCGAAAGTAAACGATATAAAAGAAAGTCAAATGAAATGTGGAAATGGTCAGCGCAGCGATCGACTGATACAGGAGGATTCATGAGTGGAATAGGCCGGAGACGCTGGTTGGGAAGCTTGGGGGTGCTTTTCGCGGCAACCAGATTGCCAACGACCTCGATAACCTCACCACCATTCGCGCCGGAGAGCGCGGGAAAGCCACTTCAGCTCGCGGACTTCCAACCGCGCAGCATGTTACACGTTCCGGAGACGAAGGTGACCCGCTCCCGTTATCCGGTCATAGACATTCACACGCATCTGTCTTTTACGGCAAAGTCAGCAAAAGGGGTTGGGATAGGCGAAGCGATGAAGTATCCGGCGCCGGTGGAAGGGTTACTACAACTGATGGATCGAAAGAACATCCGCGTGATGGTCAACCTGACAGGCGGGGTCGGCAAAGGACTAGAGGAAACGATTCGAAAGTATCAGCAGCCCTATCCGGAACGGTTCATAACCTTCACAGAACCATGGTGGGAGCGCGCGAATCAACCGGGGTATAGCAAATTTCAAGCCGATGAGATTGTTCGAGGGCAGCAGGCGGGCGCGCGCGGACTCAAAATTCTTAAGACGCTGGGACTTTATTTGCGCGAGGGAATCTCGAAGGGGCCATTGGTAAAAATTGACGATCCACGTTTTGATGCTATGTGGGAAACATGCGGATCGCTGGGCATGCCGGTTGCGATTCACGTTTCAGATCCGGAAGCCTTCTTTCTTCCGATCGATCGCTTCAATGAGCGCTTCGAGGAATTGAATAACCATCCCGATTGGTCGTTTCATGACCGCGATTTTCCCAGTAACGCGGAACTGTTAGAGGCGCGCAACCGCGTGTTGGCCCGCCACGCGAAGACTCAGTTCATTGTGCTCCATGTGGGCAATGACGCTGAAAATCTTCCTTACGTCGGTGAATGCATGGACCGCTTTCCCAATATGCATGTGGAACTCGGCGCGCGAATTGGGGAGCTAGGACGCCAGCCGCGTATGTCCAGAAGGTTTTTCGAGAAATATCAGGATCGAATTCTTTTTGGAACGGATGCCGTTCCCCATGGAACGGACACCCCTCAGCAAATTTTCAATGACGAGCTTTACGAGATTTACTACCGTTTTCTTGAAACTGAAGACGAATACTTCGACTATGCGCCCGCCCCTGTACCTCCTCAAGGGCGCTGGCGGATTTACGGTCTCGGTTTGCCGGACGGAATACTCAAGAAGGTCTATTACGAAAATGCTGCCCAACTTTTGCGATTCAAAATCTAGCGGTGCTTCAAGGGATTGACAAAGAAGGTGGTTTCTGCCAAAAAAGAAAGCGAAGCAACAGTAACGAAAGTAAAAGAAAGAAATAGATGATCTTTTTCCTTCTTCGACTTGCTGTAGCCGCGCTACTGTTGGCCGGGGGTGGCGACTCCCGTCCCGGTGATTTCAAGATCATTGGCCCCGGGGGTGGTGGGGCAATGTTCCATCCAACTATCAGCCCTCACGACTCAAATACCGTCCTAGTCAGCTGCGATATGACCGGGTCCTATATCACCTATGACGCAGGCAAGTCTTGGCGCATGTTTAATTTGCGAGGAGTCGTCCAGTTTTTTGTTTTTGATCCGCAGGATCGGAAGGTGATTTATGCGCAATCTAACGGTCTGTGGCGCAGCCAAGACCAAGGCGAGACTTGGAGCCTGATTTATCCGAAACCCTCCTCCTTGAAGAGCATCAAAATGAGTTCCGATCACTCGGACGAAGATCTAATTGCAGAGCCGAATCCTCTGGGCAACATTTCGGCGATGGCCATTGATCCTTCCGACTCCAAAACATTTTTTGTGGCCGCAGGCGATAGAAAAAAGGCGACGGCTGCCCTCTTTGTCTCGCATGACGGGGGTCAGAATTGGAAAAGAGAGGGGGATCTACCGGGACTGGCCGAGAAGCTGTGGGTCTATCCTAATTCACCTACCGTTGCTCGGATGATTCTCATTGCGGGTCCACATTTCATCGAAAAGAAAACCTCGTCCGGCTTGCAGAGCCTATCCGGCCCCTCCGCAAAGAGTTTCACGGATATCTCTGCGGGATTCAGGCAGGACGGCAAGCCGTTGATTTATGTTATCGGCGACGAATCCGCTTTCGCGTCGGATGATGAAGGAACAAGTTGGCGAAAGGTCAGATTGGGTCAGGGTGGCGGAAAAATGAGAGCAATCGCCACCAGCTTGCGCAATCCAGAGACGGCGTATGTCTCCTATAGAGAACTGGAAGAGGGTGGAATCAAATGGCTAGGGGTTGCCAAGACTACGGACGCGGGACGCAACTGGCAACCGGTTTGGAAAGAGGACAGCAATCCAGCCGCTAAGCCCGCCACAAATATTCACGACGCATGGATCACCGAACGGTTTGGATCGGATTGGGGTGAGAATCCCTTGGCGCTTGCTGTGGCGGAGCAGGACGCCAACATAGGTTATGGGACAGATTTGGGAAGAACGATGCGCACGACGGACGGGGGCGCAAGCTGGGTTGCCGTCTATTCACGAAAGTCCAGCGCAAACGGATGGGCCAGCACCGGCCTCGATGTTACGAACGCCTACGGCTATCATTTTGATCCGTTTGATCACAACCGGCAATTTATCTCCACAACAGATATTGGTCTTTTTCGCAGCGAAGATGGCGGTCAGTCCTGGATTAGTTCCACTCGCGGTGTGCCCAAGGAATGGATGAACACCACGTACTGGATTGAATTTGACCCCGAGGTGAAGGGGCGTGTCTGGAGCGTGAACAGTTGGACGCATGATCTACCCCGGCCGAAGATGTGGAGAAGAAAAGGAATTCGGGATTATCGGGGAGGCGTATGCCGCAGCGATGACGGGGGAAGGACCTGGACAAAGTCGAATGAGGGAATGGAAGAAACTGCAGCCACGCACATTTTATTGGACCCGGCGAGTCCGCCTAGTGCGCGTGTGCTTTATGTTGCCGCCTTTGGGCGCGGCGTATACAAGAGTGTGGATGGGGGCAAGAGCTGGAAGCTGAAAAATAATGGCATTACCCATAAAGAATCCTTTGCCTGGAGAATTGTGAGGGATACCACGGGAACACTGTACGTGCTGGTGGCACGTCGTTCCGAGGATGGGAGCATAGGAACTGATGGTGATGGCGCGATTTACAAGTCCACTGATGGAGCGGAAAACTGGAGGCGGGTAACGATGCCCGAGGGAAGCAATGCTCCGAATGGCTTGGCAGTTGATCCCGGCACGCCGGACCGGCTCTATCTCGCGGCGTGGGCGAGGGACAAGGGAGAACACGGCGAGGGTGGTGGCATCTTCTTGTCTGTGAATGCAGGGGAGACTTGGGCTCAAGTGTTGGATCGCGATCGCCACGTCTACGATGTCACCATAGATCCGCGCGACGCGAAAATACTTTACGCTTCCGGGTTCGAATCCTCCGCATGGAAATCAGACGACCGCGGTGAAAACTGGACGCGCATACCTGGATTTAACTTCAAGTGGGGACATCGCGTCATTCCCGACCCTGAAGACCCCAAGAAAGTTTATATCACTACTTTCGGCGGAGGCGTTTGGCATGGCTCGGTGGATGGAGAGGATCGTCCATTGGACAACGTTACCCCGGAGCTTCAGCCCGGACGATAGGACGAAAGTGCACAAACCTCCTGGCAAGAAAGAGATATAAGGATCCTATGGAAGGTGCCTCCTTGTTGACACAGGCGGACTGGCAGCGTGCCCTCGCAAACGATCAAGCGAGAGCGGCAGAGCTATTTGGCCGGCAGGAAGCAGAGCAAAAACGGCTTGGCTATTTCCACACGCTGCCGGAGATCTGCCAACAGCCTTGGACGTGGCTGCGCACTTGCGATCGAATGATCGCGTCGCGGGAGCGCCTGAGTCAGGACTTGGCAGGAATTCGAAGTCTCGTGCTTACTGGTTCCGGCAGTTCAGAGTATGCCGCCCAATGCGTTTGCCCCCCACTGCAGAATGAGCTGGGGATCAGCACGGAATCGATCAGTGGTGGCGCGCTCTTAATGTATGGCGGAAGAACATTGTCTCTGGGAAGGCCTGGGTTGCTAGTTTCGTTAGCGAGATCTGGAGACAGCCCCGAGAGCAGGGGAGCCCTAGAACTAATGCTGGACACGGAGCCTGAGTTTCGACACGTGGTGGTGACCTGCAACGAGCAGGGGAGTCTGGCTAGAGATTCGCGTCTGCATGAGAAAGTTCATGTCATCACTCTACCTTCCGAGACTCATGACAAGAGCCTGGTCATGACGAGCAGTTTCACCAACCTGCTGCTGGCGGCGCGCTTCATCGGAATGCTTGAAAGGCCAGATGAATATCGGAATTTGTGTGAGAGGCTGAGCAAAATAACTGGCGAGCTGATCCGATCTAAGTTCGATATCCTGGCAAAGATTGCCTCCACGGATTTCCGCCGCGCCGTATTCCTTGGCAGTGGGTCGAGTTTCGCGGCCTCACGCGAATCGGCACTGAAGATGTTGGAGCTGACCTCAGGTCGCGTCACCACACTTTGCGAAACGTATCTGGGTTTTCGGCATGGCCCCATGAGCTATGTGCAGGACGACACTCTCATCGTTTGCAATTTATCGTGCGATTCCACGATAAGAGCATATGAACTGGATTTATTGCACGAATTGGACCGGAAGAAACTTGGATTATCCAAACTTATTGTTGGAGAGAATATTCCGGATTCTGTGGTTAGAGAAGGTGATGGGGTCATCGAATGCCAAGGATTGACTGAGCTTGGTGATGAAGAAAGCCCAACGGTGTGTGTTGTCGTTGCCCAACTTCTGGCTTTTTTCCGCTGCCTCGAGGAGGGGCTTCAACCCGATTCACCGTCTGAGGGAGGGATCATTAACCGCGTAGTGGAAAAGTTTCCCCTGCACACTCCTTCGTGAAGAGCTCCCGGATTGAAGCTTTGGGCGCTGGAAGAATGAGCCCAGAAGATTACAGCAATTCTTGATAGAGAAGAACTCATTTGAAACGGAATGAACGAAGGTTTCCCCGCGAGGCGATTCTGATGCGATGTATGGCCCTGTTTTTATTCCTGGTGGCTAGCGGTGTTCCCATTCGAGCTCAGGTCCGGGTGTGGGAAGATGTTCTGAATCTTCCGGCATACGAAGAGGGAGCGCCCGATCCCAACCCTTCCTTCGATCAGTTCGCGATCGGCCGATTTGGTTATCCTTACACGCTGCGGAAACAAATGACCGACCAGCGTACGGAGCACCAATGGCGCGCGGTCTATCTTGAAAACGAATATCTGAAATGTTCGGTGCTGCCGGATTTGGGCGGACATATTTATACCTGCATCGACAAAATTAGCGGGCAGCCGATGTTCTATGCCAACCCTTCCATCAAGAAAGCCATGATCGGTTATCGAGGCGCCTGGGCCGCCTTCGGGGTCGAGTTTAACTTTCCCGTTTCTCATAATTGGGTCTCGATGTCCCCGGTGGATTTCGCATATGCGGGCCACGAGGACGGCAGTGCTTCGATCACCGTAGGCAATATCGACAGAGTTTATGGAATGGAATGGGCCGTCGAATTGACGTTGCGCCCTGGTTCCACCGTTCTCGAACAGCATGTCACGCTGAGCAATCGAAGCGATGTACGCCATCGTTTCTATTGGTGGAACAATGCCGCTGTCCAGGTTTGGGACGATTCCCAAATTCAATACCCCATGCGCTTTGCCGCGGCACATGGGTTCGCAGAGGTCCAAACGTGGCCGATTGATTCGCAAGGGAAAGATCTCAGCGTCATACATAACCAGACCGACGGGCCAGTGTCCTTGTTCGTCCATGGAAGCCGGGAAAACTTCATGGGCGTCTGGAATCCCCGAACAAACACCGGAACCGTACATTTTGCCGACTACGCCGAGCTACCCGCTAAGAAAATCTGGTCCTGGGGGGTTGACGCGGATGGCCTTGATTGGCGCAACACACTCTCCGACAACAATAGCGCCTATGTCGAGTTGCAAGCGGGCCTTTTCCGAAATCAGGAGACGTATGCATTCCTCGAGCCGCGACAATACATAGCCTTCACTGAATACTGGATGCCCATCAGGCAAACGGATGGGATTTCCCGTGCGAATCTTGCTGGGGTGGTTCACTTAGATCGAAAGAACGGCAGGTTGATGGTCTCCTTCAATGCCAATCGAAAGTTCTCGGATGCTGCGATCCGAATTTTAGACGGAAACGCTCCCTTGCTCAACGAGAAAGGAGATTTTGCACCGGGACGAGTTTGGAAGAGAGAGATTCGCGTACCAAATGCCGGCAGGAAGTATACGTTTGAACTCAAGAACAGCGAGGATGCTCTGCTCTTGAGGCAGACGGAAGATGAGTATGACTGGTCGCCGGAGTCCGAAGTCAAAGTCGGCCCGCAGATTTCCTACACTATACCGGAGGAGACGCGGCGAACCGCGGACGATTGGCTCCAGCAGGGCAAGACTGAAGAATTGAACGGGAACCTGTTGGCCGCTGTGCAGACCTATCAAAAGGCATTGGTGAAGTTCCCCACAGACTTTGAATTATTGAAGGGGGCGGGACGACTTGACGCAGGTCTGAAGCGTTTTGAAGAAGCGGTGTCTCATCTGGCTGCCACTCACAGCCGAAATACTACCGATGCCGAGATTTCGTATTATCTGGGAATCGCTTACGAGGGCATCGGACGAGAGAAAGATGCTGTTGACGCTTACCACGAAGCGATGCGACTACCATCCCACCGTGCGGCTGCTGCATTGCGCCTTGCCGAAGTGCAGGCACGCCGGGGTGCGCTGCAGCAGGCGAAAGACTTTCTGACGAAAAGCCTACAATCGGCCCCGGAAGACGTGCGCGCAGCGGAAGAACTGGCCGCTGTCTTGCGTGCTCTCGGAAGGACAGCAGACGGTGAAAAGCTAGCAAGGGAACGGCTCGCACACTTTCCGTTGAGCGATTTTCTACGCGAAGAACTTGGAGAGCCGAACCTTGTGCATCTGGCTGCCGATCCCTATCGTGTCCTAAATGTTGCGTCAGAGTACGCGCGGTTGGGACTTTACCGTCGAGCGGTGGAGGTTCTCGCGCGCGAGTACGCGCTCCCTAAGGCGGACCAGCGCGAGCCCGGTTCGGTCCTCCCCCAGAACCACCCCCTGATTGTCTACTTTCGCGGGTACTGCCGCGAGAAGCTCGGGGAGTCGGGTACTAATGACTATTTGCAAGCTTCCCGGCTTTCGACTGCATATGTATTTCCGAACACCGTCGAAGACCAGCAGGCGCTCAAAGACGCCATTCGCACGAACGAGAAAGACGCAACCGCACATTACCTGCTGGGCACCTGGTATTTCGCCCGCGAAAAAACGGACGAGGCGCTCAACGAATGGCAACAAGCGCGGAAGCTCAATCCCCAAATACCGGTGTTGGAAGCCAGTCTCGGATTAGCGTTGCTTCACAGCAAGCGAGACTTCGCAGGTGCCTTGAATGCATTCGAGGAAGGAATAGAAAATGATCCGTTGAACGTGGTGAACTATGCCGGTCCAGTTGCCGCGATGACTCTTCTGGCAAGGCCGGCGGTGGAGCGAGTGAAAACACTAGAGCGTTTTCCCGATCTGGACCGTATGCCAACTAGTTTAGTTTATGAGCTGGCCTTGAACCGCGCAGAGGCAGGGAATTATAGCGGCGCGATTGAATTGTTCCAGAATCGGTTCTTCGGCAGCGAAGAAGGCGGAACAAACGTTCGCCAGGTGTGGATTGAGGTAAAGGTGCAACAGGCTGCTGGGCTGGCGCGAACCGGCCACTGCGAAGACGCTCTCGCCGCGGCGAGAGCACTCGGTTCTCCAGTTCCGGGTCTTTCGTTTACGCAAGACGGTTTGCAACCAATGCTGAATTCGACAAGAACAAACTATCTGCTCGGTGAATTGTCTTCCGCTTGCGGTCAAAAGGAAGAGGCGGATCGAAGGTACCGGCTTTCCTCACAAGCGATCGACGCCTCGGACGCCGTATGGGCATGGGCCTCGGCCAAGAAATTGAGCAGCTATGATCCTGCTCAATGGCAGAAACGTCTCTCTTTGGCTTTGTCACAAGCGGAATCCAACGCGCGGACGAGCGCCCACCAGGGCTGGTGGAATTATTCGTTGGGAGTATTGCAGTTGGCCCTTGAGCGCAACCCGCAGGGCAGAGCTTCGCTCAGCGAGTCCTTACTCTTACCCGAAGATCGAATGTCTCACCACTTGAGCCGCCTGGCCATGCAGGGCGCTACACCTCGATAACTTCGATACCCTTTTTGCGAAGGTCACCGGTAAAATCCTGTGCAGCACGGTCATCCGTGATCAGTCGCCGTATTCTGTCGAAGGGGCCAATCTTTGAGACACTTCTCCGGCCAAGCTTGCTGAAATCCGCGACCACGTTGACCTCTTTTGCCGAACGAATCATCACATTATTCAGCTGCGCTTCCAGCACATCCGGAGTCGAAGGGCCGTTCTCGAGATCGAAACCGTCGACTGCAAGGAAAAGTCGGTCAGCATGGAACTCGTTCATCATGGCTTCGGCTTGCGGTCCGACGAAAGAGCAGGAAATCGGGCGCATCAGCCCACCAATCATAATAAGTGTGATACCCGGTGTATCTGCCAGCTCCACCGCTATATTCAAGGCATTCGTAATGACAGTAAGGGATTGATTTTTCATTCTTTTCAAATGCCGGGCCACCTCAGCCGTGGTCGTGCCTGAATCGAGAATGATGGTTTCACCCGGTTGTACCAATTCTGCCGCGGCCCTTCCGATTCTGATCTTTTCATCCCTGTGCAGCGTTTCTTTGGTGCGGAGAGGGTAATCCTGGGTGGCCTCCAGGCGCCGCACGGCACCGCCGTGCGATCGAACCACTGCGCCGATGGAAGCAAGAGCGTCTAGATCATTGCGGACAGTGACGGCAGAAATAGAGAAACGCCGAACCATGTCCGAGACAGTTACTTGGCCGTCTTGGTCGACAAGGTCCAGCACGTTCCGGCGCCGCTGTTCTGTTAGCAGGCGAGCTTTGGGGGTCATGCACCTTATCCGTAAGTTAAGTATAGGGCGTACCTTTCGTTTGGGTCAAATGTCGAAAGCATAGACTCCGCCAATACTTTCTTATTCTTTCATTTTGTGTCGTTCATAGTTCATTTGTTGTTGCGTTTGCTTTTCTATTGTGATACATCGTTTCCAAGACTACTTTGTGGGGAGGTCTTCCTTGAAGCACAGAGCTGCATCTACCTGCGTTGTTTTCTTGGCTTTTCTATTCTGCGCTGCCGGAGTTGTATTCGGACAGGGAACTGATCTCGGCACTATTCGCGGAACGGTGACCGACTCCACTGGGGCCGTCATTCCGGGTGCGACGGTAACGGTGACCGACACCCTTATCAATACGGCGCGGGAAACAAAAACGAATTCTCAAGGAAATTACGAAATGTTCGGACTGAAGGCCGGCACGTACAAGGTACTGATCACCGCGCCGGGGATGAGCAAGAGAGAAATCACCGATGTCGTTTTAAGCGGCAGCGATACTGTGAGCGCGGATGCGGCCCTCAAGGTTTCCGCGGCGCAGGAAAGTGTAGTGGTGTCGATGGAGGCGCCGGCTATCAACACGGAAGACCAGACGATCAGCCAAACCATTGACAACCTGGCGGTCATCGAGCTTCCACGCGACAGCCGGAATGTGTACACCTTCCTTTATCTGAATCCGAACGTCACGCAGGGCGCCTTCGACGGCGAGTTCAAATTTATCGGGGCTCAGAGCTATGGCGCCAGCTTTTCTCTTGATGGGCAACGCTCAAACGGCGGGATTTTTGGCGAGCCGACTGCCAGCCAGCCTTCGCTCGAAGCAGTTGGTGAGATTAATCTTTTGACCTCAGACTTCAGCGCGGAATATGCGGGCGTTGCCAACATTCGAGTCAGCACAAAACGGGGTGGCGCGGACTATCACGGATCGGCATTCTACAATAATAAGAACTCTGCTTTGGCTGCATGGACGCTTGATGATAAAAACAACGCTGCTGGCTTTTCCCCAAACAGTTTTCAATCCAAGTACCCCAACCCGTATTTCAACCTAAATGACATTGGGGGCTCGATAGGCGGCCCTATCCCCCTGCTCAAGAAAACCTGGTTCTTTGCCGCCTATGAGCGAAACTATTCTGTTGCCCCAACCAAAATCGATTCCAACACCATTCCCCATCCCTCGCTGTACACCGGAAATTTTTCCGCCCTGAACGATTCGGCAAAGCCCGTCGTACCGGGCGGCGTCACTCTCACGCCGGAGGAAATGGCGAATAACACGATCGTATTTACGGACGGAACACGCAGATTCATCACGATCCCCTCTAGGCTCCTAAATCCCACCGTCCAGGCACTCATCAATACCTATTATCCTAAGATTGGACTGAGCGCTCCGATCAATAAGGCCAACGGGCGAATTCCTGGAGGCTATCACACCATCCTCCCCGGCCATTCCACTCAGGATATTGGCACCTTGAGGCTCGACCACGACTTTTCCGCGCGGGATCACCTCTATGGTGCGTATAACGTGTCGGCGCAAGTTAACGCGACGAACCCGGTGGTCAGACCCTTTACCGGGCTTGGGCTAACACAAAATGATCGCAAAAACCACACCGTTTCTTTGTCCTTCACACATGCCTTCCGGGATACCGTGGTCAACGAGGCGCGTGGCGGTTTTAACCGGCAAAAGCTCTTACGGCATAGCAACACGACGCTGGAGGGTTTTCTCTCCAGCATCGGCTTCGACCAGAGTGATATTGACGCCTACGGGTCTGTCGTAGGGCCATTCGCGCTTTCCACTTTTGGTCATCCGGCTATCCTTTTCAGCGGAAGTGGGACCTTCACGAACTTTTCAAATGGCGGACGCAATACCTTCCGCCCGCTGGATCAGAACCTGGTTACGTTCGGAGATACGCTCACCTGGATTGTGGGTAAGCACGCCTTCCGAATGGGTGGCGACCTGGTGCGAAATGCCGCCGTGGATGGATTCGCCTTGAACCGTGGCAACCCACGCGGTTCGATGACGTACACCGGAGCAGGAACAAATTCCTTTACCAAATTTTTGCTCGGTCTTCCTCCGACCACGGCTACTTACGTTCTGCAACCTCGGCCAGCAATGGATGTTCACAACTGGGAGCACGGCTACTTTTTCCAGGACACCTGGAAGGTTTCTTCAAAGCTGACCCTCAATCTCGGTTTGCGGTACGAGCTCATTACTCCTTTCGTGGATAAGAACGACCTGATCGCCAACTTCGATCCGGATTTTGTGAATCCCGCGACAGGCCAGTTAGGCCGTTTCGTCATCCCCTCAACCAAGACGCTCAAATATCTGGACACCCGCATTATCAATTTCGGCTACGTGCTGGCCAAAGATTCCGGCCTGGGTGTGGGGAGAGGGACAGTCCGAATGGATAAGACCGACTTTTCGCCACGCATCGGAGTCGCCTACCGGATTGGCAGCAAATCGGTTATCCGCGGCGGATACGGAATCTACTATCCGACTTCGGCAGCTCAGGGCATTCGCGATCCAATCGCTACCAATCCCTTTAACCAATCCGTCGCCAAGAGAGGAACAACCACTCCAATTGAAGGGTGGCCCGGTAGTACGCACGGCATCAGCCCGATTACCGGTGGAACAATTACTTCGGGAGCTGGCGGCACGCCTGCAGTCAACGTCGTTCCTTTCGGTCTGCACCAGCCACGCATTCATCAGTACAACGCGACCTTTGAGCGTGAGGTCGGCTGGGGCAGCGCAGTGCGCTTCTCCTACCTGGGCTCAACGATGCATGGGCTGATTGCCGGCAAGGATTTGAACGAACTTACGCCAAGTGACGTGCCATTTGGGACACACGCTACGGACGACAATGGCGAGCCAATCGGAATTTGCGATCCTGTAAACAACGGCGATTGTAATATCTCGAATGAGGACGCCCAGCGTTACCGATTCCCGGCGCTGGGGGACTTCGTCCTAAGTTACGGAAATTACGGCCATGCGCAGTCCAATGCATTCCAGACCGAGCTCAAGCATCGCTTTACCCACGGCTTGATGTTCAATGTCTCCTACACCTATTTGGACCAGAAATCGACGGCTTTGGACACCGGCAACTCCAGCCTGGGCGGAATCACCTACAATCAATTTCAACCTGACAGCGACTACGGAATCGATGGCTATGTCTCCCGGCATCGTTTCGTCGCCTACGGCATCTACGATTTGCCAGTGGGCAAGGGACGCCAGTATGGCTCCTCGATGTCCCGGTGGGCGGACGCCATCGTGGGCGGTTGGCAAACCACGTTTAATATGTTTGCGAAATCCGGGACGGGCTTTACTCCCTTCTGGACTTGCGATGACTGTGGTTCGCTAGAGCCTGGAAACATCGGTATTACCTCGCTGGACGCTGTCGGCGATTTCGGTGTTGAGCCATCCTTCCGTCCAGTCGTGCTTAGCAATAACTTCAACCAAAAAAATGGTGATCAAATCTGGAATCCCGCCGCTTTCGGACTGCCTTCCGTTGGAGCCGACATCTTCACCCAAGCGGGAGTCGCCAAGCGAAATATGCTGTGGGGTCCCGGAACCTGGGGCGTAAATCTCGGGATTCACAAGGACTTCCGCTTCAGCGACCGAGTAAGCGCCCAGTTAGGCGCGGACTTCGACAACATATTCAATCATCCCCTTTTGTCGCCCGACTCTGACACCGGTGGCGGTAACGGTGAGTTTGCCCATCTTGGCAGTTTTGTTCTCAGGGTGAATCAAACCACTGGAGCGTTACTGCCGCTTGACCCTGCAGATGTCACGCCCAATCCCGATTTCGGCCGCTTGATCAGCAGCTTTACGCAGGAGGGCATCGACAACCGGCGCACCGTACGGTTGAGGCTGCGGATCACCTTCTAATCGCGGAACGCCAAGCATTGGACAAGAAAGGGGCGGCCAAGAGCGCCCCTTTTTTTGTGAATGAGTATAAGCCTCGCGGATTTTTCACACCTTGATGTCGTCGGAGTGATGAAATAGAGCAGTAGAAGGTACCGCTCTTTGGGTTTAGCATCTTCAGTTCGATTGTCACAGACTCTTGGAAAGGAGGAATAGAGTGGAACTGTCGCCGGGTAAGCGAAAGAGGCTGGAAGCCGTCTCGGATTCTCGCGGTGTCATTGCCGCGCTTGCCATCGACCAGCGTGACGCGTTGCGCAGCCTGTTCTCCGCCGAATTGAAAATCGAAAAGCGTGCCGTGTCACGCGGGCAGCTTGAGCAGTTCAAATCCATCGTCGTTCGTACACTTTCCCCGCATGCCAGCGCCGTTCTACTCGAGCCGGAGTACGGCTTGAAAGCTGCCGGTCAGCGTGCTCCATCCTCAGGCTTGCTCATGGCCTACGAAGTAAGTGGCTACGACCCCGAAGTACCTTCTCGCTTGCCCCGGCTTCTGGAGCACTGGTCCGTGCGCAGGTTGGTCGATGCCGGCGCTCACTGCGTAAAGGTTCTGCTGTACTATGCCTTGTCTGATGCACCCGAAATCCTGGAGCGCAAACAAGTTTGGGTCGAGCGCGTCGGCTCGGAATGCGCCGGCTGTGACGTCCCTTTCTTCCTGGAAATTGTTCCATACCAGGATGGGATGGATGAAAAAAGTCCTCAGTTCGCGCGTTGCAAGCCAGCTATTCTCACCAATGCGATGCAAGAATTCTCCCAGCTTCGCTATTGCGTGGATATCTTGAAAGTCGGCGTGCCCGTAACCATGGCCTATGTCGAGGGCTCCTCGGCTTCTTCCGGAACATTCGTACACACTCGCTCAGAAGCTATCAAGCTTTTTCGAGATGCCGCTGCGGTAACTGCCAAACCGTTCCTGTTTCTCTCCGCTGGGGTGAGCAATCGCGCGTTCAATGAGGCTCTTGGGCTGGCCACGGAAGCAGGTGTCCATTTTTGTGGTGTCCTCTGTGGGCGCGCAACCTGGAAGTATGGAGTCGGTGTGTTCGTTCGTGGTGGAGCGAATGCGCTCCAGGAATGGCTTGAAACCCAGGGCGTACAAAACATGCAAAGCATCAACAAGAGCCTCAAGGCTGCCATTCCGTGGTCCGAAAAATATCCCGCAGATGAATAAGCCAGTTGCACTCTCTTCTGACCTCGCAACCGCATTCTTTTGCGTGAGCTTAAATCCCGCGATCGATACACGGCTTGTCCTGAAAGAATTTCTTCCGGGCCGGGTCAATCGCGTCGAAGAAGTTTATCGAACACCCGGAGGCAAGGCCGCGCACGTCGCCATGGCGCTCCAGGGCCTGGGCGCGACCCCAACATGGATTGGTTTCTGCGGCGGCGCAACGGGCAGCGAATTGATTGCGGGCCTTCACCGCTTGGGGATAGAAACGGTGCCCATATCCATCGGTCAACCAACGCGGGTCAACCTGGAAATTGTGGACACCCGGGGAGAAGTAACCGAAGTACTTGAGCCTGGTGGGACAATTACACAGTCCGAATGGTCCGAAATTCAGCAAGTCTGTGCGAACGCGCTTCAACTTACTGCCAAAAAGAAAGTCATGGTGATCTCCGGCAGCCTGCCTCCCGGCGTTCCTGCCGAAGCCTACGCCGCCCTCGTTAGCGCGGCGCGAACTGCGAATTGTCTCGCATTCATCGATTCCAGCGGCGTAGCACTGTCAAAAGCACTGGCCGCCGGACCGGACCTGATCAAAATTAATCGGGAAGAAGCAGAGTTTGTCACGCAGGTTGCCGTACGCGATCCCATCACAGCGGGACAAGCCGCTCGCAAGTTACTGGACTTGGGCGCGAACTCCGCCGCCGTTAGCCTCGGCGAACGCGGCCTTGTCGGCATTCGAAAGCAGGATCAGCAGGCAATCCACGCTTGGCCTACTCCACTACACCCGAAATCTACCGTCGGCTGCGGTGATTCGGCTCTTGCTGGATTGGCTTACGCTGCCGCAGCGGACCTTACATTTCAGCAAAGCCTAGCGCTCGCAGTAGGCTGCGGTGCGGCGAATTGCCTGGCGACACTCCCTGGTCGCATTCTGCGAGAGGACGTTTCGCGCATTGAGCAGGGCGTTCAAATAGAATTATTGTAAAAACGAAGAGGCTACTGAGTGAAGCGTTTTGACATAAGCGTTCTGGGTGAACTTAATTGCGATTTGATTCTGTACGGTCTCCCTCCGGTGCTGGAACCCGAGAGGGAACACCTGGCCAACGACTTTACGATGACCCTCGGCAGCTCTTCCGCAATCTTTGCCCACAATATCTCTCTCTTGGGCAGCCGCGTTGGTTTCACTTCTTGCATTGGAGGCGATCCACTCGGGAAATTTTGTGTGGAGCGTTTGTCGGAAAGCGGCGTTGACGTTTCGGGCGTGAAATGCCTTCCAAGTAAGAATACCGGCGTGACCGTGATCCTTCCCTTTGCTAAGAAGCGCCAGATTCTAACCTATCCGGGAACCACTTTCGATTTGCAATATGCATATCTCGACTTGGATTATCTCCGCAGCGCGGGGCACTTTCATCTCTCCTCCTTTTTTCTTCTGCGCGCACTGCGTCCCACGTTACCAGAGCTCTTTTTTCAGATGAAGCAAGCCGGTCTTACCACGTCACTCGATACCAACGACGACCCGGAAAATCTATGGGCGGATGACGTTAAGACCGTGCTAAAAAGTGTCGACGTCTTTCTGCCGAACGAGCAAGAAGCTTGCAAACTCGCAGGCACCGGCGACCTCGATAGCGCGCTCGAGGCGCTGTCCCGGCTCGTTCCCGTGGTTGTCATCAAGTGCGGTGCGGAAGGTGCACTTGCCAAACGCGGCAAAGACCGCTTTCATGCTGCTTCGCTGTTCGTTCAGCCCGTAGATACCGTCGGGGCAGGCGACAGTTTCAACGCTGGCTTTCTGCACAAATTCATTCGTGGAGCCGACCTTCAGGACTGCCTTGAATACGGCAATGTGAGTGCTGCCCTCTCCACGACGCGCGCCGGCGGGACCGAAGCATTTCGCGACCGCCAGCACCGTGAGACATTTTTGCAGCGCCGCGGGGCAGCGTAGTACGTCAGCACTCGACAAATTTCGACGGGGTTCTCAATAACTTCAATCCCGAGGAGAAACCGATGGACAGCTTAGACAACAAGTTCAACAGGAGAGAATTTCTGCAGAGGAGCGCGGCTATGACGGCGGGAAGCGCCGCGTTGAGCAACACTGCGTTGTCCTACGCGCGCATCGCCGGAGCGAACGACCGGATCTCGCTGGGGCACATCGGGATTGGCAATCGTGGAGCCGAGCTGGATGGCATCGTGGCGCTGCTCAAAGAGACTAAAAACGCGGAAGTGACGGCGGTCTGTGACTTGTGGACTCACAATCTCGAAAGAGCGGCTGCCGTTAACCAAAAATATTACGGCAAAGCGCCGAGAGCACTCCGGCATCCGCAGGAACTGCTGGCGCTCAAGGATGTGGACGCGGTGATGATTTCCACGCCTGAGCACTCGCATTCATCCTTACTGAGGATGACGGCTGAGGCGGGGAAGGACGCTTACTGCGAGAAGCCCATGGGTAATGTTCTCGAAGAAGTGAAGGCCGCGCGCGATGCGGTCGTTGCGCGGAATCTCATCGTTCAGATTGGCACCCAGCATCGCAGCGAACCGTATCAGATTGCCGTGCGTGACTCGATCCGCTCCGGTGTTCTCGGCGACGTCACCAAATACGAGATTGAGTGGAACTATCACGGGCCTCGCTGGCGCGGGCGTCCCGAAGTGAAGCTGATCCGCGAACAGGATACGGACTGGCGCTCCTGGCTGATGAACAAGCCTTACCGGCCGTTTGATCCGCAGCTCTACTTTGAATTTCGCCTTTACAGGGAGTTCTCCAGTGGCATCTCTGATCAATGGATGAGCCATGGCATTGACCTCTGCCACTACTTCATCGACGAAAGCTTCCCGGAGTCGGTCGTCGCGAATGGTGGCATCTTTGCCTGGCACGACGGCCGGGAGAATCCCGATACCTTCCAGGCCCTATTCACCTATCCGAAGGGCTTTCTAGTGAGCTATTCGACGAGCTTCGGCAATGATGCCCCCGGTTTTACACGAATCATGGGAAAGAAGGCCACCATGGTCAACCACGGCGGCGAAGGCAGTCCGCGGTGGCAAATGGTGGAAGAGAAGGGAAATCACGAAGATGATACTAATGTTGACAGCCAGCGTGTCGTCAAGGACATCTTGCTGTCCGGCGACAAGACGCTTCCGCCAATGGGAATTGGGGATGAGGACCCCTCGCATATGACCAATTGGCTGGATTGCTTGGGCAGCCGAAAACAGCCAAACGCCACCGTGCACAACGGATTTTCGCACTCGGTGGCCTGCATGATGGCGGCGCGCGCCTATTGGTCTGGGAAGAAGATTTATTGGGATCCGAAGTCGGAAGCAATTCTCGACCGCACATCGGGGGCATAGCCCGGCGCCGCTAACAGCGGAAGCTTCGGTGGCCCGTAGCGCGTATATCGTCCATTTGACGGTCCTTCGCCTTTTCGAAAGAAGACGCTGTCAATAAGTTCGAGTTCGGCTTTAGGATTTTTCAGGAGATGCGGAATTCGTCGTAGGAGCAGATCTGGTCCCAAAGGCACAAGAGGGGCGGGGCGGCATGGTTTCACAAGCGCGAGCAAGAGATATCACTGCTCCCTGAGTTCTTTGACTAAGTACTTTGGATCGGAATTACGGTGACGTATTACTGCGGGTGTCTATTAGGCAGCGGTCGCCAAACGCTTGGAGTCGAGCTTGGCCAGGAGCGCGTGCAGATCGCGGCAGGTGAAAGTCCACTGGAAAGGGGAAGCCGTCTTCTCGTAATGCCTTTGGAAAGCCAGGAGGCGTTGTTCGGCCAAAGAGGAGAAGTCATTTGGCGTGAGGACTTTTCTTTGAACGATGGAGAAATAGATCTCCACTTGATTGAGCCAGCTGGCGTGAATCGGTGTGTGGACAAGGATTGCGTTGGGCCATTGAGACTTCATCCGATCAACGGCCTTCTGACCGCGATGGGCTGAACAGTTATCCATGATCCAAAAGACGCGATGAGCAGACTTGTAGGGCTCTTGGCTCATGACCTCCCTGACCAGTCGATCTACCGGAGCAATGCCAGTCTTGTGTTCACAACGGCCGAAGACTTTGGCTCGATGGACGTCCCAAGCTGCCAAGTAAGTCCAGGCGCCCTCACGAAAGTACTCGTGCTCGACTCGCATGGGGCGATCGGAAGTCGGAGGCCAGGTCGGTTGTTTCCGGCGTCTAGCTTGAATGCTGGTCTTTTCATCCGCGGAGATAACGAAGTCCTTCGGGCCCAAGGGAGCGCGCTCCCAAATGCGCTCATAGAGATCGAGAAGCAGACCGGCCTTGGCCGCAAAATGTGGATCGCGAGGAAAAATCCAACTGCGATGTTGCCAGGGACGAAGGGCATCGCTGCTGAGCCAGCGCCACAGCGTGGCGCCGCTGATCTCCGCGACCAGGCCTTGCGTGATCATATGCTGACGGATTTCAGCGATCGAGAGCCGAGACAAGGGTACGCCGAGGCGATGCGGCAATTCACAGGCGAGTGCCTTTACTTTGACGACGAGACTGGGGGAAAAGCGGGCCTTGCGCCCGCCGCGAGGTTCGTCCTCAAGACCGGGCACGCGGGCCAAGCAAAATCGTTTGCGCCATTTACTGACGATCTGGCGCGGCGTATCGAGCCGGGCAGCGATCACATCGCTGGACAGTCCCTCCGCTGCGAGGAGGATGATTCTGGCACGAATGACATCGCAATACGGTGACGTATACTTCCGCGCCAGAGATTCCAGGGTTTGGCGCTCGTCAGGTGTCAGGGTCACATCAAATGGGCTTCTTCTTGGCATCAGAGGTGAGTCTCCTCTGATCCAAGCTTATCAGATTACGGCACCAAATATGACTTCATAATACGTCACTGTATTTATGAATAGGAGTACTTACTGAAGAAGGAGTTGCTTCCTGCCCCCATCGCGCTGCTGCGGAGTCTGCTACGGCCAGCGTGAGGCCGGGATGCGACATGCGCGCTAAACCGTTTCAATGTAAAATGTTACATCACGTTAGGGGCGTAGCTCAGTGGTAGAGCAGCGGCCTTTTAAGCCATCCTGAGAACTCCGCAGCCTCGAGCAAGAAAACGCAGGACGGCGAAAATCCCCTGTATTCATGCGGCTTCCGTGGATTTGCCCCAGGCACAGCGGCGCAGCCCAGCGCACGGGATAGAAAGTCCAACCGACACCACTACCGACACCAGATTTGAGCGCGATCTCGTTTCGACAGACCGAAAAAATCTGCTTCCGTACCGTCTTATGGTCTCGCAATTTTTTTCCCGCCCTCTATAATCCCTCTTAGTAGCGTCAGGAGCCTCCCCATGCCTCGAACTTGCACTACCTGCACTCACTCTCACCGCGACGAGATCGACCGCCGTCTGCTCGAAGGGGCTCCGTTGCGGAACATTGCGAAGCAGTTTTCGCTCTCCTCCGCTAGTCTCTTTCGCCACAACAAGCACATCTCGAAAACACTATCGAATGCTCGCCAGGAAGCCGAAATTCTTCGTGCGGATGGCTTGATGGAGCACCTGAATCACCTGTCTGCTGAGGCGGCCCGGCTGAAGCAGAAAGCGGAGCAGGCGAAGGATTACCGGACGGCACTGGCAGGGGTGCGGGAAATGAGCCGTCTCGCGGAACTCGGTATGCGCGTTGCCCTGGAGGTGCAGGAGCGGGCATCATCCGAGTTCGATTTCGACGGTCGCCCCTTGGAACAATTGAGCGACGTTGAGCTTTTGCTGAGTCTCGCGCGCGGTCAGGGAATGACAAAGACCAAGTTCTTGCGAATCGCGCGCGGGAACGGTCCCGAAGTCTCTCTACCATCCGAAGTGTGAATTGAAGTAATGACAATCAGTCAGGTGGATCCAAGGGCTGGTAAACGCAAAGAGTGGACGCAGAAACCACATGTCCGATTATCCGACTTGATCGGGCACTGGCACGTGAGGCTAGGCCAAAGCGCAGGTTTCAAATTCGGCTGTAATGGACGGTACGCAGGGTGATTCCGTGGTTCCCCGGAATGTCGGCTCTTTTGACCTTCTCGATGACGGCCGGGTGCCGTATCCCATACTCGCGGCAAAGGCGAAAAGCGGCATCGCTCAGGTACTCAATAGACAGGAACATCTCCTGATTCGGCCCTGTGTAGGGCATCTCGTAATTGCCCAGAAACGGGTCAACAGATAACACTTCGACGAACTCGCGCTTGACCTGGCCCGACTGCATCGCGCGTACGAGCGGACCGAGTTGTCGCCACAGGTTTTCGTTCTCCATCCTCACGCGGTCAGAAATACCGTGAAGGTGGAAATGAGTGTTATCCGAAATGTCTCGGGTGGTATAGCCCACAGCATGGAACACATCGTCCGGTTTGGGCTGATAGCCTGGATACATCCGTTCCTCCCATTTGAGGAGTATACGAGCGCCCGCATGTGAACACCACCCGACGCAAGAAAGTTGGCCGCAAGCCGCTTTGTCGGCCCCAGTGCTTGCCCCATGCAACGTACAGCTCTTCGGCCTCTTTCGCGTCAGCAGTGAATCACAGATGCTTTGTGACAAGATTCGTAACCATCAACACCGCACTAATGCAGACGCGAATCACTTCGATGATTTCGCCATCGTCATAAGTCGGGGTGAGATCATGCCCGTGAAACCATCTTCCGAGTTGAGAAACACCCGCGTGCCTGTAGCCTTACCACCCGCTATTTGTTTCGCGGGAGCCACTAATTGGGCACTAAACACAAACAGTTTCCAACACGATTTTTGTCTATCCGCAGGAACCGGTTCCCGCAGGATTGGCACGGTGTCTGGATTTTTCTTTGGTTTCCCGTTTGGACTAGGCGGCATAGGCTCGGAGCTGCTCGGCAAACTAACCGACATCAGCAGCATCAACTTTGTTTACCACGCCTGCGCGTTCCTCCTGAGTGGTGGGCATCCTGAGCGCCTTTCTGCCAAATCTGAACCCGCCCAAAACCGCTGCGACGCGCTAATCGCGCGAACCCTCAGCGGTGGATTGGATTGC
>WNFA01001391.1_pt1 | contig 26286 bp, 28 predicted proteins | sample 5400481 | NCBI WGS metagenome assembly WNFA01 (sample SAMN13153340, study PRJNA577476) | soil metagenome | isolation source: 120 cm saprolite under Douglas fir tree site 2 hole 1 replicate 2 | place: USA:California | collected 2015-04-18 | reverse complement strand
AGAGATGTGACAGGCTCGGCAGAATAAACTCCCTCCGCCGCCAATCCGCCGCAGGTTACCAGCCATGCAAAAAGTACTGCTATTCGTCGACAAGATAAGCACCTGGGTGGGGCAGGCTTTCTCGTGGCTCATCGTGGCGCTCACCCTGCACATCAGCTGGGAAGTATTCTCGCGCTACGTGCTCGACCACCCGCGCGCCTGGGCATTCGACGCGATGATCATGATGTACGGGACGCTCTTCATGATGGCTGGCGCCTACACGCTCGCGAAGAGCGGCCACGTGCGCGGGGACGTGATCTACGGCTTCTTCACGCCGCGGGCGCAGGCGATCCTCGATCTGACGCTCTACATCGTGTTCTTCATTCCCGGGATCGTCGCGCTGACCTACGCCGGGTACTTCTACGCCTCGGAATCCTGGGCGATCAACGAGCATTCGAACATCACCGCCGAGGGCCCGCCTGTGTATCCCTTCAAGACGGTCATCCCGCTCGCCGGTGCATTCGTGCTGGTGCAGGGCATCGTCGAGATCATCCGCTGCGTCATCTGCATCAAGCAGGGCGAGTGGCCGTTGCGCGAGGCGGACGTCCAGGAAGTCGACGTCGAGAAACTCAAGGAAATGGTGCACGTCAAGGACGAGGATATCGCGAAGCTCGATAAGTTCGTCGTGCAGCAGGAGCGGCACAAATGAAGCTGCGCAAGGAACTCTGGTTCGGCTTTTCGCTGATGGGGCTGATCATCATCCCGGTGATCGCGCTCATGCCCTGGGGCCGCCTCACCAACGGGCACCTGGGCCTCATGATGCTCGCGCTGATCTGCGTGGGCATCATGCTCGGCTTTCCCACCGCCTTCACGCTCATGGGAATGGGCGTGTTCTTCGCCTGGCTCGCCTACCGCAGCGTGGATCCTGCGACCGCGGGCCGGCAGGTGCTCGACCTCTTCGTACAGCGCACCTACGGCGTGATGTCGAACGACGTGCTGATTGCGGTGCCGCTGTTCCTGTTCATGGGCTACCTCGTCGAGCGGGCGCAGCTGATCGACAAGTTGTTCAGGAGCCTGCATCTAGCCACCGCGCGCGTGCCCGGGTCCCTTGCGGTGGCGACCATCGTCACCTGCGCGATCTTCGCGACCGCCACCGGCATCGTCGGCGCGGTGGTGACGTTGATGGGACTGCTCGCGTTTCCGGCCATGCTCAAGGCGGGCTACAACGTCAAGGTGGCCGCGGGAGCGGTGACCTCGGGAGGGTGCCTCGGCATCCTGATCCCGCCCTCGGTGCTGCTGATCGTCTATGGCTCTGTTGCGGGCGTTTCGGTCGTGCAACTCTACGCCGGCGCCTTCCTGCCCGGTTTCATGCTCGCCGGGCTCTATATCGGTTACATCATCGTGCTTGCGAAGTGGAAGCCCAAGCTCATGCCTCCGCTCCCCGAGAGCGAGCGGCGCGTGGAGGTTCCGCCCTTTGCACAGGCGCTGGCGCCGCGCGGCAGAAACGCGTTGGCCGGGCTGTGGCGCGCAGCGATCGGCGGCAACGCCGGTGTTGTCGCAAAACGCACGGTGCTCGCGCAACTGTTCGTTACGCTGCTCCCGGCGCTGTTCATTGCGGCATTGCTGGGCGTCACCTATCGGATGGCGACTGCGCCGGAAGTCGAGGCCAGTACGGCCGGGCTGATCGAGGCCGGGGGCCTCGTCGCAGCGCCCGAGCAGGAAAGCGAGGTGTCGACAGGCCTTATCGGCGCACCGGAGGAATCCGGCGTCAAGGAACCTTCAGCCGAGTCGTCGAAGGCGCCCGCCGCTCCTCAGGCAGGCGCGGAGGCCGCGAAAGCCCCGCCGACCGCGGCGCCAACCGCCGGGAAAACTGCCGACGCAGCGGAATCCGATCGGCTGCCGGTGCCCCTCTGGCTCTGGATCACGTTCGGCGTCGGTATGGCCATCATCGCAGTCACCTACTGGCTGTGGAGCTGGGAGCGGCTGGAAGTATTCAAGATGCTGCTCACCTCGTTCTTTCCGCTGGCGCTGATGATCCTGGCGGTGCTGGGCTCGATCGTATTCGGGCTGGCGACGCCCTCCGAGGCGGCGGCAATCGGCGGATTCGGCGGATTCATCCTGGCGGGGGTCTACCGCTTCATCGCTTATTGGCGCGAGGGGAAGTCCGGCGGCAAGGACACCGGCAAGGCGGTCTGGAGCACGGTGAAGGAGCTCGGCGTCATTGTCAAGGAGTCGTCCTTCCTCACCGCCAAGACGAGCGCCATGGTGTGCTGGCTGTTTGTCGGCTCGGGGATTTTCTCGGCGGCGTTCGCGCTGCTCGGCGGGCAGGAGGTCATCGAGAAATGGGTGCTGTCGCTCAACATGACGCCGGTGCAGTTCATGATCCTCGCGCAGTTCATCATCTTCATCCTCGGCTGGCCGCTCGAGTGGACGGAGATCATCATCATCTTCATGCCGATCTTCCTGCCCCTGCTGCCGCACTTCCACATCGACCCGCTGTTCTTCGGCTTGCTGGTGGCGTTGAACCTGCAGACCGCGTTCCTTTCGCCGCCGGTGGCAATGGCCGCGTTCTACCTGAAGGGAGTGTCGCCGCCGCACGTGACTCTCAACGCGATCTTCGCCGGGATGATGCCGTTCATGGGAATCCAGCTCATCGCGCTGGTCCTGCTGTACGTGTTCCCGAGCATCGGCCTCTGGCTGCCGCAGTTGGTCTACGGCCGCTGAATCCGAGATCGCTGCTGAAGGGGCGGTTTCGAACCGCCCTTTCCTTTTTCCGGAGATTCATTTTATATTTCGTATTGCCACCGGTTGCAGTAGGCGCGATGCGATTCTGTAGTCGGTCTGCCGCAAATCGCTTTCCGGAGAAAACGTGAAACCCAAGATTCTCGTGACCCGCGCGACCTTCGACGACGTCATCGACAAGCTGCGCGAGCGGTTCGAAGTCGAGGACAACCAGAAGGACGACACTCCCTGGAGCGCCGAGGAATTGCGGCGCCGGATCGCCGACAAGGACGGCCTGCTTCCCACCGGTTCCGACCGTGTGGACGCGGCGACCCTCGACGCCGCCCCGCGCTTGAAAGCCGTGTGCAATATCGCCGTCGGCTACAACAACATCGATCTTGCCGCCTGCAACGAGCGAGGCATCGTCGCGACCAATACGCCGGGCGTGCTCGACGATACGACCGCCGACATGACCTGGGCGCTGCTCATGGCCGCGGCACGGCGCGTGACCGAAGCCGAGCGCTGGCTGCGGGCCGGAAACTGGAAGGGCTGGAAGAACGACCAGTTCCTCGGGGTCGACGTACATCACGCGACGCTCGGCATCATCGGCATGGGCCGCATCGGGCAGGCCATCGCGCGGCGCGCGAAGGGATTCTCGATGCGCGTTCTTTACCACAACCGCAAGCGGGCGCCCAAGTCGGTCGAAAAGGCGCTCGCCGCAAGGTACGTGAGCATGGAGAGACTCCTCAAGGAATCGGATTTCGTCAGCCTCAACATGCCGTACTCGCCGGAATCCCACCATCTTATCGGCGCTCGCGAGCTTGCCCTGATGAAGCCGACCGCGGTGATCGTCAACGCAGCGCGCGGCGGCGTTATCGACGATGCGGCGCTGGTCACGGCGCTGAAAGAGCGGCGCATCGCCGCAGCCGGTCTGGACGTGTTCGAAGGCGAGCCAAAATTCAATCCCGGTTTTCTCGAGCTCGACAACGTGGCGCTGGTGCCGCATATCGGCAGCGCCACGCGCGCCACGCGCACCGCGATGGCCATGCTCGCGAGCAAGAACCTGGGTGCAGTGCTGTCAGGCAAGCGCCCGCCCAATCTTCTGAACCCGGAAGCCTGGGCAAAGCGGCGCCGCTAGGAAGCCCCATCCGCATGCCGCTCAGGAGCCCAGCCGCGAAGCCGGCCTTGCCCGAGGACTTGAAAGGGGCCGTTCAGGCGCTTTCGGACGGTACGCTTGCCGCGCGCGCTTACTGCGAGTCGCGCCTTGCGCGTATTCGCGCAAACGAAGCCGGGCTCAGAGCGTGGATTGCGCTCGACGATGAACGGGCACTCACGCTCGCCGCCGCCCGCGACGCCGAGCGCGTGCGGGGCGGGCACCTCGGCGCGCTGCACGGTGTACCGGTCGGAGTGAAGGACGTCTTCGACACCGACGACTTGCCCACCGAGATGGGCTCGCCCGCGTTCGTCGGCAATCAGCCCGGCAAAAACGCCGCGATCGTTGAAAGGATCCTCGCCGCCGGCGGCTACGCGCTCGGCAAGACCGCCACCACCGAGTTTGCCTTCATGCACCCGGCCGAGACGCGCAATCCCTGGAACGGCAGGCACACGCCGGGCGGTTCCTCCTCCGGTTCGGCCGCTTCGGTGGCGGCCGGCCATGTTCCCGTTGCGGTGGGGACGCAGACCAACGGTTCGGTGATCCGGCCCGCGGCGTTTTGCGGAGTGGTGGGTTTCAAGCCGACCTTGGACAGCCTGCCGATTCAGGGCGCGCTTCCCTTCGCCGAGACCCTGGACCACGTGGGGGTGTTTGCGCGCACGGTCGCCGACGCCGCCTACTTCGCCGCCAGCCTCGCGGACTCCGGCACGTTCGCCCCGGAGATCGAGACGCTCTCGCGTCCGCCGAAAATCGCCGTCTTGCCGCGGTTTCCCTGGAACGCGGCGGAGCCGGACGCCGCACGGTATCTTCAGGCGAACTTGAAGCGTCTCGCCGACGCCGGAACGGAATTGAAAGCCGTAGCGCTCCCCGATGATTTCGACGAAGCGCATCGGGTGCATCGGACGATCATGTACTACGAGGGAGCCCGCGAACACGCTCCCAGGCAGGCGCTACACCGGCGCGTCATGAGCGCGGCGCTGAACGCCGCGATCGACGAGGGGCTCGCGATATCGCACGACGACTATCGCGGCGCGCTCGCGAAGCGCGCGGCGCTCGCCCAGCTCGCGCTCGATCTGTTCGAGAGCTGCGACGCGCTCGCATCGCTTCCGGCCCCCGGCGCGGCCCCGGCGCGGCTCGATGTCACCGGGGATCCGAGCTTTTGCACGCTCTGGACGCTGGTCGGATTCCCCGCTCTTACGATTCCGACGGGCCTGTCCGACGGCGGCCTGCCCTATGGAATGCAGCTCGCCGGCTCCGCGGGCGGTGACGACAGGTTGTTGCGCGTCGCAAGCTGGTGCGAGGCGGTAATCGGCTTCAAGGGTTCTCCCGGCTGATCGCACTCGCTACGGGTCTGGCCTGCTGGCGGCGCCAGGCCTTTTCGGCTACGCTACGCGGCTCCGGAGTTGCACCTCGTGAAGAAAAGCACCTTTCCGACGCCGCAGGATGCAGAGGCCGCATTCTACGAGGCGCTAGAAGCGGCTGAGCTCGAGGCCATGATGGAGGTGTGGGCCGAAGACGAGGAGATCGTGTGCGTGCATCCGGGGGGAGCGAGACTCGCGGGCTACGATCAGGTGCGCAGCAGCTGGGCGCAGATTTTCGGCTCGGGGCAGCGGCTCAAGGTACACGTTTCCGATCAAGTGGTGCTCTCGGGGATGATGCTCGCGATCCACAGCGTGCACGAGAACATCCTGGTGCAGGGCGAACCCCGCGCGCGCGCGCCGGTTGCCGCTACCAACGTCTATCTTCGCACCGGCAACGGTTGGCGAATGATCCTGCATCACGGATCGCCCGCTCCGCAGGCGCCTCGGGTTCCCGCCGAGTCGCCGAAAATCCTGCATTGAGTCCGGGACCCTACCGAGCTCCCTGGTGGCTGCCGGGCGGGCACCTGCAAACTCTGTACGGCCCGCTGTTCGGCGGTTCGAGGGTCGATTGGAAGAGAGAGCGGTGGGACACGCCGGACGGCGATTTCATCGACGTCGATCGTCTGCCCGGCCCTGCCGGCGCTCCGCTCGTCGCGCTTTTTCACGGCCTCGAGGGTGGCTCGAGCAGCTTCTACGCCGGCGCGCTTGCGCTGGAGCTCGCACGGCGCGCCTGGCGCTTCGCGGTGCCGCACTTTCGCGGCTGCTCCGGTGAGCCGAACAGACTGCCGCGGGCCTATCACATGGGTGACGCGGATGAGATAGGCTGGATCCTTCGGCGCTTGCGCGCCGAATCTTCCGGCGCACCGCTCTTCGCAATGGGCGTGTCGCTCGGCGGCAATGCACTTCTCAAGTGGCTCGGCGAGGACGCGCGGGCGAAGGACGTCCTCGCAGCGGCGGCCGCGGTGTCGGCCCCGGTCGATGTCATGGCGGCAGGCGATGCGCTCGGCCACGGATTCAACCTCGTCTACACCCGCGCATTTCTCGCCACGATGAAGAAGAAGGGAGAAGGCAAACTCGACCGTTTTCCCGGACTCTTCGACGGCAAGGCGATGCGCCGCGCGCGCACGCTGCGTGAATTCGATAACGTTGTTACCGCGCCTCTGCATGGATTCCGAGATACCGACGACTACTGGACGCGCGCGAGCGCGAAGCCGGTGCTCGGACGCATCGCGGTGCCGACTTTGCTCTTGAACGCCCGTAACGACCCGTTCATGCCCGAGGCCGCGCTTCCGCGCCGCGACGAGGTGTCTCCCTCGGTGCGCCTCGAGTTTCCCGACCAGGGCGGGCATGCAGCCTTTGTCAGCGCTCCGTTTCCCGGGAATCTGCACTGGATGCCGCAGCGGGTGACGGCCTTCTTTGCGGAAGCGATGGCCGGACGCGAGACTGGATCGCCTGCATACGCGAATGGGATAATGCCGGACCCAGGCGTCCTTTCCCGATGAATGTACCCCCACAGGAAATCTTCAAGGCCTACGACATCCGCGGCGTCGTCGGAAAGTCTCTTACGACCGAAGGTGTGCGACTGATCGGACAGGCGCTCGGCAGCGAGCTTCTCGAGCGCAGCAGTGGAGAGGGGCGGCCGGAGGTCGCAGTGGGCCGCGACGGACGGCTCTCCGGGCCCGAGCTCGCTGGAGCGTTGATGGAGGGCATGCGCGCGAGCGGCGTGGACGTCGCGGAAATCGGGATGTTCGCAACCCCGATCGCTTATTTCGCCGCGCACGAACTGGGCTGCGGCAGCGCGGTCGCGGTCACGGGCAGCCACAATCCGCCCGAGTACAACGGATTGAAGATGGTGCTCGCGGGAACGACCCTTGCCGGTGAGGACGTCCAGCAACTGCGCCGGCGGATCGAGTCCGGCCACCTCGCCCGCGGCGCCGGGCGGCACCGCCGCGTCGAGATCCGCGAGGCTTATCTGAATCGCATTACGTCGGACGTGCGGCTTGCGCGTCCCATGAAAATTGCCGTCGACTGCGGCAACGGCGTCGCCGGAGCCACGGCGGGCGAGCTCTACCGCAGACTCGGTTGCGAAGTGCTGGAGATCTACTGCGATGTCGACGGCCGCTTTCCCAATCACCACCCCGATCCGTCCCACCCGGAGAACTTGAAGGACCTGATTGCCCTGGTGCAAAGGGCGCGCTGTGAGGTCGGGCTCGCTTTCGACGGCGATGGCGACCGGCTGGGCGTGGTGACGGCCGAAGGGAATATCATTTTTCCGGACCGGCAGCTGATGCTGTTCGCGAAGGACGTTCTTTCGCGCCAACCGGGCGCCGAGATCATCTACGACGTCAAAAGCACGCGCAACCTCGCGCCCTGGATCCGCGAACACGGCGGCGTGCCGAGCCTGTGGAAAACCGGTCACTCACTCATCAAGGCGAGAATGCGCGAGCGCGGCGCGGCGCTAGCGGGCGAGATGAGCGGCCACACTTTCTTCGTCGAACGTTGGTACGGGTTCGACGACGCGCAGTACGCAGGGGCGCGTCTGCTGGAGATCCTGAGCAAGACGCCCTGCGCCACGGCCGCGCTGAACTCGCTGCCGGATTCCGTCAGCACGCCGGAGCTGCATCTCCCCTTGAGCGAAGGCGAGCCGCACCGGCTGATCGGCATGCTGCAGGAAAACGCCGTTTTCCCGGGTGCGACCGAGGTGATACAACTGGATGGCCTGCGCGTGGAATATCCCTACGGGTTCGGCCTCGCGCGAGCCTCGAACACGACGCCGGTCGTCGTCCTGCGCTTCGAAGCCGAGGACGAAGCGGGCCTGGATCGCATCAAATCCGAATTCCGGCGGGTTCTGCTTTCGGCCAAACCGGATGCGAAATTGCCGTTCTAGGAGGCATCTTGCCGCGCGTACCGCTGATCGAAGAGGAAGAACATCCCGAGCTGGCCGGGCTGATCGCGACCATCAAGTCCGAGCGGGGAGGCAAGCTCCTGCACCTCTATCGCGCGCTGCTGAACAGCCCGCCGCTGGCCGAAGGCTGGCTCAAGCTTTTTACCGCGATCCGCCAGAAGGCGAAAGTTGCCGGGCGGTACCGCGAGCTGGCCACCTTGCGCGTGGCGCTTTTGAACGGCGCCGAATACGAATACCGCGCACACGTCCCTTTTGCGCTGGCCGACGGCGTGAGCCAGGAGCAAATCGACGCGCTACCGGGCTGGCAGGTATCGAAGAGCTTCGACGATCGCGAACGCGCTGTGCTCGCCTATACCGACTGCATGACCCGCGGCATCCGCGTACCCGATCCGATCTACGCCGAAGTGCGACGGCACTTCGACGACAGGGAAGTCGTGGAGCTCACCGCCACGATCGCAGGCTACAACCTCGTCTCGAGGTTCCTCGTAGCTATGCAGCTCGACTAGGAAGGCCGCTCGCTTAGAACGGCGAAGTCCGGCGGAATCAAATCCAGCCGATCGGTGAAGATCGCGTCGATCCCCCAGGAAAACAAGCGCCGCGCGGTCGCTGGCTCATTGACCGTGTAGCAAAGAAGCCAATAGCCTGCGCCGCGGACTTCATCGGCCTGCGCCTCGGTCAGGAACTTGCAGTTGCAGTGTACGGACACGCACCCGAGCGCTCCTGCGGCTTCATCCCAGCCCGGCTCGATGCGGTCGGTCAGATATCCGCGATCCAACTGCGGTGCAACAGCACGGGCAGTCTCGAGCGAAACCCGCTCGAATGACGACAGCAGCGGGGCGGGCGAGACGCCCCGCCACAACTCCAGGGCGAGCTTCGCCGCTGCGGCGGCCGTTTCGCGCTCAAACCCCTTTGCCGGCTTGATCTCGACGTTGGCCCAGAGGCCGAGCTCGGCGCACAGTTTCCCGGCCTGCTCGAACGAGGGCACGCGCTCGCCGCGGTATTCGGGGCCGAACCAGGCGCCGGCGTCCAGACTTGCGAGCCCTGCGTACGACGTCGCGGACACGCTGCCCTGTCCGCTCGTGGTCCGATCCAAGGTTTCGTCATGGATCAGCAAGGGGACCTTGTCTGCCGAGAGCATCACGTCGAACTCCACGCCCCTAAAACCCATTGCCGCCGCCTTGCGTATACCCGCCAGGGTGTTCTCGGGCGCGAGCGCGCCGCCGCCGCGATGGCCCACTACACGCGGATAAGGCCAGCTTCGATGTATGCGTTGGGTCGTAGCGAAGGCACAGTGCCGGAGAGGGGCTATTATAGACACCCGAAACGAAGCGCGATTTTGGAAAGAGAAGGTAAAAAAAAACGGGGGAAGGGAGGGTTTCCCCCGTTTAGCCGCCGTTTGCTGGGCCGGCGGGCAACCTAAAACGCCCGGCAGAAACTCGTCGCCGAGCGTCGTGAAATCTGCTATGACGGCATCATATCACCCGGCTCGCTGCGGGACAAGCTTGCGAATCTTTTCTTGCCTGCCGATTCCCGAATGACGTGTGCACAATCTAACGAAACCGAAATCGAAAACCTATCCTTCGTGACTTTTTCACGAGCCTCCGGAGCCTCTGCGCGGGCCGAGAACGGCGGCGACCCCGGTTTTCTTCCCGGCGCGCACGCTCCCCCGGTGCTAGTATCTGTCCGGTTTTTTCTCGCGATTTTGCGTATGGGCACAGCCCCCTTTTCGCTGCTTCGTATCCTGGCCGACGGCAGGTTTCACTCCGGCGAGCGGCTCGGCCGGATTCTGGGCCTTTCCCGCGCCGGAGTATGGAACCTCATCAGGCGAATCGAAACGTTGGGCTTGCGCGTATTCAAGGTACGCGGCCGCGGTTACCGGCTGGCCGAAGCTCTTGATCTGTTCGAGCTGGATGGTTTGCCGGCGAGACTGAAGAAAATCTCGCCCGAGCTTTGCGTCGAGGTGCTCGATCAATGCCCGTCGACCAATACCGTTCTTGCCCAGCGTGCCGCGGCGGGCGCGCCGCACGGCATGGTACTCGCTTGCGAACACCAGAGCGCAGGCCGCGGCCGGCGCGGGCATCCCTGGGTCTCCGCGGTCGGCGGAAGCCTCGCATTCTCAATTCTGTGGCGTTTTCCCCGAGGCGCCGGAGCGCTTGGGGGCTTGAGCCTCGCTGTGGCGGTAGGGGCTGCGAAGGCGCTCGAGCGCTTGGGTACGCAAGGCGTTGAGGTCAAATGGCCGAATGACCTGTATTGCGCGGGGCGCAAGCTCGGCGGGATACTGATCGAGAGCTCGGGCGACATCTTGGGACCGAGCGCGGTGATCGTGGGGGTGGGCATCAACGTGCGTCTCGGCGCGAAGACGCGCAAGCGGATCGGCGGACCGGCAACCGACATCGCGAGCCACAGCGAGGCGGCGCCGTCGCGGACGGCCGTCCTCGTCGAGTCGCTCGAGTCCATTGCCGGGGTCCTCGCGCGGTTTTCCCGCGAAGGCTTCGCGCCGTTTCGGCGGGAGTGGCTGCAACGCCATACCTGGCAGGGCAGACGAGTCGCCCTGTTGCAGGCCGGCCGTCGCGTGGCCGAAGGCAAGGTCGTCGGAGTCGCCGAGGACGGTGCGCTCATGCTCGCCTCGGCCGAGGGAATACGGCGTTTCCACAGCGGTGAGCTCTCGCTCAGGCCGGGATGATCCTCGCGGTCGATTGCGGCAATTCGCGGCTGAAATGGGGCCTGCATGAGAACGGGGGCTGGCGACAGACCGGCACGATGCCCGTCTCGGAGCTCGCCCGCCTGGAGAAGACCTGGAAGAGGTTTGCGCCCGCCGACCAGGTCATGGTCGCGAATGTCGCGGGCGGGTCCGTGCGCAAGAAGCTGGAGACCCTATTCGCTCGACGATCCATGGTCCCCACTTGGGTCAAGGCGAAGCGGCGCGAGTGCGGGGTCACGAACGGCTATGGGCGTCCCGACCAGCTCGGGGCTGACCGCTGGGCCGCGCTGATCGGAGCCTGGTCGATTCTCCGCGGGCCGTGCCTCGTGGTCAGCGCTGGCACAGCAACCACGATGGATATCCTGAGAGGCGACGGCAAGTTCGTCGGCGGCGCGATTTTTCCGGGCCTCGACCTCATGAAGCGCTCACTCGCCCGCTACACTGCGGGCCTTCCGCTCGCAAGAGGGCGTTTTTCGGCCGAGCCTCGCAATACTGCGGACGCCATCGAAACCGGCTGCCTGCTCGCGCAAGCCGGGGCGATAGAGCGTGCATTCGCGACGGTGGAGCAGGGCGCAGCCTGCGTGCTCGCAGGGGGAGCCGCTCGCCGGATTGTCCTGCACCTCGGCATTCCCGTGCGGCTCGTGGATAATCTGGTGCTGGAAGGCCTTGTCCGGATTGCCGAGGACGCGGTGAAATCGTGAAAACCGTATCTTTCCTGCTGCTGCTCGCCAACCTCGGCTTTTTCGCCTGGATCTATTTTGGCGCCGGTCGTGCCTCCGACGAGCCGCAGCTGATGGAGCAGCAGCTCAACCCGCAGGCGATCCGATTGCTCCGAGCCGATCAGGTTGCCGCGCTTGCCGCCGAACGCACGAAGCAGACCCCGGAGCGCGCGAAATCACCCACTAAGGTGACCCTCGCCGCGTGCCTTGAGCTCGGCGCGTTCGGCCCGGGCGACGTTGCGCGCGTGCAACAGGCGCTTGAACCACTTGGCCTCGGGCCGAGACTGTCTCAGCGGCGCGTGGAAGAAGTCGCGAGCTACTGGGTGTTTATGCCGCCGCAACGCAACCGACAGGCGGCAAACCAGAAAGCCGCCGAGCTCAGAAAGCTCGGCGTCGAAGATTTCTTCATCGTGCAGGAAGATCCGAATTTCCGCTTAGCAATTTCACTGGGGGTATTCAAGACCGAGGAAGCGGCGCGGGCACGGCTCGCAGAGCTGCGCGCGAAGGGCGTGCGCACTGCACGGGTCGGGCCCAGAGAAACGTCCGTGCAGAAGGTCTACTTTGCAGTCCGGGAAGTCCCCGATGCTCTGGCCTCGAGACTGAACGATTTGCGCCAGAGCTTTGCGGGCAGCGAGCTGAAGGACTGCCCCCCGGAGGAGAAGCGCAAAGGGAATTGAGGGCGGAGGGGGTAACGGGGGAACCTTTAGGTTCCCCTGTTCGTATTCGGAGCCCCGAGAATCTTCTTCAGCAAGCCGGTCGTGGAACGCTGGTGCCTGAAGGGGATCGAATGCACGCTTCCACCCCAGCCCCGCACTTCGGCCGCTCCCACCATCGCTTCGGGCTTCCAGTCGCCGCCCTTGGCGAGCGCCTCCGGCCGGCAGGCAAGTATCAGCGCGAGGGGCGTGTCCTCATCGAACCATGTCACGAGATGGACCGATTCAAGCGCCGCCACCACCGCCATGCGGTCGGCGAGCGGGTTGAACGGGCGCTCCTCGCCCTTGCCGAGACGCTTCGCCGACGCGTCGCTGTTGAGCGCGACGAGAAGGGTCGCCCCCAGGGCGCTCGCCTCGGCGAGATAGGTGACGTGCCCGCGATGCAGGATGTCGAACACGCCATTGGTAAATACCAAGGGCCGCGCACAGGAGCCGAGACGCGCCGCAAGCTGTTGCGGCGGGCAGATCTTCTGTTCGAAAGGGACCCCCATCGCGGCTATTTTGACAGAACGACCTGCCGGCTGTAACTTAGGGCCACCTTACTTCTAGGTTCTCGCCGATGCGTATTCTCTTCGGACTAATGCTCGCTGCTTCTGTCTCTACGCCCGCGCTCGCCGCGTGCCCGCCGCTGCTCGACCATACCTTTCCGAGCCTGACCGACCAGGCCACGCCGCTCTGCCAATTCGAGGGCAAGGTGCTGCTCGTGGTGAATACCGCGAGTCAATGCGGGTACACACCCCAGTACGAAGGCCTGGAGGCGCTGTACCGCCGCTACCGCGAGAAGGGGCTTGTCGTGCTGGGTTTCCCCGCCAACGATTTCGGCGGCCAGGAACCGGGAGGCAACCGCGACATCGCCAAATTTTGCGAGGCCAACTACGGTGTGAGCTTTCCGATGTTCGCGAAATCCGGCGTGTCGGCGGGCAACGCCAATCCCCTTTACGCGACGCTTGCGGTGAAAACCGGCGAACGGCCTCATTGGAACTTCCACAAATACTTGATCGACCGCTCGGGCGAAAAAGTGCTGTCCTTCGGCAGCGGCGTGACGCCCGGCGACCTCAGGCTCGTCGATGAAATCGAGCGGATGCTGGCGGCCGCCGAGCGCAAGCTTTAGTACCCGAAGAACCCTACTGCCCTCGTAGTATGGAGCCCTGGAAATAGCTCCGCGGCCGCTATTTCTTGGCGGGCGGAACGACGTACTCGAAGACGCGGACGACTTTTTGTACTCCTGCGGTGCCGCGCGCGACCTCGGTCGCGGCGTCCGCCTCTTCGCGCGTGACCAAGCCTAGAAGAAACACCACGCCTGCTTCGGTCACGACCTTGATATCGGTGGCCCGAAACTTCCCGTTCCCGAGAAAATTGGTTTTGACCTTGCTGGTGATGTAGGCATCGTTGCTGCGGGAGGCGGCCGAGCTCGTGCCGGCAATCTGCAACTCGTTGACCACGGTCTTGACTTGCGGCACTTCGCTGACGATCTTCTCCACCTCCGCCTTTGCTTGCGCGGTGGGGACCTCCCCGGTGAGCAGCACCATGGAATTGTAGCTGGTGACGTTGACGTGTCCCTGGCCCTTGAGCGCCTCGCCGACGCGGTGGCTCGCGGTGAATTCAATCCGCTGATCGGCGAGCATCACTTCGGCTTGGCGGCGGTCGGCGGCGAGGAATATCCCCGTCGCTACGCCGCCGATGATGATGGCATCGACGCAGCCTTGGAGCGCCATGGCCGAAACGAGCAGCAGCGTCGTTGCGGCCCAGCGCATCGAGACGCAACGGCCTCTCAATCGGCCCCCAGCAACATGCAATCGATACCGTCGCACAGACAATGCAGGGTAAGAAGATGCACTTCCTGAATGCGGGCGGTTTGAGAGTGCGGTACGCAGATATGTACGTCTTCCGGCGCGAGCAGCTTGCCGATCTCGCCCCCGCCGCGACCGGTGAGTGCGACCACGCGCATCTCGCGCTCGTGCGCAGCCGAGACGGCGCGAGCCACGTTTTTTGAGTTGCCGCTCGTGGAAATGCCGAGGAGCACGTCACCCGCCTGTCCCAACGCGCTCAGTTGCTTGGAGAACACCTGCTCGAATTCGTAGTCGTTGGCGATCGAGGTCAGGGTAGAGGTGTCGGTCGTCAGCGCGATCGCGGCGAGCCCGGGACGCTCGCGTTCGAAGCGGTTGAGCAACTCAGCTGAAAAATGCTGGGCATCTGCGGCTGATCCGCCGTTTCCGCAGGCAAGGATCTTGCCGTTGGCGAGCAGGCATTTCACCATGACTTCCGTGGCGCGGGCGATCGGTTCGGCGAGCGCGTCGTGTGCCTTCAGTTTTAGTTGAGCGCTGTCGTTGAACTGACGGCGGATGCGCGCCAATAGATCTACGCTGTCCTCGGCCGGGCGGGCGGTGACGACTTTCATACGTCCTTATTCTACCGTAACCTTCTTTACGAACGCTCCGGATCGGCTGGCGCGCCGCCGTGAAACTGCCGGTGCGAAGCCCGGCACAGCCTCACGCCGCGAATGCATCGCGTATCCATTCGACCCGCGGGGGCTCAAGGCGATCGAGGAGCACAACGTCGAACCGGCAGGCCTCTTCCTTCTTGCCCGCAAGGTAGTGGCGCGCCGTGGCGATAATCCGCGCCTGTTTGCGAGCATCCACGCTGTAAGCGGCGCCGCCGAAGTCTTTGGAGCGCCGCAGCCTGACCTCGGTAAAAACGACGGTATCCCGATCCCGCAGGATGAGATCGATCTCGCCCCAGCGGCAGCGGTAATGGGTTTCGATCAGAGCCAGGCCTTTGCGCTGCAGATAGCCCGCCGCGATTTTCTCGGCACGGTCGCCCGCCTTCATCTCGCCTTCATCTCGCGCTTTCGAGCGAGACGCCCACGCCGTCGCGGAACACCGCCTGGATCGGCTCGCGCTGGAGCGTATTGCCCCCGCGATACGAGATCTTGCCGGTCACGCCGTCCAGGTTGATGGTTTGCTGCCCCCCGATCAGCTCCCCAGCGATGCGGCAGGAGTCGATGCCGAGTGCGTAAAAACGTTGAAGCTCCGTGGAAAGGCTTTCCAGGCGCGGATAGACCATCACCGCCGCGTGGTCGGGTTGCACGAGCCAGGGCATGTCGACGAAGCGGATGCCGTTCAGATCCGAGTTGACGAGCGGATCGTTCTTGCCGTCGTTGACCTGGGAGGTCGCGAGGATCTGGAGCTGGTTGTTCAGATAGGGTCGCACGGTACGCGCCTGGTCGGCCTCCGCGGCGAGAAAGATGAATTGTGCCTGCGAGTCCGCCAGACCCCGGCGCAAATCGACCAAATCCGCTCGCGCTCCGAACTCCCGCACGTCGCTGATCCTTCCGCCGAGCGAGAACCATTCGTCCGCAAAAGCCCGGCTCAGGCGCTTGGCGAGCAAGTTCGATGCTTGCACGACCGCGCCCTCGCGCAGCCCGCGCGCGAAAGCGTTGCGGGCCACCGCGCGCGCTTCGGTCTCCGCGGAAAGACCGAAGGTGTAGAGGCGCGGCGGGAGCGGCACGTCGCCGTCTGTGACGTTCAAAGCGAGCGTGACCACGCTGACGCGGCCCGCCTGAGCGAGCGCCGTGACCCCCGAGCGCGTCAGCGGGCCGATCATCACGGCGGCGCCGCGCTGCACGGTGGCTGCATATTCGGCGAGGATGCTTTCGGGTTGAGCATCGGTGCGCGCCACTTGCAGGGACTGGCGGTTCTCCGCGAAAACGAGCGCGGCCTGACAGCCCAGGCGCACGGCCTCGGATGCTCGCGAGAACTCCGGAGCATTGAGCGGGAGCAAGAGACCGATGAAAGGCCGTTCGCCCGGGGGCCGGCTTGCCGGATCGTCGACAGCCGCGCACAATGCCGGACTCAACAACGCCGACAAAGCGAAGCAGAATTGGGCGCAAGGACCGGAAGGCATGGCGGGAGTTCGAGCGGGGCGGGTCAATTATATGTGGTCGCCACGCCCATTGGGAACCTCGAAGACATCAGCTCGCGCGCCCTCGATTCGCTCGCCCGTGCCGATGCGATCGCCGCGGAGGACACGCGCGTCACTGCGCGGCTGCTGGAGCACCACCGCCTACAAGGAAAACTGGTTGCCGTGCACGAGCACAACGAGCGGCGCGCCGCCGACTGGATCGTCGAGGAGCTGGCGCGGGGCAGAAACATTGCGCTAGTCACCGACGCCGGCACCCCGGCCGTCTCCGACCCCGGCGCGACGGTCGTCGCGAAAGCGCGCGCCGCCGGATTCAAAGTCGTCCCGGTACCCGGTCCGAACGCCGCGGTAACCGCGCTCTCGGCTGCGGGTATCGCGGACGGACCATTTCTGTTCGCGGGTTTTCTTCCGGCCAAGCCTGGCGCGAGGCGCAAGGCGCTCGAAGCCTTGAGCGTGCTGCCGTATACGCTCGTCCTCTACGAAGCGCCCCATCGCGTCGTCGAATGCGTCCAAGACATGGCGACGACGCTCGGGACGGAACGCATTGTCTTGATCGCCCGCGAGTTGACCAAGATGTTCGAACAGCTTCATCGATGCAGTCTCGGCGAAGCCGCGGCCTGGCTCGAGGCGGACCCCGACCGCCGTCGCGGCGAGTTCGTGCTGATTGCGGAGGGGGCTGCGGTCCGGGACCGGGGCGTGAAGCTCGATTGGGAACGGGTGCTCACCACTCTTCTCGCCGAGTTGCCGCTGGCACACGCGGTCAGGCTCGCCTGCAAGCTCACCGGAGCGAAGAAGAAGGCAGTGTACGCGCGCGCGCTGGAACTCGCGCATGAGATGAATACCCGGCGCCCGTAATTTCGTGCAATCCCTGACCCTTACCCGTCCGGACGACGCTCACCTGCACCTTCGAGACGGTGCCGCGCTCGCGAGTGTGCTTCCCCACACCGCGCGCGCGTTCGCCCGGGCAGTGGTCATGCCCAATCTCGTGCCCCCCGTCACGGACACCGCGCTCGCCGCCGCTTACCGGGCCCGGATCCTTCACGCTTTGCCGAAGGGCTCCCATTTCGAGCCCCTGATGACGCTTTATCTGACCGACAACACCAGTGCGGAGGAGATCGCGCGCGCGAAAAAATCCGGCTTCGTATGCGGCGTGAAGTACTACCCGGCGGGCGCAACGACGAATTCGGCGGCCGGAGTCACGCGCATCGAGCGCGTCTATCCGGCGCTCGCCGCCGTGGAAGAGCAGGAGCTGCCCTTGCTCGTTCACGGCGAGGTCACGACTCCGGGCGTGGACGTTTTCGATCGCGAGCACGTGTTTCTCGACACGGTCCTCGCCGACGTCACCCGCCGCTTCCCGCGCCTTCGCATCGTGGTCGAGCACTTGACCACCCGCGAGGCGGTGCAATTCGTGTCGGCGGGGGGGCCTCACATTGCCGCCACGATCACCGCGCACCACCTGCTCTACAACCGCGGTGCGATGTTCGCGGGCGGCATCCGGCCCCATTATTATTGTTTGCCGGTGCTCAAGCGCGAAGAGCACCGCCAGGCTCTGGTGCGCGCAGCGACCAGCGGCAATCCGAAATTCTTCCTCGGCACCGACAGTGCGCCGCATGCCCGCGCCGACAAGGAGACGCTGTGCGGGCACGCCGGCATCTATACGGCGCACGCGGCGATCGAGCTCTACGCGGAGATTTTCGAGCGGGCAGGGGCGCTCGACAAGCTCGAGGCCTTCGCGAGCTTCTACGGCGCGGATTTCTACCGGCTGCCGCGCAACGCGGGCTCGATCACTTTACGCAAAGAGACTTGGACGGTGCCCGGCGAGATCCCGTTCGGCGCGGCGACGCTGGTGCCGTTGCGCGCAGGCGAAACCGTCGGGTGGCGGCTCGCCGGAGGATGACCCCCGGGCGCCGGGGACGCGCGCTCGATGCGCCGATCTTCACGGCGCTCACGCCTCTGCTCGGACGCCTGCCGCCGGACCGGTTTCCCCGGCACGACGAGCTCAATGCGCTAGTCGCCTCCGGAGGGCTGAGCGGCGGCGGCGCGCCGATCCGCTTCGTGCCGCCGGCCGCGCCCTCCAGGGAATTCTCGGCGCAATATGAAGTCCGCATCTTCGAGACCGGAGAGGTGCAGACGCGTCCGGACAACTGGCACGATCTGTTCAATGCGCTCGTGTGGCTCGCGTTTCCGAGAACCAAAGCGGTTTTGAACCGGCACCATTGCGAGGAAATCCGTGCGCGCCGCGGCGAGCGCTTGAGAGGCACGGCCCGCGACGTGCTGACCTTGTTCGACGAGGGCGGGATCGTCGTCGCCGCTGCGGACGCGGAGCTGTCGTCTCTACTGCACGAATTCAGGTGGAAGGAGTTGTTCTGGAAGCGCCGCGCCGAAGCGCTGCGCTCCATGCGCTTCTACGTCTTCGGCCACGCGATCTACGAAAAAGCGCTCGAGCCTTACAAAGGCGTCACGGCAAAGGCCCTGATCGTCGATACCGCGCCCCGCCTGCTCGATGCGCCGATCGAGCGGCAGCTCTCCGAACTGGACGCGCGAGCGGCGGACTATTTCTCCGGATCGCAGGCTTTGTCCTCGACGCGCAATCTGCCGCCGCTGCCGATCCTCGGCATTCCTGGCTGGGACCCGTCCAACGGCTCCGAGGAATATTACGACGACGCCTCGCAATTCCGGCCCGGTCGCTTGGATGCGAGGTAAAGCCGGGGACAGACTCCGGTTTTACGGAAACGCCGGAATGGTGGGCTCGATGCCGTGTGCCATCGCTTCCGGATGGCGGCGGCTGACCAGTTCCCGCAGCTCCTCGACTCGCGACGTCGGCACGTCCACCATCAACAAGATTTTGCCGGCGTCGATGTCCTTCTGGAAAGGCTTCAGCCGCGTGTTAGGCACCGACATCGCCACGAGGCTCGCCGCCCATGCGCCGAAGACCGCGCCGATGGCGGTGCCGATCAGGACCGTAACGAGCTGCAGCGTGACTCCGTCGGGCGGCGTTAAATAGATGTAGATGCCGATCAGGAACCCGCCCAGGCCGCCGATCACGAATCCCAGCTCGGCGCCATGCACTGCGTCGGACTTCTGCAGATAATTCGCTTCATGCAACTTACCCAGGGACATTCCCCGCTTGGCGAGGAAATGCATGTGCGCATCTTCGACCCGCGCGAGCAACAGATCGTTGGCCGTCTGGATGGCGCTGCCCAGGTCGGGCAACAGGAAGTACATTCGGCGTCGCATGCCGCTTCTCCTCTCGTAACACCCCCGATCGTTCTTACGCCGCGGCAAAATCGCCGCCGAAGCTGGCCAGACAGTCGCTGGCAAATGTTTCAGCTGCCAGAGGAAAGTCCGGGCTCCATAGAGCAGGGTGCTGGGTAACGCCCAGGCGCCGCAAGGCGACGAAGAGGGCCACAGAGACGAGTCGCGGTGCCGCGGTGAAAGCCGCAGTGCTGCGGGTGAAACGAGGCAACCTCCACCTGGAGCAACATCAAATAGGCGGACGACGACGTGGCTCGCCGAGTCCGCGGGTAGATGGCTCGAGCCCGGGGGCAACCTCGGGCCTAGAGGAATGACTGTCCACGACAGAACCCGGCTTATCGGCCAGCTTCACTTCTTTCTTGTTCAGCGCGCCGCGCGCTGAACCCACTCCGCGATCGCCGCGACGATCTGCGGCTCTTCGCCGAGCGCAGGCGTCACGCGGAACTCGGTCTTCGCGTGGCGCCTGCGGAGCTTCGCCACCATCGCCGGCAGCTCGCGTTTCAGGTGCGCCCCTTGCGCGAGAAACAGCGGCACGATGATCACGGTTCCTTTGTCGGCGAGCCGCTCGGCTGCCTCGTCAAGGGAGGGCGACATGAATTCAAGGAAGGCGAGCTCGACCGGCGTCCCGGCCGCGCGCAGCCGGTCGCGGATCCTCTCGAACGGCTGCGCCCATTCGGGCTCGCGCGCGCCGTGGGCGAAGAGGATGACAGCGCTTGACGACATGGAGAGCCGAGCTTAACGGCGGGCGGTCCCGCGGTCAAAGCGGTTACGTGCGCCGGACCCGCGGCAGCAGCTTCGCAAGCTCTGGGCCGTGAATCAGCCGGATGTTCCTCTCGAGCGCGAACGCGCGGGCGCCGTCGGTAATTTCGCCGGTGGCGACATAGATGCACTCGTGTGCCTCGCGCGCGCGCTTGGCGTCATGCAGGTCGCGCAGCGGATCGACGCCGGTGCGCGCGGCCTTCCAACGCTTACAACCGACCAACGAAATGCGTCCCGCCTTGGCGAGCTCGAAGTCGGCAGCCGCGCCGATGAAACGGCTCACGGCGTAACCGTCGTCGCGGAGGGCGTCCGTCAGCGCGCTGGAAAAGTCCTCCCATGACATCGCGCGAACCGCCTCGAGCGTACCGGCGACCCGCGCGGCGCTCGGCGCGCGAAGCTGCCGCCAGCCGGCAACGCCCCCGATCACGATGAACGGCAGCGCGGCGAAGAAAGCATACAGAGCGTAGACCTCGGGCACCACGACCCTTCCCAATGCGACGATCCCCGCGGCAAGGGCGATGCTTATCCACCACGGCGAGCGCAGCAGGACTGCGAACAGCGAATCCCTGGCCATCTGGAACTTCATTTCCCGCCCCGCAACGGCGACGCCGCCGCAACCCGGCAGTGTATGAGAATACGTGGCGGGAGGGTGCGCTGCACCGACAAGCAGGAGGCAGCGCGGCCCTTTGGTGCACAGGCGCCCGAAACTGGTGGGGAGGCTGGAATCGCCGCGAACCCCGATGATTCGCTCTCCTTCGCTCTGGATGGCCACGCCGCAGCCGACGCCGTAGTGGCAAGAGGTTGATTTTGTTTCCTTCACGGCATGTCCGCGCGCCTTTGTCCTGCACCTTCGCATCAGTGTTCCATCAATGGTCGTGCCACGGCCTGTGCGCTGGCACGGCCCTTGCGGCGTTGGAAGCAAACCTTGGCGAATGGACCAGGATGCGCGTGCTGGTAGTGGACGAATCGCCCGAGCGCGCCGCGGTGCTGCGCGATGGGCTGGAACGCGCCGGTCACGAGGTTGCCGCGGCGCTCACCGCCCCGATCGAGTTGCTGCGCGCGGTGGAGCAGGTCCGCCCCGACGTCATCATAATCGATACCGATTCGCCCAGCCGCGACGTGCTGGAGCACGTGGTGATGATCAGCCGCGACGAGCCGCGCCCGATCGTGATGTTCTCCAGCGACGACGCGCCCGACACCATTCGAGACGCGATGCGCGCGGGCGTTTCCGCCTATGTCGTTGACGGTCTAGATGCAGCGCGCGTGAAGTCCATCGTCGAAGTCGCAGTGGCGCGATTCGACGAGTATCAGCGGCTGCGCGCGGAGTTGGCCGACGCCAATCTCAAGCTTTCCGAAAGGAAACAGGTCGAGCGCGCCAAGGGCATCCTGATGAAGACCCGCGGCGTGGGCGAAGACGAGGCCTATCAGATGCTGCGACGGATGGCGATGGACCGCGGAAAGCGCCTTGGCGAGATCGCGCAACAGCTAATCGATATGGCGGATCTGCTGATTTAAGGCAGCCCAAGTCAGTGCGAAAACGGGTTTTGCTGCACTGCAACCGTGCGGTGTGGCTAGCGTCCTTGCGTCTGGATTCGGAGAAGAGTTGCTTCAAGCTTCTGTTTCGGTTTAGGAATCACGCAGCGTAGTGGTATTGGCACATTGATTGCGTAAGAGCTAAGGAAGCTGCGGCCAATGGCGGTCGCGGCAGGAACGAAGGCGTTCATTTGCGGGAGTCCCGCGATTGAATGCCTTTTTGTTTTTTGGGCCGCATGGAGCGCGAAATGAATGAAACTAGGATTGCACGAAGGAAATCCGCCGGGCGCCGCGACTTCCTCAAGGGCGCGGGCGCGGTCGGCATCATGAGCCTCGTTCCCGCAGCGGTGAGGAGCACGGCATGGGCCGCGGGCTCCGATGCGCCCGAGAAAAAAGAGTTGAAGATAGGCTTTATCCCGCTCACCGATTGTTCCTCGGTCGTCATGGCGTCCGTGATGGAGTTCGACAAGAAGTACGGCATCAAGATCACACCGTCGAAGGAAGCTTCGTGGGCGGCGGTTCGCGACAAGCTCGTGAACGGCGAGCTCGACGCCGCGCACGTGCTCTACGGACTGATTTACGGGGTGCAGTTGGGCATCGGCGGGCCGAAGAAGGACATGGCCATCCTGATGAACCTCAACCACAACGGCCAGGCCGTCACGCTCTCCAGCAAGCTGAACGAGAAGGGAGTGAAGGACGGCGCGAGCCTGAAGGAGCTCATCGACCGCGAAAAGGGCGAGTACACGTTCGCGCAGACCTTTCCCACAGGCACGCACGCGATGTGGATCTACTACTGGCTCGCCGCGCACGGCATCCACCCGTTCAATGACGTGAAAGCAATCGTTGTGCCGCCGCCTCAGATGGTCGCAAACATGCGCGTGGGCAACATGGACGGCTTCTGCGTCGGCGAGCCCTGGAACAACCGCGCCATCGTCGACAAGATCGGCTTCACCGCCAACACGACGCAGGACATCTGGAAGGACCACCCGGAGAAGACGCTCGGAACGACCTCCGAGTTCGTGCAGAAGTACCCGAACACCGCGCGCGCCATGACCGCTGCCGTCATCGATGCCGGCCGCTGGATTGACGCATCGCTCTCCAATCGCCAGAAGACCGCCGAGACCGTAGCCGACAAGTCCTACGTCAACACCGACAAGGACGTGATCCTCGCGCGCATGCTCGGCCGTTACGACAACGGCATCGGCAAGACCTGGGACGACCCGAACTACATGAAGTTCTACAACGACGGCTACGTCACCTTTCCGTTCCTGTCCGACGGCATGTGGTTCATGACCCAGCACCGCCGCTGGGGCCTGCTCAAGGAGGACGTGGACTACCTCGCCGTGGCGAAGAAAGTCAACCGCATCGATATCTACAGGGACGCCGCCGCGGCTACGAACACGAACCTGCCCAAGGAACCGATGCGCAGCGCGAAACTGATCGACGGCGTCACCTGGGATGGAAAGGACCCGAAGAAGTACGCGGGGTCGTTCAAGATCAAGGTCGCTTGATGGAATCGCCGAACTGGAGCCGTCGATGAGCGCCCGACCCGCCATTGTGCACACGCTGAAGCCGCCGCGCGTCGGGATCGGCCCCGCCGATACTTCGGCGCAACTGCACCCGCCGATTAACCAGGCGACTTCCGCGCCCGAGAAGCCGCTGTACGTTCGGACCAAGGCGCCCGCATGGCTGCCGCAGGTCCTGGCGCCGGTCATCGGCATCGCTCTGTTCGTCGCGCTGTGGGCGATCCTCGCGAAGGCTGGCGGCCGGCTTCCCGATCCCGTATCGACCTGGCATTCGGCGGTCGATGTCTTCAGCAACCCGTTCTACAAGAAGGGGCCGAACGACCAGGGGATCGGCTGGAACGTGCTCACTTCTTTGGGACGGGTCGGGATCGGCTTCGGGGCGGCGGCGCTTGTCGGCATCCCCCTGGGGTTCATGATCGGGCGTTTCCGGTTCTTCTCCGATATGGCGGCGCCGATCATCAGCATCCTGAAGCCGGTGTCGCCGCTCGCCTGGCTGCCGATAGGCCTCATGGTGTTCAAGGCCGCCAACCCGGCCGCGATCTACGTCATCTTCATCTGCAGCCTGTGGCCCATGATTGTGAACACCGCCGTAGGCGTGCGGCACATCCCGCAGGACTGCCTCAACGTCGCGCGGGTGCTCAACCTCTCGGAGTGGACGATATTCAGGAAGATCCTGTTCCCGGCGGTGCTGCCGTACATGATCACTGGCGTGCGCCTGTCGATCGGCGTCGCGTGGCTCGTGATCGTCGCCGCCGAGATGCTCACCGGCGGCATCGGCATCGGGTTTTGGGTGTGGGACGAATGGAACAACCTCAACGTCCAGCACATCATCATCGCGATTTTCACGGTCGGCATCGTCGGCCTCGCGCTCGAGCAGGCCATGATCGTGCTGGCGCGCCGCTTCAGCTACGAGTGAGGGGAGTATGAGCGAGCGCTATCTGCAGATCGACAAAGTGCGCATGGTATTCGAAACCAGGAAGGGGACCTTCTGCGCGCTGGAGGAAATCAGCCTCGACATTCGCGCCGGGGAGTTCGTTTCTCTGATCGGGCACTCCGGCTGCGGAAAATCGACGCTGCTCAACATCGTCACCGGGCTGCTCGAGCCGAGCGACGGCGATATCTTTCTCGCCAACCGCGAAATCACCGGCCCGGGCCCCGACCGCGGCGTGGTGTTCCAGAACCATTCGCTGCTGCCCTGGCTCACCTGCTACGAGAACGTCCAGCTCGCGGTGGAGCGCGTGTTCGGAGCGGCGGAGAAGAAGAGCGCGTTGAAGGAACGCGTGCACCGGGCGCTCGAGCTGGTGCAGCTCGGGCACGCCGAGCACAAATATCCGCACGAGCTCTCGGGCGGCATGAAGCAGCGCGTCGGCATCGCCCGCGCGCTGTCGATTGAGCCCAAGGTCCTTCTGCTCGACGAGCCTTTCGGGGCGCTCGACGCCCTGACGCGGGCGCACCTCCAGGACGAGCTGATGAGGATCGTCGCGGCCACGGGTAGCACGGTCCTCATGGTCACGCACGACGTCGACGAAGCGGTGCTGCTCTCCGATCGCGTCGTCATGATGACCAACGGGCCGGCTGCGACGATCGGAGGGATTCTCGCCATCGACCTGCCGCGCCCGCGCGACCGCATCGCGCTCGCGGGCAACAAGCAGTACGTGGCATTGCGCACGGAGCTGCTGGAGTTTCTGTATCGCAGGCAGATGCGCGAGGCTGCGTGAAGTGAGCGAGAAGGAAGGAGGAGGACGGGAGTGAAGGTGGTGGTCGTCGGGAACGGCATGGTGGGCCAGCGCTTTCTGGAACAGCTGGTTTCCCGCATGAACGGAACTTTGCCCGAGGTCACCGTTTTTTGCGACGAGCCGCGCGCGGCCTACGATCGCGTTCAGTTGACCAGCTTCTTTTCCGGGAGATCCGCGGCCGACCTCAGCCTGGTTCCTGCCGGATTTTTCGATCAGCACGGAATTGCACTCCGGCTCGGCGACAAGGCCGTTGCAATCGATCGCACGCGCAAGCTCGTGCGGTCCGCGCGCGGCCACGAACTGCCGTACGACAAGCTGGTGCTCGCCACAGGCTCCTACCCCTTTGTGCCGAGCCTGCCCGGGGCCGAATGGCCGGACTGCTTCGTCTACCGGGCGATCGAAGACCTGGAGGCGATTCGTACCGCTGCGGGCGATGCGCGGGTCGGCGCCGTCATCGGTGGTGGGTTGCTCGGCCTCGAGGCGGCCAAAGCGCTGCACGATCTTGGCCTCGAGACACATGTGGTGGAGTTTGCACCGCGTCTGATGGCCGTGCAGCTCGACGACCCGGGCGGGCGGCTGCTGCGCCGTAAGATCGAAGCACTGGGCGTATCGGTACACGTTTCCAGGCAGACGAAGGAGATCGTCGGCGGCACCGGATGCCGCCACAAGCTGCTGTTCGCCGACGGCGCCGCGCTGGAAACGGATATCACCGTGTTCTCCGCGGGCATTCGCCCGCGTGATCGGCTCGGGCGGGCAGCCGGACTTTCGATCGGCGAGCGCGGCGGGATCGTGGTGAATGATCATTGCCAGACCAGCGACCCGGACATCTACGCTCTCGGCGAGTGCGCGCAGTGGAACGGCCGCATCTATGGGTTGGTTGCGCCGGGCTACCAGATGGCGGAGGTTGCCGCGCGGCACGTGGCGGGCGAGGAGGGCGCGCAGTTCCTCGGCGCCGACATGAGTACCAAGCTCAAGCTCATGGGCGTGGATGTGGCCTCGATCGGCGACGCCCACGGTGCGACGCTGAACGCCCTTAACTACGTCTATACCGACGAGGCGGCGGGGATCTACAAGAAGCTCGTCATCTCCGGCGACCGCAAGTACCTGCTCGGCGCGATCCTGGTCGGCGACGCATCCGAGTACGGCGGTCTCCTGCAGATGGCGCTGGACCCCCTGCCGTTGCCCGAGCACCCGGAAGACCTGATTCTGCCGGCGCGCGAAGGCGCGAAGAAGGGCCTCGGGGTGGACCTGCTGCCTGCCTCGGCCGCCATCTGCACCTGCAACGGCGTGAGCAAGGGCGGGATTTG
>WNFA01002412.1_pt1 | contig 26318 bp, 20 predicted proteins | sample 5400481 | NCBI WGS metagenome assembly WNFA01 (sample SAMN13153340, study PRJNA577476) | soil metagenome | isolation source: 120 cm saprolite under Douglas fir tree site 2 hole 1 replicate 2 | place: USA:California | collected 2015-04-18 | reverse complement strand
ACTCGGCCAGGTCGGCCACGTCGCACGCCTGCTGCACCGAGGCGCCCCAGGCGATGATGCCGTGGCGCGCGAGGAGCATCACCTGCGTGTCGGCGGGCGCCGCTGCGACCGCGGCCGCGACCCCCGCCGCGAGGTCCGGCGAGCCCGACGGCGCGGGGGGCACGACGGGCGTGTGGTGCAGCCGCTCCTCGGAGGTCACGGTCACGAGCGGAATCGGCTCGCCCCGGATGCCGAAGGCGATCGCGTGCGGCGGGTGGAGGTGCGCCACCGCGCGCGTCGCGGGCCGCGCGGCGTAGACCGCCGTGTGCATGAGCGCTTCCTTCGACGGCCGGTAGCGCTCGGGGCCCGCCAGCTGCCGCCCGGCGAGGTCGATGGTCACCAGGTCGTCCGGCTCCGCGTCGCGCAGCGCCACGCCGCTCGGCGTGATGAGGAAGGTGTCCGTGTCGCCGATGCGTGCCGAGATGTTGCCGCCCGCCGCGGACACCAGGCCGCGGTCCCAGGTGATGCGGCAGAAGCGCGCGATGTCGCCGGCCAGCGTCACGCCGCCCTCCCGTACCCGGCGGCGAGCCCCGGCTCGACCGCGCCGCGGCGCAGCGCCGCGATCTCCGCCGCGACGCGGATCGCCTCGAGGAGGTTCCGGTGGTCGGCGACGTTCTTGCCCGCGATGTCGAAGGCGGTCCCGTGCCCGGTCGAGGTGCGGATGAGCGGGAGGCCGACGAGCAGCGTCACCACCGTGCCGAAGCCGAGGAGCTTCACCGCCATGAGCCCCTGATCGTGGTAGAGGGCGAGGGTCAGGTCGAAGGCGCCGTCGCGCGCGCGCAGGAAGACCGTGTCGGCGGGGAACGGTCCCTGCGCATCGATGCCGCGCGCGCGCGCCGCCGCGATCGCGGGCACGATCTCGTCCCGCTCCTCGTGCCCGAAGGCGCCCTCCTCGCCCGCGTGCGGGTTGAGCCCGGCGACCGCGAGCCGCGGCCGGGCGATGCCCAGGTCGCGGAGGGCCGCGGCGGCCAGCACGAGCCGATCGAGCACGCGGTCCTTGCGCACGTAGTCGCACACGGCGCGGAGCGCCATGTGGTTCGTGAACAACATGAGACGCATCGTGCCGAGGAGGAGGAGCATCGCCGGCTTCGTCCCGGTGAGCTCGCCCAGGATCTCCGTCTGCCCCTCGTAGCGGTGGCCGGCCGCGTGCATCGCCTCTTTGTTGAGCGGCGCCGAGACCATGGCGTCGATCTCGCCCGCGAGCGCGAGCCGCCCCGCCTCGCGCGTGTAGTGGACGGCCGCCTCGCCGAAGGCGGGGTTCACCTCGCCCCAGCGGTGCTCGGTCACGTCGACGTTCCGATAGTCGATCAGCTCGATCGTGCCCGCGCGGCCCTCGGCCTCGGCCGGCTTCGTGATGGTGCGGATCGGGAGGCGGACTTGGGTCGCGTCCATCGCCCGTTCGAGCACGCGCGCCTCACCGAGGACGAGCGGGATCGCGCGCGCCGCCACGCTCGCGTCGGCGAGCGCCTTCACGATGATCTCGGGACCGATGCCCGCCGCGTCCCCCATGGTGATCGCGACCCGTGGCCGGAACTCCATTGCGTTCACTCCGTCGGCGCGGCGACCGGCACTCCGGTCGGCGCGCTCGCCTCGGGATCGGTGCGGGCGGCGCGCCGCGCCGCCAGCACGTATCGATAGATCGCCTCGATGCGGTCGAGCACCCCGTCCCACGCCCGGCCGTCCTCGACCGCCCGGCGGGCTGCCGCGCCGAGCCGGGCGCGGGCGCCCGCGTCCGAGAGCATCTCGATCACCGCGGCGGCGAACGCCATCTCGTCGCCGTCGGGGACGACCCGGCCGGTGACGCCGTCGCGCAGGCCCTTCGCCGAGCCGGCCGAGGCGACGATCGCCTTGCCGGCGGCCATGTAGTTGAGGAGCTTCATCGGAAAGCCGGAGCGCTCGGCGCGCGGCGAGACCGCCACGTCGGCCGCCTCGAGCCGGGCACGGACCTCATCGTAGGACGCGGCGCGCACGATCTCCACCCCGGGGCCGGCGACCCGCCGGAGCGTTCCTGCCGCCGCGTGCGTCACGAGCACGAGCCGCGCCGCGGGTACCGCCATCCGCACGCGGACGAAGCTGCGCAGGAGGAAGTCCAGGTTCTGGTAGCCGTCCAGGTTGCCGGCGTAGCACACGAGCCCGCGCGAGCCGGCGTGGGCCCGATGGCTCTCCGCCTCCCCCGGCACGGCGGCCGGCGCGATGCAGGCGAGGCCGCTCTCGGCGACACCACGGCGGCGCAGGATGTCGCACAGCTCCTCGGTGACCGCGATGCAGAAGTCCGCCCGTCGCGGCACGTGCGTGTCGAGCAGGAGCCCCAGGCGGTGCGCCAGCCAGCGCACCGGGCGCGCGCGGAAGTAGAGCGGCAGCTCCTCGGCGAGCGCGTTGTGGCCGTGGTAGACGACCGGGCGGCCCGTCAGGCGAGCGACCAGGAGGCCCGCGATCGCTGCCTCGTAGTTGTGCGCGTGGATCAGGTCGATCGCCTCGCGGCACACCGTGCGCCAGAGCCGGACCACCAGCGCGACGTCGCGCGCGATGCGCCCGGGACGGGGCCCGGGCTTGCCGCCCGGCACCGCACCGTAGGTGACGAGATGGACGGCGTGCCGGCGGGCGCGGAGCCCGGCGGCGAGCTGCCGCACCAGCACCTGCGAGCCACGGAGGTCGGAATACGGACCCGCACAGACGAGAGCGACGCGCATCAGATCCCGGGCTCCAGGTAGCCGAGGGCGGCGAGCCGCGCCTCGAGGTCGCGCGTCTCGGCGCCGTCGAAGGGACGCGGCGCGTGCTCGCCGGGCGGCGCCGGGTCGGCGGCGAAGCGCGGGCGCGCCTCGAGCGCCCTCCCGAGCGGCCGCCCGTCCAGGCCCTCGGGCACCGGGAGGTCCGCGAGCGCGAGTAGCGTCGGGAGCACGTCGACGATCTCGGCGGAAGGCAGCTCCCCCACCGGATGCACGCCCCGGCCGGCCAGGACGAAGAGACCGTCCGGGCGGTGGGCGCCGTTCATCCCGCGTCCCTTGCCCCCGCCGTGCTCGGCGGGCGTCAGGCGGCGGAGCGCCGGGCCGGGCCTCGCGCTGCGCAGGCACGACGGGCTGTAGCCGTCCGCGAGCGCCAACTCGAGCAGCAGGTCGGGCGCGCGCGGGGCGAAGGGCCCCGCGTACAGCTCCTCGCGCCGCCACACGCGCGCGACCAGCGGGCGGCCCGCCTCGTCACGCCATGCTGCGAGCGCCGCCGCGACGCGCTCGCGAGTCGCCGTGTACGCGGCCGGCTCGACCACGCCCTCGGGCTCCCGGCCGCGGAGGTTCAGCCACACGCTCGGGTGGTAATCGAGCTCCTCGGAGAAGGCGGCGGTACACGCCCAGTCGATCCCGGACAGGCGGTGCATGCCCTCCAGGCGGCCGGCGGCCGCGGGCATCCGGCGGACGAGTGCGCCCTGGAGGCGCGGCGGCACGGCGCGCAGCGCCGCGGCGCGCACCAGGCGCGCGACGCGGCCCGTCGCCGCCGGACGGAAGGCGAGGAGCCCGCACTCGGCGAGCCGCCGGTTCAGGTGAACGACCCGATCGCTCGCGCCACCGCTCCCGTGATCGGAGACGATCGCCACCGCCGTGTCGCGCGGCGCGGCGGCCAGCAGCACGCCGACGGCCTTGTCGAGGGCCTCGTAGACGCGCGCGATCGCGCCGGCGAACGGGCCCGGCGCGTGGCGCGGCGAGCGCGGGTCGTGGAAGCGCCAGAAGTGGTGCGCGACGGTGTCCGACTCGCCGAACACGACCATGAGCGCGTCCGGACGCTCGCGCGCGAGGAGCCAGGTCGCCAGCCGCGCGCGGCGCTCGACACCGTCGAGCAGCCGGGCGAGCGCGTCGGCATGCCACCCGGGGCCCGTCGTCACCTCCTGGAAGTCGGCGAACGGCACGCGGCCGACGACGCGCTGGATGTCGCGCCAGAGCGCCGGGGGGTGCACGAACGAGCCGTCGATCGCGGTCGCGAGCGGGCTGTCGAAGCCGCTCACCATGACGCCGTGCACGGGCTCGGGCGGATAGGTCGCCGGCACGGTGAGCACGACGACCCGCCGCCCCGCCGCCGAGAGCCGCGTCCACAGCGCCGGTACCTGGCGGAAGCTCCCGTTCACGAAGCGGACACGGTAGGTGCCCGGGACGCGCTCGGTGAAGTCGAGGACGCCGTGGCGTCCCGGGTTCACGCCGGTCGCGAGCGAGGTCCAGGCCGGGAAGGTCGCGGCGGGAACGGTCGAGCGGAGCGCGCCCCACGCGCCGGCGTCCATCAGCCGCTTCAGGACCGGGAGGCGGCCCGCGGCCGCCCACGGGCGGACGAGGTCGAGCGTCGCGCCGTCGAGGCCGACCACCAGCAGGTGCGGCACGCTCACTCCTGGATGTAGCCGAGGGCCTTCAGGCGGGCCCTGGTCGCCGGATCCATCTGTCCCGGCTCGGTCGCCCCCGAGTGCTCCCGCGCCTTGAGCACCGACTTGCCGAGCTCGGCGCGCATGCCGTCCGCGGCGGGCGAGCTGGCGACGACGTTCCGCTGCTCGCCCGGGTCGCGGGGCAGGTCGTAGAGCTCCTCGGGCGCCAGGCCGCGCGGGTTGCCCTCGTTGGCCGTGATCAGCTTCCACTCGCGCGTGCGCACCGCCTGGAGGACGTTGCCCTCGAGGTCCTCCTCGGCGAACGTGCTCGCCCACCCCGGAGCCGCGCCGCCGTCGAGGGGCAGCACGTTCCCCTGCATGGCGGGCGGGACCTTCAGCCCGGCGGCCGTCACGATGGTCGGTGCGATGTCGAGGCTGGTCGCCAGCTCGTCGAGCACTCGATTCTGCCCGTGCGCGCCCGGCGGCTTCACGATGAGCGGCACGTGGATCTGCTCGTCGTAGAGCGTCGTCCCGTGCCACCAGCCGCCGTGCTCGTGGAACTCCTCGCCGTGGTCCGAGGTGAGGACGATGAGGGTCCGGTCGTAGAGCCCGCGGCGCCGGAGATCGTCGAGCAGCACGCCCAGGTGCTCGTCCAGGTACGCCACCTCGCCCTCGTACAGATGGTGCAGCTTCTCGGCGAGCGCGGCGGGCGGGTTCGGGTTGGCGACGCGCGCGTAGCATTCGCCGTCGAAGGGGTGGGCGCAGTAAGGATCGTGCGGGTCCATGTAATGGACGAAGAGGAAGAAGGGCCCCGAGCCGGCGCCGCGCTCGAGCCAGCCGCGTGCCTCCGCGGTCACCACCTCGGCGGGCTGATAATAATGATGCACGTCCACGTAGTGGGCGAGGAAGCGCTCGCGCACGAGGCGCAGCCCGCTGTAGAGCGCCAGCTGGGACGCCACCTCGCCCGCCGCGAAGAAGTAGTCGGGGGCGAGATAGTGGTACTCGTCGAAGCCCTGCTGGAAGTTGAAGGCCTGGGAGATGTTGGCGTTGTCCGCGAAGCCGGCTGTTCGGTAGCCCCCTCGCTGCAGCACCTCGGCCAGCGTGTCGACGCGGTCGGGGAGCCGGTCGGCCTTGTGCGCCGCGCCGTGCGACGACGGGTAGAGGCCGGTCAGGATGGTCGCCACCGAGGGCCGCGTCCACGACGCCTGGGAGAAGGTGTTGGCCCAGCGCGTCCCGTCCGCCGCCAGCGCGTCGACCTTCGGCGTCTTCACCGTGGTCGAGCCGTAGCAGGAGAGGTGGTCGGCGCGCAGCGTGTCGACCATGACGAGGAGCACGTTGGGCGCGCCGGCCGGAGCGGCGGCGCGCGCCGGCGCAGGGGCCGGCGCCGGCACGGGCGCGAGCCGCGCGCCGCCCGCCCAGGCGGCGGCGAGGAGCGCCACCACTACGGCGGCCACTCCGGGGCGGGTGAGCGCGCCGCGCCGCTTGTCCGCGCCGCGCAGCGCGCGCCAGAGGAGCCCGGCGGCGACCGCCACGAGCGCGAGCGCGCCCACCTGCACGGCGAGCGCGAGTGGCCCGCGCGGCACCTGCTCGAGGAAGACGTCGCGGATCACGCGGAAGCGGCCGACGGCGAAGGCCAGCGTCGCACCCACCCCCGCAAGCGCGAGCCCGAACCCGTCGCTGCCGAGCACGGCCGCCACCACCCCCACCCCGAGCCCCAGACCGGCACCGACCGTGCCGTACACGACCAGCGCCCAGCCGAGCGCGGGCAGCTCGCCCGGGCCGTGCACGTGGACCCACGCCGCGACCGCCTCGGCCGCGCCCACGGCTGCGCCGGCGAGGAGCCCGCCGGCGAGACCCGCGCCCGGCGCGCGAGCCCTCACCGCCCCGCCTCGAGGAGCGCGTGCCCCTGCATGTCGGGCGGCACCGGCACGCCGAAGAACGCGAGCGCCGTCGGGGCGAGGTCGAGGATCGCCGGGTCACCCGCCGCCAGCCGGCGCGAGGCGAGGATGACGCCCGGCGTGTCGGCCACGTCGGAAGCGGCGTGGTCGCCGCTCCACTTCTTCATGTTCGGCTCGAAGAGCTCCCGCGGGATGCCGCCGAGGGGCGTGCGCCACGAGGTGCGGTAGCCGTCGCGGAAGGCGATCTGCAGGTCGGGCATGCGCTCGGGCGGTGCGCCGGGGAAGATCTCGGGGCCCTCGTAGACCCGGGCGACGAAGCGCTCGCCGGTCGCGGGATCGACCTCCGCCTCGAGCCCGCGCGCGATCGCGTGCAGGAGCGCGTCGTACTCGGCGCCGGGCGCCACGATACCGCGCCCCTCGCGCCCGCGCAGGTTCACGTAGATCTGTCCGGTGCCGAGGGCGTAGGCGCGGGTCTTCGTCCAGTCGACGCCGGGGAAGAAGTCCTCCTTCTCGGCGCCGGGCGTGCCGGGCTGCTGTACCAGGTAGCCGCGATCGCGCAGCCAGGTGTTCACGTTGAGGCCCGTGCGGTAGCTGTGGAAGCCATGGTCGGAGAGCACGAGCAGCGTCGTCTCCGGGCCCATGCGCTCCAGCACCTCGCCCACGACCGCGTCCATGCGCTGGTAGACGCGCAGCACCGCGTCGCCGAAGCGCGCCGCGAGCACGGCGTCGTAGCGCGGATGCGCCGGGTCGAGGAAGCGGTAGAACATGTGCGCCACGCGGTCGGTCTGGGTGAAGACCGAGATGAGGAGCTGCCAGTCCGGCCGCGCGAGCTCGGCGAGCGTCGAGGCGCGCACCTCGTTCATGGTCTGGTCGAGGTCGTCGAGGAAGCTCTGCTCGTCGGTCCGCTCGGCGTTGAGCGCCGAGGTGTCCTCCGACCAGCCGACCGTCTTGTACGGCCCCAGTGCCGCCGCCAGCGCGCCCGCGAAATCGACCGGCGCGCTGATCGCCGCGAAGGGGCGGGCCGGGGCGTAGTTGAGCGGCGAGAGATAGACGCGCAGGGGGTCGATCGAGAGGAGGTGGAAGCGGCAGATTCCGTCGAGGGCCACCAGGGGGAGGCCGAGCGGCGCCACCACGGGCACGCGGAACGCGATCCAGGGACTCCATCCGCCCCGCGCGACGCGCGTCGTGCGGCCTGCGAAGTCGATGCTCACCGCGTCGCCCGCCCGGTCGACGCGCAGGCGGAGCGGGATGGTGAGCGCCGGCCGGCCGCCGCCGCGCGGATCGGCGGGCCCGGGCACCTCGGCGCGCGCCTCGTCGCCCGTGAGCTGGAGCGCCACCAGCCGCCCGCCGCCCGGGTCGCCCTTCCCGTCCGCCCCGAGGTCGCTCGCCAGGTAGAAGAAGGTGCTGTTCGTGCCGAGCAGGTCGGGGACCCCCAGTCCCGAGAGCATGCGCCCGCCCGGCAGCGGATCGGGCGGGAAGGCGTAGGGGACGCGCAGCACGACCGCGTGCACGCCGTGCTCGGCCGCCACCTGCCAGAACGGCACGCCGCGTCGGCGCGTGTAGCCCTCGGCCGCCGCGGTCTGGACCACGCCGTGCCAGTAGCGCGGTGGCCTGACTCCGCCCGTGCCCACGTCGGGCAGGTAGGTCCGGGGGTCGCGCTCGATGAAGTCGAAGATGCCGTGCCGGCCGGGGCCCGTCCCGGTCGCGAACGACGTCCACGCGACCGGCGACTGCGGCGGATTGGTCGAGGCGAGCGCGCGGAAGTCGCCGCGCTCGGCCAGCGCGCGGAGGTGGGGCAGCTTCCCCTCCTCCATCCAGCCCGAGACGAGGCGCGGGTCGGCGCCGTCGAAGCCGAGGATCACGAGCCGCGGCCCGTGGCGCCCGGCCTCCTGCCCGCCTCCGCACCCCCCCACGATCGCCGCCAGGAGCGCGATCGCAACCCCCTGCCGGCGCAGCGCGCTACTCCTCCGGAAATTCCCGCCCCAGCTCGACGGGGTCGGCGGTGACGCGCAGCCCGCGCGGCGAGAGCTTGTAGAGGTCCTGCGCCTTCCAGTGGAGGAAGCGGTTCTGCTCGAGCTCCTTCACGTGCGGCGCGAGCGTCTCGTAGGCGACGCCGAGCCGGGCGGGCAATCCGTCGCGCGCGTGGAGGTAGGGCGCGTCGGGGGCCGCGTCGTGCACGCGGCGGTACTCGAGCAGGATGGCGCGCTTCAGGTTCACCCGGGGCGCCCCGTCTATCACAGGCGGATGATGTTGTCGCCCCGCACGCCGGCGAGCGCGTTCCGCGTGTCGACCACCAGGCGAGCCGTCCGCGCCACCTCGGGGTAGTCGAACTCGCGGTGGGCGGTCAGGATGACGACGCAGTCCATGCCGGCCAGGTAGCCGTTCCGCAGCGTCAGCGAGTCGAGCGCGAAGCCCTCCTCGCGGACGGCCGGCACGTAGGGGTCGCTGTAGGAGAGGACGGCGCCCTTGTCGCGGAGCAGGCGCATGACGTTCAAGGCCGGCGACTCGCGGATGTCGTTCACGCCTGCCTTGTAGGCGACGCCGAGGACGTGGATGCGGGAGCCGCGGATCGCTTTCCGGTGCCCGTTGAGCGCGTCGGTGACCTTCTCCACCACGAAGCGCGGCATGCCCTCGTTGATGTGCCCGGCGAGCTCGATGAAGCGCGGCTCGAAGCCGTTCATCTTGGCCTTCCAGGACAGGTAGAAGGGGTCGATCGGGATGCAGTGCCCGCCGAGGCCGGGGCCGGGATAGAAGGCCATGAAGCCGAAGGGCTTGGTCTTGGCCGCCTCGATCACCTCCCACACGTCGATGCCCAGCGCGCTCGACATGAGGGCGATCTCGTTCACCAGGCCGATGTTGACGCTGCGGAAGGTGTTCTCGAGCAGCTTCACCATCTCGGCGACGCGCGTCGAGGAGACCGGGATCACTTTGTCCACGCACTGCTCGTAGAGCGCGCGCGCGGCCTCGGTGCAGCGCGGCGTCACCCCGCCCACCACCTTCGGGATGTTGCGCGTGCCCCAGTGCGCGTTCCCCGGGTCGATGCGCTCGGGCGAGAAGGCGAGGCAGAAGTCGCGCCCCACCTGGAGGCCCACCGACTCGAGCGCCGGCTGCACGACCTCCTCGGTCGTGCCCGGGTAGGTGGTGCTCTCCAGGATGACCAGCTGGCCGCGGCGCAGGTAGCGGCGGATCTCGTTCACCGCGCTCACCACGTGGGTCAGGTCCGGGTCCTTCGTCTTGCGCAGCGGCGTCGGCACGCAGATGTTGATCGTGTCCAGGTCACGGATGGAAGCGAAGTCCGTGGTCGCGGTGAGCCGGCCGGCGGCGACCTGCTCCGCGATCTCGGCGTCGCTCGTGTCGACGATGTAGGAGCGGCCGGCGCGGATGCTCTCCACCTTGCCGGCGTCGACGTCGATGCCGGTGGTGCGGAAGCCGGCGCGCGCGAACTCGAGCGCCAGCGGCAGCCCGACGTAGCCGAGGCCGATGATGCCGCAGCGGGCCTCGCGACGGCGGATGGTGTCGATCAGGGCTTGCATGGTGGACCTCCTGGGGTTTCTGCGAACGGTCGTGGACGGTGGGGACGCGGGGGCGGCCCCGCCGCTCCCGCTCGGGCGCCGATGACGGACGCCGCGCCTGGTTAAACGGCGCTGGCGGCGCCCTCGAAGGTCGCGGCGGGGCCGCCCCCGCGTCCCCACCTGCGCGAGAGTCGGCTACACCTCACTCGACGTAGCCGAGATCCTCGAGGCGCTTGCGGACCTCCGCTTCCTCTTCCTCGCTGTAGGCGGTGCCGTCGCGCTCCGCCGGCGGTGCCGGCGGTTCGGGGGTCTCTGTGCGGCGCTTATCCATGCTGCGCTCTTCCTTCCTCGGCGCGCTCGCAGGCGGCGAGCTCCGCCTCGATGCGCAGGCGGTGGCGCTCAAGGTTACGGCCGATGAACACAGCCTGGCTCTCCTCGCCCCCGGTGTCGAGCTTCACCCAGGTGAGCTCGTGGCGGCCGCAGGTGAAGTTGAAGAGGCAGTGCCAGTCGCGGCCCGCGAAACGCACGATGCCCTTCGCGCGCAGGATGTCGGCCGGCAGGCGGCGGAGGAGCCGCTCGAATGCCTCCTGCCGCAGCGGTAGCCGCGAGCGGTAGAGGAAGCTGCCGATGCCGTCGGCGTGCAGGTGGCCCGACGCCGCCCGCGCGCGCTCGCGGAAGGCGGCGACGCCGGTCGCGAAGAGCACGTCGCTGTCGATCGCGCCGCGCACCGTCTTCAGACGCTCGGCGCGCGGGTTGAGCTTTGCCAGCCGGCGCTCGAGGCGCCCCACGGCCGCCGCGTCGACCAGGTCGAGCTTGTTGACCACCAGGAAGTCGGCCGCCTCGATCTGCGCGCGCGCCACCTGGGTCTCCCGGAGCTGCCGCTCGACGTTGGCCGCGTCGACCACGGTGATGATCGCGTCGAGGCCGAGGCCCGCGTTCTTGACGCGGTAGGCGAGCGGCTCGGGGTCGGCGAGTCCGGTCGACTCGATGATGACCAGATGCGGCTTCGTGGTCTCGACGATCTCCTGGATGGCCAGATCGAAGCGGTAGTCGTCGATCGAGCAGCAGATGCAGCCGCTGGTCAGCTCGACCATCTTCTCGACGTTGGCGAGACCGGTCACCACCTTGCCGTCGATCCCGACCTCGCCGATCTCGTTCATGATCACGGCGACGGGCTTGCCCTGGAGCCCGTGCGCGAGCACGTGGCGGAGGAGCGTCGTCTTCCCGCTGCCGAGGAAGCCGGTCAGGATGTCGACCGCGACCGTGCGCATCAGCCGATCGGCTTTCCGGCGAGCCCCTCGGGCACCGGCTGGCCCATCAGCGCGAGCAGCGTGGGCGCGATGTCGTAGATCGACACGTCGGGGAGCCGGCCGCCGAGCGGCGCCGCGGCGCCGGCCGTGGAGAGGATGAAGATGCCGTACCAGTCGTGGTTCGCCTCGTCGGGGCCGGTGTCGTTCTCGAAGGTGTGGATGCCGCCCATGCCGACCGCGCCGACCGAGCGCCAGTCGAGGTCGCCGAAGTAGACGAGGAGATCGGGGGCCACGCCGCTGACCGTCCGGTAGAGGTCCTCGGGGCGGTGGGCCCGGGAGCCGATGTTACGGCCGGCCGGGTCCGTGATCGCCGCGATGCTCGCGATGAGGTCGCCGCGCACGCGCTCGTAGTCGGCGGGGTCGACCGTGCCCGACGGCTCCCTGCCCTTCACGTTCATGAACAGGCGCCCGTAGTAGCCGCCGTCGCCCCAAGCCAGGGTCCTGGACCAGTCGATCGTCACCTTGCCGATCGGCGTCGGCTTCCGCGGGCGGTCGGCGAGCGTCAGGAAGCCCTCGCGCATCAGCCACTCGTTGAAGCAGATGCCGCCGTCCATCTTCTTCGCGCCGTGGTCGGAGACGACCAGCACGAGCGTGTCCGCCGGGCAGAGCGCGAGCAGCTCGCCCAGCCGGGCGTCCACGTGCCGGTGGTAGTCACGGATCGCGTGCTCGAAGGGATTCCCGGCCTCGTACTTGTGGTGCGCCGGGTCCATGTGGCTCCAGAAGCCGTGATGGATGCGATCGACGCCCATCTCCACCAGCATGAAGAAGTCCCAGGGACGCGTGCGCAGGAGGTGCTCGGCCAGCTTCAAGTGCTTGTCGGTCTTCTCGTAGACGCGCTCGAGCAGCCCGGCCTTGTCCGCGGTGCGGAAGTCCTCGACGTCGAGGACGTAGCCCTCGGTCACCCGCTCGACCTCGGCCTTGAGCGCCGGAGGATACGTGTACTCGCTCCGCGTGGACGGGGTGAGAAAGCAGGTGACCATCTCGCCGTTCAGCGCCGACGGCGGGTAGGTCTGGGGCACGCCGAGGACCACCGTGTGCATGCCCGCCGCGCCGAGCCAGTCCCAGAGGCGCGGCACCCGCACCTGCGCCGAGTTGGCGAAGGCGTAGCCGTCGTAGGAATGGTCCTTGCGGTTGCGGAAGCCGTAGAAGCCGAGCTCGCCGGGGTCGCGGCCGGACATCATCGAGGTCCACGCCGGCACGGTGATGGGCGGGTGCGTGCTCCGCATGCGCCCGTGCGCGCCGCGCGCGATCAGCCCGGCGAGCGTCGGCAGCTCGCCCAGCCAGCGGTCGAACACGAGCGCCGGTGCCGCCGAGTCGAGACCGACGATGAGCAGCTTGGAGAACGACATGCCGCGGGAGCGAGTCGGCTTCTAGCGGAGCGGTGGCGGGGCCGCAAACGAGTGGTGACGGCGGGGGTGAGCGCTCGGGCGCCCCTGGCGGCCGGGTGACGGAACGTCTGACACGCTCGGCGCCCTCGAAGGTCGCCGCGAACCCACCCCCGCCGTCACCTACGCTATTTGGCGGCCATTCCAGGCACCAGATTGCGCGCGCGCCGGGCGTAGTCGCCGATCTCCTCGCGTCCGACGAGGATGGTCTCGGCGACACTGTGGCCCGACTCGCGCACGAACATCACGAGCAGCATGAGGGCCGCCAGGCTGTACGACACGGCGGTCGAGAGCGCGGCGCCGGAGATACCCCAGCGCGGGATGAGGACGCAGTTGAGTCCGAAGTTGACGCCGAGCGCGAGGCCGGCGGCCACCATGTTCACGCCCTGACGGTTCCGGCTGGTGAAGTTCCGCGTGAGGATCATGTAGAGCGACATCATGACGATGCCGGGCAGCATGATCAGCAGCGGCCGGATCGCGCCCGCGAAGCGCGGCCCGTAGAGGACGCGGATCGCGAGCGGGCCGAGCAGCAGGAAAACGAGCCCGAGCGTCGCGGTGATGAACAGCGTGTGCCGGCAGACGCGCGACGTCGCCGAGTGCGCGTCGTCCTCGCCGAGGCTCGCCAGGCGGGGATAGAGGACGGTGCCGGTCGCGTCGGGGATCTTCATCAGCACGTTGGTCAGGTTGACGGCGACCACGTAGAGCCCGACCGGGGCGGGGCCGAGGAAGAAGTTGATCATGTACTGGTCGATCGAGCGATGGAGCGTGGCGGCCAGCGTCTGTACGTACGACTTGCCGCCGAAGGTGAGCATCTCTCGCGCGACCGGGCCGTCGAAGGCCAGCCGCAGCGGCGCCCGGCGGTGCACGCGCACTACCAGCCAGATGGTCACCAGGGCGACGATGCCCGTCTGCACGAGGACCGCACCGATCAGGCCGGCGCGCAGCCAGAGGAGCGCGACCGACATGCCGACCAGGCCGAGCGCGGTGGGCGCGATCTGCTGGAGGTTGTACTCGCGGAAGCGCTGCTCGGCCTGGAGGACGCCGAGGAAGAACGTCTGCACCATGACGAAGGGGAGGAGGAGCAGGACGATGGGCACGGTGACGGGCGGCACGCCGCGGAGCGCGGTGTGGAGCAGCCAGCCGCGCGCGAGGTAGCACGCCGCCGCGAGTGCGCCGCCGAGCCCGAGCGCGAGCCAGAGCGAATTGGAGGCGACCGCCGACGTGCCCGCGCCCCGGCGACGGATACAGTAGACGGTCGCCTGCGGGATGCCGAGCTTCGCGAAGTTGGAGACCAGGGGCGGGAAGTTGACGAGCAGTGCGAACAGCCCGCGACCGCTCGGCCCCAGCGTGCGCGCGGTGATGACGCTCGTACCGATCCCCATCAGCATGACCGCGATCTGCGCGGCGAAGATGCCGAGCGAGTCGCGGGCGAACTGGGAAGGCTGACCCGAGATTCGCGCGGCGGCGACGGCGCCGGGGGTACCCGGCTCGCTCACGCTGCGCGACGGTTGCGGCGACGATGCACGATCCACCGGGACGTCGCCGCGCAGAGATCGCTCGCCGGGTACTCCCGGCGCCGCTCCACTTGGCGGCGAATCCCGGATCGGCGCGCTATCCACGGTGACCTGCTCCCGCCTTGGCCAGCGCCGTCGGACCCAGCTCCTCTTTGAGCGTGTAGAGGGCGTAGTCGCCCTCGCGCACGAGGGGCGGGTCGCACTCCTCGGCGAGGAAGGCGCGCCACAGGCGCGCGACCGAGGCCTCGAACGGGTCGCCGCCCGCCTCGAGCCCGGCCAGGTCGACCGCCACGTGGGTCACGCCGAGGCCGTGCGCCGCCACGCCGAGCGCCCCGGGCGCACCCAGCGCGCGGTAGTCGAGCAGGTCCTGCTCCAGATAGCTCCCGAGCACGAAGGGGCGCTCGATGTAGTACGGATGCGGGACCTTTTCCAGCACGAGCACGAGTCCGTCGGCCGGCACCTCGGCGTTGGCGCGCTCCCAGAAGGCGAAGCGCGCCGAGTGGCGGCGGAGGAACTCCGCGGGCGCGAGCCGTCCCGCCGCGACCAGGACCTGATCGGGCCAGAGCGGCTGGAGGAGGCGTGCGGTGAGCGCCAGGTTGCCTGCGATGGTGAGCGCGACCGCGGCGGCGAAGACCCGGGGCCGCAGCAGCGTGCGCGCCGCGGGCACGGCGGCGACCAGCACGAGGGCCACGCCGGGGACGACGTAGCGCGGATGCGCCCAGGCGACCGCCGCGATGATGCCCGCGTAGCCGAAGCCGAGGGCGGCCGTGGCGAGGATCGCGAAGCGCCGCCGGCGCACGAGGAGGAGAGCCGGCGCGAAGGCGAGCGCGAAGGGACCCACGTCCATGCTCTGCCGCGCGCCGTTCTCGAACGAGTCCGGGTGCATGGTGAGGTCCCACGGGAAGCGGACGACGTCGAGCCCGGCGTACGGCGTCCCCTTCCGCCGCTCCGCCTGGGCGCTCTGGTACTGCTGGTAGTAGTCGGCCAGGTACTCGCTCGCCGCGCTCGACCAGTGCCGCCCGCCGAACACGGAGTAGCCGAACGGATAGATGGGGTTGCCGGTGTCGGCGGCGTTGCGCGCGTACCAGGGACTCGCCGCGACCAGCGCGACCAGCGCGAAGGCGAGCGCCGGGCCCGCCAGCCGGCGCGGCGGCTGGCCGCGGCGGACGAGCACGGCGAGCACCGCGGTGCCGAGCAGGGCCGGCACCAGGAGTCCCATCACCTTGCTCCCGCCCGCGAACCCGGCCATGAGCGCGGCGCGACGGAGGTGCGCTCCCTCGCCCTGGCGCGCCCAGGCGAGGAAGGCGGCCGCCGCGAGCGCCGCGTAGAGCACGACGGCCCCCCGCGCGCGGCGCCAGACGACGGCCGACGAGCGTGGCGAGCGCCAGGGCGGCGGCCACACCCATGGCGCCGTTCAGCAGGCGCGCGAGCACGTCGCCGCGGAGCGCGAAGCCGAGCGCGAAGACGAAGTTGGGGAGGAACTGCATCTGCCCCCAGAAGCTCCACGGCGTCGCCACGAGACCGCCCGCGAGCGCGTAGAGCCGCGGATAGGCGAGCTGGTACTTCGTCTGGTCGCCGCCGACCGGCGGCGCCAGCATGGCCGGCAGCTCGGCCGCGAGCACGAGCACGCAGACGAGGACCAGGGGCCAGGCGCGACGGAGCGCGCGCCGATCGAGGGCGCGGGCCGCGCGCGCGAGCTCGCGGCCGCCGGCGGCGAGCGCCGCCGCGCCGAGAAGCCCGATGGGCGCGGCCCGGAGCTGGCCCGCGGCCGCGAGCCCCAGGCCCGCCGCGCCCGCCAGGCCGAGGCCGGCGGCGAGCCCGGACAGCAGGCGCTCCGACGCGTCCGCGGGCAGCGCGCGGAGCGCGCGCAGCACGAGGAGCCCGGCGGCGGCCGCGGCCGCGAGCACGAGGGCGAGGAGCACGAGGTCGATCATCTGAGTCCGAGGTAGCCGAGCCAGTAGAGCAGGTACACGGCCCCTGCCCACGCCGCGAGGGCGAGCCGGGCAGCGCGCCGGGACCCGACCGCGGCGCGCGCCGCGGCGGCGGTCTCGTCAATATACAAGGGGTAGGATGCGCTTCGTCGTGGCGGCATAGCGGGTGTAATCGGGGAAGGTGCGCGCGAGCGCCTCCTCCTCGCGCGCGGTGCGGAGCACGAGCACGGCCAGGGTCGCGGCGCTGAGCGCGAGCGTCCAGCGGACGCCGAGCGTGAGCGGCGCGCCGAGGGCGACCAGGGCCTGGCTCAGGTAGATCGGGTGGCGCAGGTGACGGTAGAGGCCGTGGGTCACGAGCGGCGCCCCCGCGCGGGGCTCGATGAAGGGCGAGAGTGCGTCGCCGAGGGCGTGCCCGGCGACCCGGTAGAGCAGGACGCCGGCCGCCAGCAGGACGAGCCCGGCGGCCCGTCCGGGCGCGGCGCCGCCGCGCACCAGCGCCTCGAGCGGGACGCCGAGGAGCAGGAGCGCGATGAGCGCGTGGTGGACGCGCGTCAGCCAGAGCGGCTCCCCGGGGAGGGGATCGGCCGGCTCGGGCGGGGGCGCGTCGGCGGAGCGCACCCGCACCACCAGCGCCGCCAGGAGGAGCGCGTAGGCCAGGCCCCACATCACGGCTCCTCCGCGATGCCCGGCCACATCGGCGACGCGACTACCGCGCGCAGCGCGTGCACCGCCGCCACCGCGAGCACCAGGACGGTGATCTCCTCCGCCCACACCGGCACCGTGTGCGGCGCGACCAGGCTGGCGAAGAAGGCTGCGCGGCCGGAGCCGTCGACCACGATCTCGGAGAGCGGGGTCACGGGCGAGAGGTAGAAGGCATCCGAGAGCGGCCAGAGGAAGCGGCCGCCGTGGGGCGGCCGGCTGTCGATGGTGAAGAAGTCGAGCAGCAGGTGCGAGGCGTAGGTGGCGCTCGCCCACAGCGCCACGCGACCCGAGTGCGCCGGCGGCCGGCGCGCGAGCCATCCGGCGAGGGCCACCAGCGCGCCCACCACGGCCACCGCCGCCACCGTGTGGGTGACGCCGCGATGGAACATGCCCGGACGGCCGAGGAAGATCCCGGGCACGAAGTCCAGGTCGGCCGCGTTGGCGAGCGCGACGGCCGCCGCCAGCCACGCGGGCCGGTGGGCGCCCGCGGGTCGCACGGCCTCGTAGGCGAGGTAGCCGGCGGCGGTGTGCGAGAAGCAGAGGGCCATCTACGACTGCGACGCGCGCACGGGCGCCACCTCTTCCTCCGGCACGGGCAGGGGGCGCACGACCGCGGCGCGGCGGCGGCCGAGGCTCGCCCGCATGCGGGCGAGGAAGAGGAGGTTGCCGAAGCCGTCGCGCCAGAGGTTCAGCTTGCTCTCGCCGATCCGCTCGCCGTAGTAGATCGGCATCTCGAGACAGCGGATCCCGGGGTGGGTGAAGGCCAGGATCTTGATCTCCTCGGAGAGCGCCATGCTGTCCGACTGCGGGTCGATCCTGCCCAGCACGTCGCGGCGGAAGACCCACATCCCCGACTGCGAGTCGATGATGAACTTGAAGAACAGGCACATCATCGTTCCCGAGAGGATGGCGTTGCCGAGGAGGCGAATGGGGCTCTTCGACTCGCCGCTCTGCGAGCGCCAGCGGCGCGCCGAGATGAAGTCGACCTTCTCCTCGACCAGCACGTAGAGCAGGAGCGGGATCGAGTCGGGCGGGTAGGTCCCGTCGCCGTCCATGGTGACGATGACGTCACCGCGCGCGGCGGCGAAGCCGGTCTTGTAGGCGCGGCCATAGCCCTTGCGGCCCTCGAACACGACCCGCGCGCCGCCCGCCCGCGCGACCTCCGCGGTGCGATCGGTGGAGGCATTGTCGACCACCACCACCTCGTCGACGATCGCCGGCATCTGCTCGAGGACGGCGCGGATGCCGTCCTCCTCGTTGTGACAGGGGATGACCACGGAGATGCGCTTGCCTCGGTACATGTCGTTCGTCTCCTCAGTGCGTCGTCGCGGGCTGGCTCGTGCCGCAGGTGGCGAGCGTCGCGCGCGCGGGTTGCCGGCCGGTGAGCCTGCGCCAGGTCTTGCGCAGCTTGAGGCTCGACCATTCCTTCAGGACGGCGGGCATCATGCGGGGGTTGAAGAGGATGTTGATGGTGAGGAAGCACTCGTAGGTGCAGAAGCACTTCGACTCGCGGATGAAGCGGCGCGACTTCTCGGCCTCGGCGCCGAACCAGATCTTGCGGAAGTCGTAGCCCGCGTCGCGTACGTTGCCGAGCTTGCGGTCGATGAGCAGCTCGCAGGGGTAGACGTCGCCGTTGGCGAACATGGCCCCGCCCAGGTTCCCGGCGTAGCACGGGATCTGGTACTCGTTCGTGCGCACCACCTTGGCGATCATCTGGTGGCGCACGATGCGCTTGGCGTTGATGAAATCGGCGAACGGGAAGTGGTCGTAGCCGGAGAGGGCCCCCGACTTGTACTCCCGCTCCATGTGCTCGGCGTACTGCTCGTACTTCTGCACGTCGAAGAACTTGGAGAGCGGCTCCTTCGGCGCGCCGCGCGTGAGCAGGGTGAAGACCGTGTCCACGTCCAGGTTCTGGCGGAACCACTCGTAGTTCTCGAGCAGCACGTCCTCGTTGTGCTTGGAGACCGTGGTCTCCACCTGCACGCTGAAGTTCTTGTGTTGCTTCTCGAGCTCGCGCAGCGCCTTGTAGGTCTCGATCGAGCGCTTGAAGAGGCCGGGGAAGACGCGGATCTCGTCGTGCAGCGCGCCCACGCCGTCGAGCGAGACGTCGATGTGCAGGTCGAGGTCGGGGCAGGTCTCGACCAGGTCCTTCACGATCGACACGGTGCGCGCCGTCGTGCTGCCGTTGGTCGGGATGCCGACGTTCCGCACCCCGGTGTTCTTGTGGAAGATCTTGATGATCTCGCCGATGTCCTTGCGCAGGAAGGGTTCCCCTCCGGTGGGGAGGAGGAACATCAGGCTTCCCTTCCCCATGCTGGCGGTCACCTTGTCGATCTCCTCCAGCGACAGCTCCTGCTTGCGGTAGACCATCGACGGCTCTTCCCAGCCCGGGTGCGCGCCGTCGGCCAGCAGGCAGTGCTTGCACTTCGCGTTGCACGCGTCGGTGATGAAGTAGACCAGGTAGACGGGAAGCTGCCCGCGCTTGCGGAACATCTTCCGGCCGTGCTTCAGGTAGTCGAAGTAACCCATCGCGTTCTCCTCGCCTCCCCTGTCAGTAGCGCCGCCCGAGCGCGTAGCCGAGCATGCCGACCCCGGTCCCCGCGCCGACCACCAGCAGCTCGAGCCAGAGCAGCGGGATGGTCGCCAGCGCGCGGCCCGCGCCCTCGCTGGTGCGGATGGCACCCAGGAAGCCACGGTTCAGCGCCAGCGTGGCGCCGAGCGCCAGCGCGCCCGCGGCGATGGCCAGCGGCCAGCCGAACGCCGCGCCCCCGATCAGCGCCGGGGCGCCGAGGGTCGCGAGCGGCACACTCGCCATGTAGCTCGAGGGCACCGAGGTGTTGTTCTGCGCCAGCTCCCGGCGCTCGCGCAGCTTGAGGCGCGTGAGCGCCACCGCGCGCGCGAAGTCGGTGCGCAGCAGCCCGCGCAGCGAGTAGCGCTTCACGTGCTCCACCTCGAGCTCCGGGTCGATGCGCACGCGGATGCCGAGGCGCCGGAGCTTCTGACCGAAGGCCGTGTCCTCGACGTTCGGCGTGGCGTAGCCCCGGTCGAAGCCTCCCGCGCGCAGGAAGGCGTCGCGGCGGATGGCTGCCGCCGTGGTGTAGAAGAGCGGCACGTCGCCACGGCGGCGGCAGTACGTCCAGCGCATCCACAGGTTCTTGTACTGGCTCACCAGGTCGCGGTGGCGCATGTCGGCCGCCTGCACCCCGATCACGCCCTCGATCTCGCCGCGCTCGAAGGCGGCGACGATCCGCGACAGGGTGTCCGGCCGCACCATGACGTCCGAGTCGAGGAAGAAGAGGAGCTCGCCCGCGGCCGCGCGCGCGCCCAGGTTGCGCGCCGCCGCCGGCCCGATGCGCCCCTCGGTCGGCACCACGCGCAGCGGGAAGTTGGCGGCGATGGCGCCCGACTGGTCGGTCGAGCCGTCGTCCACCAGCACGATCTCGAATTCACCGAAGCTCGAGGCGCAGAGACGCGTCAGGCACTCGGCGAGCGTCGCCTCGGCGTTGTAGACGGGCAGGACGACCGAGAGGCGGGGCCGTGCGGCGGCGGGCTCCCGGTGCCGCGCGAGCCAGCGCGCCATGGAGGTCACGGGACGCATGCTCAGTTCCTCGCCACCAGCGTGCCGAGCGCGGTCTCCAGCCGGCGCTGCAGGTCGGCCGCGCGCTCCGGCTCGGCGGCCGCCAGGTCGTGCTGCTCGCCGGGGTCGCGCGCCAGGTCGAAGAGCATGCGCTCGCCGCGCGAGGTGCGGATCAGCTTGTAGCTCCCGTCGTAGAGCACGCGGATGCTGCGGTCGTACTGCGCGCCGTAGCGCGCCACCAGGAAGGGGTCGATGTCCTCCTCGGCGAGGCTCGGGTGCCGGACGTCCGGCAGCGTCTCGCCTTGGAGCCCGGGCGGCACGGCGGCGCCGGTCACAGCCAGCACCGTGGGCAGCACGTCGACCAGCTGCACGGGCTCCGCCGACCGCCCGCGCGGCCCGTCGGCGCCCGGGAACTTCACCACCAGGGGCACGTGCAGCACGGGCTCGAAGAGCATCTGCCCGATGTGCCCCATCTGCTCGTGCTCGCCCAGGAACTCGCCGTGGTCGGCGGTCACCACGACGAGCGCGTTCTGGTAGCGCCCGCGCGCGACGAGCGCGTCGAGCAGCTCGCCCAGCGCCTCGTCCATGGCGGCCACCTCGCCGTCGTAGTTGGCCTCGATGAAGCGCCGCTCCGTCTCGGGCATGTCCCTCACCGCGTGCTCGTAGTAGAGGCTCCGGCGCGCCAGGCGGCCGGCGCCGGGCAGCTCGCGGCTCCAGCGGTCGTAGGGCGTGGGCGCCAGGCGCGGCTGATGCGCCTCCATGTAGTTGACGAAGAGGAAGGCGGGGCGGCCGGCGGGCGCCCGGTCGAGCCAGGCGAGCGCCGCGGCATTGATGTCGCGCGCGCTGCGGAAGGGCATGACGCAGAAGCTCGGCCGCACCTGCTGCGCCAGGCGCAGCGCCACCGGGCGCAGCCGGAAAAGCAGCCCGGGCGCGTCCTCGTAGCGCGCGAAGCCCTGCGCCACGCCGAAGTCGCGGTAGAGGTAGGAGAAATTGGCGACGAAGCCGCCCGTCCGGTAGCCGCGGTCGCGCAGCAGCTCGGCCATGGTCACCGCCGAGGGCGGGAGCGGGAAGGCCACCTGCGGGCGGCCGTCGCGCGACTGTCCGCCGAGCCAGGCGCCGGCGAAGTGCGCCCCGTGGCGGGTCGGGTACATGCCGGTGAAGAGCGAGGCGTGGCCGGGGAGCGTCCACGCCGCGGGCGAGCGCGCCTCGGTGAAGAGCAGCCCGTCCTCGGCGAAGGCGGAGAGATGGCGCGAGGTCTCGCGCGCGTAGCCGTAGGTGGAGAGGTGATCGGCGCGCGTCGTGTCGAGCACGACCAGGACGACGTCCGGGGAGCCCGCGGGGGGCGGGACGGCGGTGACGATCGGGTCGTCGATCGGCGTCGTCTGCAGCGGCCGGCCCCAGACGACGAGGGCCAGCGCCGCGGCCGCCAGCTCGAGGGCGAAGCGCGCACCGCGCCGTCCCACGGCGACCGCCAGCAGGCGGTCGGCGAGCACCGCCACCAGCGGCACCGCGGCCAGCGCGAAGGTGGGCGCGACGCCGAAGCGGCGCGTCCCCGCGAGCTCGTCGAGCGCGAAGCCCCCGAGCGCGACCGCCGCGGTGGTGAGGACGACCAGGTGCACGAAGGCGAGCGCCCCGCCCGCCTCGCCCGCCGCGACCGCGCCGAGCGCGGCCAGCGCGGTCGCGACGAGGGCAAACGCCGCCTCGGTCGCCATCCCGGGCGGGTCGTAGATGCGCAGCCACGCGTACGCCGCCGCGAGGCCGAGCGCGAGCGTCGCCGCGCGCGGACGCGCACCGCGCCCCGCGAGCGCGCCGACCACGACCCCGGCGAGGGCGCCGAGTCCCAGGTCGAGCGCCGCGAGCGTCGCCCCCACCGGCGCCGGCAGGAACCCGCCCAGCGCCCGGCCGAGCGCCGCCTCCGCGAGCCACCAGGCGGCGCCCGCCACCAGGCCCGCGCCGAGCCCGCGCACCATGCCCGTCGCGCGCATCAGTCTCCCGGCCCGAAGCGCCATAGCCCAGCCGACCAGCCCGGTGCGCTGCACGAGCGTTAGGTGCATGTTGTCGTTGCGCACCAGGTGCGGGCGCGCCCCGCCTGACCCGTCGGCGTCCACCTCGACCCGGCTGACCGCGCCCTTGCCCGGCTCGGGGCCGATCAGCACGCGGAGCGGCGTGGTCGCGTCGGCGCTGATGGTCGCGCTGGTGAGCGAGACGCGCCGCGCCCACTCGCTCGAGAGCGCGCCGGGGGAGAGCCGCAGCCCACCCATGAACACCATCACCAGGACGAAGGCGAGGGTCGCCCCCGCGAAGGCGCGGAACATGCGCTGCCGAGGGTGCCCGCGATGCGCGGTGTCCCCGCGTGCGTCTGCACCACGATCTGCGCCAGCCCGAGGAGCGCCACCGCCACCGCGGCGAACGCCGCCACGCGCGTGGCGCGGGTCGCGAACTCGTCGGTGATCTCGCCGCTCACGATGAGGAAAAAGAGCAGGAAGCCCGAGGCGCTGAAGTAGGCGGCGTCGCGCAGCCGCGCGACCGCGTCGCCGCCGAGCAGCCCGGCCAGCACCGAGAAGAGGACGAAGCACACCATCGGCCGGTTGGTCGGCGTGCGGTAGAGATAGAGCCGGTGCGCCGGGATCTGGCGCACCAGGATCAGGCCGGCGAGCAGCAGCCCGAGCGCCTCGAAGGGCGAGAGGTTGAAGCCGCCGACCTTGATCTCGAACGGCTCGTGGAACACGTCGGGGACGAAGGAGGCGGCGAGGAAGATGAGGCCGAGGAGCAGGCCGAGCGTCAGCCAGCGGTTGAGCAGCTTCACGAAGGTCGCCAGCACCAGCTTGAAGTCGAGCCAGAAGCCGCGCCGGCGGAGGTAGACGCGGTCGTAACGCAGCTTGTCACGCGGGTGCGTGAAGTAGCCGCCGCGCAGCTGCGCGATGCCCGTCATGCCCGGCCGGATGCGGAAGCGGTCGGCGTAGCCGGGAATGTCGTGCAGCGCGGTGGCGAGGAAGACCGGCCGCACCGGGCGCGGGCCGACCATGTTCATGTCGCCTTTGACGACGTTCAGGAGCTGCGGGATCTCGTCCAGCTTGTACTTGCGCAGGAAGCGTCCCATCGGCGTGTAGAGCGGATCACCCGGGGTCACCAAGCGCGCCCCGATGCGCTGCTCGGCGTCGAGCAGCAGGGTGCGGAACTTGTAGATGGTGAACGGCTCGAGGCCGCGCCCGATGCGCGTGCCGCGGTAGAGGATCGGCCCCCGGCTGCTGAGCCGGATAGCGATCGCGATCAGACAGGAGACGGGCAGCAGGACGAGGAAGCCGAGGGCGGCGACGGCGACCTGCCACCAGCGCCCGCGCACCTCGGGCAGGACCTCCGGGTGGAGGAGCGTGCGGTGCGCCGCGTCCGCCGGCGGCTGCGAACGTTGCTGCTTCAGGGCTTCGAGAGCGGTCACGTGATTTTCTCCGTTGGGATCAGGCTCGGGCTCCCGCGGCCAGCGCGGCCGGGGGTTGCATCCCGTGCAGCACCTCGTCGTGCCACACGACCAGCACGAGGAGCGTCCAGATGGCGTGGCTCCAGTCGGCCCGCCGCGCGAGATGCTCGTCGAGCAGGCGCCCGACGGCGGCGGGATCGAGCAGGCCCTGGCGGCGCAGGCGAGACGGCGCGAGCAGGTCGCGGGCGAACTCGCGCAGCTCGCCGCACAGCCAGGCGGACATGGGGACGTTGAAGCCCTTCTTCCTCCCGCCGACGATCGCGGCCGGCAGCCGGCCGCGCATCGCGCGGCGCAGGAGGTACTTGGTGGTCAGGCCGCGCAGCCGGAGCCGCGAGGGGATCATGCGCCCGAGCTCGACCACCGCGTGATCGAGGAACGGGACGCGCGCCTCGAGCGAGTGCGCCATGCTCATGCGGTCGGCCTTGGCGAGCAGGTCCCCCGGCAGGTAGAGGCGGCTGTCGACGTACTGCAGGCGGTCGATGTCGTCGCCGTCGGCCTCGTCCCACAGCGCCTCGAAGAGACGCACGGTCGGGTCCACCTGCGACGCGCCGCCGTCCACGTAGAGCGCGGCCTTGGCGTCCTCGGCGAGCACCGTCTTCCACCAGAGATGCCCGGCCGCCGGGGGGAGGTAGGCGCCGCCGACGAAGCGCTTCGCCTTGAAGTCGAAGCTGACGCGCGCGTGCGAGACCGGCAGGCGCCGCACCAGGCCGGGCACCAGGCGCTCGCCGACCAGGCGCGGCAGACGCGCGTAGAGGGAAGCGTAACGCCGCGCCCGGTAGGTCTCGTAGCCGGCGAGCACCTCGTCGCCGCCCTCGCCGCAGAGGACGACCTTCACATGGCGGCGCGCCAGCTCGGAGACGTACCACACCGGGATGGCGGTCGAGTCCGCGAACGGCTCGTCGAAGTGGCGCACGAGGGCGGGGAGCAGCGTCGCGGCGTCGGGCCGCACCACCAGCTCGTGATGCTCGGTGCCGTAGCGGGCGGCGACCTCGCGGGCCAGCGCGAGCTCGCTGAAGCTCTCCTCCGCGAAGCCGATGGTGAAGGTGCGGATGGGCCCCGCGCCGAGCTCGTGCATGAGGGCGACGATGGTGCCCGAGTCGAGCCCGCCGGAGAGGAAGACGCCGAGCGGCACGTCGCTCATGAGGTGGCTCGCCACCGCGCCGCGGAGGGTCTCCACCAGCTCCGCCTCCCAGGCCGCCGCGGTCCGTCGGGTGCGCCGCGCGACGTGGCCGGCGAGGGTCCAGTAGCGTGCCGTGCGCACGCCGCGGCCGGGCTCGGCGATCAGGACGTGCCCCGGCGGGAGCTGGCGCGCCCCGGCGTAGATGGTCGCCGGGTCGGGCACGTAGCCGAGGCTCAGGTAGTCGTGCAGTGCCTGCGCGTCGATGCGCGGCTCGAGCCCGCCCGCGAGCAGGCACTTGGCCTCCGAGCCGAAGAGGAGCCGGCCGCCGGTCTCGGCCAGGTAGAGGGGCTTCTGCCCGAGGCGGTCGCGGCCGAGGACCAGGCGGTGGCGCCGCGCGTCCCAGAGCGCGAAGGCGAACATGCCGGAGAGCCGCCGGGCGAGCTCCGTGCCCTCGTCCTCGTAGAGGTGGGCGATCACCTCGACGTCGCTGCGCGTCTTGAAGCGGTGCCCGCGGGCTTCGAGCTCGGCGCGCAGCGCGGCGCTGTTGTATATTTCGCCGTTGCACACCACCTGCACGCTGCCGTCCTCGTTGCCGAGCGGCTGCTGGCCGCCCGCGACGTCGACGATCGCGAGCCGGCGCATGCCGAGCGCGACCTCCGCGTGCGCGAAGTCGCCGAAGGCGTCGGGGCCGCGGTGCACCATCACGTCGCACATGGCGCGCACGCGCTCGGCGCTCGCCCGCTCGCCGCTCTCGAGTCTCAGCTCTCCTGCGATGCCGCACATGGTGGTCTCAGGCCGCCAGCCGCTGCCGCGCGAGCGCGGCCGCCAGCTCGCTCACGGGGGCGAGGCGCGGGCCGACGCCGATGCGCGGCAGCGCGTAGGGATCGCTCCCCGCGCCGAGCACCCCGGGGCGCGAGGTGAGCGCGGCGCGGAAGTCCAGGCGGCGGAGGAGCGCCGCGCTCGCGTCGTCGAAGTAGCGGTGCGCGCCGCCGGCGTTGGGGTAGGCGAAGTGCCCGACCGGGCCGCCGACCACCGCCGCGATCGCGTCACGCGAGCCGGCGATCTCGGCCTCGGCCTCGGCCGGCGCGGCGAGCGCCACGTTGGGATGGCTCACCGTGTGCGCGCCGATCGTCCAGCCGGCGGCGGCCAGCTCGCGCACCTGCGCCCAGGTGAGCATGGCGCCGGCGAGCACCCGGCCGGGATCGACGCCGGCGGCCGCGGCGGCGGCCGCGATGCGCTCGGCGCGCGCGGGGCCCGGGAGCGGGACCAGCTCGCGCGTGAGCGCGCGCGCCGCCTGGTGGCGTCCCGTGCCCACCAGCGCGCGGACCGCCGACATCCAGAGCGGGGGCCCGCCGTCCAGGCTCCCGGTGGCGACGAACACCGTGGCGGTGAGCCCGAGGCCGCGGAGCACCGGGAGGGCCAGACGGTGGTTGTCGGCGTAGCCGTCGTCGAAGGTGATCGCGAGCGCGCGCGGTGGGAGGGTGGCACCGCGGTCGACGCGCTCGACCAGCTCGCCCAG
>WNFA01000721.1_pt1 | contig 26322 bp, 32 predicted proteins | sample 5400481 | NCBI WGS metagenome assembly WNFA01 (sample SAMN13153340, study PRJNA577476) | soil metagenome | isolation source: 120 cm saprolite under Douglas fir tree site 2 hole 1 replicate 2 | place: USA:California | collected 2015-04-18 | reverse complement strand
CGCTCCCAGATGTCAGCGAAGAGCTGGGCGAGCGCCCGGAGGTCGTCAAGCTCCTGGAGCTCCGAAATCATGCTGTCACCCAATCAGCGGCCCGCGAGTAGACCGGTCTCCACGCCCGCGTTGCGCAGCGCGCTCCGCACCGCGGCCGCCACCGCGGCCGCTCCAGGCGAGTCGCCATGGATGCAGATGGTGTCGTACTGGCCGGAGCGTGCAAGTCGCACCGCTTGCATGGCTGCGGCGGCCGCATCGAGCACCGCACCTGGCTGCGTCCGAGGGGCGAGACTTCCGTCGGGGAGGAGGAGGCGATCCGCAAATCCCTCCCTGTACGCGGGGACTCCGGCTCGTCTCGCTGCCGCGAGCAGCTCCAGCCCGGGCTGCCCGACCAGGCCGACACCATGCGCCTTCGCGACGCGCGCGACCGCGTCCGCCGCTGCGGGATCGTTCTGACAGCGGTGATACAGCGCTCCGTGGGACTTGACGTATGCGATCGGCACCACAGAGGCGAGGGCCGCGACCTGGAACGTCACCAGCGCCTCGATCTCATCCGGCGACAGTCCGCGCTCTTCACGCCCAAACCCTGCCCGGTCGTCGTACCCGGGATGCGCACCGATCTCGATGCCGAGCTTGCGGCACTTCAGGGCGGTCGAGATCGTGATCGACGCCGAGCCGGCGTGTACACCGCACCCGACATTGGCGCTGTCGATCTGGGGCAGGATCGCGTCGTCAGCGCCCGCGCCCTCGCCAAGGTCTGCGTTGAGGTTCATCTGTGCGAGGTGTCGCCGTGCAGCAATTGGATGGCGTGGCCGACGATCGGCATCACCGCCTGCAGCGATTCGGCCGCGCCGCTCGCGCTGCCGGGGACGCTGATGATTAGGGTGCGCTCGCGCACGCCGCCCATCGAGCGTGAGAGCGCCGCCATCGGCGTGCTGCTCACGCCTGCACGCCTCATCGCCTCACCGATGCCGGGAACTTCGTAATCGACTATCGCGGACATCGCTTGCGGCGTGACGTCGCGCGGCCCGAGCCCGGTGCCACCCGTGGCCACCACCAGGTCCACGCCGCGCGCCACCGCTGTCATCACTGCCTCAGTGATGCGCGCGACCTCGTCGGGCACGACCTCAGGTCCACCGACCTCAAAGCCACCGCTACTCAGCAAGTTGATGAGCGCGGGACCGCTCTTGTCTTCTCGCCGGCCATTAAATACGCCGTCGCTCACGGTCACAACGTGCGCCTTGCTCATCGCGAAGTCTTGGCAGCCGGGCGCTTGCATGTTCCAGAACGGCCGCCGGACTTCTCGAGCAGCCGCACCGACTCGATGAAGACGCCGCGCTCAATGCCCTTCGTCATGTCGATGAGCGTGAGCCCAGCCACCGCGGCGGCGGTGAGGGCTTCCATCTCGACCCCGGTCTGGCCGACGACTCGCGCGCGGGCAAGCACTCGCACCCCGCCGGTTGGGAACTCGAAATCGACCTCGACGGTGGCCAGTGGCAGCGGGTGGGTCAGGGGGATCAGCTCCGAAGTTCGCTTGGCGGCCATGATGCCTGCGATGCGAGCCACCTGTACTGCGTCCCCTTTGGGAGTACCTTCACGCACCGCGCGGAGGGTCGCCGGCGCCATGCGCACGAAACACTCCGCGAGCGCTTCGCGCGACGTCATCGGTTTGTCGCCCACGTCGACCATGCGCGCCGCCCCGCTCGCGTCGAGATGCGTCAGCCGTTTCGCCACCGGTTTCGCCACTCGCTCAGGATATTCGCCAGGTGCCAGACATCGACGGCGTCCTGTTCGACTACGGCCAGACCCTGGTCACGTTTGCCTACCCCAAAAGCGAGCTGCTCGAGGTCATTCGCAATTTCCGCCCGACCATCGAGGAGGCGCTGGGCGCGCCGGCGCCGTCGGCCGAGGTGATCCTCGAGGATGTGTTCATGCCGCTCGAGCATCACGTCGCGAGCGAGAGCGAGGATGAGATCGACTGGCTCCAGGCCGCCAAGGCTTCATGGGAGCAGGCAGGTATGGCGCTGCCGGACGGTTTGCTGTACGAGATCGTCGACGCGGAGCAGAGTTGCTGGGACAGGATCGTGAAGGTCGATCCGGATGCTGTATCGGTTCTCGCCCTGCTCCGCTCGCGCGGTATCAGGCGCGCGATCTGCTCGAACGCGCCTTTTCCGCCTGAGATGATGCGGCGCCAGGTGGAGACGAATGGGGTCGGAGCGTTGATGGATGGCGTCGTGTTCTCGAGCATGGTCGGCCGGCGCAAGCCGGCGCCCGAGATCTACCAGGCTGCGCTCGATGCCATCAACGTGGCGGCGGATCGAGCACTTTTCGTCGGCAATCGCGTCCGCGAGGACTATGACGGCCCCCGATCGCTCGGCATGCGGGCAGTCATCTGCACCGCTCATAACCCGGAGCCGGCTCCCCCTGGGATTCCGTCCATCGCCACACTCGGCGACCTGCCGGGACTCCTGTGAACAAGCGACCGGGTTGGCTGTGGCTTCTGTTTTACGGCCGGCAGCGCCGCGGCGTGCCGTGGCTCCTGATCGGAGTCCTCGTCGCAATCGTCGTGTTGGCGTTGACATTCGCCCTGCCCGGCGGGGCTGACATGTGGAGGTCGGTCGCGCCCGTCTTTATCGGCCTGCTGTTGGTGGCTGCGATCGTGGCCGCGATCGCCGCGATGCTGCGTCCGCGCCGCCGCTGACCGACCGGGCTGACGCCGCGCGCGCCGCGATCAACACTGCGGCCGCGCCCGCGCCGATCCCGTTGTCGATGTTCACAACCACGAGCCCGGTGGAGCACGACTGCAGCATCGTCCCGAGCGCGGCTTCGCCCGCTCCGCCGCGACCGTAGCCGGTCGAGACGGGGAGCCCGATGACCGGGACGTCGGTGAGTCCGGCGACCAACCCGGGCAGCACACCGTCCATGCCCGCGGCGACGACGATCACGTCAGCGCCCCATTCCAGAGTCGCGGCCAGCGGGCCGACAAAGCGATGGAGGCCTGCGACGCCAAGGTCTGCTTCGAGTCGCGCCTCTAGGCCACATGCCTCGATGACCATGCGCGCCTCTTCGGCCACCGCCACGTCTGAGGTGCCGGCGGTGAGAAGTCCGACCTTGCCGTCAATCGGCTCGGGGACGAACCCTTCGCGAAGAACCCGTGCGGAATTCGCATAATCGACGACTGTCAATTGGGCCTTGGCCGCCGCCTCGCGCACGGCAGTGTGATGTTCGGCGGTCATTCGACTTATCAACCCTTGACCCTGACGCTGCGCGAGCGTCTCAGTGAGCCGTGCCGCGTCGGCTGGAGTCTTGCCAGCCGCCAGCACCACTTCTGGGATGCCGCGTCGCATGAAGCGGCCGAGGTCGAGCTTCGCCCTACCGCCCAGCTCCTCGAGCTGCAGGCTGCGCAGCTCGACAAGAGCCTCTTCTTCCGTGAGCTCGCCTGCCATCAGGCGGCGGAGAACGTCCCTCACAGCCCGGCTAGCACCTCGCGCATCCGCTGCCAGTGCGTCCCCGCCCAGTAGATGCGCCCGCAGTCCGGGCATTCCGAGTACCGCGACTGGGTTCTGCGGACGTAGGGCGGCACGCGCTCGGCCACGGTCGAAGCCACCCGCGCCTGCAGCTCGGAGTTGCACTCGATGCAGCGGGTGAGCGCTTCCTTGAGCTCCAGTCCCAGCTCCTTGAACACCTGCCGCAGTTGCGCCGTCACATCGTCGTCGCGGATGAGGATGGCGCGCACTGCGCCCGTCTGGATCACCCGCCGCTTGGTCAGGTCCCGATCACGGGTCAGGAGCACCCGGCTTTCGGCCGCCGCCTCACGAACCAGCTCGGCGTCGTCGATTCGTGGGTGATACGAGGCGTCGTAGCCCAGCGCGCGCAGCCAGCGCGCGAGCCGCCCGACGTTGCAGTCGGCGAGGAACCTGGGCTTCACCGATCCAATCTTAGAATCGGGAGGTGGCGAGGTTGGACGATCTGATGACGGCACTGCGGACGGAAGCCGCCTCGTGCTACTCGTGGTCGAACGGGCCGCACGATCGTTATGCAGCGCACAGCCACCCGTACGAGAAGGTCCTGTACTGCGTCGACGGGTCGATCACGTTCATGCTGGAGCGGGCGGGGCGGCAACTCGAGTTGAAGCCCGGCGACAGGATGGTCCTACCTGCCGGCACCGTGCATTCTGCTGTCGTTGGGCCCTCGGGCTGCAAGTGCATCGAGGGCCAGCGGTAGGCCGTGCCGGATAGGACGCGCGAGGTAAGATGGATTTTCCGATGAGCATCATCGAGTTCATCCGCGATCGGGCTCGGTTCTACAACTGCCCGGTCTGCGGGCGCAGCCTGAAAGGCTGCGACATACAGGTCCTCAGCCACGAGGAGGAGCGCTTTCACCTCCAGGTCACGTGCTCGCAGTGCCAGGTGACGTTCATCGTCGTCCTTGCGATCGCGGGCGGCGCGGTCGAAGAGGTCGAGAGCGTGGAGACTGCGGTTGTGCAATCGGCGCCCGCCCGCGAGCCGATCAGCGTCGATGAGATCATCGACCTGCACCTCTACCTGAAGAGCTTCCAGGGCACGCTGAAGGAGCTCATCCACCAGCCGGACCACAGCCGGGGCTGACCGGCCTCTCCCGCGATTCCGTCGCGGGCCGCAGATGAACCGCATTTTTCTCGACGACGCCGGCGGGGCGCCCATCCTCCCCCAAGTCACCGCCGCCCTGCGCGACCTGCCTGATGGCAACCCATCCAGCCCCCACGCCGAAGGCCGCGCCTCCCGCGCAGCGCTCGACCGTGCGCGCGACCTCGCTGCCGAAGCGCTCGGCGCCAACCGCACCGAGATTACCTTCACCTCTTCCGGCACCGAGGCCGTGAACCTTGCGCTGTTCGGCGCGGCGCGACGGATGCCGATATCGGGCACGATCGTCACCTGGGCGGCTGAGCACCAGGCTGTGTTGGGCGCCGCACGCCGCCTGCAAGCCGAGGGCTATCAGGTCGAGATCGCTCCCGTCGATCACGCCGGTCGCGCCGCTCCGGACGCCATCGCTCCGGGCACGTCGCTGGTTTCGATCGGTCTCGCCAATAACGAGGTGGGCACCATCCAGCCCGTTCGCGAAGTGATCGAGCGCGCCCACGAGCGCGGCGCCGTGGTCCACGTGGACGCATGCGCCGGTCCGCGCTGGATACCGATCCCCGACGGCGCCGACCTCGTCTCCTTCAGCGGACACAAGCTCGGCGCAGGCCGGGGAGGGGCACTCTACGTCAAAGACGGAGTGCGCATCGATCCCCTCCTGTACGGCGGCCCGCAGGAGTGGGGTCGTCGGGCGGGCCACGAGGACGTGGCTGCCGCAATTGCGGTTGCAATTGCCATCGAGGTATGTGCGAACGAACGCCGGCCGCGTGCTGCCACCGCAACCAGGCAATCGATGAGCCTCCGTACCCTCCTCGCCGAGCTGGGTGGCCAGCTAACCGGCACGCCGGACCGCCTGCCCAACTTTGCAAGCTGCGCGTTCGACGACCGCAAGGGCGAGGACATGTTGCTCGCGCTCGACATGGCCGGTGTCGCAGCCTCGAGCGGGTCGGCATGTGCCTCCGGCTCGCTCGATCCCTCGCACGTTCTGCTCGCCATGGGTCTGAGCCTCGACGCTGCCCTTGGAAGCCTCCGTTTGACGACCGGATACGCGACCACAGATGAAGAGATCGCGCGCGCGCGCGACATCCTATCTGCGGCCCTCACCCGCAGTACCGCCCGTGCCTAGCCTCGAGGAAGAGCTTGCGGCCCGCCTCGCCAGGGGTGAGGAGGTGGTCCTCGCCACCGTCATCCGGCTCGATGGCGAGCCGCCTTCACGAACCGGAGCCAAGCTTCTGCTCTCGCGAAACGCCACGCTTGCGGGAACACTCGGCTGCAGCGAGTTCGACGCCGCCGCTCTCGAGGACGCGGAGCGGATCGCGGATGCGGCTGGGCCGCAGCTGCGCACATACCGCCACGAGCTGGGTTCGATCGAGGTCTACCTGGAACCGCACGCGCCGGCGCCGACGCTGGTGGTCTTCGGGGCGACTCCGGTCGCGAAGCAGCTCATGCAATGGGCGCCCGAGCTGGGCTTTCGGCCGGTATTTGTCGAGACCCGGCCGGAGCGCCTGATTGGTGGCAGCTGGCCCAGCGCCATTACCGAGCTCGAGAAACTGGAGGCAATCATCGGCAATGACGCCTATGCCGTGCACACCGACCACGATGCCCCCGACCTCGTGAAGTCCATCGAGGCGCTTGTTTCGAAGAACCCGCGCTTCATCGGTCTGGTCGGGAGCCGGCGTCACACCGGCCATCACCTTGAAGCGCTACGGGCGAAGGGCGTCGACGAGACTGTGATCGCAAAAATCCAGAGTCCTGTCGGCCTGGACCTTGGTGCGGTCACACCCGCCGAGATCGCACTCTCAATCCTGGCCGGGCTGGTCGCCATCCGAAGGCAAGGCAGCGGGGGCTGGAAGGAGGCCATCGTTAACTGACGAGGGTTGAGCCCCGCGAACGCCACCCCATAATCAGGCCCGTGTCGATCGAAACCGGAACCAGGCTAGGCCAGTACGAGGTCCAGGACCTCATCGGCCAGGGCGCGATGGGCCTCGTCTACCGCGCCTACCACATCCAGCTTGCGCGCACCGGTGCGGTCAAGTTCATGCAGGCGATCTCCCCCGACGAAGACTCAATCGCCCGTTTCCGACGCGAGGCGCAAGCGATCGCCCAGATGCGGCACCCGAACATCCTCAACGTCTTCGACTTCGGCGAGTACCAGGGGACGCCATACATGATCGTTGAGTACGTCCCGGGCGGCAACCTGGCAAGCCGGATCAAGCACAGCCCCATGGAGTTGGAGGATGCCCTCCAGTACCTCGAGGGCATCGCCAGCGGCCTCGACTACGCGCATTCGCTGGGTATCGTCCATCGCGATATCAAGCCCGCCAACGTGCTGCTCGAAAAGGACGGCACGCCGATCATCGCCGACTTCGGCCTCGCCAAGCTGCTGCAGTCTTCATCCATCAAGTCGATGACCGGAGTCACGACCGGGACACCTGCATACATGGCGCCTGAACAGGTGACCGGGAGCCATGTCGGTCCTCCCGCCGACCGCTACTCGCTGGCGACCATGGCCTACGAAATGTTGAGTGGATCCATCCCCTTCGACGAAGAGGGCGTGCTCGAGCTTCTGTACGCACAGGTCCATCGCGACCCTCCTGTGCCCAGCTTGCGGCGCCCGGAGCTGGGGTCGCGCGTCGACGCGGTGATCATGCGTGGACTGGCCAAAGACCCGAATGCGCGTTGGGAGAGCTGCGACGTGTTCGTGACCGCCCTCCGCCAGGCTCTCGGCGGGGGGAGAGCTCGAGGTACCGAACGCACCGTGGTGATGGCGCCACCGGTGGCGGCCACGATGCCTTTCGATCAGGCCACTGCGACGGCCGTCTCCCCGGCTGCTGTGGCCGTCGCGCCAGTCCCGGTCCCAACGGCCCGCGCGACGCCGGCGCCTGTCACGAAGTCGCGGTCGCATAGACGCCGAAATGTCGTCATCGCCGCCGCCGTGGTGCTCCTCGTGTCGGTCGTCGGTGTGCTCGGTTATGCAGCGACACATCGGCCCACTCTTTCACTGTCCGCATCTACAGTCACGGCCGGCGATACCGTCGTCGTGACCGCCGGCAATCTGCCGGGCAACCAGAACGGCGACATCCAGCTGTTCAGCACCCTTCACACCTTCCCATTTCATGCGGACGCGAATGGCAATCTCAGCCTCCCGATCCTGGTCCCTCGAAACATCGACGCCGGTGATCACACGGTCAGGATCTGCTGGGCCGCGCAGTGTCGCGCCTCAGCGATTCTGCACGTGATCGAGCCGGTGGGGTTCGCGACTCCCTCGCCCGGGGCAACGCCCACGGCAAGCCCGAATCCAACTCCCCGCTCGACAGCCACACCGTCAGCGACGCCTGAGATTTCGATCTCGAACTACACCATCAAGCGCTCCACAGGCACCGAAACCGTGTACGGCATTCACTTCAATCCAGGCAGCACGGTAACGATCACCTTCGTCCAGGGCTCGACGACGAACAAGGAGGTCGGAACTCAGACGGTGAGCTCCAGCGGATATTTTTCACAGACCTTCACCGTGCCCTCAACGGCGACTCAGGGACCAGCCGCAATCAAGGTCTGCGGCACGAGCGGCTGCCTGTCGGCGACCGTCAACGTCACGAGCTGACGGCCTAGAAGACCTCAGCGGCGATCAGGTCGTCGAGCGTCTCGCGGCGGCGCATCACATGGGCTACGCCGTCACCCACCATCAGCACCTCAGGTCGCGGCATGCCGTTGTAGTTGCTCGCCATCGCCAGGTTGTACGCCCCTGCAGCGGGCATCGCGATGACGTCACCGGACTTCAGCTCGGGCATCTCGATGTCCGTGATCAGGATGTCGGTCGACTCGCAGTATTTGCCGGCGATGGTCACCTTGCCGTCAGGTTGGCGATCGCGGTCCGACGCGAGAAACGCTTCGTAACGAGCGCCGTACAGCTTGGGCCTGATGTTGTCGCCCATGCCCCCGTCGACGGCGACGTAGCGTCGGACTCCGGGGATGTCCTTGATCGAGCCGACGGTGTAGACGGCCATGCCCGCCGGTCCGGCGATCGAGCGGCCTGGCTCGACCACCAGCGCGGGTACGTTGAGGTTGCGCCGCACGCAGCCTGTCTCGAGCGCATGACGCACCGTCTCGACAAAATGACGCGGCGTGGGAGGGTCGTCATTACGCGTGTAAGCGATGCCCAAGCCGCCACCCCCGCCGAGCTTGCGCGGCTCGAAGTGCAGCTCGTCTCGCAGCTTGACCAGCAGGTCGAGCATGATCTCCATCGCCTGCGCGTACGCGCCCAGCGCCAGGATCTGAGACCCGAGGTGAGAGTGCAGCCCGACCACCTCCAGCCGGGGGTGCTGCAGGGCCTCGGCGATGGCCTCGAATGCTGCCCCCGACTCGATCGAGAACCCGAACTTCGAGTCCAGCTGACCAGTTGAGATGTGAGCGTGAGTGTCGGGCTGGACCCCGGGCGAGATCCGCAGCATGACCGGCGTCCGTTTGCCTTCGGGCACGATCTCGCGGAGGAGCTGGAACTCGTAAGCGCCGTCGATGACGATCGTGGCGCCGGCGCGATAAGCGGCTTCCAGGTCTTCGTGGCTCTTGTTGTTGCCGAGAAAGTGGATGCGGTCCTTGGATCCTGACTTCAGCGCGAGGTGCAGCTCGCCTGCGGAAACGACATCCAGTCCGAGGCCCTCTTCCGCGACGACTCGGAGGAAGCGCGGCGACGCGAATGCCTTCGCCGAGTACAGGACCTCGCCCGCGGAGCCCATGGCCGCCACGTATTCGGAAGCGCGCTGGCGCACCGTGGCCTCGTCATACACATAGAGGGGAGTTCCGTGCTTGTGCGCGAGCTCGACCAGGTCACATCCGCCCACCTCCATGTGGCCGGCGGCGTTGACCCGGTACGTGACCGGGAAGAGCAAGACTTAGATCTAGTTTGGGCCGGAGCCGCAGGAGCCGCACGCGCCGCCGCAGCAGCCACCGCCGCCCTGCTCGCTCCCGAAATCGAGAGCGGAAGACGATTCGCTCCCGCCCGCCATCGCGAAGCTCGACACCAGCACCCTGGTCTTGGTCGACTCGCAGCTCGGGCAGATCTGGCTGCTGTCCCGCTCCGCGAACCTGGTCAGGACCTCGAACTTCCCGGAGCAGCTCTCGCACCGATACTCGTAGATGGGCATCTCAATGCAGAATTCTAAGCTGGATCAACTAGCGCGATTGATCTCCGCCTGGCCGGGGCTCATGGCCAGGGCCGACCGGGCGCTGATCGATGACAGCCTCGTGCTGCTGGAGCACCTCGGCGAGGCGCGGACCCTGGTGGACGTCGGGTCCGGAGCAGGCCTGCCGGGGATCCCCATCAAGATCGCCAGACCCGACCTCGAGGTGACCCTCATCGAGGCCGACCAGGCCAAGGCGGCCTTTCTCGTCAATTCGTGCGCCAAGCTCCAGCTCGATCACGTCGAGATCGTGGCACGGCGCGCGGAGGAAGCAGGTCACGATCCTCGGTTACGCGAGGCGTTCGATGTTGCGGTCGCGCGGGCTCTGGCGCCGCTGCCCACGCTTGTCGAGCTGTGCCTGCCGCTGGTAAGAGTGGGTGGGCGGCTGCTGGCGCAGAAGACTGAGGCCGAGGATGCGGCTACTGCTGCTCGCGCGATCGACCTGTTGGGCGGCGCATTGTCCGGCGTCCAATCAACGCCGTCAACCGCTCGCCGCGCGGGGACGGTGGTCGTAATCGACAAGGTGCGCCCAACGCCGCCGCGCTATCCGCGACGTCCCGGCGTCCCCGCGCGCAAGCCCCTGTAGAGCGCTGATCCGGCCGGCCTTCCTTGCCTGCCGTACCCTTTAACCGGGGTGGTTAGGGGCTGAAGCTGACCTTGATCCCGCGCGAGCGGCGGTTCTATGCGCTCTTCAAGCGGCAAGGCACTCTGGTCAGTGAGACGCTGACCGAGCTCAGCAATGCGCTCTCAGACGGGCGAAACCGCCATCTCCGCCTCCGCGAACTCGAGCACGCATGCGACGACGTTACGCACGACATCTACAACCTGACCAATCTCACGTTCACGACCCCCATTGAGCAGGGCGATATTTTGCTCCTGGCCCACGCACTCGACCAGGTCGTCGACCTGGCAGAAGAAGTCTCAGACAAAATCGACCTCTACGAGATCGGATCGATCACGGACTCCGCCAAGCGTTTGGGCGAATGTCTCGCGCAAGCGGGCATCGAATTGGCCACAGCGCTCGACAGATTGGAAGACTTCCACGACATCGAGCCGGTGCTCTTGGAGATTCACCGGCTCGAGAACGAAGGGGACTCGATCACTCGATCCGCCCTGCAAAAGCTGTTCGAAACCAATCACCAAAGCCCGGCCGACATCATCAAATGGAAGGATCTCTACTCGCTACTTGAATCGACGCTTGACGAGTGCGAGTCTGCTGCAGAGATCATCGAAACGATCGCCATCAAGAATGCCTGAGTTCTGTCAGATGGCGAGGCTCAAGACGAGCGAACGTACGCGGCGGTCGATGTCATCACGAATCGCTCTCACCGCTATCAGCGGTTGGCCGGCCGGATCCGGAAGTGCCCAGTCCTCGACCGGAACGCTCACCACCGGGCAGTCGCCGTCTCCACAGCCCATCCTGATGACTTGGGCCGCGCCATCGGTGAGTCCTGTGGTCATGAGCCGTGGTTTCGCCGCTGTTAGGTCAATCCCGATTTCGCGCATCGCCTCGACGACCCTTGGATGAATCCGTTTCGCCGGCCGCGTCCCAGCCGAATCGGCCCAGGCGCGACCCCGGGTGTGACGGTTGAACAGCGCCGCAGCCATCTGACTGCGCCCCGCGTTCTGAACGCAGACGAATAGGACGCGAGGCCGCCTGTCGTCGAGCACATCGAGACGGTAACCGACTCCGCGAAGGGTGGTCACGCGAATCCCACTCCCCTCCAGTTTTGGACGAAGCCAAGCCACGTGGACGTCGACCGTCTTCGGTTCACCGACGAAACGAGAACCCCAGGCGCCGGCGAGGATCCTGTCTCGACTCATAACAACGCCCGTGTTCTCAATCAGGACTCTGAGCAGGTCGAATTCGCGCGGCGTCATCTGGATCTCGCGACCTGCAATCGCAACCCGCCGAGCGCCTGCATCAAACCGTAGGCGGCCGACCTCGACAACAGCCTCCAATCGCCCGCCAACCCGTTTTCGGATGAGAGCGCGCACCTGGGCACAAACCAGCGCCAGAGCAGTCCCGGAAGGCAACCAGGCATCGGCTCCGATCGCCAGGCACGTCGCAGCAACGTGCTCGTCGCCACCAACAACCAGGAGTGACGCCGCGGTCGCCCGCCGCACCGCTGCCGTTGCGTCCACGAGGTCAGCTCCATCCAGCACGACGGCATCGGCGGATGGCTCGCGAAGAAGCCCGCTCGGCTGCCGGTGCCACACGACATCGACGTCTTCCGGCGCTAGCAGGCTCTTCAATTGCGTGGCCATTCGCGCCATAGGCCCAATCACGACCACCACTCTGGCGGGACCAGCCTCAGTACTTGGAGACGTTCAATTCCTCCACGCGGCCCGTGACGAGATAGATCACCCGCTCGCAGATGTTGGTGGCTCGGTCGGCGATCCGCTCCAGGTTATGAGTGATCCAGATCATGTAGGTCGCCTCGGTTATGTGCGTGTGGTCGGAGACCATGGTGGAGATCAGCTCCTGGTAGGCGCGGTCGTACAGGGAATCAATCTCGTCGTCCTCTCGGCACAGCGCACGAGCCGCCTTGACGTCGCGTTTGGCGAAGGCCGCAAGGGTATGCTCAACCATTGAGGTGGTGAGAGCGCCCATCTCGCCGATAACACCAGGTACCGGAAGCGACGGCTTCGGACCAAGCATCAAGGTCACCTTTGCGATGCCCTCCGCGTGATCCCCCATTCGCTCCAGCTCGGAAATCACGTAGAGGGCGGCAACCATCCATCGGGACTCGCCGGCCTCGCTGCCCGATAAGCCCAGCGTGATCTCCTCTTCGACCTGGTAGCGGAGACGGTTGATCTCCATATCTCCCCGGACCACCTTGTCCGCCAGCACGAGATCGTGGCGATCCAGCGCGATCAAGGCGTCGGTCAGTGCAGTTTCGACCAATCGCCCCAACTCCAGCAGCACGTCGTCGGTCACTCCCAGAATGTTAGAGGCAGCTTTAACGACGCCTTAACTCAAGCCTCCTTAGCCTTCACCCCGGGAGGATGCGATGAAACTGATTCCACTACCCCGAGGGCATCGGTTCTTCGACCTGTTTCGAAAGCAGGGGGAGCTGGTCAGCGAGACGCTGACCGAGTTGAGCAAGTCCCTTCTAGAGGGCAGGAGCAGGCACGCCCGCCTGATTGACCTCGAGCATGAGTGCGACGAGGTAACACATGCGATCCACAACCTCGTCAACAGCACGTTCATTACGCCACTCGACCAGGAGGACATCCTGCTGCTGGCGTCCAGCCTGGACGACGTTGTCGACCTGGCCGAGGAGACGGGCGACAAGATCGACCTCTATCGAATCCAGACCATCTCGGACGCAGCCAAGCGGATGGGGGAATACCTGGCCAAAGCGGGTGTCGAGATCGCCGCCGCGCTCGATCAGCTGGAAGGATTCGCCAAGCTAAAACCCCACCGGCTCGAGATACACCGACTCGAAAACGAGGGCGACCGGCTGACACGCGCCGCGATCGGAGAGTTGTTCTCGAAGGAGCGTGATGCTTCTGAACTGGTGAAGTGGAAGGACGTCTACGACCTGCTCGAAGCCACCATGGACGCGTGCGAGCACGCAGCCAACGTTATGGAGACGATTGCGATCAAGAATGCATGAGACCGCGATCCTTTTGTGGATCACGATCGCAGTCGCAGTTCTGTTCGATTTCACCAACGGTTTCCACGACACCGCCAATGCGATCGCCACGTCGATCTCAACTCGCGCTCTCTCGCCTCACGCGGCAGTTGGGCTCGCGGCTGTCTTTAACCTCGTCGGTGCGGTGGTAACCGTCGCGTTCTTCCAGGCGAAAGTCTCGAACACCATCGCGAGCACCCTCGCCATCAAGCCTGGCCTGGTGGTCGTGATGTCGGCCCTGATCGGCGCGATCTCGTGGAACCTGATCACCTGGTACCACGGGCTGCCAAGCAGCTCAACACATGCGCTCATCGGAGGCCTCTGTGGTGCGGGCATCGCCGCGGCCGGTGGCCTGAGCGGCGTGAAATGGTCGGCGCTGGGCAAGCAGGTGGCGAGCCTGGTCATCTCGCCACCGCTGGGTTTCGTGGCCTCGGCGATCTTTGCGATCCTGCTGATATTGGTCGTCCACCGCCTGCGGCTGCGACCAGCCCCAGTCAACCGCACATTCCGAGGTCTGCAGGTGGTCACCTCCGCGTTCCTCTCCTATTCGCATGGCGCGAACGACGCGCAGAAGACCATGGCCGCGATCACGCTCGCTTTGATCGCATCGGGCGACCTGACTAAGTTCCAGGTCCCCCTGTGGGTCGTCGTTCTGTCCGCCGTGACCATCGCCTTCGGTACATACGCGGGCGGCTGGCGAATCATCCGGACTCTGGGCTGGAGCATTATCAAGTTGGAGCCGGCAACTGGTCTGACCGCCCAGTTGATGGGCGCAAGCGTTATCCAAGGGGCGACGCTGATCGGTCTGCCTGTGAGCACGACCCATGTAATCACGGGATCGGTGATGGGGGTCGGTGTCACTCGAAAGCTCTCGGCCGTCAGTTGGGGCCTTGGGGCGACGATCGCCACCGCTTGGCTCGTAACGATCCCGGCAACAGCGGCTATTGCGTGGGTCACATTCGCCATCCTTCACACCGCCGGCCTCCATGGATAAGGCGGTAATAACGGTTCAATAGGAAAGGTTCGCGGGTTAAACTCACAACATCACGTTGGTTTCATCAGCTGGTTTGGCACACAACTAAGAACGGCATCTCAGCAGACGAAGGAGCAATGGTGGCAACAAAGATCCTCGAATTCACCGATGTGAATGTGGTCCGTGCGGCGGGCGGCGTCGTCTACCGCACCGATCCATCAGGCGAGACAGAGTTCGCAATCATCCACCGCCCTGCCTATGACGACTGGACTTTGCCCAAGGGCAAGGTCGAGCCCGACGAATCGCCGGAAGACTGCGCGCTGCGCGAGGTGCGAGAGGAGACCGGGCTTCGCTGTGAGATCGAGCGGCCTCTCGGCTGCACTGCATATGTCGACCGGCGCGGCCGCGACAAGGTGGCGTGCTACTGGCTAATGGAGGCAAAGAGCGGGCGCTTTCGGGCTGGGATCGAGGTCGACAAGCTGGCCTGGCTGACTGTTGATGCCGCGATCAAGCGTTTGACCTACCCGCGCGACAAGAAGTTGCTGGAGCAGCAGGACCTGCCCTAGGCATCCGGACGAACTGCGCCACTCGGTAAGCTGAGGCGGTGCAGACCGCCACAGCCGACCGCCTTGTTATCGCCGGCATAGAGCTGCGATCACGCCTGTTCCTCGGCACCGGCAAGTACGCGGACAACGAGTCGATGCTGGCCGCGCTCGAAGCCTCGGGCTGCGAGGTCGTGACGGTGGCGCTGCGCCGCCTCGACCTCGACGACCCCAAGAAGAAGACGATCCTCGACTTCATCGACTGGAAGCGATACCGGATCCTCCCGAACACCGCAGGCTGCCGCACCGCCGACGAGGCGATCCGGATCGCGCGGCTGGCGCGCTCAATGGGCCTTTCGGAGTGGGTGAAGCTCGAGGTCATCCCCGACCCGCGATATCTCTTCCCCGACGCCGAGGAGACGCTGAAGGCCGCGCGATCGCTCGTGACCGAAGGCTTCAAAGTGCTGCCCTACATCAACGCAGACCCGGTGCTCGCGAAGAAGCTCGAGGAGATCGGCACTGTCACCGTTATGCCGTTGGGTTCGCCAATCGGCTCCGCCCGCGGTCTGCAAACGCTGGAGCAGATCCGGATCATCATCGAGCAGGCGAAGGTTCCAGTCGTCGTCGACGCCGGCATTGGCGCGCCGTCGGATGCGGCCCTCGCGATGGAGATCGGGGCAGACGCCGTGCTGGTCAACACTGCGATTGCGCTCGCCCAGGATCCGCAGCTGATGGCTGAGGCTATCGCGGGAGGCGTCGAAGCGGGCCGCAAGGCGTACGCGGCTGGGCTCATCCCGAAAAGCGAGCGCGCGAGCGCGAGCTCGCCGACCGAGGGCATCTCGCGCCCCGCCGGCTAGTCACTCCAGTCGCGATGGCGATCGTGACGAACGCGAGCGCAGGCATCAAGGTATCCGGGCGCGCGACGATCCTGCAACTGCGCGCTCCGACGTCGACCGCGCGCGTGATCGAGAAAGAGGCGACCGCGCTGGTGGCGGCATCACCGGTTCCCATGCTGGTCAGCTCGCGATGCGACATCGCGCTGGCGGCCCACGCGGCTGGCGTGAATCTGCCGGAGAACGACATCTCGGTCGAGGATGCTCGCGGTCTGCTAGGCGATCGGCTCGTGGGCCGTTCAGTCCATTCGCTCGCGAGCGCGCTGCTGGCTGAGACGCAGGGGGCGGACTACGTCATCTTCGGTCCGGTCTGGACGAGCGCGAGCCACACCGCCTCCAAGCCCGCCGGCATCGCCGCGCTGTCCGCTGTGGCACGCGCCCTCGGCATTCCGGTGCTTGCGATCGGTGGCGTCACCGAGCAGCGCATCGCGGAGTGCCTCGATGCGGGCGCGGCCGGCTACGCCGCGATCAGGTTGTTTGAGTGATTGCGCTGCACATAAATGGCCGCCGGGTTGAGCTCGAAGGGCCAACTCCTCTGCTGGCGTACCTTGAGACGCTGGGCGTCAGTGCGCGCGCGGTAGCTGTCGAGCACAACGGCGTCATCATCGAGCGATCCGGTTACGCGGAAACGAAGCTCGACGATGGCGACGTGGTCGAGATCGTGCGCATGGTCGGCGGCGGCGCCTAGCGGCTGCCCGCTTTGTCCTTGATCGCAGCCTCGGCTTCCGCGCGTTCGTCCCAAGGCTCGGCACCCTCGGCCATCTGCATCGTGCGCTCATGCCCCTTGCCCGCCAGCAGCACCGTGTCGCCCGGGCGAGCGACCTCGATGGCGCGACGGATCGCCGCCCGACGGTCGATCACAACGTCATAGTCCCGGCCAGGAGCCTTTCCGGAGACCCCCGACTGCACGTCCCTTGCGATCTCCGTGGGGTCCTCTCGTAGCGGGTCGTCGGTCGTGATAATGAAGAAGTCGGACAGGTCGGCGGCCGCTTTGCCCATCCCGGGCCGGTCGTGGTCAGAGCGCGCGGTCGAGCCGAAGACCGCGATCAAGCGGCCGCGGGTGAACGGACGCAGCTCCGCAAGTGCGCTGGCGAGCGCGCCGGCGGAATGCGCGAAGTCGATGAACACGCTGAAGTCCTGCCCCAGGTCCACCCGTTCGAGTCGGCCGCGCACGCCATCGAAGCCGGCCAGTCCGGGGCCGATCTCCTCGATGGGCACGCCCACAGCAAGGCAAACCCCTGCCGCGCAGAGCGCGTTGTACACGTTGAAACGCGCGGGCACTGCCAGCGTCACCTCGGTCTCGCCGAGCGGCGTCTTCAGCCTGAAGCGGGAGCCCGTGGCGCTCATGCTGAGCTCGAGCGGGTGCAGATCGGCCGCCGTGGTGAGGCCGTATGACCAGCGCCGCGGGATCGAGCGGCGCGCCAGCTTTTCGTAGCTCGGATCGTCGCGGTTCAGCACCGCCGTCTTCTCGATGCCCTTGTCGGCGCCGGCGGCGGTGAGCTCTATGAGGCGACCCTTCGCCTCGAGGTAGTCCTCCCACGTCGCGTGGTAGTCCATGTGGTCGTGCCCGACATTGGTAAAGGCAGCGACATCAAAGTCGCACGCGAGAACCCGCTCTTGCACAAGCGCGTGCGAGGTGGTCTCTATGACAGCGCATCGGACGCTGGCATCGACCATCCGGCGCAGCCATTCCTGCACCTGGGGGGCCTCGGTGGTCGTCTGCCCGCTGGTGTTGGCCGTCTCGGTTCCGCTCACCGAGAACGCGACCGTACTCATTGCGCCGGCGACCATCCCGCCGGCCATCAGCACGTGCTCGGCCATGTGCGTCACCGTCGTCTTGCCGTCGGTGCCGGTCACGCCAGCCACATAGAGATGACGCGAGGGCCGTCCGTAGAACTCCGCGGCGATCTCGGCGAGCCCCGACCTGGTCGACGGTAGCTTCAGCACGGGTGTGCCGGGCGGGAGGTTCACCGGGCGCTCGACCGCTACTGCGACCGCTCCGGCGCCGACGGCGTCGGCCGCAAACGCGTGCCCGTCGGCACGGATCCCGGTCACGGCCACGAACAGATCGCCCGTCTTGACGCGCCGTGAGTCGTAGGCTATCCCGCTCACCTCCGCATCGCCGCGGCCTTCGAGCACCGCCCCGGGCACACCGCGCGCCAGGTCCTCGAGTCTCATGTCTTAGTCGCAGCATAATCGGCACGTGTTAGCCGAGATCGGCGGCCACCCGTTCGACTGGGGAAGCCGCACCTACGTGATGGGGATCGTGAACGTCACCCCGGATTCGTTCAGCGGTGACGGGCTCGGAGACGATCAGGATGCGGCGTTGGCTCAAGGCCTGCGAATGGTTGGCGAAGGCGCCGACCTCCTCGACGTGGGCGGCGAATCCACACGACCCGGCCACCTACCCATCAGCACCACGGACGAGATCGCCCGTACCGAAGAGGTCGTCCGGCGCCTGTCACGTGAGGCGAACGTTCCGGTATCGATCGACACGTACAAGCTCGAGGTTGCAGAGGCGGCGGTGGCTGCGGGCGCCTCAATCGTCAACGACGTGTGGGGCCTGGCACGCTCTCCGGCGCTTGCCGAGTTGGCAGCGCGACGCGAATGCGCGCTCGTGCTCATGCACAACCAGGACGGCACCGAGTACGCAGGCGACCTGATGACCGAGGTCAAGCGATTCCTGAGAGCCTCGGTCGACGTCGCGGTGTCGGCCGGCGTCCCGCGCGAGCGCATCCTCATCGACCCCGGCATCGGCTTCGGCAAGACCGCGGATCAGAACTGGGAGGTGATGCGCCGCCTCGGGGAGCTGAGGGAGCTGGGCCAGCCTGTCCTGGTCGGCACGTCGCGCAAGTCATTCATCGGCAAGTTGCTCGACCTGCCGGTCACCGATCGCCTGGAGGGAACGGCGGCGACGGTGACCGCCGCCATCCTGCGGGGCGCGGACGTGGTTCGCGTCCACGACGTGCGCGAGATGCTGCGCGTCGTGCGCGTCGCCGATCACATGCGATGAGGGGTCCTCGCGAACTCGCGGCGCAGCCTCGGAGTTCGCGGGGAAAAACGCGCGCGTATCTCGGCCTTGGATCCAATATCGGGACGCGAGCCAGGAACCTCTCCGCCGCGCGGCGCCGGCTGCGTCAAAGAGGCGTGCGCATCCTGCGTCAAAGCCGCGTCATGGAAACGGAGCCGTGGGGCGTCACCGACCAGCCGCGCTTCCTGAACCAGGTCCTTGAGGTGGAGTGGCAAGGCTCGCCGCGACAGCTCCTGACTGTCGCGAAGGCCGTCGAACGCGAGGGTGGGCGCACGCCGGCGCTTCGCTGGGGTCCGCGGGCAATCGACGTGGACATCCTTCTATTTGGCGCTGAGCGCGTTTCGGAGCCGGACCTGCAGATCCCTCACCCACGCATCGCCGAGCGGCCCTTTGTCACGGCGGGCCTCGACGAGCTGGGGGCCGGGGGAAACCGCCCCGGCCCCTGACCCATTCAGTCGTTCCCGTTCTCGTCGCGGCGCGTGAAAGCGTTGCGCAGGTCGCGCGCGTGGGCGTCCCGGGTGCCCAGCGGCTCCAGGTCCCAACGGTGCTCGATGGTGGCGAGGATCGAGGTTGTGTCGTAGAGCGTGTGGTCGACGAAGTGTTGCTTAGCGAGCGGCGAGATGATGATCGTCGGCACGCGGCTGCCGGGTCCCCAGATGTCGGAGTGTTTCCGGCTGGTTGGCGGCGCGACGTGGTCCCAGAAGCCCCCGTGTTCGTCGTATGTGATGACGATCGCCGTGTCTTTCCAGTTTGGTCCGTTGCGGACATCGTCGATCAGCGCCATGAGGTGCCGCTCCCCGGTGATCAGGTCCGTGTAGCCGGGGTGCTCGTTGTCGGCGCCGATCGGCTTGACGAATGAGACGGCCGGGAGCGTGCCCGCCTTTGCGGCGGCGATGAAGTCGGTCTCGTCTTTGAGGTGCGCGCGGCCAGGCATACCCGGCGCGTAGTTGGCGTAGTAGTTGAACGGCTGATGGTGGAACTGGAAGAGGTTCGGGGCGCCTGCAGGGGAGTTGGCGGCGTTCCAGCCACCCGAGTACCAGGCCCAGTTGACATCTTCTTCGCTGAGCTCGTCACCGATTGTCTTGTTGGTCAGCAGCGGTAGCTGCGCCGCGCCGCTGATGGTGGGCGCGCTGGCCGGAAAGATGGTGTTGACGGCATAGTCACCGGCGGCAACGGTAGTCAGCTGACCGTCTTTGCCTTTGATCGGGAGACCGTCTGCCCCGAGCACTGTGTGGAGATCATTAGAGCTCCCGTCCTTCACAGCGCCGGCATACACCGGCGTGCATGCGCACACGAGCCACTGGTGGTTGAGGAAGGAACCACCGAAGGCGGCATGAAAAAACTTGTCGGCGAGAACGTACTTCGCTGCTTCTTTGGCAATGGGCAGGTTAGCGGTCGGGTAGTAACCCACCGCCAGACCGGCCGCGTCGCTGACGGCCACGAACTTGTCCATCTTTCCACCGTCGATCTGGACTTGCTCCTGGTAGTAGCGATGCACCAGGTCCCGCGTCTTCTGGTCGGCGGGAACGTACTTGGTGATGTCGAACGGCCGGTTCGGCAGGTTGAGCGGAATAGGTGAGCCGGTCGCTTGCGGCAACGTCGTGTACGGCGTGCCCGTCAGGGTGACCTGTCTGGTCGATGTTGCGCTGGCGTTGCTGATTCCGTTGGCCCCCGGAAAGGAGCCGTACAGATTGTCGAAGCTACGGTTTTCGTCATAGATCACAACCAGGTGGTTGATGCCGGCGAGTCCACCCAGATCGCCTTCACCTTCGCCCTCTTGCGCTGCGCTAGCCCCCACCGCGGTGAAGATCGGGGCTGCCGCCAACACGGTGATCGATCCGATTGCGATCGCAAGGACACGACGTAACGATCGAGTCATTCCATAAACCCCCTCTAGTCGACGACCCCCGAATCGCAACGATGGTAAACGAGGAATGCTAAGAGCGGGCTAACTCGCGGCTAACCCTTGAATCAGGTCGGCCGGGCGTTGGTGAATCGATAACCGATGCCCGGCACAGCGAGGATGTAGTACGGCCGTGAGGGCTGGCTCTCGATCTTTCGTCGCAGGTTGCGGATGTGGACGTCGATGACCCGTGTCTCGATCGGATATTCGTAGCCCCAGATGGAGTTGAGGATCTTCTCGCGACTGAGGACTTTCCCGGCGTTGCTGGCGAGAAACGTCAGCAGGTCGAACTCCGTGTGGGTCAGCTCGACCTCCTCGCCCGCCCTGTAGATTCGGCGCTCGTTGACGTCGATGACCAGGTCGCGGAACTCCAGGCGGTTGCGCGTCGTCTCGGCCGATTCCATCCGCGTCCTGCGCAAATGGGCGGCGATCCGCGCCGCAAGCTCGCGCAGACGGAGCGGCTTGACGACGAAGTCGTCGGCGCCGATCTCCAGCGCGACGACCGCGTCGATCTCGTCGGAACGCGAGCTCATCATGATCACCGGCACCACGGAGTCCTTCTTGCGCAGCTCGCGGCACACGTCGAATCCGGAAGCGTCCGGCAGGGCAACCTCCAGGAGGACCAGGCTCGGTCGAACAGCGTCGATCTGGCGCAGGCCTTCCGCTCCCGTCTCCGCCTCGACCACCTGGTAACCGTCCTGGGCGCACGCGGAGCGCACCTCTCGCCGCGTGGTCGAATCAGCGTCCACGATCAGCACCTTGCGGGCCCCATTGGCGACCTGTGCCATTCGCTCGAATCCTAACCGATCTGAAGGATTGTTAGGAGATGTTTCGTTTCAAGCCCCGAACGCTGCCGCGCGCCTTCTTCTCCAGGCCGAGGAGTCGTGAGCCGGCTGCCGACACCACCAGCTCCCAGGCGCCCGCGTAGGCGATCTCTTCTCCGCCAAACTCGGCTTTGAAGAAGCCGAGGCCGTGCCAAGGATGGTCGGGGCCGGCGCCCGGCGGCGGCACACCCCAAAGGTCGTAGTCGCGACAGCCGTCCTCGGCGGCAGCCTTGATGGCGGCCCACCACGCGAGGTCATTGGCCATCAGCTCCGGGGACGCGCCACTGCGGCCTGCGAACAGGTGGTATGCGCGGCCGGAATGGCGCGCGACCAGCACCGCCGACAGCGCCTGGTGCGTTTGGGGATGGCGTCCGACATAGGTGTGGCACCACGGGAGCTTGTCCAACAGCAGCTGGTAATAGGCCCTCGCCGGTAAGTGAATCGACTCACGACGCTCGACAGCCTCGGACTGCCGCTCCAGCTCGGTCGCGTCTTTTCCTTCCTCGATCACGACGCCACGCCGCTCGCCCGCGCGGATGTTGTAGCGCCGGCCCTGCTTGAACGTCGCGAGCATCTCGGCGGGCGATGAAAGCTTGAGGATGCGAGTGTGCTGTGGCTGCACGGCCGTCGTTGGCGTGAAGCCCTGCTCGCGCATGACGGCGCCGAAGTCAGACGGGGCTTCGGGTTCGACTGTGATGCGCGCGACCTTCGCTTTCCGCGACCAATCGACGAGCGCGCTTATGGCTTCGGGCGTTGCGGGCACCGGCCCGCGAGGTACGTATGCCTCGCGCACGGGGCCCAACCCCCGAATCTGCACGCTCGCCATCGCTCCACCCGCGAGCTGGACCCGCTCGATCGTCCAACCCGCGCGCGACTGCACTTCCCCCCAGCCCCACGTTTGCAGCAGTGGAGACGGCGACGCTCGTTCGTCGAGGGCTTGGTCCCAGCTTTCGCGATCGCCGCTCAATCAGTGCCCTCGAGGTGGCTCGTGTCGTTGACGCCCGAGACGACGAATCGACCGTTGCGCTTCTCGATGACAGAGATCGAGGCGTTTTCGATTCGAAATGGAAACAGGCCATGGTTCGGCCGGCCGACCACCCGGTGGAGCGCAACCTGTATGACCCCACCGTGCGTGACGAGCAGGACGTCGCCGTGTTCGTGTTTGGCGAGTATGGCGTCCAGCTCGGCGTTGACCCTCGCCTCGAATGGTCGCTCGCCTTCTCCGCCGGGGACGACGTCCCATCGCGGTTCTCTGGTCCACTGCGCCCAGGCATCTGGGAAGCGCTGCGAGATCTGCTCTGTGTTCAGTCCCTCCCACTCGCCGAGGTAGACCTCGCGCAGCCCGGGAGTCGGGATCGGCGCGGCGCCGTTTCGCCCGGTGATCAGCTCGGCCGTCTCGAGGGCGCGCTTCAGGTCGCTCGAGTAGACGGCAGCGAAGGTGCGGCGGGCCAGTCGGCGGCCGAGCCGTTCGGCCTGGATGCGGCCCTGTTCCGAGAGAGGAGGATCGAGCTGACCCTGGATCCGGTGCTCGCGGTTCCAGGTCGATTGGCCATGACGCACCAGCAACAATCGCGTGGGCGAAGGCTTGGCGGGGAGAGGGAGGTCAGGAGGCTCCGGGCGCGCGGATCTGATCTTGATACTTATACTAACTTCTCTTAGAACATCGATCGGTGTTGGGCCGATCTCGGGAGACGCCATTGCAGTCACACGGCACGCTCGCCGAAATGCCCCTTCGCTCGCTTCTGGAATCCGCCCAGGGCGAGAGGTCGACAGGTACCCTTACCCTCCGCAATGGGAACGGTGAATCGACCGCCCTGTACTTCCTGTTCGGCCACCTCTTCCATGCCGAAGGCAACGGCAAGGCGGGCGACGATGCGGTTATCAGCGCGCTCAACTGGACGAAAGGCGAATTCGAGTTCGACGCAAAGGCCAAGCTGCCGGCTGACGAGACAGTCAAAGCCGGCATTCCAGAGCTGGTTCAAGCGGCCAGCACCGCTCCGACGGCCGCGCCCCCACAGGAAGCCGCGGCGCCGGACGGCGCAATCGCCGGCGCGCAACCAGAGCGGCGAGAACAATCTTTACCGGAGAAGAAGGTGGAAGCACCCCAGCCGAGACGAGGCGTGAAGCACAGACCGTCGCCCAAGCACGGGCGCGAGCCGATCCCGGTACCCGCCGGGCAGGTCATCTACGACTCGTTGAAGACCTCGTTCGTCGATTTCCCGCGCTTGATCACGACCCTGGAGAAGGAGGGCTACACGGGTTACGTCCGCCTCCTGACCGACGACTCGTCGGGTCTCATCCTCTTCCGCGAAGGCTCTGCGCTCGAGTGCATGTACGACGGGGTCGGCGAAGCCACCGGCCTCGTGCTGGGCAAGCAGGCTCTTCACCAATTCAATGACGATGTCACTGGCGGGCACGGCGTACTTGACGTTGTTGGCCTTTCGCCCGAGCTCATCGACGGCCTGTACGAGCTCACCGTGTCAAAGCCGATGTACACCGAGCTCTACGCGGCCTGGGTGGATATGAAGGCCTTGCTCAAGTTCTTGAGCGATCGCAAGCTCAGCGGAAGCGTGATGATCAGGGCCGCCGCCGGAACCGGGGTCATCATCCTGTCCGAGGGCGAGCTCGCCGGTGCGTACACGAGCGAGTCGCGCGACATCTCTGACAAGCCCGACCGCGCGCTCGCGCTGTGCGACGACCCGAACGCAATGATCGAGGTCAAGTCGGCAGACGCCTCCAAGCATCCGCCGCTCGATGTCGACGAGGTCGTGGCCGGACAGCGGGGACCTCGCAACCCCGCGCCAGCGCCCGCTGCCGAACCGCCGCCAGCGCAGCCGCCGACGCAGCAGTTCCCCGCCTTCGCCACAGCGCCGGCTATGCCGGGCTCGCTTCCAGTTCAGGCGCCGACGGCCGCGTATCCAGGTTTCACCTCTCCCCAGTCGCAGCCGGTGTCGGTCGCACCGACCACCCCGCCTGCCCCCGCGGGCGGCCCGCAGCTTGACTGGGGGTCGGTCGTCGCCGAGCTGCAGGCCATGGCCGAAGACTCGCTCGGGAACCGCGCGCGCAAGGTCAAAGACATCCTCGGCGCTGCGGATCCTTCGCTTTCCGGCATCGAAGCGGCCATCGACCAGGTGCCCAGCATCTCACTCCTCTTCGTCGACTCTTCACGACTCGAGCAGCTTGCGCAGGAGATGAGGGCCCGGCTCAAGTCCCACCTTTAGTGGTGCGTCCTTAGCCGCCCGGTCGAGCCGGTAGGCTGACGAAATGAAACGGGCGGCGGTCGCGGCGGCGTTGCTCGTGCTGAGCGCGCTCCCAGCATGTGGAGGCAGCCCGCCCCAAATCATCGATTACTCGCCCGAGCGCGGCACGATTGACGTGTCGACCGCGGCCCCAATCAAGATCGCCTTCGATCACGACGTGGACCCGTCGTCAGTGGCAAGCAGGCTGTCGCTGCTGCCCGCCACCACCGGAACCGTGGTCTGGCTCAGCCCGCGGCAGCTCGAGTACCGGCACGCCACCCTTCAGCCGAGCACGACATATGAGGTGGTGTTGCAGGGTGGCTACAAAGACATGGCAGGCAATGCCTACGCGCTCCGACACCATTGGGCCTTCACCACCGAACGCGCGCCCAGTCTCGTTGGATCGACCCCGGCCAATCTCGAGAGCGATGTGGATCTTGCGTCGTATGTCGCCATCGATTTCACGCGCGAGATGGACGCCTCCACACTCAAGAACGCAATCACCATCGAGCCGCCGGTGCCCTTCTCGGTGCGCCTCGATCCGACCGACGCAAGGCGAGCTGTCGTCGCCTCTGACTCTCTGCTCGATCCATCCACAACCTACTCGGTTGACGTAGGCACCGCCGCACGCGATGCCCACGGCAACCAGCTGTTACGCGACCAGAGCTTCGTCTTCCACACGGGCATAGCGCGGCCGCTGCGCCATTGGGTCGCGTTTGCGACCGCACTCGCGGACGGCTCCTCCGGAGGGGTGTGGATAGTGAACGAGTCAGGCTTCCCTCGCCAGCTGTTCGACACGCCTTCCGTGGAGTCGTTCAGCTGGTCGCCGGAGGGCAGTCTTGTGATCCAGGCGGGAGGGACCTGGTCCGCGTTCACGCCGGGCGTCGGTTCAACATCGCTGCCATTCAAAGGCACGTGGGCGGCCGCGCTCGCAGCCGGCCTCGGGTATGTGTACATCGACGGGGCCAGCACTCTGCACCGCTGGTCTGCGGACGGGGCCGACGAGCTCATCGCATCCAACGTGTCCGAGGCTGCAGCTGCGTCAGGCGGTCAGCGCGTGGCATTCGTGCAGACGAACGGGTCGACGTCGACCGTGTGGGGATACGACGTGGGGTTGCGGTCGCGGTACGAGCTCGCGACCGAGGCCGCCGCGGTGAGCAACCTGAGCTGGTCGCCGGCCGGCAACCGGATCGCCTATCTGCGTCAGGACGCCGACGCTGTCACGCTGCGCGTGCGCAACCTCACGGGCCAAGCCGCGACGCGGACTATCGCGAGCGGAGATGTCGGCCATCCAACCTGGCTGCCTGACTCGACGCACCTTGTGTTTGCGGCGACCCTCACGACGGCAAGCGGCGCCGCACGAAAGGCGTTTCTGGTCAGCGTCATCGCCCCGCCCGCCGCGCTGACCGCTGGGCTGGCGATCCCATCTAGCACCCCGCTCGAGGTGGTCAATCCCGTCCCATCGCCCGATGGTCACCAAATCGCGTTT